>WNFR01002138.1_pt1 | contig 34515 bp, 30 predicted proteins | sample 5400221 | NCBI WGS metagenome assembly WNFR01 (sample SAMN13153357, study PRJNA577476) | soil metagenome | isolation source: 40 cm soil under Madrone tree | place: USA:California | collected 2016-06-14
TGCAGGGCGAAATCGGCCAGGTTGTTTTCGCTGAGGAAGCGGTCGAAGACGTCGGTGGCCAGCACGACCGCCGGGGGCACGGTGACCCGCACACCCGGAAACTGGCAAGGCAAACGGTGCTTGCGCAGCAGGTGGCGCATGAACGCGAGGCCGCGCGCCTTGCCGCCGAGGGAGCCGCCACCGATACGCAGGAAGAAGGCATTGGTGGAAGTGAGCGCGGCAGGACTGAAGTCTCCGATCAAGACCTCGCTTTGCTCGCTGCGGTAGTCCGCGATGGACTGGATCAAGTCTCGTCGCAGGTGCTCGGTGCCGTTGAAATCCGAGACTTTGCGGGGGCGGAGCTTCTGTGCCAACGCGAACTCGGTTCTCGCCATGAGCCAGTGTGAGAAATGATTGCTCTGCGCATGATAGGCGATGCTCTCGGCGGGTACTTGCTGGAGCGCGGTTTCGAGCGAGCCCAGGTCGCTGGCGCGCCCGACCTCGGACAGGTCCGGGAGTCGGAACACGAAGTCGCCAAAACCAAACTGTTCGGTCAGGAACCGACGCAGGTCCCGCAACAGCGTGGGCGAGCGCTTGCGCAGGAATGACAGGCCCTGGGCATGCGCGCGTTCCCGGAATTGCGTCCGGCTGGATTGCAGGACGATGGGCACGTCCGGCACGGCGTCCCGGATCATGTGGGCAAGCTCGAATCCGGCGTCCGCACTGAGTTGGCCGCCTCGGGGAAACTCCACGTCGGAGACAACCCCCAGCAGGTAGTCCTGATATTTCACGACGATCTCGGCGGCCTCCTCATAGGTCGATGAGAGCAGTATCTTGGGCCGCGCCCGCATGCGCAGGAGCTTGTGCGCAACGTTGATGCCTTCGCGGATGACTCTCCGGGACTGGGTGATCAACTCGGTGTAGATCACAGGCAGGAAGGAAGAGTAGTAGCGGATGTTGTCCTCGACGACCAGGATGACGGGGACGCCGATCGCGGCCGAATCGTGCTGCGCGTTCCGTTTGTCCTCGATGTATTTGACGATCGCGATGAGCATGCGAACGTTGCCCTGCCAGAGGAACACGCGCTCGATGTCGCTGACGTTATTGCGCGCAACGAAGTTTTTGAGTTCCCGATAATCGTAGGCGAGGACCACGACCGGGATGTCGAGCCCGGCCTTTCTGACTTCGCGGGCCAGGCGGGCGGCATCCATGTCGCCGACCTCGAGGTTGGTAACGATCAGGTTGAAACGCCGGCTGGAGCGTGCGATCGCCAGAGCCTCGGCTCCGGTCGAGACCTGCGTGATGCCGGGGATCTGCTGCAGATTGAGCTCCAGCGATTCGCCGATGAGCAGTTCGTTCAGCCGTCCGTCTTCGCGGAGAATGAATCGCGCACCCGAAAGGGCATAAGGTTCTCGAAGCCCTCGAAAAGCCTCTGCGCGTCGATTTCGGCGTCGGGTGCGTACTTCAGCGTCATGGCCGATCCAGCCAGGTGGTCACCGTAGGAAAACAGGCGGGGAGGAATTCGTCCACCCCGCCCGACAAGACGCTGCGGCGGGAGACTTAGACGAGTCCCTGGTCCAGCATGGAATTTGCGACTTTCAGGAAGCCACCGATGTTGGCGCCATTCACGAGATTGCCGGGGGTGCCGTAGTTCTCGGCCGTCTCGAAGCAGTTCTGGTGGATCGCGATCATGATCTTGTGCAGCCGATCATCGACTTCTTCGCGAGTCCAGCTCAAACGTGCGCTGTTCTGCGCCATTTCCAGGCCAGAAGTAGCGACGCCGCCAGCGTTGGCAGCCTTCGCCGGGCCATACAGGATCCCGGCTTCCAGGAACAGCTTGGTGGCCTCGAGGGTGCTCGGCATGTTGGCTCCTTCCGCGACAGCCTTGACACCGTTGTTGATCAGATGGGTGGCATCCTTGGCGTTGATCTCGTTCTGCGTGGCGCTCGGGAACGCGCAATCTGCCTTGATGTTCCAGAGGGGGTTGTGGTCCGCCTTGACATCGGTCGGCATAAACAACGCCTTTTTGAACTTCTCGGTATATTCCCGGATGCGTCCGCGGCGATTGTTCTTGAGATCCAGGACATAAGCCAGCTTCTCGCGGTCGATGCCATCCGGATCGCAGATCACGCCGTTCGAGTCAGACAACGTGATCGGCTTCGCGCCCAGATCGAGCAACTTTTCGACCGTGTATTGGGAGACGTTGCCGCTGCCCGAAACCAGGCAGAGCTTCCCTTCGAGAGAGTCTTTGCGGGTCTTGAGCATCTCGGCCGCGAAGTAGACCGAACCGTAGCCAGTTGCTTCGGGACGAATCAGCGATCCGCCCCAATTCAGGCCCTTGCCAGTAAGCACGCCGGTGAACCGATTGGCGAGCCGCTTGTACTGGCCGAACAGGAAACCGATCTCACGTCCACCCACGCCGATGTCGCCGGCCGGAACGTCAGTGTCAGGCCCGATGTGGCGAAACAGCTCGGTCATGAAGCTCTGGCAGAACCGCATGACTTCGTTGTCACTCTTGCCCTTGGGATCGAAGTCGGAGCCGCCCTTGCCGCCACCCATGGGCAGCGTGGTCAAGGAGTTCTTGAAGACCTGTTCGAATGCCAGGAACTTCAGGATGCCCAGAGTGACCGACGGATGGAAACGCAGTCCGCCCTTGTAAGGCCCAATCGCACTGTTCATCTCAATGCGGAATCCGCGGTTGACCTGGATCTTTCCCTGATCGTCAAACCACGGCACGCGGAACATGATGACGCGCTCGGGCTCGACCATGCGGTCGAGGATCCGGGCTTCGCGATACTCGGGATGCCGCTCAAGAACCAGTCGCAGTGATTCGAAAACTTCCTGCACAGCTTGGTGGAATTCAGGCTCGGCGGGGTTTTTGGTTTTCACCAGTGTCAGGACTTGTTCCATGTAATCGCCCGAAATTCGGGTCTCCGACGGTGCCAGCGTACCTGCACTCATATCAATAACCTCCTCAATCCATTAGGGGCTACGGTCAGTAACTCTACACCTTTCAAGCGCACCTGGCGCGGACCACTGGTTCCTCCGAGCCGAAGCTCGGGCGGGTGCCCGCTGCGCTCCCGGACCGTCAGGCCTGGATCCTTTCTTTCCAGGGTTTTGATCGCGAAGGAGCTGGAGAACCGCCCGAAGACGGACTTCTCCATGCCCGCACTTCCAGGGCATGATTGTCAGCCATGAAATCGGTTCCTCGCCAGGACTTTGGGAGCCCTTGGGCGGACATCGTGGAAGGCCAGCCCATCGGTCATTAGACAATGGCGGCGAAGACCCGGCAGTGATTCGAGCCAACCGCGCTGGTGAGCTCACTCACAATGCCAACTTTGGGCGGGCGGGGGACAAGGGCTCCTGCTGTGCCAGCCGTTTTCTCCTGCTGGCTGTTTTGCGTGAAACTTGATTTGTGCCGGGAACGGCGTCCCGCCGTGACATCGCCGCTCCGGAAACGTGGGCGAGCCTGGCAACGCAAGTGGGCAAGCAAGCCAGGCAGCGCGGGGCAGTTGGTCGGGCCCTGGCGAGGCACCCGACGCCGGCCTGGCTTGAGCTTCGGGAATGCGCCCGGAGACCATCCTGGAGAGGGCGGTTCAAAACCGCCCTCCTGCCCCATCCTTCAGGGTTTACTAGCGGGCGCGAGCGAGGACCAGCGTGATGTCGTCGGGTTGCTCCTGGTCTCCGATCCAGTCATCCACGGCAGCGGTTACCAGTTCCGTGATCTGAATGAGCGCCAGTTCGCGATGGTCGCGAACCAGGTCCACCAGGCGCGCCTCGCCGAACTCTCCGAAATCATTCTCGGGCTCGGTGACGCCATCACTGTAGGCGAGCAGGATGTCGCCGGCCTTGAGGTACACCGACGCTTGGTCGAAGGAAAGATTATCGAACAGTCCAACGACCGTTCCGCCCTGGTCCAGTCGCCGGAGCGAGCCGTCCTCACTGATGATGATGGGTGGCAAGTGGCCGCCGTTGCTGTAAGTGAGTTTGCGCGAGTGGCCGTCATACAGGCCCAGAAACAGGGTGGCATATTTTTCCTGGGGAGTGCTCTCGTAGAGCTGGTGATTCAACAGCGACAACAGCACGGCCGGTGAGACCTCGCCACCCTCGATTCCCGAAGCCAGCATGACCCCGGATCCGACGACGGCGCCGACGGCGACCGCTTCGCGAAGAATCGGGATCCGCTCCATGCTGTAGGCGCGCACCGCGGAGTGGATGGTAGCCATCAACAGGGCCGCGGAGATGCCTTTGCCGCTCACATCTCCGGCCGCCAGTATGACTCGGTCAGAACTGACGGCCAGGAAGTCATAGTAGTCGCCGCTGACCGTCCGCGCCGGACGGCAGTATCCGTGCACCTCCAGCGACTCAAGCTGGGAGATTTCCCGAGGGAAGAGCTGGGATTGCACTTCCTGCGCGATGACCAGTTCGTTCTCCAGGCGCTGTTTTTCCTTCTGTTCGAGAACCAGTTTTTCGATGGAGGCGGTCATCGAGTTGAACGAGTTCGCGAGCTCGGCCAGCTGATCGCTCGATTTCACGGGAATGCGGTGGCTGAAGTCCCCCTGATCCACGTGCTGCGTGGCTCGATACAGTTGCGCGACAGCGCCGGTAATGGAGCGCGTGAGACTCGCGCCGATTACCAGAGCCAACAGTTCAATGATGGCCAGCACGACCGCGATCGCCAGCAGGATCAGTTCCGCGCCTTTGGCAAAGTCACCGAGCGCTGCGAACAAGCGACTGTAGAGCACCGACGGACGGGTTTGCACCCGGACCAGGGGCGAACGCTGGTCGTGGTCTCCGGTGTCCCAGTCGATCACCGGAAGCGGTGTCCCGAAGGTGATCTCGCGATCGACCATGCTCGCCTGCGGCGGGACCGCTCCAGTCGTGAAGGTCGCGACCGGATTCTCTCCTCCGCTTTTGATCGTGGCACCGCTGCTGTCTTCCTGGATGACGATGCCCGGACTGTCAGATTTCCCGCGCGAGGGGGCTCCGCTTCTCGGATCATTCGCCGGTTGCTGGAATTGCAGACCACTGGTGTACAGCGTGATTTCTCCCAGGCTCGCAGCGATTTCATGCACAAGGTCCTGGTCCAGCGCTTCACTGGAGACCACCGTCAGTTTCTCGGAGCGCACGGGAAGCACGGTGGCGGCGCGCAGGTAGAGTTGCCCGTGGTCACGGACGATCTCGCGAAAGGGCTCGTGAATGAAGGCAGGAAACGCAAATGGGGGGGTGCTCTTGCCGTCGCCACAGACCGGCAAGGGCCGGGTTCCATACCAGCCACAGACGTGGCGCTCTCTCCAGATGGCTTCGCTCTTTCGCAGACGCTCGAGCAGCTCGACATTCGGATTGTTGTCGCCCCGCTCCAGGCGCGCCGCCAGTTCATGGGCAAACGCCGAATTGACGGCTTCCACGCCGTGCAGTTGCAGGTGGATCTCCGACGTCACAATAAAATTTGCGAACTGTCCGGCAAACAGGTAGAGCGTGGCGAACGCCATCGAGATCAGCAGAAGGGCGGGCACGACGCCGATGAAGATGTAAGTGACAATCAGCCGGTTGCGAAGGCGCCAGAGAATCTTGGCCTTGAGCCACCGGAACGCCAACCATGCAAACAGCAGAGTCGCGAGGAAACTGAGGAAGCTGACCCAGCCTCCGAGACTCTGTCCCCATGAGAGTCTCAGCCACCCGAGCAAGCGTTGCAGAATAGAGAGCAGGATAGCCAGGGTGAGCGCATAGCATGCGCCCCACGCGACGCGACCGGCAGGCCACAACCCCAGCCGGACCAACAGGTTCCGCAAATATAGGTAGGAAAGATTCACGCTTCAGGGCCTGATTATGACAGAAAACCCGCGCTCACCGGGCGCCGAACAGGGGAAGAAAAACCGACGCTACAGGACCTGGCAAGCCGGCAACGCCTAAGGTTTCAGTGCGGCCCGGGTTTCCGGGTGAGGCGCAGACAGCACCCGGGGCTCGGCGATTGTGCCGGTGATATTGATTGCGGCGGAACCCTCCTGCGACAGCCTGAAGTCGAGCGTGCGACGCAGCGAGGCGTGGCCGCTCACCGCGAAGGTCGCAGAGAAGCTATCGAGCGCAGCTTCCTGCATCTCCAGCTCGCCGTCGCGAATGCTGACTGTCCCGGCAAATCGTCGGACCTTGAGCGGGCCATTCGCCAACTCGATGTGCGGAAGGGCGCCGTCGCGCATGTTGAACGCGACCGTGCCGCTGGCGGACTGTGCCAGCTCGGCCGACGAGCGCCCGGCCATTTCGATCCGGTACCTAGCGCTGGCTGTCCCGCTAATCCAGTCGTCATTCATTGCTTCCGACAGTTGTGCCAGCGATATTGCTTCCAACGTCCCAGCACCAGAATATTGCGGTGGCTTCAACGTGAAATCAGCTTGCCACTCTCCCCGATGTTTTCCGCCCATGAGCTCTCCACGAAGGTCGGAGAGACGCAGTTGCGCTTTGTCCAGGTTCACATTCGCAGTGACGTGGGACGCCACCAGGGATCGAATCACAACCCGATTCACAGACAGCTTTCCGGTCGCATGGGCTTTGGCAAGAAATGACTGACCGGTCTGGGCCTCCGCTGTCAGGAACCCGTACCAGCGTCGCTGGGGAGGGTTGGGACTGAACCACTCGTTCAGCTTGTCGGTCGCAATTTCATCGGCCCGGAGATCGAATTCCACCGGACACGATGGGATGGAAATGCAGAGCCGCGGATAGGAGAGTGACCCGCTCCAATGCGCGCCCGCAACCGTCGCAGAAATCGCATCCGCCCGGATGGCATTGGCTCCCAGGTTCACAACCGTAGAGCTGATTTCCAAGGGGCCATGCAGGCCGCGCAGCTCGGCGCGAACCGCATGAAGTTGGGCTGTCCCGATTGTTTTCGGGCCCGCAAACCCGGACCACTCTCCGGCAACCTGCAATGCCACCTTCGTCCAACCCTCGGTCACGGGATGGGCTGCCGGAATTCCGAGGGTGCGGGCGGTCCCGATCAGTCGCTGGAGATCGGCTTCTCCTTCCAGCGCGAAGTTGTAGCCCGAGCGCGTGACCCAGGCATGTGCGATTGCCTGAGTCGGACGGCCAAGTTTAAGCGGAACGGGGCCGATGATCAACCGCTGCCCGTCCGGCGCGTTCCCTGGACTCGACGGGCGTGGGCCACGATGTTTCGGGGGCTGGGATGCGGTGCTGGCAAACGAGAAGGGCACGTCTCCCGGAGACAATTCGGTCTTGGTCGACTGGGAACGCAGGCGGAAGTCGCTGGTCGTGCCGCCGCCCGTCAGTTCGATAAGATCTGGCACCCGGGCGCCCGCGCGCAGGTTGAACTCTGCTGCCACGGTCCCGCTGGCACGCAGGTCGTCCGGCAGATCTTTTTTGAGGTGGCGAAGCAGGGCCAGCAACGACTGGGCGGGAAACCTTTCTGCGACAAGATTCAGTTCGTAGTGGCGTGGGCCGAGCAGGTTGGCAATCTCACCCTGCACGGCGAGCGCACCATCACCGGCAGGAGCCTGGCAGAGAATCTGATGAATTCCCCGGTCCACGCTGCTGTAGTGTGCGTCGCAGCGAGTGTGGAGAACGAGAAGACCGCCGCCCAGGATGTCGTAGCGGCGGAAATCCTCCAAGGCAGCGTCGCTGCCAACCGACAGATCAGCTGGCGTGCCAGTAAGGCTGGCAGACACCAGGAGCGTGCCGCGCCAGCCCCGGTCCTGGCCAGAGAAGAGTTTGGTCACCTGGCCTAACTGTGCTCCGTTCCACTGCAGATCGAATTGCACGGGCGTATCGCGGAGCGTGGCCGCGCGTTGCCAGGTTCCACTCGCTTTGAATTGGCCGGTGTCGCTCAGATTGAAGTCGGTACGGAAAGGCCGGGCTTTCAGGCGCACGCCCCAGGCATTCTCCGAATCCTGCCAGAGCGCGTAGTCAGCCTCGGTGAGCGCGAACGGTTTTTTCTCCGGACCGAACTTGAAGTTGATTCGTCCGTGCTCTGCCTCGATGTAGGGAAACCCGGGCCGGGACTCCGACGGGGCCTTGCCGGTCGGGGCGACCGTCGTTTGCGCGGTGCGCTCCAGGAGTTTCTCGATATTCCAGCGACTTTCACTGTTGCGGGTCAGATTGAGGCTGGGCTCGGTCAGGCTGAGTCGTGAGATCTCGATGCGACCCCGCAGCAGGGAACTCAAGCGGAGCGCGGCCGACACTTCCTGTGCCCTCAGGACCGGCTCCGCGCCGAAACCGGGGTCGTCATGAACCACGAAATTTTCCAGGTCAAAACCGGGGCGGGGAAGCAGGCGCAGGTGGACGCTGCCGATCTCCACCTGGCGCTGCAATGCCACGCCAATCGAGTGGGCGATCCGGGTCTTGAGTCGCGAGGCTCCAGGCCTTATCAGAAACAGGGCGAGCAACAGCGCGCCACCCACGATCCCCAAGCCGCGTCGGGAGCGAAGAAAACTCATTGCACGACCCGGAAGGTGCGCTTCCAGCGCGTCTGGTCGAAGAAGTGAAACACGACATGTGCCAGAAAGCCAATGCGCTCGCTGAAGTCAGTGTGGCGGTACTGGTCGGGCGGCGTGTTGAACGACCAGTAGATAAACATGGGCCGCCCAATCACGTTTTCCTTGGGGATAAAGCCCCAGTAACGGCTGTCGAGACTGACGTCCCGGTTGTCGCCCATGCCGAAATAACTGTCTTTGGGAACGACGATGTCGTCGCCCTCAATGTGGGTGTGCAGCAGCAGCTGCCACTCGGGGGAAACGTTATAGGCCTCCGAGGGAGCGACTGCCGGGAAGTTGTCCCGGTAGGGGTCGTAGTTGTTCCCCTTGTGCATGACATAGGGCTCGTTCAGTTTCTCGCCGTTGCGGTAGACGGCACCGTCGCGCAGGTGGATACGGTCGCCGGGAATCCCGATGATTCTTTTCACCACGTACAGGCCGGGCTCGGCCGGAGACAGAAACACCACGATGTCGCCACGCTTGATGTCGCGATAAGGAAGCAGCGGCCCCAGCCACTGCGTCCGGGGAGCAAACTGCTCGCGATTGACGAAGACGTGGTCCCCGATCAGCAGCGTATCCTCCATCGAACTGGACGGGATCTCGAAGGCCTGGAGGACGAACGTGATGATGAACAGGCCCGTGACCAGTACCGCTGCCAGCGAGGCCAGGAACTCAACCGTGGTCTCGCGCTGTTTTTCTTCCGGGATGTTTTGTTTCTTGTCCACTTGCTTCGGTTCCATGATGGGTGAGGTCATTTTCAAGCTCAGCTGACCCGCCGAAATGTGCGGTCCCAGCGGGTGATCTGGAAGAAGTGAGTCACCGCATAGGCGAAATGATAAAGTCTATCACCCAGCGATGGCGAGCCCGTCAGGTCATTGTCGGGACTGCGAATCGACCAATAGATCAGCAACGGGCGGCCGATGATGTTCTCCCGCGGCACAAACCCCCAATAGCGGCTGTCCAGACTGTCATCCCGGTTATCGCCCATGGCAAAGTAGTGATCTTCGGGCACGATCAACTGACCATCCTCGACCAGTTTTGGCATCTCCAGCCACCACTCGGAGTTGATTCCCGGGTCCAGGAAGTCCAGCCGCGGAAAATCGTCCCGGAACGGGTTGGACTCGGGCTTGAAGAATCGCACGTAGGGTTCGGCCAGCGGCACTCCGTTGATGAAGACCCTTTTCCTGACCAGTCGAATCCGGTCACCGGGCACGGCGATCACGCGCTTCACGAAATGCTGCGCGGGATTGACGGGATAGTGGAACACGATGATGTCGCCGCGATGGATCTGGCGATACGGAATGACGTGGTCGCCCACTCCGCCTCCTCCGTAGCAGAGCTTGTCGACCAGCAGGTAGTCGCCGATGAGCAAGGTATTCTCCATCGACTCCGACGGGATTTGGAAAGCCTGCACGACGAAGGTGATCACGAAGACCGCAATCACGACGGTTGCCAGCAGGGATTGGAGCGAGGTCACCGTATCGCTGTTCGCGTCCTTCGGGTTGGCGACAAAACTCATTGCGAGTGGCGGGCCGCCGGATTTTTTTCGGCGGTCTTGGCGTCGGGAAGCGCAGCCGCCGATGCGAGGTAATCAAGCACCTGGCGGGCGGCGTCTTGCTCGGCTTTCTTCTTGGTCGAGCCCTCGGCCCGGCCCGTGAACTCCAGTTTTCCATGTCCCGTCGCGGAATGCAGTCTCGCCTCCACAGTAAATGTCTTGTTATGCTCCGGGCCCGCTTCCTTCACCAGCACGTAAGATGCTTGCGGGCGGCCGCTCGCCTGCAATGATTCCTGCAGCGCAGACTTGAAATCCATCACCGGCACACCGCCGGTTCCCGGATTCATGCGCTCCAGTTCCGGGATGACCACTGTCTGGAGAATGAACTTGCGGGCAGTTTCCAGGCCGCCGTCCAGATACATCGCAGCCAGCACAGCTTCCAGGGCGTCCACCAGCAGCGCTGTCTTGCCGCGCCCGCCGCTTTTCTCTTCCCCGCGTCCCAGGCGGAGGTAGTGGCCGAGTTCCAAAGCCTGGGCGACCAGGATCAGATGTTTCTCGCTGACCAGGTGAGCGCGCAGCTTGGAAAGTTCTCCTTCCTGGAAGTTTGGGAAGCGCCGGAACAGTTCCTCGCTGGTGACCAGGGCAAGGACGGTATCGCCCAAAAACTCCAGTTGTTCGTTATCGCCCGCCTTCGCGCCGTCCTTGGGCGGCTGCAGGGCTTCAATTTCCCGCGCTTGCGAGCTGTGGGTGAGGGCCTGATCGATGAGTTCGGGGCGTTGGAAGTGGTATCCCAACAGTCCTTCCAGCGCCGCGATTTCTCTGGCTTTCATGGGGATCGGTGGCAGGCTGCAAACTGCCCAGCCGCTTTCGAGCCAAGCGCAGCGGCCCGGGCGAAAAACCGGACCCAAGCCGCCCGCTCGCCAGATCAGGCAGGTCGGCAAATCAGGCGGGTCAGTTTTTGGGCTGATCCGCTGGCTTGGCCGCGCCCGGAATCAGCTGTGTCAGCCGGTCGCGTTCCTGCCGGGCCAGCTTGCCGGCGCCGGTGCCGTCTTGCGTCAACTCGACTGCCCGATTCGCCTCCTTGAGCGCTTCGGGATACTTGTTCTGCCGATCCAGGGAGATGGCCAGCCGCAGCACCACGACCGGATCGGGCTGGGCCGGGAAGGCATCGATCGACTTGCGCAGATCGGCCTCGGCACCCGCGAAATTATCCCTCTTGAATTCGAGCGTGCCAATGATGGAATAGGCGAAAGAACGCAGTTGTCCCTTGTAGGCGTCGATCTGCTCCTGCGGTGTGTTGGGCGGAATCGAGACGTCGGTGTCCACGGTCTCGATCGCCTTCTGAGCCATTTTCATGGCCTCATCGAGACGCTGATCCTTGTCGAGGTCGGTGTCGCGCGTCTTCTCGGCCAGTTCGCCGGCGACGGTGGCCAGCAGTTCGGGGTCGTCGCCATCGAGCGCGAGTCCCTTGCGTCCGGTTTCCACGATCTTGTCGGAGTTTCCGGCCCGTTGGTAGCTGTGCATGACGGCCTTCCAGAGCACCACCCGCAGTTCGCTGTCCGGGAACTTGGTGGCGAAATCGTCGGCCGCCTTTTCCTGCGCGGCGGCATCGGTGAGAGCATTGGCAGTCTTATAGGCCTCGAACTCAGCCTGGGTCTTTGCCTGCGGGGGACGCTTGCCTTGAGGTGCTGCCGGGGCCGCCGTTCCCTGCGCGGGAGCGGGAGGGGTCTGAGTGGCGGGTTTAGTGGCCTGCGCCGCACTCCACGTCGCAACTGCCAATACCGCGCCGATCATTACTAGTTGCTTCATGCTCTCTCCTTGGAGTTTCCGATTCTCGCTGCGGAGAATCGTGTTTCATTTGAACGATCGAACCTGTTACTGCGGAGCCGGAGGCTCATAGGCCTGCTGCAAGCCGCGTTCGGCAGCCGCCTTGACTTCCGGGAGCGTAGCGCCGGCATTCAGCGCCGCCCGGTAATGATCCACCGCGGCCCCGCGCTGCTCCTTCAAGTCATAGATCCGGCCCAGATAAATATGAGACCAGGCGACCACTTTGGGTTCCTGCGCTACTTTGATGGCCTCCTCAAAATAGCCCATGGCTCCCGCCATGTCTTTATTCCGGGAAGCGATTTCCGCCATGATAAACAAAGCCCGTCCCCGATCCTCGTGATTCTCGTTCAGGGCCTGCTGCGCAAGTTCCTGGGCCGATTTCAGATCGCCGGCCGCCAGACGATGCTCGGCCGTGATCAGCAGGCGCTGCTCATGGGGGCGGGAGAGGTGCAGCAGTTCCGGCGCAGCGTCGCTGGCAAAGTGCGTGTTGGAGGCCAACTTGGCTTCCTTGCCGAGATCGATGTTGGTCAGCCAGTCCGGATAGTCGCTGCCAATACCGGCCGGGTCCTTCTCAAACGGAAGCAGGGTGTCGTAAAAATAGCGGGTGAGAATGAAGCCCTGATCCATCGACCTCTGGACGTCTTCGGCCCGCACTGCTTCCGGCGTCTTGCTCGTGCCCTCGGTGCGAATTTCGATTGCCCGAATCAGGCATTCGTTGACCAGCAACGATATGTCAGTCTTGAAGGCTTCATCCATGGGTGCCCTCTTCACAGATTCCAGCAAGGGCTCCAGGCGCTTGATGGTGGCCGGATATTTGAGCGCCAGCGGGTCGAGGAGATAGTGCAGATAGGTGTGCCGGATCTGATCCGTCTTCAGCTCGGAACCGCCGGGAGAGATGACCACGTAGTAATCATTGCCGTAGTTGCGAGCGTTCACCTGGCCGGGCGCGCCCATCGGCTCAAGATAGACCGTGAACCCGCGGCCCAGGTAACCGGAGGGCAACTTGAGGTAGACCTCGGTGTTGAACAGCATCTTCGATAGCGGTTCGTGATACCGCTCTGCCAGCTTGCCATAGCCTTCGCGATGTCTCTGCCAGATGCCGTGCAATCCTGCCTTGTCGTAGAAAGCGGCTGCGAGTTTCGCAAATCCGACCACGTTCATGGCATCGGGCGCCAGTTCGGCTTCGGTCACGCGGGGCACGAAGTTCGGTGGACCGTCCAGGTACAGGCTCAGGGAGATGTATTGCGCCAGGTTCCGGCCGGGGTCCGGCCGGGTGTGGTCCCGGTAGAACTGGCACATCAGATTGGACGCAGCGAAAGCCTCATCGGAGTCGCGCGCGGCCTTTGCGACCTCGGCACGAATCTGCCTGCGCAAGGGATCGGAGTTGCTCAATTCGTCATCGTATCCGCAAGCGTTGATGGATGCCAGAACCGTGAAAACCGTCTCACTGGAGTCGAGAGAGACTCTGGGAGTGTTCTGCGCGCGACCGATCGATGCCGCCAGCGCAAACCATGCGACCCATGTCGAACGTCGCGAACAGAACCCCAGGAAAGCCTCCAGCAGGACGGTGAACTGTGGGAGATACCAGGCTAGTTTAAGAGGTTCCGCGCGGTGGGTCAAACGTAAGGCAATACTCGGTTTAGGCCGCTTTGCCCGGCGGCTTCCATCCCTGGCGAGGCCTGTCCTCGCCTGTCGGTTCTGCACCCATTAGCCGCGCACGTTGATCTTGGAAAACGAAAGAACAGCGTGGCTCGCGGTCGGGCGGCCCATCGACATCGCCGGCCGGAAGGTCGTGAAAATCAGCATTCTTTTCACTTCGGGTAGCAGTCTCTGCGCATTGTCAGAATCCGAGAGAATACGGTAGTCCTGCACGCGTCCATTCGCGTCCACCAGCGCCTCAATCACCAGCGAGTCTTCGTTCACCGTGCTCACCGTAGTGGCGAATGACGATTCTTCAAGTTCCGGTCCCGTGTACAGCATCAGGGGCACATCATTGATATTGCGCGCCTGTAGTTCCGGCATGGTCACGCCGATCACGAAAGCGAAGATCACCACGGCGGCGACCAGGCCGGCCGTCGCCGGCACCATGAAGGCGTGCAGTGCATTCTCCAGGCGAACCAGCAAGCCCTGGAAGCGTGGCCGACGCGCTTCCGCCACCTCGCGCGAAATGGCGAGGCGAAGCTTCAACGGCAGATCCGCAGGCGCCTTGCGGCGACCCACACCGGCCAGCAATTCTTGTGCCCGACGGAGCAGCGCATACTCCCGGTTGCAATCAACACAGGCTTCCAGATGCTGGCCCAAGGCGTGCATCTGGGTTCCGGTGACAGCTCCGTCAAGGTACGGCGAGAACATCGACTTCGCCTCGGCGCACTTCATGACGTCACCTCGATTTCCTCTCCCCCACCCACTGCCCGGCAGTTTGAAGCGTCCGCCGGTTTTTCCGGACGGCGCAGCCCCAGTTCGTCACCGACTTCCCGGATATATCCGGTGAGCCGGCGCTTTAGTGCCTCGCGACCACGCGTGAGGCGGGACTTCACCGTTCCAAGCGACACCTGGGTAATGTCAGCAATCTCTTCGTAGGACATTTCTTCCAGGTCGCGAAGAATCAGAGTGCTGCGATAGGGCTCGGGCACCTTCCGCAATTCCTGTTCGACTCGGGCGCGCACTTCTTCGTGCGCGGCGTTGTCGAAGGGTGACTCTGACTCATCGACCAGAGTCTCTTTCACGGCCAAACCACTGCCGAGCGCATCGTTGTCCAGAGGCTCGATGGACGTCTCTTGTGCCTTATGCCGGAACCACCAGCGCCTGCGATTCGATGCCTCATGCAGGGCGATGCGGTAGATCCAGGTCTTCAAGGTCGATTCGCCGTGGAAGTGCTTCATGCCGCGAAACACTTTCAGAAACACTTCCTGGGTCGTGTCGGCGGCGTCGGCGGGATCGGTCAGGATGCGATAGACCAGCCCGTAGATCGGTTGATGGAATTCGCCGATCAACCATCCGTACGCTTCCTCGGACCCGGCCTTCAATTCCGCGACGATCGCCGCTTCCTGCTCGCGGGCACCGATCGCACTTGCTAAATCACCCAAGGTGGCTGCTCCCGCCATGACTCACACGGCGCACCCCGTATTATAGGATTTTCGTGCCGCAGATCCGACCGAAAACCGTTCCGCTGCGCGCCCATCAGGCCCAGTCCGAAAGCAGACATCGACACCTGCTTTACATAGACCCCGGAGCGCTGTCAGGAGTTCCCAAAGTAAGGGGTTTGTTTTCAATAGATACGAAATAGACACACCGGGTTGTCCACAATCGGCACCCCGCTCCTCAAAACCGGGGGTCTCCGGTTGCCTGCCGCCCCCCCCACGCGGGTTCTCAGTCGGGAAGAAAACAGGCCTCTACTTTGGTTGCGGCTGGGTTTGCGGCTGGCCGGCCGCCGGTACGGGAGCGGCCGCTGTGGGCGGCTTCGGAACCGGCTTCTTTTTCTTGGGCGCCGGCTTCTTCGGTTCATTGTCGTCGATCACAACCTTCTTTGGGGGCGGAGGCGGAGCTGATGCCTGCAGCGTTTTCACCTGCGTGCGCAACTGGGCCAGTTCTGCCTCTTTGGAGGAGGTCAGTCCCTCCATCCGATCCGCGAAGGCTCGCCGGCTTCTTTCGAAGGCATTCAAATCGTTGGACAAGGACTGAAATTCGTCCTTCGAACCGAATGCTCCAGCCGACTCCGCTACACTCCCCAGCACGTCATACAACGCATCCAGATTGCGGTAGAGCTTGAAGCTCGCCCCCAGGTCTTCGGGAGAATTGCGCAGCTGGGCGGTGATTTCCGGAAGAGCCGATTGCAGATTCCGTTTGACCGAATCCACGTTGGAAAGGGTCTGCTTCTTGTAGCCGGAGTCCATCTTCCATTTCTCGATGCGCAACCGTCCCAGGTCCGCCTGCGCGGTTTGGGAAGCCTGTTCGAGTTGAGCAAGCATGCTGTTCAGTTCACTCACCGACGCATACGGCACGGGCGGCGGCGCGGCCAGTGTTATCTGGGCACTAAGCCAACATGCTGAGAAAATGAGGGAAAGCAGGGCGGAGGCTTGAATCGAGTTTAGGGTCATTGTGTGGACAGGGCGCTTCTGGTCAAGAATACTAAGTTTCCGCACATTTCTCAAAACGCCGCACCCAGGTTTGACTATCCGCAAGAGCTGCGGGAGAATGAAGACAAGTCTATCGACTCAACGAGCGCGGATTTCTTTGCGTGCGGTGTGGGCCTGTGGCGCAGTTGGGAGCGCGCTTCCATGGCATGGAAGAGGTCGTCGGTTCGAACCCGACCAGGTCCACCAATTCTTCAATAACTTAGCGGACCCACCTCGAGGCGTTTGGCCGGAAATTTCAAGAAGCTTCCGCCAGTTGTGGCGTCAGCCTCAGTTCTTTGTTGATCGCTTCGACCGTTGCTTTCACGCTTTCGGGAATCTCTTGCATGTAAACATCAGTGGTGGTTGCGAGGCGCGAGTGCCGCAACACGCTTTGAATGTCCTTGGGCGTTCCTTTCTTTTGAGCCAACGTTGCAATCGTGCGCCGGATCACCTGAAAGGTCAGCTTCGGCAGTCCCAAGTGCTCGCCCAACTTCCGCATCTTCTTCCGATAATTCTGCGGATCGATGAATCCGCCCAACCGGTTTGGGAAGATGAAGCCTTCGGGCGCGGGGTTCTTGCATTTCTGCCGCCACAACCAAAGATCGTCTGCTAGTTCCTTCGGGATATGCACCGGGCGCAGCGCCTTCCGGGTTTTGCCCCAGGTGCGAAGTTTGCCCCGGTACACCGTCTCCCGCAGTTCCAGCAGGCACTCGTCATGATGAAAATCTCGCCAGCGAAGTCCGAACAGTTCACTTGGACGCAGAGCGTCGGTCATGTCCAATTCGAGAATCAACCTATCTTTCAAGGTTAACTTTGCCAGCACGTTTCTTAATTGATCCCAACTCAAAGTCGTGGTGTCCGTGTCCGCTAACTGTTTGGGCACTTCCACTTTCCGCGCTGGGTCTTTGGGAAGGAAGTCCTGATCCACCGCTTCGGCGAAAATGTCCCGCAGATACGCGCGAATCTGAAGCACTCGGTCGCGGGAACGGGTTTTTGCCAAATCGTTCAAGTGAACCTGCAACGTGAATTTGTCGAAGTGCTCCAGAGGAACGCTCTCGAATTTATCGATCAAATCCTTTTGGATAATGCACTTCTTATCTCGCGCTGTTTCTTCCTTCCAGTTTGCTTCCTTGAGTGGCAGCCAGCGATTGCGAATGAACCAACCGAAGGTGATTACCTTCATATCAGCTTGCGGCTTGGGAGTAGTTCCCGTCCGCTTCGCAATCTCACTCGCCAGAGCATCACGAGCCTGAAACTTGTTCATTTGAGAGCGAAGGCCGAGAGCAATCGGTGCTGCCGTCCTCCACTCTTCCTGTCCCGTTTCAGGATTGAACCTCTTTACCTCGTAATACCCGTACCACTTCTTACCTTTGGGGCGAATCCAGCCCTTTTGATACGACCTCTTTGCCATCGTTCTCCCATTTGGGAGCTGCTATGGGCGGGGTACTCCTATTGTACCCGCGCCCGGAAGTGCTCAATCGCTCCAATTCCGAAATGAACTTTTCAATTTCGCTTACGCGGTAGCGTAGCAATCCTTTGCGGCCAGGACTAGGTTGCAGAAACTGCTTAGGAGAAAGGTTGACACTGATGGTGAGATGGGAATAGTTGCCAGCACGCGCTCTCCACTCGCTCATCTGCCGGCACGCCTCGCGCAGGTTCCACCAACCCAACTCGCGGATGAGACCGGTCTCTTCTGCGACCGAGATAAATTCTTCGGGTGCGAGGGCAACCGATTCGCTTTCGAGTTCATAACACCTTCTTCTCAACGAGCAATTTCTCGATCTTTTCACTCAGACGGCCAAATTCTATGGGTTTGGTGTCATAGTCATCGCAGCCGGCGTCAAATGCCTTTTCACGATCGGTCACGAGCGCACGGGCAGTCAGTGCGATGACCGGAATGTGACGGGTTCTTGAGTTGGCCTTCAATCGACGGGTGACTGCACAGCCGTCCATGAACGGAAGACTAATATCCATCAAAATGAGGTCAGGTATTTCCGAACATGCGAGCGCGAGTCCCTGTTCACCATCGTGAGCTATGACGACGGAATATCCTTTGCGCTGGAGCCGTCTGGACAGCATGTCCCGGTTCATTACATTGTCTTCGACTAGCAAGAGTCTCGGCATGATTAACGTCTCCAGGGGAACTCCAGCATTCGACTTCCGCGTTATGTTTCTGGTCGTGCGAACGGGAAACGGGGGTCGTCATGATTTCAGTGGTAATCGACGAACGTGCAATCCGGTGCTTTTCTATCAGGACTGCAAGACGGTCGCGGTCCACCGGCTTGATGAGATAGTTCGCAGCGCCCAAGTCCAGTCCCATTGCTTCGTTGTCCACGATCGTAACCATGATCACCGGGATCTTGGACAATTCGGAGTCTGCTTTCAGCCTGCGGAGCACAAACCAGCCATCGCAGTCGGACATTACGACGTCCAACTGAAGTACGTTGCGCCTGACTGTAGGGGAGAGAGTCGGACAACTCTGCCCCAAAGGACTGGTCACGAGAGTGGGGGCTCGGGCATCCCTGAATCCAGTGGGTCAAGTGTCCCTATGTTGGCGAAGAGGTCCTTGCCCGACAAGTTACGAACGTAAGGCTGCAATATTACCAAAATGCGAGAGCGGACTAAACTCGGAAAGGTCGGCGGACTCGCGTTCATGGTGAACGGTCATATGTGGGATAGTTAACAAGGACTTTTAAGGACTTTGTCTTGCGCACGGGGCCGGAGCAATACGAAGCGGCACTCGCGACTTGGGGGAGCAGCACTTTCCGTTGACGATGTTGCGCCAGTCCGGTCGAGGAGGAAGTTCCTGCCCGACCGGCAGCAGTAGATGCCTTACGGCGATTTCGGTCATCAGGGCGGAGTCTTCCCGAAATGTTCAAACGAAGGGCCGAAATGGACCACTTCAAGCGGCCCGCCTGCGAGAATCGGTTTCGGCTCTGGCAGTGTTCCCATGACCGACGCGATCCACGGACGCTCCGAACTAATGACAGCCTCAGCGCTCACCTGGGCCGCCTTCGCGCTTCTGCTGGCAGTTAGGGATTGAACGACAAGCAGCGCGATGCCCCCGATGGCAACCGGCACGCCGATGGTGGTTGCCCACCAAGAGCGACGATAGAGAAGGTCGAGCGATTTGTCCTTTTCCTTCTCCTCTTCACTCTTCCCCTTGGGCTGAACGCAACAGGCAGAGCACTGATTGCAGATAACCTCTGGGGAGCTGTGGGCGGCTACCTGCTGGGCTCTGCCTTTTTTCTGCTTAGCATTGAGATCGTGGACAGCATCGCTTTTGGGTGCAGCGGCTGGCGCGGCCGAAGGCGGTTCTGACCCGTTGGAGTATTGTGCTGGGATTGGCCCGAATAGGGGCGGAAACGGCTTTAAAGGAAAGCACGAAGAAGTAACGCTATTGTGCATCGGTTGGGAAGCCGAGGACTCCTCCACAGCTTTTCTTCGTCGAGCTTGGCAAGGAGTTCGTAAACCAGTTCCATCATCTTTTCCGGATCGTTTTCTTGTTGGACTCGCCGCGCTAGTTCGCGCCAGTCTTCGTGTGTTCGTGCGGGCGCTTCGGACTGCATAAATTCCTCCAAGTAGCTCCACTCTGACGCGCCCAGCGGTCACTGAGCAGGGTTACGAGGGTAATAGAGGCTGGTGCTAGAATTACTCCATGTCAAATCTAACCTCGGCACTCAAAACCCTGGAACAAGAACGCACCCTCCTTACATCTCAACTTGAAAATCTCATCAATGCACTCTCCGCGCTGAACGGGACAGTCAGTCACGGAAGCGGCAGAACGATCTCGGCTGCGGGTCGGGCGCGGATCGCCGCCGCTCAACGGGCTCGCTGGGCAAAGATAAAGGGGCAGAAGGTCGTTTCCATCACCGCCCGCAAGAGAACGATGTCACCAGCTGCCCGGAGAAAGATCGCGGCTGCACAGAAAGCTCGCTGGGCGAAATGGAAGCGCGAAAAGAAATCGGCGTGAACTTCATCCTCGTTCTGACCGCCCACAATTTGCAGAAAGCGGATTGCTCGGACACGGGTTTGAGGGACAAGCTGGAATCCATCATTAGTGCGAACCCTGTCGTTCTTGTCGCGGAAGAGGTGAACGCCGACGAAGACGTTTGGACTTTTGGCCGCGAACTGATCGGCGAGGACAAGTGGGTGTCGATTGACATGGACGCCCGACAGCGCAAGGAACATCGCGTATTCGAAGCCCTCCGATACGGCGGACCTGAGCCCGACCCCGAGACGGGAGCATTTTGCCGGGTCAACAGATACTGTCGTCATGCCGAAGGCATCCGTGAAAACTTTTGGCTCGACCGGATTGAAGAAGAGTGCCGCGAACTTCAGATCACGAAAGGCACCATCGTTGTTACATGCGGCCACAACCACGGACTGTTTCTAGCTGAAAAAGTCCGGGCGCGGGGCCACTCCGTCAGTCTTGATGAATACCCGCACCAGGACTGGCAAGCTATAAACGGCAAGCTCGTCGTGTGCCACGACTGCTAGACTTCGACCAGTCTAATCTTCGGCGGAGGATTCTCACCCCGACGATCATTGCCCAACAACGGAGTTCCCTCTCGGATGTTCTGTTCCGCAGTGCAGTCCTCGACAATCGTCTGCGGAGCATCCTTGAAGAACCTGAAAGAACCGCCGCATAGTCCACACGGATGATTCACGGTGATTCGAGCATGGTAAGGCTGACACGAATTGCACACGCCGAGAGACGGGTCCATACCAACCGATTCACGATCCATGAAGAAGTCGTGACCGCAAGAAAACGTCAAAAATAGTAGAATTTGTTCATTAAGTTTCCGAGCGCACGCGCGCGACCATTATTTGGTGCGTCGATCAGGTTTCTCCAGTTCTGATTTGATAGCTTCCCGCAGTTTCTTAGGCTGCTCGTCACCGGGAATTGCCTCGCCCTCCAGTTCGGCCTTCGCCTGCTCGCGCATTGGCTTTATCGGAGCGGGTCTGTCTTAGGGTCGGCGTTTGTGAGCACCAGAGAGGGAGGCTTACTTACAGAGACGCTGGCGAACCTCCTCAACTGAGTTTCAGGCGAGCCGCTGTAGTTTAGCAAGGGCCGTGGTCCGCAGCGACGGTCCCTCCGATACGCGTTACGAAATCGGAACGAGCAGAGGAAGGTGGCCCGCTTGTCGTTTGGAGCGTACGATCCACTCGTGTTACTCGCACGACCCGCCGTCAGCGGAGCAGACACGAAGGCCCGTTGCAGACGGCGGCCTAACCTTTTCAGTTTGCGATTCGCCTGGTCCGCAGCGAAGGCGATATATAGTTCGGCAATTGCAACTCTTCTGCCGTGTACTCGCCCAAAAAATCGAGACTCTGGTCCGGCCACAAGACGTTGACGTAGATCCTGTCGTAGGTGTTTATGCCACTGCCACCATACGATTGCGCGGCTATTCTCACTCCATCATAAGAAGCCACCGCCTCCGGGCTGTCCGTATAAATCCATCTGTCAAAAGGGATGGATTCAATTAGCTGACACACCTTCCGTTTGTCCCTGGCCGAATGTGCAGTCCTCAGTTCAGCCGCAAACATTCCGTGGCTCTTGGGGATGAAGATGTACATGGACAACCTCTCGTCAGAAAAGTGTTTGATGGAGTTCATCCAGCGCGGCTCTGATACATGACGACCAGATCCCTTAGGTTGGTTATTTGCTCATTCAACTCGGCTCGCAGCTGGGAGGAGATCTTCTTTAGTTCGTCGGGATCGTCCGTGGCCGCAGCTCTGGCGCACAGTTCACGGACACAATCTTCAGGATTTGTGGACCGGATCACCATGATGCCAACCTTAAATGACAGCGTCAGGCGCTTCTGCGAGCGCTCTGGACAAAGGAACCCCGCACCGGTTCGCATTCGAGCCATCTGGACAAGAGAACCCAAGCACGAGGGGCATTCCGGCACGGGGGAGAAAACTCGTATTTGAGGGAAACCGTAGGTCAACCGTCGACGCGCTCAAATACAGGGTTTCCCGTAGATTTCTAGGGGGTTTTCCTGTAGGTGCACCGATACCCACTCTGCTCCCGAGGTTAGGTTGGGCATGTCGTAATTCTAGTATGCAGTCCGAAGCGCCCGCACGAACACACGAAGACTGGCGCGAACTAGCGCGACGAATCCAAAACGAAAACGATTCGGAAAAGATGATGGAACTGGTTCACGAACTCCTTGCCAAGTTCGACGAAGAAAAGCTGCAAAGGAGTCTCCGGCCTCCCAGGTGAAGCAACCCCCGAATCCTGCCGCTTACGCGTGATGATTTGCACGTGCCGGAGACGGTCGTTTGGGAGTATGAGGAGCGGGCGAACGTGGCGTACTACTCGTAACATATATCGGCAACGATCGGCGCGAGATAAGCTCAATTCATACCTAGAAGACCATCGTAGCCCTGAAAATCGGGTGAAACATGTAGCTCGTATTACATTACTCTCTGTATTTACGAGGCACACTCGCCCTTCCTAATATCCCTCTTCGCAATCCCTCCGGGGGGACAGCACTTTGTTGACCTTGGCTTGATCGCTTGATCCAAAGAATCTGCCAAGCAAGAAGGAGGGGACCTATGACCATCCTTGCCGAACTTTTGGTAAACGATCAAGGACAAGACATCGCAGAGCCTCGCACGGTATCGACGGCAGCGCTGGCAGGTCCTGTGAGAATCACCCGATCACCTTCGTCTTGACGGACGGGACTGTTTGGAGTTAAAGTCCGGGGCCTCGACCTTCGCTCCGTCCGCTATTCCCCGTTCCCAGCCTTGGCGGAGAGGACTCGGGGCCGCGTTGTTCCCACTTTCAATTCCGACAAAGAGGTGCCTATGCCCAAATTCGCTTGCCTTCTCCCGTACTTCTTTCTTTTGCTCCTGAGCTGCCTGGCCCCAGCCCAGAGCACCACCACCCCATCCTTCCCGAGAACCGCTCTCGACTGCAGCGACCGCACCGGAATTCTCTGTACTGAGGTGTTTGACCCTATCGGATATGAGGGCGCGTATACCGGGCACGACGAGCCTGCGGTTCTCTTCTACTCGAATGTTCGTGGCTCGGGAAACAGCAACATTTACCGGTTGCGCCTGCCCAAGGATCCGCCCACTCTTCCTAAACAGGACGGCACCGGCGGAACCTTCAATTTCCAGCTTCACCCGGCCTTCTGGGTTGGTATGGCAATGTGCGACGATCAGTCTGCGCCCAATCCGGGAGGGTCTTTGGTGGGTCCAAACATCGTCTGTACGCCCGACAGCGATAGCAACATCTTCGATGGCTCCGATCCAACCAAGCCAAATTACATCGGCAAGCACCCGGGAACAGCGTTCATGGAGATGCAGTTTTACCCACCGGGCGCCGTCATCAGTTGTGATCCCACCCGCTGGTGCGCCGCTCTGAACATCGACAGCCTTTCGCAAAACTACAACACCGGCCAGGGCAACAACGCGGCTTGTGGAGGGGCCGTTGAGTATGTCAATTTTGCGTACATCCAGACCGACGGTATTCCCTTCCCGCCCGGGTCACCCAGCCCACTGGGTCCGTTTGTCGCGACCAACTCCAAAACCCTGTTCATGAACTCTGGCGATGAACTGGTCGTGACGCTTGAAGATACGGCACACGGACTGAAAGTCACCGTGGATGATCGGACCACTGGCCAAAGCGGGTTCATGGTGTCGAGCGCCGCCAATGGCTTCGCCGAGATCCTGTTTGACCCGAATGGGAACAACTGTGACTTCGTGACCCACAATATCACTTATGATTTTCACCCCATGTACGCCACCTCGAGTGAACACACGCGGGTGCCGTGGGCAGCCCATTCCTTCAACATCGCCTTCTCCGACGAAATTGGGCACTTCGAGTATTGCGACGCGGTCAGCGCCCAGGGCGGACATTGCACTCAAGCCGGCATCAACGACCCAGGAGGCCTAGATGTGGATGACCGGGGCTGTTTCGATGCAGCCTTCAACGCCTCTCTTGGATTAGTTCCGATCGGCGGGTGCTTCGGCGAAGACGACGACTTTGACGGTGTACCGTATCAGCTAGTGTGGCCAGGAACATTCACGAACAAGAAGCTGGACAGGTCGCTGCATGCTCAGCCCGTACAATTTACAAGTCCTCTTTTCCGGGACAGGGAAGGCGAAAAGAGAGACTATCGCCGCGTTGCCTTTGAAACGAACCTGCCCAGAATTGAATTCGCTACGAATCCGCCCTGTCAGCGTCACATTTCCAATCCTGCAGACCCAAATCCAGGCCAGGACTGCGTGAACCCGCCGGTCGGGGCCAATTTCTATCCCTTGTATACCACCACGGCGAGCGACGGAAATGAGAACTGCATGTGGCAGTTGGGGGGTGCCCATATCCCCGGGACCACCAACACCTTCGGAGGGAGTTCGACCACCGAGTTCGGAGGCTTGGTGCCTCTTGCATATCCGGCCGTGGGTGGAGTTCCCACCTTCCGATTCAATGATTTTCGGAGGGTGATGAATACAAATCCTTGCCGCACGGGTGATTGAGGGGTTTGAGTTCGTTCGAAGCCCGCGTGATCGTCACAGCCTTGGATGATGTGCGGCTCCTTTCTCCCGAGCCTTTGGTTGGTTGGCGCCACCAAAGCTTATCGGGGCATCGGAGCCGTCATTGTTTATGGAATCATTTCACTCGCAACTGGCTCAATGGGCGTAATTGATTTCGTCAATTTCGTCATTAATCCTGAAGTTAGGCTTCGCCTTCTTTTATGGCGCGGATTACTACACGGGGCAATACGTATTACCCCCTGCTCAAAATTCCGGCTTCCATTGCATCTGCCGCAATCGATGCTTCTTGCCTTCGACGACAAGGGCCGCGGCATATCCCGGGTGAGCAATAAGGTTATAGATGCTCCAACGCAGCGGTTCCTGAGGAAACCCTTGTGCACGCAGCAGAGCTGCCGGAGCACCGGGTTCGAATGCTACGTCGAAACTGTCCAATGGCAGAGACAACCCCTCGCCAAGTGCTTTTACGTATGCTTCCTTCCTCGGTCGCGGCCGCCCGCGCGACGGATGCACTGCTCGTGCTGAGGTTCCGCCCGGGCCAGTTCGTGCTCCGCGGCGAGCCGCTCGCGGCAATCGTCCCAGCGGACAACGCCGGCGCGCTCGAGGCCGTGATTAGTCGTGCAATTCACATCGGCAGTCATCGCACGCTCACCCAAGATAGCGAGTTTGGCATCGCGCAGGTCGTTGAGATCGCCATCCGCGCGCTGTCGCCTGCGGTCAACGACACTTTCACCGGCGTTGCGTGCGTCGATTGGCTCGCCGACGCGCTGCTCACACTGGCCGAGCGGCCGCCGCTCGAAGGGAACTGGTACGACACCGGCAGCCAGCTCCGCGTGTGGATGCCGCCAGTGCGACTAGAGCGCCTCGCCAAGCTCGCGTTCGATTAGATCCGTCAGGCCTCGGCGACGACGCCCGCCGTACTGATCCGCCAGCTCGACGCGATTCGCCGGCTGGCACCGCGACTTCCGGACGCCTGCCGTCGAGCGCTGTCGGATCAAGCGGACGCGATCCTCGAAACCGCGAGCGCGCTGGTCGCGATTGATCGGCGCGACCTTGACGCGGCGTGGCACCGGGCGCATACAGCGCTCGAAGCGCTGCCCGCCCCTCGAGCAGCGAGCAGGAACACGTCCGCATAGCTCCGCTCTCCGACGAACTGGCGACGATAGCCGTTCCGTGACGACAGGCCCCTGCCGCCACCAACGCTGACGGCACTACTCATCGACTCGCAGCTCTACAATGGATGTGAAAAAGTGACGAATCTTTGTCGGCTGCTCGCGGTGCGGCATTGGCAGATAACCTCACGCCTTTAGCGTTCGTTACACCTCAGTAACACCACCTCAGAGCCATTGTCCAGCCGTGAGCTTTGTCTCACACTGATCGGCGACTGGGGGAACGGATAGCGTGCGATCGAGCAAACGAACGAAGATGGCCGACAAAGGTAGAGATTGGTATTCCTGGTTGCTCCCAAGCCTGTGCCTCATCCTGCTGGCGGGTCTCTTATTGAAGCAGTGGTAGATTCTGAAGCGGCATGGTCGGGTCGCTTGGGGCCAAGATTGTTTAAGGGCGGCGGGAGTCTGTCAGCCATCGATACTCGGCCGACACAAGCTCTGCCATGTAGAAAAGCCTGGGCAGGTGCACGGTCGAGCGATGTCGATTTTTCGCACCCTGAAAGAGTGTATATATGACCTCCGAATGCAAAGGCGGTGGCATGTTCGTCGGCAAGTGGAGCGTCAGCGTTCGCAACACTACCTCATGCCCAGTGTGCCGCGTGCCTCAACCGGTAAGACCATATGGGGGACGATACAAGATCGCTGACCACCGGGAGCCAGAAGGTGGCAAATGCGCACCGCTGGCCCTAGCCGTCCTCCCAGTTCGGTCTTGGACGTGAAAGTACTGAGCGTCTGCGACCAGGACTGACGCCCGAAAGATCTGACTTTCAGGGAGACCCCGACGACAATTAGCGACTCTGCCCATCCACGTTTTGCCGCCATCAGCAGGACAATTCCAAGAACGACAGCGATTCCGATACTGAGCGACATCGTCAGAAATGAGTCCCGAAGTCGACCTGCAGCTCTGAGTTGATCCCTATGTCATTGACAGCATCAGCGAGGATCACTCGAAAATTCGAATGGCCTGGAAGTGCTGTGCAGAGTGGCACACGCAGGTCATTTACTGGCCGCTCTAACGAATCTATGCTGATGATGAACAGTTCTGGGGGACGCTGTTTCGACGGGCGTCCCAGCACCAAGCCCTCCCACATGGGGAGACGCGTTTCATGTTGGGCCGAGCCTGGGTTTGCGTGCTACTGATAGCTACTCTGACCGGCTGCGCCTCGCGATCCCGACCCAAGCCTTTCCTGCCAAGCATGAGCATCCCACTAGAATGCACTACCAGCATTCGTCTCGTCGGCTGCGACTTGTCCTTTAGCCCGCCGCACTGCCGCACCGCCGCCGTCACTTATCGCAAGGGCTGCGAGCAAGTGGTGGTGGTCAAATGAGATTCCTAGTGGGTTTCTTGGCCGGGTTGATATGGTCGAACTGGATCGAGTATGCATATCATCGCTGGGCGATGCACTGGCCTAGCGTGTACCAGGCTGCTGCCATGCGTCACGCGCTGCATCATTCTGCGCCCTCCAATCCCCAGCACATCACGATGACATTTGGATTCTGGACTGCTATCTTTATCACCAACGTTCTGTTCTTTGCTGTTCCCGACCAACTGCTCCACCTGCGGATACTGACAGGCGTAGCTGCTACTTTCCTCGCCTACATCGTGGTCGGGATAGAGGTCCACCTACGCATACACGACGGAAGGTGGGTGCCGCATGCATGGAGGGCGCATCATTTGTCACATCATCTTAGGCCGCAATAGAACTTCAACATTTTCCTGCCTTTATTCGACTGGCTGCTAGGGTCCAAGAACATGGGGTTTTGATTCATCGGTGTCGAAAGGCAACTCTTTCCACAAAAACGAAAGCGCCCCACGCGCCATGATCTCAAGAAGGTTTCACATTTGCGGGGGAGACCAACATGGATCAACGGATAGCGCGCTCCCTGGACAAGCATGGGGTCGGCCATCCGAAGGCCCTCCAGAGAGGGCCAAGAGCTAATTGCTCTTTTCAATACCAGCCATTCCCGCTCGGATTCAAAGCGGTTTCAACCAACGCCCGGGAAGCTGCTGCACGCTGGTGGTCCGCGTTCGCGTCGAACGGGACAACGACGTAACGCAGTTCTACGGAAACCACATGAACAAAATTGTGGTAGGCCAGGTAATCTTTGCCGGGCTTGTGGGCGCCTAGTAACGAATTGACATCGGGCGCCAGATAAACCACGTAGACCGTGCTGGCAGCAGGTGCAGGCACGGCCTCGTTTTGCAGCATTTCCGCCAACTTTTGCTGAATGTGCAAATCGTTGACCCGGTTCCCGCCAAAATCGTCAAAGTCTTCTAGGCTGGTGCCATGGGGTAAGAGGCTGATGTCATGGTTCTGCAAATCCGCAAATTGGACGCCGCCATTTGCCGCTAAATCAGACAACGCGGTCTCACGGGAGCGAGTCGTGGCATCTGCCCATCCCGGGCCGATAAAGATACTTACCTGCTCCACCGATTTCATGACGGCTCCCCGGTGGAACGTCTTTTTTTCCGTGGTTGCAAAATCGGGAGGCACAATTTGCACTCTGCCGCCATCGTCATCAAACACGAAAAGAGGGGTAGCCGGTGTGTCCCCGAACTTGACGCGGCTTTGGGCCATCAGCGCTTGGGTTGTGAAACTTGCCAGCAGCAGAACTGAGCATGAAAATCTTTTCATAAGCCTCTCCCTATTGCGTCACCTGCAGTGAAACATCGTCAATCACAAATGAAGTCTGCAGTTCGAAATCTTCTGCCCCCTGGAAGAAAATCTGTATCGTCTGCCCCTTGAAGGAACTCAGATCAAAGGTGTGTTGCTGATAGCCGCTGGCATGATTCAGATTGGAGTAGGTCGCGAGAGTGGAGAGAACGTTGCCCGCAGAATCCCGGACCTGTACCGTGAGTTTGTCGTATGCCGTAGTGGTAGTGGTCTCAACGGTATCAATGTGCAGCCAGAAGCTGAGCGTGGCTGCGGTTGCATTGGATGGTATGGACACCTGCTGCGTGACCGTGTCCGTATGACTCGAACCAAAACCATCCAGCCACGCGTCCCAACTCCCCGTGTGCGGCGGTTCGCTACTGGTGTTGTTGATGATGTCCACGGGCGACGACGACGAAGTCAGTACCCATGGCGCCGGATTGGATGAGCCGTTCTCGAATCCGCCATTGCTGATAAGTTCGCTCGTAGTACTGCCGTTGGAAACGGTTACAGTCACTGTCGGCGAAGTGCCTACGTTGCCGGCCGCATCGAAAGCTTTAGAGACGATCGTGTGCGGACCATTGGCCACGTTGGTCGTGCCGAATCTGAATGAAAGCGAGGTGGAGTTGGTGTTGGAAGTCACCTCGGTTCCGTCAATCAGTATCTGCATCTGCGTCACGCCCACATTGTCTGAGGCCGTTGCCGTAACCATGACAGTACCGGAGACAATCGCGCCATTCGCCGGCGAGGTTATGGAAGTGGTGGGCGGTGTGGTATCGCCTCCGGGAGTAGTGACGTTCAGGGCAAAGTCATCTACCACAAATGAGGTTTGCAAGGTGTAGTCCTCTTTGCCTTGCAGGAAGATCTGAATGGTCTGGCCCTTGAAGGAAGTCAGGTCAAAGCTCTTCTGCTGATAGCCCGCCGCATGGTTCAAATTGGAGAACATGGCAAGCGTGGACAATACCGAACCCGAGCTATTGCGCACTTGGACCGTCAGGGTATCAAACGCCGTGGTGGTAGTGGTTTCCGCCGTATCAATATGCAGCCAGAAGGTCAGCGTGGCTGCTGTCGCATTGGCAGGGATTGTTACCTGTTGCAGGATTGACTCCGTCGTAGTGGAACCGTGGCCGTCCAGCCAGGCATCGAAAGTCCCGGAGTGCGGCGGCTCTGTGCTGCTGCTGTTAATGATCCTGTTACTTGAGGCCGTTGTGCTTGCTGTCCACGGGGAAGGGTTGGATGCGCCGTTCTCAAATCCTGGATTACCCAGCAACTGGGTGGTGCCGCCTCCACCCGGTGCCGTAACGGTCAGCGCTACGGTTGCCGTGTGAGTCACACCGCCTCCAGTTGCAGCGACTGTAACGTTCGTGGTCCCGGTAGTCGCCGTATTGCTGGCCGAGAAGGTGAGAGTCGAGTTGCCACTGCCGGGCGCGGCGATAGAACTGGGATTGAAGCTGGCGGCCACCCCGGATGGCAGGCCGGAGGCAGAAAGCGAAATCGCCGAGTTGAATCCTCCGAACACGGTGGTCGAAATCGTGCTGCTGCCGCCGCTTCCCTGGGCCACCGACAGGCTGCCGGGCGAGGCGCTCAAAGTAAAGTCAGGCGTGGCCGCCGCCGTTACGGTCAATGTTATCGTGGCAGTGTGAGTGACGCCTCCTCCACTCGCCGTCACGGTTACAATAGAAGACCCAGTGGTGGCCGTGCTGCTGGCCGAGAAGGTGAGGGTTGAGTTGCCATTACCTGGAGCGGCAATGGAGGTTGGATTGAAGCTGGCCGTCACCCCTGACGGCAGACCGGATACCGAGAGCGAAAGCGCGGAATTAAATCCACCTGATACACTGGTTGAAATCGTGCCGTTCCCGGAGCCGCCCTGGGCCACGGAGAGGCTAGCGGGAGAGACGCTCAAACTGAAGTCAGGCGTCGGTGTGCCAGGATTGAAAATGATGTCCAATATAGGATGTATTTCAATTCCGTTAGGCGCAACCCCGGTCTGACCATGCAGGAAGTCAAACATACCTACGCCTTGTATCCGCACGGGAATGTTTGCCGTTTGAAAACTGGTGGTGGCCGTCAGTTTTGCATCGAATTCCGAACGCGCATTGGTTATGCCTGGCAAGAACGGGCTGCTGGAGCCGACGCAGGGAGGCATCGGAATTTCTGTGATCATGGTGTTGCCGGACGCGTCCTGAATGACCAGATGGTAGTCCGAGTCACTCTCCAGCTTGTATTCTGTCAGAGTCGCGTTAATCACCCACACGGTGGTTTCCGCCGGCGACACTCGGTTATTTGCCGGGATAGGATTGGGTGCGGTGAAGGCCCGCATCGAGGCGATGGTTGTGCTGGTAGGAGAATTGAGATTGACTTTGCTGGCGTCGGGATCGGTTCCAGTCTTGACCGACCAGCGCTCCACTCCGCACTGTGACCAAATAGAGGTGGAGGAAAGAATGAAACCAGCGGCAACGACGAGTAACAGCAGACGGCGGATACGCAGCATAGTGAACTCTCCAGACCGTTGTGGGAACAGCTGAACAGGTGTGGACTCGCCAGAAATCCGATTCCCCCACTCGCAGACCCGAACGGGTGGGTGCTATCAACGGACGGCGCGCGACGGCTAGCGGGTCTGAATGGCCACATTCCGCGGCAGTCAACCCCTATCGCGTCAGCGTGACCGACCATGGTGCAGACCCTACCGGCATACTCGACAGCACTTCGGCAATCAATACCGCGGCGGCCGACGCCAAGCTTTTGCGTGCGGTTATGGCGTCATGGGCATGAAAACGATCGGCGCAATCTAGGCTTTACTTTCCGCCAGGCGTCTCTAAGGTTTCGGACGAGAGCGCGACGTTTAACGTGAAGCGCGACATGCGATCATCCAAAACACCGATCCTACGAAGACTATCAACCTGCACCCGGTCGGGAATCAGGTCTGGACTGTACGCGCGGGGCTCATGCCTGATGTTTAATGTTGCAGACCTCGGGGCGAACATCGTCCAGAACTGCTTCATCTGGAGGCTCGAGAGTTTGGGCATTAAGGTGAACCCGCTCGGCGGCGACCAGAACATCGTTCGCAACTGCTACAGAACGCTCGGGAAAGGGACCGAGTTCGTCGCCGGCATAGCCTTCCTATATCTCGAGAATATCAACGGTTGCGTCTGTGTCAATACACACTTGGCCCTTGTCTTGATCCGAAGGTGGAACACCTGGTTTGGACGTTCCATACGCTATTTCAATCCGGCGCGAGCCCTATGGCTACAATACGGCGCAGACCGTCAGCAATGGCGGCGCCAGCCAGAACGGCAGCGGTGGGACCCACGAACGTTTCTTCATCGCAAACTGGACCACGAACATCTCTACAAACAAGCTCAACGAAGTCCGCTTTCAAGGGGATGCGACTTCGAGTTTGACGGAACGAACTCGACGGGGCCGTCCGCCTTCCTTTTGAATATTGCGTACTACGGCGACACCTCGGCACTGCCGCGTCCTGCCTTCCCCCGATGAGCACCGCAACCAGGTTTCCGAGAATTTTTTGATAGTCAAAGGTCAGCAGCTTTTCAAGACGGGGGCGACAGCTCGGGGACGTTTATCTCGACCTTGGAACCGAACAGTTTGAGGGATCGAAAGGACAAGATTTGCCTTCCAAGGTACAGAAGGCTCTCCAAGAAAATATAAACCAGCAACGCCCGATCCTATTCTTGACGAGCGAAACACAGAATTTTCCGTCATTCTGGAAATCCATTATTGAGTGGCTGAAAAAATCGGGCGAACCTTGGGAGATTTATGAGGTTCCGCAACACGGAACAAAACTGACACAATTCATCGCTTTAGTGGCTCGCTATCCGATTACCCTTTCACCTTCGCTACGATCTCGAAGCCGCTGATGAAGGGACACTTGTTGCGGACAACGTCGATCTGCTTCTCTGCCAGCATCACGTCAAAGGTAATCTTGCAATCCAACACAAGCCTCACGTCGGCCCCATCCATAAGGATGACTCGTTCATCCGTTCGACCTTTTAGGCTGTTCAGACACTCCTCCGTATAACCCTCAAAAGAAAGGAATACCCCCTTGGTGTCACGGCCCGATCATGGGCTGGAATCATGGGCTGGGAACGAGGTGCTGATACTCCGCACGCCGGGTTTTTCATGCCGCCGAAATCGGTACAAGCCGTCAACCAAGGGCTTCGCGCCGGGTATCAGGCAAAGCAAAAGATCCGACGCGAGCGCCTCGACTCTTGCCTATCGAGCGATTTCGTTATTACCAGTAGATTTACGCTGCTCTCATCTCCGAATTCGATCCTCGATTCACAACTCTTCCCTTACTCACGGCATGCTGTTACAAAACGAGGGGTGTCTTTCGCTCCCTGCACCTCCGTATAAGTTTCTGTGGCCGGAGCTGCAAGCGGTTTTCGACTCCAATAGCCCTACCATATCCATCCGCAATGACAGCGCACGGAATCACACAACCGGAGCTTGCGCAAAAGTGCTTTACAAACAGCGCATGACCTCATCCACATGTTTTTCTCCTGCGAGCTAGATCTGCTGAGCAAGGGAATCTGGGGGGTGGAGAAATATAGGCATACCATGACTACCTTAAGTGCCAGGGCTTCGCCTTGATATGTCCATTCTGCTGAGCAAGGCGAACAGACTCTGTCTATGTCGTTTGACCAACTCAACGAGTCCCTCACCAAGAAATGTTTGCCAGCTGGGTGGCACGGCTCACGGAGTTGGATAAGCACCAAGGCTCGGAAGGCAAGATGAATTTTCGAAGCGAAGTTGCCGAGCGCCTGTGCCAAGAAGTAGAGCGGATGGGCACTCCAACGACGTTGGTTTTGTTTGTAGGGGAGGAGCGGCTGTTCTATGTTTTTAACAAATCGTGCCAGTGCGGATGATACCCCTCAATCGGGCCGCCAGACAAGGCATTCGGCAGAGAAAGGCCCGCGCGGGAGCCAGTCCTAGATCTGGGGGAGTGCTCTACAGCGCGGGCCAGTGGGCCGTTTTTCAACGGCCACGCTTCAAATGAGGTGTTTGGATACGGGCATTCTACTGCAACTCATCATGGGCGTGATCGGAAAAATCTCCTTCATTCCAATGTTCCAAAGAGAGAACAAAGAGACCGCGGTTAGCGGGTCGGGGTGGTTTGACGGCATCGGCATTTCAGGCGGTGCTGGGGTCGCGGGTTTGTCGTGAGGAGTGGGGCTTCGAATTCTGCGTGGGCGTTCAGGGTTGAAGTGGCTTCGGAATGCGAAGAAACGCCCTCGGGTGCATTCAAGCATTTGGAAGATGCTGGCGCTATTGAACAGTCGGGCGTGGGGCAAACGAAAGCCCGGGCACCACAAGTGAGGAGCGGCGATGTGCCGAAGCATTGGGTGCGCTGCAGGTCTTGCACCTCGGAACCTGCTATTCCCTGCGTGGTTACCCGGGACAGCGCAGTACTCTACATCGGCGGCGCGCACATGGCAAATAGCACGGCCGACCTGTTCAAACAGCTCCAGCCCTTTCTTGGCGCCGATAATTGCAGGTAAAACGACTTGGTCTGGCCTGTGGCATGCACCGGTCTCTGCTCCCCGGTTTTCCCCAGCCTACGTGCGACGGAACCCAAATTTCAAGAGCGCCGGATAATCACCGATAATCACCAGCGCGTCGCTCCGGATGTTAAAGCGTTGCCGCCCTCAACGCACATCGGAAGGAACGATACCGTGAAAGTTGCTACGCAATGAGAACGCGAGCGTTTTTCGCCATTAGGAATTCGCGGATGCTTAGCACGGACCACTTGGTTGAGCCGCCGTGCCAGTTTCCTGCGTGGGAGCACTCTGTGGGTTCGCTACTTGATAGGGCACTGTGCCGGCCAGGCTGATTGCACACTCGGCAAGTATCTGCGGAATTGCTGGAAGCGTGGACGGCAGGGCGGGAATCGACGGATCAGGTTTTCTGAAATTAAGTGCGCTGGTGAGATCACCAACGGTGGCGCGCCGCCATGCGCTCAGGTTGGGCACTTCCGCGCCAAAGCGTGTCTCGAGGAAGCGCAACACTGAGGTGTGATCGAATAGAGCCGACGATACCAGTCCACCCCGGCTGAACGGAGAAATCACGAGCATCGGCACACGAAAACCCAATCCGATGGGGCCGAGAATGGGAGGATTGCCGACCACGGTAGGGTCCGGAACCGCAGGCGCAGTAATGTATTCGTCGGGTGTTCCCGGGGGCGCTGTGACGGGCGCGACGTGGTCAAAGAAGCCGCCATTTTCGTCGTAGGTGGCGAATAGGACTGCCTTTGCCCATAGCGCTGGATTCCCAGTC
>WNFR01000688.1_pt1 | contig 34509 bp, 25 predicted proteins | sample 5400221 | NCBI WGS metagenome assembly WNFR01 (sample SAMN13153357, study PRJNA577476) | soil metagenome | isolation source: 40 cm soil under Madrone tree | place: USA:California | collected 2016-06-14
CGGGAAAGGCGGCGAGCGGATTCGAACCGCTGCATCGAGGTTTTGCAGACCTCTCCCTTAACCACTTGGGTACGCCGCCGCAGGGGAGTCGTCATACTACACGCCGCTCGCGAGCGGCAAGGTGACGATCTGCGTTGCCTCATCGTTCCGATGTTCCTACAATCACCTCAGTCATGTTCGCCTTGCGGCTTGCCACCTGCGCGGTGGCGCTCGCGCTGTTCGCACATCCTGCCGCGGCGGACGTGTATCGCTGGACGGACGAGAGCGGACGGACGCATTTCGACGACGACGTCGCGCACGTCCCGGCGGCACAGCGCGACAGCGCGCGTATCTACCAGATGAAGGCACCGCCCGCCGACGACGCAGCGACGAAGCCCGACGGCCCGACGCAGGGGGCGTTCGCTGCCGTGCTGGCGCGTGACCTCGGATTGCAGACGACGGACACGCAAGATTCTGGGGCGCTGCTCTCGCTCGTCGGCATCTACCCGTCGACAGGGTGGTATCCGAATGCGCCGCTCTCGCCTGCCGTCGTCCAGGAAATCGTGACGACGACGCGCGCGGCGGCGCGCGCGCACCGTCTCCCACAGCCGGAGGCGAGCGCGGAGGCGGCAGTGCTGCGCATCGCATCGTCCTTCGGCGTCGCGGCGCCGCCGCCGTCGGCGCCGGAGCCGCCGCCGCAAATCGTGGTCGCGCCGAACATCGTCATCCAGCCGCCGCCACCGCCGACGGTGATCGTCAACAACGTGGTGCAAGCGCCGCCGCCCGTGCTCTCGGCCTACCCCACCTTCGGATTCGGCATTCCGTTCGCGCCGCTCGGCCCCGTGCCAGTCGGCCCGGTTCCGAGTCGCATCACACCGCTCTCCGATCCCGGGGGACAGTTGCACGGGCCGCTCATCACGCCGCTCAGGCCCGGGCCGTTCACGCGTCCGCAAGGGTTGTGATCGCGCCGCGCTGCGGGCGCCGCGCACCTCGTCAGGTAGCTTCTCGTCGCCCCGCGAGCTATCACTGCCGCGCGTTCGATCGTCCACCGCGCTCGGAGGTTCGCGCATGAAGCTCGACACGATGCTGCCGCCGGCCGCGCTCGGCGACGTCCCCATGCTGGCGCGCGCCGCCGAGGATCTCGGGTTCGACGGGCTCTGGGCCGCGGAGACCAGCCACGACCCCTACCTGCCGCTCGCGCTCGCCGCCGAGCACACGTCGCGCGTCGAGCTCGGCACGTCGATCGCGGTCGCGTTCCCGCGCAGCCCGCTCGTGCACGCGCAGATCGCGTGGGATCTGCAAGCGCAGTCGAAGGGACGCTTCATTCTCGGCCTCGGCACGCAAGTGAAAGGACACAACGAGCGCCGCTTCGGCATCCCGTGGCACGCGCCCGGGCCGCGGCTGCGCGAGATGATCCTCGCCATCCGCGCGATCTGGGATTGCTGGCAGAACGACACGCGCCCGCGCTTCGAGGGCGAGCACTATCGGTTCACGCTCATGACGCCCTTCTTCAATCCCGGGCCGATCGCGCATCCGAAGATCCCGATCTACATCGCCGGGGTGAACACCTACATGTGCCGTCTCGCCGGCGAGCTCTGCGACGGCTTCCACGTCCACCCGTTCCACTCGATTCGCTACCTGCGCGAGCACCTGCTGCCCGAGGTCGAGGACGGGCTCGCGAAAGGCGGCCGCCGCCGCTCCGACCTGACGCTCTCGACGAGCGCCTTCGTCATCACCGGCGCGACCGCAGCCGAGATCGAGCGCGCGCGCGACGCCGTGCGGATGCAGATCGCGTTTTACGCCTCGACCCGCGCCTACGTCCGCGTCCTCGAGACGCACGGCTGGGGCGATGCCGGCACGCGCCTCAGCGAGAAAGCGGCGAAAGGCGATTGGGCGGGCATGGCACGCGAGATCACCGACGAGATGCTCGACGTGTACGCCGTCACCGCCTCGCACGACGAGATCGCCGCGAAGGTGCGGGCGAAATACGACGGCATCCTCGACCGCGTTGCGTTCTACGTCCCGTTTCAGGCCGGCGCCGACGTCGACCGCTGGAAGCGCATCGTCGCCGCATTTCACTGAGCGTCCCGGGACTGTGATGCTCGGGCGTGGGAAGACGACGCGCGGACGTGGCACGCGCGTCCGCTTCGCCGTGAGCGGCGGGCGGCGCGTCGTGACCGTCGAGGGCGGCGGTCTTCCCGAAGTGGAACGGCGTCGCCTACAGCGTCTGCTGCGCCCGCTGCGGCTCGCGAGCGGCACCGTGGTCGTGCGTCGTGATTTTGCGGGCCGGCGGCGGGTGGCGTTCAGCCGCGACATCCCCGAGCCGCTGCAGCAGACGATTCGCAACATCCTCGGCAATCTCTCGCGCCTCGGCGCCCCGTGACACACCGTCTGTGCCGCGGGCGCCCGGCGCGCCCGTGGGCGCCGCTGCAAAGACGTGGGAATTCCACGCCATCTCCGTGGCATGGAAGTCGCTCGCGTCGCCGTCAGGAACGAGAGTGATGCGCCCGGCCCAAAGCGACCGCTCCGCAGCTCCAGCCCCGAGTGCGCCCCGCGCACGCCGAGTCGACTACCCCCTCCTCGTCGGCGCGGCGTTGGTGCTCGTCGCCCTGCTCCTCGACATCCGCGCGTTGCTGCCGGCCGGCGCATTGCTCTCGCTCCTCGCTGCGGTCCTCGCCTTGGGCTCGCTGGCCCGGCGTCCCGCGCGCGCGCACCCCGTGGCGGTGGACAGCGACGCGCATCGCCTCGCGAGCGAGCTCGAGGAGACCGTGGCGCGCCTCACCGCGTCCGAGGAGCGCTTCCGGTCGATGATCGAGTACGCCGGCGCGCCCATTCTGACGTTCGACCTCGCCGACACGATCACGTCGCTGAACCGCGCCGCGGAGCTGCTCTTCGGATGGGACCGCGAGCTCTTGATCGGGCAACCGGCACGCCGCCTCCTCGCCGACGACAGCGTGCGCGCCATTCGGCGCTGGACGCGAACGAATCTGCTCACCCCCTCGGCGCCGGAACTGATCGGCGTCCGCGCCGTGCACCGCGAAGGTCGTATCTTCCATCTCGAAGCCCAGCCGGCGCTGCTGCGCACCGGCGGCATCCCGGCCGGCACCGAGGTCGTCTGCCGCGACGTCACCGCGCGCGCCGAGCTCGAGCAGCTGCGTGCGGATTTCCTCGCGATGGTGAGCCACGACATCCGCAACCCGCTCGGTGCGATCTTCGGCTACACCGAGATGATGCTCGACACGAGCTGCTCGCTCGCTCCCGAGCAGCGCGAGCTGGTGCACCGGATCAACAGCAACACCCGCACCGTGCTGACCCTGGTCGGGAACTTTCTCGATGCCTCCCGCATCGAGGCCGGCCGCATGATCATGTCGCGCCGCCCCGTCGACTTGAACGCGGTCGTCGCCGGCGTCGTCGAGCAGTACGCGGCGCACGCGCAGCTCGTCGACCTCGCGCTCGACGTCACCCTCGACGACGCGCTCCCGAAGATCGTCGCCGACGGCCTCCAGCTCGAGCGCATCGCCGCCAATCTGCTCACCAACGCCCTCAAGTTCACGCCGCGCGGCGGACGGGTCGCGATCCGGACCGAGCGCCTGCCGTCGAGCGTCGCGCTCGCCGTGTCCGACACCGGCGTCGGCATTCCGCCGCACGAGTTCTCCCGGATCTTCCAGCGCTACGCCCGCAGCGGCGACGGCTCGCAGGACGGCACCGGCCTCGGCCTCTACATCGTCGGCACGCTGGTCGAGGCGCACGGCGGCTTCGTCACGATCGACAGCACGCCGGGCTGCGGCACGACGTTCACGGTGTACCTGCCGATCGTCGATTGGCGGGCGCCCGCGGTCGAAGACGCGGTAGCGAGCGCGGGCGTTTGCTCAGCCGCGATTCACTGAGCGTCGCCTACGCGGAGGTCGGCGTCTCATCTCACCCCGGCGCCCCCTCACCTCGGCGCCCCCTCACCTCGCGCCACGTCACCAGGCGCCGGCTCAGCTCATTGCGCGCGCGCGCGGCGCGCATCGCCGTCGAGGCACCGCCGGGCGCGGGCGAAGACCGCCGCGAGCATCGCGCGCGAGAGCTTTCCCGTCTGCGTGTTCTGCCGGCTCGGATGATAGGACGCGATGAGCGTCACGCGACCGAGCACCGTCACCATGCCGTGCGCGAAGCGCGGCAACGGCCGCGGCAGCACGGTTCCCGCCGCGCGCTCGGCCGCCAGCACCGTCGCGAACGCGATCCGTCCGAGCGCGACGATCGCGCACACGCGGGTCAAGAGCGCCCGCTCGCGTAGGAGATACGGCCGGCAGCGCGCGAGCTCGGCGATCGTCGGCTTGTTGTCGGGCGGCGCGCAGCGTGCGGCGGCGGTCACGTAGGCGTCGCGCAGCACGAGGCCGTCGTCACGCGACTCCGACCGCGGCTGGTTCGCGAACCCCGCATCGTAGAGCGCGCGGAAGAGCCAGTCGCCGCTCTGGTCGCCGGTGAACATGCGGCCCGTGCGGTTGCCGCCGTGGGCGGCAGGGGCGAGCCCGACGATCAGGAGGCGCGCCGCCGGATCGCCGAAGCCGGGCAGCGGGCGGCCCCAATACGCCTCGTCGCGGAACTGGCGCCGTTTCGTCCGCGCGACGAGCTCGCGATGGGCGACGAGCCGGGGACAGAGACGGCAGCGCGTAATGACGCGCGCCAGCCGTGCGAGCGCGGCCGCGTCAGTCGCCGACGTAGCGCACCTGTCCGCCCTGGACGAGCACGGCACGCGGGATGTCGGCGTCGTCGAGGCCGTGCCGGCGGCGGAGATGCGCAACGAACGCGGCGCGGTCATGGAACGCGAGGTGGTGCGGCATGCAGACGTACGGTGCGCGATCGACGGCGACGACGCCCGGCACCTGATGATGCGAGCCGCCGAACGGGAACACCACGCCAGGCGTCGGACCCTCGAGCGGCACGGCGACGAACAGGTCCGTGTGCGGCCCATGCGACCGGGCTCGCGCACCGGCGTCTGGCGGGACGCCCGCCGATGGTACGCTCTGCATCGACCGCGCCGCGCCGGGTTGCGCGCTCGCCGGGCCCGCGATCGCGAGCGACGCGACGACGGCAAGGGCGCTCGCCGTCGCTCGTCCGGGCGGCCGCGAAGGTCGCGGCTTTCGCGGGGCGTGCGTCACGCGTCGAGTATCACACGACGCGCCCGCGGCGAGAATCGCCGATTTCGTGCCGCCTCACGACCGCGACCAGGTCGCGAGCTCGTTCGACGCCGCGCGCGCCCGTTGCCACAGCAGCTCGAGCGCGCGCTCGGCGCTCCACCGTCCGGACGCCTCTCCCGAAAAGGGCGCGTGCGTCTCGTGCGGCGGCTCGAGAATCGCGTCGGCGAGAAAGGGATATGCCGCGACCCAATCCGGCACCTTCGAGTCCGAGAAGTACGGCACCGTCCCGGCGGACGAGCCGCGCCGATCGACCTCCGCTTGGCCGAGCATCTGCAGCTGCGTGCGCCGGACGTCGCGCGCGGTGCGATGTAACGCGACCGCGTCCTCGATGAAGTCGTGCACCGCCGCATCCGCGGCAGCGACACCGAACTCGAGGGCCGCGATCGCCGCCTCCGCGTCACCGAGGCGTCGCTCGTAGACGACGAGTGGCACCCCCGGCGCCGCCGCGTCGTCGACGCGCGCGAGCGCCGACGCCGCGGCAGCGGCACGCCGCCGAAGCTCCGGCGGCGCCTCCGCGTACGCGGGGAGCGTCGCCGCGCGCCGCGGCTGCGGCGTCGGACGCGGCTCGGGAACGCGCGCCGTCGCCGCCGCGCGCTCTGTCGTCGACGATGCGCCCTTCGTCGCCGAGACTGCACGCTCGGCACCCGGTGCCGTGGCCGCGCGTTTCGCGTCAGCGTGCTCGGGAACACCAGTCGCGGCGCCACCGCCCGCCGCCGGCGCGGTGAGCGCGCGATCCGCCGGCGCCCGCTCCGACGCACCGGCGAGCACTCGTTGTTCGGACTCGCGTGTCATGGCCGCGACGGCGATCAACTCCCCGTCGCGCTCGACGGCGAGCAGCAGCGCGAGCCCTCTCGCGAGCGCCTCCGCGGCGACCGGCTCGAGGTCGGCGCAACGGCTGACGCGTGTGCCATTCGCCTGCCGCACGACGTCGCCGGCGCGGAGCCCGCAACACGATGGCGCGCTTGCCACCAGCTCCACGCCTGCGGCGATACTACCGCGCTCCTCGACCGCGACCCGCAGTGCCGCGGGAAGGGCGCACGACGCCGCGTGCGCCGGCGGACTGCCGATCGCGCTGCCCACGACCGCAAGCGTCACCTGGGCGGCGATGAGCGCGTGAAACCGGTCACTCACCCGGTATCGCGCCATGACTCCCCGATTTTCCACCGCCTCCTCCCCCGTTTCATGAATTGCGGGTTCGACCACCCGTCGCCTACTCTCGTCAGTACGCGGCGAGACGCCGCACCGATCTTGCGGCCATACCGACATCGGTAGGGACGCGAGTGGGCGGAGGGAATAGGGGGCCCTCCGCCCTTTTTTTTGCTCGAGAGAGCACAGCGGGCGCGCAATTGCCAGCCTCGCGCGCTCGGGCGGCCGCTGCTACTGGTCGCGAATGCGTCCGCGCCCCTACCCCGTCTCGATACCCGCCGTCGCGCCGCACGCTGCGCCGATCGAGGCGCGCGGTGACGTCTCCGACTCCGCTGCGGCCGCTGCCGGCGTGCGCTGGGATCTCGGCGAGCTCTACGGCGGTCCCGACGATCCGCGGCTCGCCGCCGACGCCGACGAGGCGCACGCACGCGCGCGCGCGTTCGCCGCGGAGTGGCGCGGCGCGCTGCGTGCCGGTCCGACCGCCGACGAGCTGCTGCATGCGCTCCGCGCCTACGAGGCGATCCTCGAGCTCGGCCAACGACCCGGATTCTACGCCGCGCTGCTCGCCGCCGCCGACACCGGCGACCCGCGCGCGCTCGACCTCGAGCAGCGCACGGCCGAGCAGCAAGCAGAGCTGCGCACGCTGCTCGTCTTCGTCGAGCTCGAGCTCACCGCGCTCGACGACGACCGCTTCGCGGCGCTTGTCGCCGACCCCGCGCTCGCGGACTATGCGCATTTCCTGCGCAGCGTCCGGCGCTTCAAGCCACACATGCTGAACGAGGACGAGGAGCGCCTCCTCGCGCGCAAGAGCGTCAGCGGCCCGACGGCATTCGCGCAGCTCTTCGACGAGCTCACCGGCTCGCTGCGCTTTCGCCTCGTCCTCGACGGCACGGAGCGGGTGCTGACCGACGGCGAGGTGACCGCGCTCCTCCATCACCCGGATCGCGACCTGCGCCAGCGTGCGCTGCGCGCGTTCCTCGACGAGTACGAGCGCCAGCAGCTGCCGCTCACCGCCGTCATCAACGCCCTGGTGCTCGACCATCGCATCGACTGCGATCTCCGGCGCTACGCCGCGCTCGACGCGCCGACGCACCTCGCGAACGAGCTCGACGCGGCGACGGTCGCGGTGATGATGAACGTCGTCGAGGCGCAGTACCCCGTCATCCGCCGCTTCCTCGCATTGAAGGCGCGCCTCCTCGGACTGCCGCGGCTCGGGAGCGCCGACGTGTACGCACCGATCGACGGCACGGCGGAGCATGTCCCGATCGTCCGCGGCCGTGAGATCATCCGCGACGCGTTCGGCCGCTTCAGCGGCGGCTTCGCCGACGTCGCCGACGCGTTTTTCGCCGGGCGCTGGATCGACGCCGAGGTGCGGCCCGGGAAACGCCACGGCGCGTTCTGCGCGGCGTGGAGCCCGCGCCACCATCCGTACGTGCTCGCGACCTATGCGGGCACGAGCCGGGACGTCGCCACCCTCGCCCACGAGCTCGGCCACGGTATTCACGACACGCTCGCGCGGCGGCAGACGCTGCTCAACTACGAGCCGCCGCTCGTGCTCGCCGAGACCGCGTCGGTCTTCGCCGAGATGCTCGTCACCGACCACCTTCTCGCCGTCGCTCCGGACGTCGCAACGCGCCGGCGGCTGCTCGTCGAGACACTCGACGACATGTACGCGACCGTCTTCCGGCAGCACGCGCTCACCCGCTTCGAGCTCGCGCTGCACGCGGCGCGACGCCAGCGCCGGCTCGCCGCCGACGATATCGCGGCGCTGTGGTGGGACACGCAGAGTCGGCTGCACGCCGACACCGTCGAGATGGATCCGACCTATCGCCGCGGCTGGAGCTACATCCCGCACTTCATCCACAGCCGCTTCTACTGTTACGCGTACGCGTTCGGCGAGCTGCTGACGCTCGCCCTCTTCCAACGCTACCGTCACGAAGGCGCGGCGTTCGTCCCGACGTACGTCGAGCTGCTCGCGAGCGGCGGCAGCGTCGAGCCGGCGCCGCTGCTCGCGCAGCTCGGGTTCGACATCAGCGCTCCGGCATTCTGGGAGGCGGGGTGCGCGGCGATCGCCTCGCTCGTCGATGAGCTCGCAGCGCTGTGCGACGTCGCTTGAATCTCGCGACGCGGGTGAGCGGGCCGTGGACGTCGTCGCTGCACCCGACGTGCGCAAGAGGGTAGGTTTGCGCACCACGGGGGCAGCGACGATGTCCCCGGCCCGCTCACCGGCGACCCACACTCCAACGCCGGCGCGCCCCGCGGCGTGTCGAGCGCCGGCAGCTGCGGCCGCAGCTTCAGCAGCGACTGCGCGAACCCGAGGACGGCGTGCACGGCGGTGCCGTCCGGCGCGCGCAGCTCCGGCAACGCATGGTAGGCGCGGAAGATGAGGAAATGACCGTCGAGGATCGCGAGCGCGTCGTCGTGGCCGGGCGGCGACGCGGCTACGCGCGTCGTCACGCCAGCACCAGCCGCGGCGCGGTCGCGACGCGGCCCTCGTCGAGGCACGCCCGCTCCCACCGCCGCAGATCCGCGAGCAAGGTGTCGATCGCGACGCCTTCCCACACCGGCGCGTGCGGCTCCACCTTGGCGCGTCCCGCGGCGAGCAGCCGGCGCGCGCCCGCGACGTTGCCGCGCTCGGCGTGGTGCAGCGCGACCGCGATCTGAATCAGGCCCTGCAGCGCCACACGCGCCGTGCCGCCGCTCCGTCGCCACACGGGCTCGAGCTCCTCGTGGACTTCGAAATAGAGACCGGCGGCGAAGAGGGCGACCGCGCGGTGCAGCGCATCTGCCAGCGCGTCGTCCGATCGCCGACCGGCGCTCCGCCAGTAGGCCTCGGCGGCGTCGCACGCGGCGCGGGTGCGCGCCGCCGCGGCGCCGCGTACGCGGGCGAACGCCGGAACGAGCGCGACCTCGACGTGCGACCGCTCGCCAGTGGTGGAGACGGGCGACGGCCCGGTGCCCTCGGGCGGCGCCTGACCCGTGCGCGTGGCGACCACGATCCGATGCTGCCGCAACGGCGCGGCCGCGGCCGCGGCGATCACGACGGGTCCATCGGCAGCGAGGACACGCGTCAGCGCCGCGAGCGGCGCGCGTGCGCCGCGGTCGTGCAGCGCGGCGATGATGACCTCGGCGAGGGCGTTCCGCTGTGCGCGTGGCATGTCGACGGCGGAGCGCACGGGCTCACGCGAAGAGCGCGGCGATCTCGTCCGCCTGGCGCGCGGCGTCGGCGCGGCCGAGCGCGATCAGTTGCCGCGTGTACGTGGCGTCGAACAGGACGTACGAGAGGAGATCGGCCTCGCCCTCGGGGACGCCGTGCGCCGCCGAGCGCATCACCAGGTCGGAGACGACGCGCGCCGGGCGGAGCGAGCGCGCGCGCTGCTTGTACGCGACCCCCGCGAGGCGGCCGAGATCTTCGGACGGGCGGACGACGCACTCGCGGACCTTCTTGTAGCTGGCGCCACGGCGCTCGCGGACGATCGTGTTCATCTTCGGCAAGAACTCGGGGCCGAACGCCTCCTCGCCGCCGGCGAGGATCGAGTTCACGAGGCGCATGTGCTGCAAGTCGTAGTCGACGTGGTCGAGGAGGAGCGCGTTCAGCACCTTGCCGATGAGGTACGCGGGGTTGCTGTACGCCACCTCGCGCGCGCGGTCGGCCGCAGCCGAGGTCTCGTCGGGCGGGTGGCGGAGCGCGATCAGCAGCAAGCGATCGGCGCCGAGCCGCAGCGCCGGCGAGAGCGGCGTGTTGAGCCGCAGGCCGCCGTCGCAATAGTAGTGATCGCCGATCCGCACCGCCGGGAAGAAGAGCGGGATCGCCGCCGAGGCGAGCGTGTGGAGTGCGCCGACGGCGCCCGGGCGCGCGACGATGTACGGGTCGTACTGCCACGGCATGAGATTCGCGCGCCGGCCGTCGACGAACACGACCGCGCGGCCGGATGCGATCTCGGTGCACGACACACAGAGTGTGCTCCCGCTCGCGCGCAGGTTGCGCCGCAGATGCTTCCAGGGAATGTGCTGCAAGACGAGCGCCTCGAGCGCCGCCGTGTCGAGGAGACCGGGAAGCCGGTCGGGAAGCGTGCCGCTCGGCGCCGGCCGCGGCCAGAACTGGAAGCTGAAGAGCCGCGACGGGATGCGCAGCAGATCGCCGATGTTCAATCGGTACACGTGCTCGATCGTGAGCGAGTCCCAGACTTCCGCCAACCGCGCCGCGCGCGTCTCGTCGTCCTCGTGCAGGCTCGCGACCCAGTACGACGCGTGGATCGCCCCCACCGACGCGCCGCTCACGATGTGGAACGTCGGCCGGCGACCGAGCATCCGCGGCAGCTCCGCCATCAGATACGAGAGCACCCCGGCTTCGTAGGCGCCGCGTGCGCCGCCGCCGGACAGCACGATCGCAATCCGTGGACCGTCCTCGCGATCCTCCGCCGGCGTCCACGCGTTCCCGGTCACGGCCGCATGGTACCGAACGCGGAGCGGACCGTCGACCGCCGCTGCTACGTCGCGACGCCCTCACGACGCGCGCGCGGAAAGCATCGTGACACGAACGGGCAGCCGAGCGCGCGACAGGGCGCCGGCACGGAGAACGCCATCGGAAACGCCGCCGCCGTCCGCGCGTCCAGCGCTGCCACCAGCCGCGCGGCGATCGCGCCGACGCGCTCGCGCGAGACAGCGAGATCGATTGCCACCGCGACGCGCCCCGCGGGAGCGCGCAGCCACTCGATCTCGCCCTCGAGCGCTCGTGCCGGGTACGCGGCCGCGACCGCGAGCGCGTAGATCTCGAGCTGCACGCGATGGGCCTCGCCGTCGTCCTCCGGGCTCGTGTACTTGTAGTCGCGGATCACGAGCCGCTCGCCGCGCTCGGCGAGAAGATCGATGCGGCCGCGGACGAAGATCTCCGGCATCCCGTCCAGCCGCACGCAAAACGGCAGCTCGCGCCCGTGAATGCGGCACGAGCCGCCGTCTGCGGCATGCCGTGCCAGCGCGCCGACGAGATCGCGGGCGAGCGTCTCGCGCTCGGCGTCGTCGAGGTCGCGCACAGCCTGCAATACCGCGGCGACTGCGGCGGGCTGCGCCGAGACGGGCAGATCGAGATCGAGCGCCTCGAGCGCGGCGTGCGCGGCGATCCCGAGTCGCGCGGCGTCCGCCGGCCGCAAACGTCCGCCGGTCCGCCCGCCGTCCCCGTCGGCGCGTGCGTCATCGATTGCGCCGGCACGGGCGCGACCCTCCGCGATGCCACGGACGTGGCGATACCAGAACTGCCGCGGACAGCGGGCGTAGTCGACGATCGCCGTCGGACTGGCGACGAGGGGACCTCGCGGTAGCGTCGGCGCATCCCACACGCGTGCGACGGCGTGGAGGTCGGCGGCCGTCGGCTGCGCGTCGAGCGCGCGCGCGAGCGCGCCGTCCCCGAGGTCGCGCGCAGGCGCCGGGACGCGCGCGAGCAGCGCGCCGCTCTTCTCGATCTCGACCGCGACCGGAATCGCCTCGCCGTCGGCACCCTCACCGGGCGCCATGAGGATCGCGCGCTCGGCGGCGCTCGCGACGAACTCCGCCACCGCCTCGCGGCCGAGAAACGCCCAGAGCTGCTCGCACCACGTGCGGTCGGGCGTCTCGTCGGCGGCGGGCGCGAGCGCGGCGCGCCGGCCTTTGCCCTCGCTCAGCACCAAGACGTCGCGGGCGCGGGTGCATGCGACGTAGAGCAGCCGGGCGCGCTCGGCATCGGCGCGCGCATGGTCGTCGCGACGCCACGCCTCCGCGAGCCGGTGCGGCAGCCGGTGACGGCCTGCGCCGAACGTGGCGAACGCGAGCAGGCCGTGCTCGCGATCGACGAGCGCCGGCGCGCGATAGTCGCGCAGCGGCTCGCGCCCGAGGTCGGCGACGATGACCACGGGGAATTCGAGCCCCTTCGCCTGGTGGACGGTCATGACTTGGACGACGTCGCCGCTCGCGGCGGTGTGCGGCGCCTCCGGCTCGTGCGGCTCCAGATCGAGGAGCCGCCGCGCGCGCGCCGCGAACTCGCTCGCGGCGACGAACCCGCCCTCCCCCGCCGCCCGTGCCTGCGCGAGCAGCTTACGCACGTTGGCGACCTTCTGCACGCCGTGGAACTGCGCGAGCAGCACCGCCTCGAGCTGCGTCGCCGCGACGGCGCGGGCCAAGAGGTCGTCCGCGGGGACGCGGTCGCGGACGGCGCGCAGCGCGTGCAAGAGCTCGCGCGCCGCGCCGGCGGCCGCGGCGTCGTCGGCGCCCAGATCCTCGAGCGGCGCGGTGCCGCGGAAGCGTGCCGGCAGCCCGCCCGGATGATCGGCGAGCACCGCCAGCGTCGCGTCCGAGAGCCCGAAGAGCGGCGAGCGCAGCGCGCCCGCGAGCGCGATCGCGTCGTCTTCGTCGACGACGCTGACCAGCAGCTGCACGAGGTCGCGGACCTCCTGGCACCCGTAGAAGCCGCGTCCGCGCACGACCGCGTACGGAATCTGCCAGCGGCGGAGCGCGAACTCGTACGCCTTCACCTGCGTCAACGCCGGCAGCAGCACCGCGATGTCGCGGGGCCGCCAGCCCTCGCCGACGAGGTCGGTGATCGTCGCCGCGACCACGCGCGCCTCGAGCGCGCGCGCCGCCGCGACCGGCAGCTCCGCGTCGCCGGCGCCGATCTGCGCGACGAGGCTCTTCACGCGTACGCGCGGGCCCTCGCGTCGGCGCGTGCGATCGCCGTCGCCGCCCGCCAGCGGGCCGGTCGACGTTCGACCGCCGTCGGCGCCGTCGTCCGCGTCCGTGCGGCGCGCGCGCAGGCGTTGCGTCGCCGACCATCGCACGCGCCACGGCGCGTCCTCGGCACGCGCGGCGAAGAGGCGGGCGGCGAGGCCGTTCACGAACGCGAGCAGCGGCGGGCGCGAGCGGAAGTTGTCCGCGAGCGGAACCTCGCCCCCGAGCGCCACGCCCATCTCGGCGAAGAGCTGCACCTCGGCGCCGCGGAAGCGATAGATCGATTGCTTCTCGTCGCCGACGACGAAGAGCTCGGCGTGATCGCCGGCGAGGCGTCGCAGCAGATCGACCTGCGCCGGATCCGTGTCCTGGAACTCGTCGACGAGCACGGCGCGCACGTCGCCGGCCAGACGCGCGGCCGTGCCGGCGTCGCCGAGTAGCGCGCGCGCTTGCGCGATCAAATCGTCGAAGGTCAGCACGCCCTCGCGACGCTTCACGCGCGCGAGCGTCGCGTGCGTCTCGCGGACGACATGGGTGAACGCGGCAGCGAGCGGCAGCGCCGCCGCGCAGCCGACGGCGGCGGCGAGCGCGCCGCCGAACCGCGCCGCCCCGGCCTCGACCTTGAACGTCAGGCGCGCGGCGCACTCCGGCCATTCGACCCGCCGCCGAAATGCGCGCGCCGCCGCGGGGCAGAAGTCGCGCAACGCGAGCAGATGCGCGACGCGAGTGTCGCCGCGGAGCGCCGACTCGCGCCCGCCTGCCGTCGCGCCCGTCGCGTCCGGGTCGGCGCCGGCCGTCGAGTTGGTCACGTTCACGTTCGCAGGCGGCGCAGCCGCGAGCGCCGCGAGGTGCGCACGCCATTCGGGCCAGCGATCGCAGAACTCGGCCAGCGACGGCGTCTGCCGAGCGCGCGGCGGCGCGGCGTCGGCGAGCCAACCCTCGACGAGCGCGACGATGCGCCCCGTGTCGACACAGATGTCGCGCCCGCATGCGGCGACGGCGGCTCGCTGTCGCGCCAGCGCCGACCCCAGCGTCTCGACGTCGACGGCGCGACGTGCGAGCACGGCGAGAACGTCACAGGTCACGGCGGCGAGCCCCGTCCGCTGCTCCGGTGAGCCGAATCCCCAGGCGTCGACGCACGCACGCACGTCGGCGTCGCCGGCGCGAAGCCGCTCGAGGAGAAGACGCCGTACGGCGCGCTCCGTCCACGCCGGACCGTCGATCTCGTCGAGCACGGCGGCGCCGGGGCGCGTGCCGCTCTCGAGCGGCGCCCGTCGCAGCAGGCTCGCGGCGAGCGCGTGGATGGTCCCGATGCGCGCCGACGCGAGCGCGCGCTGCGTCCGCAACAGGCGCGCGCGGTCGACGCCGGTCGCCGCCGCGGCGCGCGCCGCCAGCGCGGCGCGGATGCGGTTCCGCATTTCGGCGGCCGCCTTGTCGGTGAACGTGACCGCCAGCACCTGCGCGACGTCGAGCGGTGGGGCACCGTCGCCGCAGACGAGGCGGACGTAGCGAGCGACGAGCACCGCCGTCTTCCCCGACCCGGCGCCGGCGCGGACGACGACGCTTCCCGGCGTTTCGACGGCGGCGCGCTGCTCCGGTGTGAGCTCCATGGCGTCGGACGCGCCCGGCGCCGCCGCTCGCGCCGTCGCGGTCATGCATCCTCCTCGGGCGGCGGCTCGTAGCGGCAGATGTGGCGGTATTCGCACAAGCGGCTGCAGTCGCTCGGGTCGACGTCGAAGCGCCCGTCGACGGCGCGCTCCACGAGCGTGATGACGCGGCTCGCGATCGGAGCGGCCGCGCCTTCCGCTGCCATCGTCCGGCGCGTCTCGGGATCGCGCACCAAGAATGCAGGGTCGATGGCTCGATCGCGCAACTTGCGCTCGGCGCGGACCAGCACGTAGCCGCCCCGGACCTTCGCGTCCGGCGCCCACGCGAGCATCGGCGACGCGGTGAGCGCCAGCGCGTACACGGGAATTTGAAAGCTCGTCGATCCCATCGCGCGCTCGGCATCGAGCTTGGCGCGGTGCTCGCTGTCACGCTTCGTGTTCTTGTAATCGAGCACGCGCGCGGCGACGACCATTCCCGTGTCGTCGAGCCAAAGATCGGCGCGATCGATGGCGCCGCTGATCGTGAGGTCGAGCGGCAAGCCGTCGCCGCTCCGGTGGTCGGCGATCTCCAGCCGAAACGGCGATTCGAGCAGGCGGCGCGCCGGTCGCGACATCTCACACGATTCGTCGCCGACGACCTCGACCACCGCCTCGACCGCGCGCAACCACGCCGGCGCGACCAGCGCCGGGTCGGCGGGGCGCATGTCGGCGAGCATCGCCGCGCGCGCCTCCTCGGCGATGGTCCTTGCCGCGGCGGCGGCATCCTCGGGATCGGACGGCAGCGGATCGCAACGGCGAAAGACGAGCTCGAGCAGCCGGTGCGCCAGGACGCCCTCCTCGCGGACGTCGAGCATCTCCGCGCCGGCGTCGTCGGCTCGGAGGTTCAGTATGCGGTGCGCGAAGAACTTGAACCCACAGGCGCCGAGCTCCTCGAATTTCGTCGCGCTCCACGGCATCGAACGCAGCCGCTCGCGCCGGCGCGGATCGGCGCCGAGCCGGCCGACGAAGGCGTCCGCGAGCGCCTCTTTCGCCGCGGCGTCGCGGTCGCGATCCAAGAGGAAGTAGCGCGCGCGCCGGCGCTCGACGCCGATCCGGTGGACGAGGCGCGCGGCGCTGCCGGCCGGAAGCCGCGGCGCGACGGCCGCGAGCAGCCCGGGATCGCGCTCCGCGCGGACGATCGCGGCGTGGAGGAGCTCCGCCGGGTTCGCGGTGCCGTCCATGCCGGCGCCGTCCGTGTCTGCGATGTCCTCGGCGTCCGACGCTACGGCGGCGCCGGCCTGCTGAGGAAAATCGGCACCCAGCTTCCACGGCGCCGCGGCGACGCCCTGCTGGCCGGTGATCGCGACCACCTCGTCGACGAACGGCGAGCGCACGAGCGCGTTGCCGTCGCCGTCGTGCGTCGCATGGGTCAAGACGATGCGCTCCTCCGCCGTCGAGAGGGCGAGGTAAAAGAGAAACGGGTCCTCTGCGGCGCGATCCTCGCTCGTGCGCAGCAGGCGGCCGAGCGACGCGTGCCGAGCGCCGTCACCGAGCGCGGCGCGGACGAGCGGCGGTGCGGCGCGGTTGAGCGCGCGTCGCACCGCATCGTTCACGAGGCCGTCTTCGGCGACGGCCGCCGGAAAGCCGCCCTCCTCGAGCCCGAGCACGAAGACGTCGTCGAAGTCGAGACCGCGCGCGTCCGCGATCGGGAGCACTGCGACGCCGCTCGCGATCGGTCCAGGGGCGCGCACCTCGCTGGCGTCGATCGCCTCGCCGAGCCGCGCGAGAAACCTCGCCAGCGGCACACGCTCCGTGCCGAGCTCCGCTCCGGCGTCGGCGACCTCGCTCAGCATCCGCTGTAGCGTCGTCAGAGCCGCGCCTTCGCTCCACGCCTCGCCGTCCGCGATCTCGTCGGGGACGTCGACGCCGAGGTCGTCGAGGACGCGCAGCAACGCGGCGGCGTGCTCGGCGATGGTGCGCGCCGCATCGAGAGTTCCGAGCCGACGCACGGCGGCCGCGATCCGCGGGCCGTCGCGGCGGAGACGCGCGAGCGCGCGGGCCTCACGCTCGTCGGCGCCGGATTGCCCTGCGTCGCCGGACGTGTGCGGGTCGAGGCGGCCGTCTCGGCCGGAAGATGGCCCTACCTCGCTGCGCGGCGTATCGCCGTGCGCGTCGCCGTCACCGGCGGTCGCGCGGCGAAGGCGGGCACGCTCGAGGCGTGCCTCGGCGTGCGCGAGGCAACGCCCGAGCGGGAGCGTCGCGGCGTCGACGTAACCGGAAGCCTCGAGCACGCGGCGGGCGCCGCGCGGGGCCGCCGTGAGGTACGGGCTCCCGAGCGCGGCGACGAGCGCGGCGCGCGGCAGGCCGTCGACGACGGCGTGGACCACGCGCAGCACCGTCTGGACGGTCGCGTGCGCGACGAGCGGCCGTGGCGCTGCGAGCGCGAACGGCAGTCGATACCGACGCGCGACGTCCTCCAGGATCGCCCGGTACGGAGCGAGGTCGCGCGCGAGAATCGCGACGCGCTCCGGATCAGCGCCGGCGGCGAGCGTGGTGCGCAGCCGCCGGCCGACCTCCTCGACCTCGGCGACGCGACTCGAGGCGGCGACGATGCGCAGGCTGTCGTCGCCCCGCAGCGCTTCAGTGCCGCGGGCGGCGCCGTGTCTCGCATCGCTGCCGTCTTTGGCATCGACGCCGTCTCTCCCATCGGCGCCGTCTCGGGAATCCGCGCCAGCTGGCGGCTTCGGCTCGACGAAGAGGGCGCCGAGGACGCGCGCCAGCGTGCCGCGCCGGCCGCCGCGGACGACGAAATCGGGCAGGACTTTGTCGGCGATCGCGGGATCCTCGACGAAGCGGTTCCAGGTGCGCTCCAGGAAGCGGGTCGCGTCGACGTTCTCGGCGTGCGCCAACGTCACCAGCTCGGCGTCGCCGACGAGACGAATGAGGGCGCGCACGATCAGCGATTGCAGCGCCGAGTAGTCGTAGATCTCGGCGATGACGATGCGGCCGATTCCGGCGATGATGCGCGGCCGCGTGCCCGCGGCCTCGTGCGCGTGCAGCGACGTCAGGACGCGCCGGTCGCGCTCGTGGCGGTCGACGCCGCCGAGCCGCGCGAGGCGCTGCGCATACGCGGCCGCGACCGCCGCGAGCCAGCCGACCGTGCGCCGTGCGGGCGCATCCGCCATGCGCGGCGCGAGCGCGGCGAGCTCGGCCGTGCCAATGCAGGCCGCGGCGAGCTCACCGATCGCGCGCCGCGCCGCGCTCGCGAGCCCGGGTCGCTCGTCGACGCTCGCGTCGCCGACGACCTCCGCGAGCGCATCGTGCATCGCGAGCGTCGCGAGCGCCTCGCCGACGACCGGCGTCGCGCCGCCGATCTCACGGTCGAGTGCGTCGACCAGCTCGGGAAACGTCGTCAGGCGATGGCCGAGCGAGACGTTGCCGCCGCGCGCGCGCGCGCGCAACACCGCCGCGACTTTCAGCGCCGTCGGATAGATCGTGAGGACGGCCGTCGCGCTCACCGATGCCCGAAACGCAAAGGCCCCGGCGGCGAGCCGGGGCCTTCGATGACGGAGAGCGGGTGAAGGGCTTCGAACCCTCGACCCCGACCTTGGCAAGGTCGTGCTCTAGCCAACTGAGCTACACCCGCACAGGCGCGCTACCTTAAGGGGGCACTGGTGGGCTGTCAACGGGCAACGACGCGCGCGCATCGCGCACGGCGCGGTAGACGCGCACGTGATAGTCGGCCGCAGACCAGAGCGCGAGCACGACGGCGATCCAGAGGAAGTACGTGCCCGCCGCATGCCAGTCGATCCACAGATACCGGTAGTGCAGCATGAGTCCGACGAGCGCGAACATCTGAAAGATCATCTTGTACTTCCCGAGCTCTTCGGCGCCGAGCATCACGCCCTCGCCCGACGCGATCCCGCGGAGGCCGGTGACCGCGAGCTCGCGTCCGACGATCACGACCACCACCCACGACGGCACCCGCGGCACGCACGGCTCGTCCGGCACGCACGGCATCGCGGCGAGCATGATCAGGACGGCGGTGACGATCAGCTTGTCGGCGAGCGGATCGAGGAACTTCCCGAACGTCGTCACGATACCGTACTTCCGCGCCAGGTAGCCGTCGAAGTAGTCCGTCAGCGACGCCAGGAAGAAGAGGAGCGCGGCGAGAAAGCCGGCGAGCCGGCCGGGGTCGTGGAGAAGATAGACGAGCACCGGCACGACCGCGATGCGGAACAGCGTCAGGACGTTCGGCGCCGTCCACAGGAGCGCGGCGCGACGGATCGGCAGCTCGCGCGCGTCGACGGCCATCACCACCGCCCTACCCCGATCGCGGCGACGCGTCCAACGGCCGGGCGGAGGGACCGCCGGCCGCGGCCGTCACTGCCGGCGCGCGATCGCTTGCTGGATGTACTGCTGCAGGTACTGCTGGCGGAACTGGAGGACCCGCCACACGTAATCGCGCGTCTCCGGGAACGGCGGGATGCCGCCGTGCTGATCGACCGCCTGCTCGCCGGCGTTGTAGGCGGCGAGCGCCAGCGGGACGTTGCCGCCGTAGCGATCGAGCAGCATCCGCAGATGCTGCACGCCGCCCTCGATGTTCTGGCTCGGCTCGTGGATGTTGCGGACGCCGTGCAGGAGCGCCGTCTCGGGCATCAGCTGCATCAATCCACGGGCGCCCTTCCGTGACACCGCGCGCGGTTGGAAGCCGGACTCGGCCCTGATGACGGCCTTCACCAAGGCACGATCCATCTGATAGCGCCCGGCGACCTCGGCGATGATCGGATCGAAGGCTTGCGAATCGACCATGAGGGAGCTGCTGGTCGCGCCGCTCGCGCCGATCCCCCCGGGTCGTGGCACGGCGACCGGCTCGCGCATCATCACCTGGTAGCCCTTGTCGGTGGGAACGTTGGTGAAGTGCAGGACCCCGAAGCGGTCGCGCTTGAGGAAGATGTCCGCCGCGGCGGGCGCCGCGGTCAACACGCACAGGACTTGCAGCAGAAGGGCACTGACGATCCCCACAGCCGCCCGTCGTCCGACCCGCGTCAGCGTCATCGGGCGCAACCATAGTCAAGCGCACAGGGCGACGTCAACGGATAAATGTACGGGCCACTCCCCTGCCGCGGGTGCGAGTCAGGAGTCTGACATCGAGATGATGGTGTCGCGCCGCCACGCGTCGTCGCGTTCCGGGTAGTCGATCGTGTAGTGCAGGCCGCGGCTTTCGCGGCGCATGAGCGCCGAGCGCACGATCAGGGCCGCCACCGTCGCGATGTTGCGCAGCTCGAGCAGGTCGCCGGTCACGAGGAAGTCCCAGTAGTACGCGCGAATCTCCTCTTGCAGCATGGCAATGCGTTTGCGTGCGCGCTCGAGGCGGCGATCGGACCGCACGATGCCGACGAAATTCCACATCGTGCGCCGCACCTCGTCCCAGTTCTGCGTGACGACCACCGACTCGTCGCTGTTCACGGCCGTTCCCGGGTTCCACTGCGGCATCGGCGGCGGCGCCGTCGCGTCGCGCTCGAGCAGCGCACGCGCGTGAGTCCCGGCGCGATGGCCGAAGACCAGCCCCTCGAGCAGCGAGTTCGAGGCGAGACGGTTGGCGCCGTGGAGCCCCGTCATCGCGACCTCGCCGGCCGCGTAGAGCCGCCCGATGTGGGTCTGGCCGTCGCGATCGGTGACGACGCCGCCGCACATGTAGTGCGCCGCCGGCACGACCGGAATCCACTCGCGGGTGATGTCGATCCCGAGCTCGCGACAGCGCTGCAGGATGTGCGGGAAGCGCTCCGCGAGGAACGTCGCCGGCTGGTGGGTGATGTCGAGGTACACGCACTCGTACCCGTGCACTTTCATCTCGTGATCGATCGCGCGCGCGACGACGTCGCGCGGCGCCAGCTCGGCCTCGGGATGATACCCCGGCATGAAGAGACGCCCGTCGGGCGCGCGCAGCCGGGCGCCCTCGCCGCGCAGCGCCTCCGAGATGAGGAACGACTTCGCCTGCGGGTGGAAGAGGCACGTCGGGTGGAATTGGAAGAACTCCATGTTGCCGACGGCGGCCCCGGCACGGTACGCGATCGCGACGCCGTCGCCGGTCGCGACGTCGGGGTTGGTCGTGTAGAGGTAGACCTTGCCGGCGCCGCCGGAGCAGAGCGCGGTCGCGCGCGCACGCAGCGTGCGCACGTCGCCGGTCGCGCGGTCGTAGACGTACGCGCCCCAGCACGTCGGCTGCGCCGCGCGGCGATCCATGAGGAGATCGACCGCGAGCACCCCTTCGAGCAGATGCACGCTCGGATGGCGGCGCACGGCGACGGAGAGCGCGCGCACGATCTCCTGGCCCGTCAAGTCGCCGGCGTGCAGCACGCGGCGACGCGAGTGGCCGCCCTCGCGCCCGAGGTCGTACTCGACCGCGTCACCCGTCAAATGCGAATCGAAGCGCGTGCCGAGCGCGATCAGCTCACGGATGCGGTCCGGCCCCTCGTGCACCACCATCTCGACGACGTCCTCGTGGCAGAGGCCGGCGCCGGCGCGGATCGTGTCGGCGGCGTGCGACTCGAAGGAGTCCTCGGGGCTCCAGACGGTCGCCACGCCGCCTTGCGCGTACGACGAGTTGCTCTCGTCGGTGCGGTCCTTGGTGACGATCGCCACCCGCCCCGAGTCGGCGACCTGAAGCGCGAACGTCAGGCCCGCGATGCCGCTCCCGATGACCAGATAGTCCCAGGGGGCATCGGAGGGGAGCATGGCCGCTGAGCGTACGTCCCGGTTGCGACTGCGTCAATTTGCTTCGCGATACTTCGTTGCTCGGTCGCTGCGCTGCTCGGCGTAACCTAAGCTGTGCCTGCTTGCCCTCGCTTGGCGAGGGCGCTGCTCGCTTCCCTCGCGCCTCGTCTCGCTCGCAACTTGACGCAGTCGGGTCGCCGCGCAACCGAAGAACAGCGATCGTCGCGATCAGCGGCGAAGCAGCGCGAACAGCGCGGCGATCGGCGCGAGCGTCACCGCGACGGCGAGGACGAACGTCGCGATGCCGACCATGCTCCAGGCGACGAACGCGGCGATGTCGGCGGCCGTCGCGGGACGGGGTGGTTCGTCGAGACGGAGCTCGTGGACGAGCGTCGCGACGGGGCGGCCGAGGAGCGTCTCGTCGATCGTGCGGCGGTAGAGGTTGGCGCTTTGCCGGCCGCGGACGAAGGCACGGAAGGTGGCGCGGGGGACGCGCACGAGACCGATCGGCAGCGCCAGGAGATTGAGCACCCAGGCGGCGCCGTGATCGGCGCATCCCGACGCGATCTCCCAGGCGCCGATCTCCGCCTCGCCGCCGAAGGTCGTCGCATAGCCGGTCACGACGTGATGGACGTCGTGCACGCGGACGGCGCGCACGCGCGAGCGCGTGTTGGGGATGAAGAGCGGGATCGGGCCCGCCTGCAACCGTACCCAGCGATCGGCGTAGCCGCGCTCGTCGAAGCCGTTGGCGACGAAATAGCGTGCCCGCGCGTCGCGGACGGTCAACGCGGCGCCGCTCGACGCCGGGGTCACGCGTCCGGCCCGCCCGACGTCGTCACGCGTCGAGCGTCTCCTCGTACAGCCGATGGATCGCCGCGATCTCCTCGTCGAGCCGCGCCGCCGTCCAGTCCGTCGTCGGGATCGGCGGATGCACGACCACGTCGACGGTGGTCGGCCGGACGACGACGCCGTGCTTCGGCAGCGCGTCGAGGGCGTTGCGGAAGACGATCGGCACGATCGGCACGCCGGCCGCCATCGCCAGGTGAAAGGCCCCCTTCTTGAAGCGTCCCGGACGCGGTGTCGCGCTGCGCGTCCCTTCGGGCGCGAGGACGATCGAGATGCCCTGGCGCAAGGTCTCGACGGCCGGCGCCAGCGCCGCGACCGCGCGATCGTGATGGAAGCGGTCGATGAAGACGGTGCCGGTCAGCGCGAAGACGGGTCCGAAGATCGGGTTGCGGCGGATCTCTTGCTTGGCGACGCCGACGATATCGCGGCGGAGCAAGCGGCAGAGGAGCAGCATGTCGATGCCGCTCTGGTGGTTGAAGACGAAGACCGCCGGCCGGTGCGACCAAAGATGCTCCTCGCCGGTGACGCGCAGATCGACGCCGGCGAGCGCGGTCCCGAGCTCGCCCCACGTCGAGATGACGACGTTCACCGCCCGCCGCCAGCTGCCGCCGAGAATCGCCGCCGGCAGCCCGAGCGCGAAGGCCGGCGCGAGGCTGCCGACGGCGAGCGCGGTGCGCAGCATCGCGAGCGCGCCCGGCGTGCCGCGGCTGTGGAAGCGCCGCACCGGCCAGCCACGCTTCGCCGCGATCTCGCCGAGCCGCGCGCTCGGGTTCGTCGGTCGCGGCCGGCCGACGATCTCGAGGAGCGGCAGGTCCTCGTCGCTGTCCGTGTAGAAGAAGCTCTCGGCGAGGTCGACGTCGTGGGCGGCCGCGAAGGTCCGTGCCGCCTCCGCCTTGCCTTCGCCGTAGCACGGCGGATGCACGACGCCGCCGGTGAACCGGCCGTCGCTCACCTCGAGGCCGGTGCAGAGTACGTGCGGGATGCCGAAGTCGCGCGCCAGCGGCTCGATTTGGTAGCGCGTCGCCGACGACACGACGGCGACCGTGTGCTGCTTGCGCAAGTGAGCGCGGACGAGCGCGCGCGACTCCGGGTAGATGTCACCGGCGAGGCGCTCGCGAAACACGCGCTCGGCATCGGCCTCGAACTCCGTCTCGGAGCGTCCCGCCATGCGCGCCACCGTGCTGGCGATGAACCCGGAGAAGCCGAGCGCGCCGAGCTGGAAGCGCGTCGCCGCGACGAGCGTCTCCGCGAGCTCGCGGACGCTCATGCGCCCGGTCATCATGTCGTCGCGGATGAACGCGGTCGCGGAGAAGCCGGCGAGGAGCGTCCGATCGAGATCGAAGAAGGCCGCGACGTGCCGGCCCGACGGGCCGCGCTCGATCTCGGCGATCAGCTCGGCGGGGGCGCGCGTCAACTCGAGTCGCGCCGCTCAGCGCTGATCGGCGGCGTCGAAGAGCACCAGCTGGCGGTGCTTGGCGTGGTCCTCGAACGGGACGGGATAGCGACCGGTGAAGCAGGCGTCGCAGAAGCCGCTCTGCTTCCCGCCGAGAAACGCGTACATGCCCTCCTCGCTGAGATACGCCAGCGTGTCGGCGGTGATGTAACGGCGGATCTCCTCGACGTCGTGCGACGAGGCGATGAGCTCGCTGCGATTCGGGGTGTCGATGCCGTAGTAGCAGGGGCTCGTCGTCGGCGGCGAGCTGATCCGCATGTGCACCTCGCGCGCGCCGGCGTCGCGGATCATCTTCACGATCTTGCGGCTGGTCGTGCCGCGCACGATCGAGTCGTCGACGACGATGACGCGCTTCCCGGCGAGCACCTCGCGCTGGGCGTTGAGCTTCACCTTCACGCCGAAGTGGCGGATCGCGTCCTGCGGCTCGATGAACGTCCGCCCGACGTAGTGATTGCGGATGAGCCCCATCTCGAACGGGATGCCCGACTCTTCCGCGTAGCCGATCGCCGCCGGGACGCCGGAGTCCGGCACCGGCACGACGATGTCGGCCTCGACCGGCGACTCGCGCGCCAGCTGATGGCCGAGCTCCTTGCGCGTGCGGTACACGCTGCGCCCGAAGACGATCGAGTCCGGGCGCGCGAAGTAGATGTACTCGAAGATGCACTTCGCCGGCGCCTCCGGCGCGAACGGCTTGTACGAGGACAGCCCCTCTTCCGACAGGACGACGACCTCACCCGGCTCGACCTCGCGCTCGTAGGTCGCGTCCATGAGGTCGAGGGCGCAGGTCTCGGACGCGAGCACGTACGCGCCCTTCACACGTCCGAGGACGAGCGGCCGGAAGCCGTGCGCATCGCGGACGCCGATCAGCTTGTCGGTCGAGAGAAAGACGAGCGAGTACGCGCCGCGCACCTCGCGCAGCGCCTCGACGACGCGATCCTCGAGCGTCTCACCCTGGGACGCGGCGATCAGGTGGATGATGACCTCGCTGTCGACGGTCGATTGGAAGATCGAGCCGCGCGCCTCGAGCCGCTCACGCAGCTCCTCGGCGTTCACCAGGTTGCCGTTGTGCGCGACGGCGAGACCGCCGCGCCCGTACTCGACGACGAGCGGCTGGGCGTTCTTCAGATGCGACGCGCCGGCGGTCGAGTAGCGGTTGTGGCCGATCGCGGCGTCGCCGCGCAGACGCCGCACGATGTCCTCGCGAAAGACGTCGGCGACGAGGCCCATGCCCCGATGCGAGACGAGCACGTGCCCGTCCGACGAGACGATACCCGCCGCCTCCTGACCGCGGTGCTGCAGCGCGCAAAGCCCGAGATAGGCGAGGTTCGCCGCCTCGGGGTGGCCGTACACCCCGACGACGCCGCACTTCTCGGTGAACCCGTCGAGTGCGGCCGAAGTCCGGACGACGTCGCTCACGTTCACAGACCTATCACTCTCGGGCGCGCCCAGCGAGCGTGCGCTCGAGCGCCGTCCGCCAACGCTCGCGCATCTCGACGACGGGCAAGCCGAGCAGGTCGTCGATCTCCAGCCGTTGCCCGCGCACCTCCCCGATCGACGTCATGACGACGTCGTCGCGGCGCGCGATCTCACGGAGCCGCGTCAGGTGCCGCCGCCGGACCGAGACGACGATGCGGCCATGGCTCTCGCCGAAGAGAAGGGCGTCGGGCCGGAGGCCGCTTTCGAGCTCGATGCGGGCGCCGATCGGCGACCCGGTCTCGTTGGAGATGCAGCACTCCGCCAGCGCCACCGCGAGACCGCCCTCGGCGACATCGTGCGCCGAGCGCAGGAGCCCCTCGCGCGCCGCGTTCAGCACCGTCCGGATCAGGCGGCGCTCGATGTCGAGATCGATCCAGGGCAGCGTGCCGCGCACTTGGTGATGCACGACCGCCAGATACTCCGAGCCGCCGAGCTCCTCGCGGTTGCGGCCGAGAAGCACGATCGCGTCGCCCTCGCCCTTGAACCATTGCGTCACCCGCTGCCCGACGTCGTCGAGCAGGCCGACCATGCCGATCACCGGCGTCGGCGGGATGCTGCAGCCCTCGGTCTCGTTGTAGAAGCTCACGTTGCCGCTCACGACCGGTGTGCCGAACGCGAGACACGCATCGCGCAGGCCGGCGATCGCCTGCTGGAACTGCCACATCACCTCTGGCTTCTCGGGACTGCCGAAGTTGAGGCAGTTGGTGACGCCGATCGGCTCCGCGCCCGACGCCGCGAGGTTGCGCGCCGCCTCCGCGACCGCGCTCACCGTGCCGACGTACGGGTCGAGATGACAGAGCCGGCTGTTGCAGTCGAGCGTGATCGCGACGCCCTTCTGCGTGCCGTCGAGGCGCACGATCGCGGCGTCGGATCCCGGCCGCACGACCGTGTTGCCGCCGACGTACGTGTCGTACTGGCGATAGACCCACTCGCGCGAGCACAGGTTCGGCGACTCGAGGAGCTGCATCAGCACGTGGCCGTAGTCGCGCGGCTCGGCGAGGTCGCGCAGGACGAGGCGCGCGCCGTCGTCGGCAGAGGGCTCCGTTGCCGGGCGCTGATAGACGGGCGCACCCTCCGTCAGCGGCGCGATCGGGACGTCGACGACCTGACGACCTTCCCACGTGCAGCGCAGCCGGCCGGTGTCGGTCACGGTGCCGATGACGGCGGCGTCGAGGTCCCATTTCGCGAAGAGCGCACGCACGACGTCCTCCGAGCCGGCGCGGACGACGAGCAGCATGCGCTCTTGCGACTCCGAGAGCAGGATCTGGTACGGGGTCATGCCCTGCTCGCGCAGCGGCACGCGCGACAGGTCGAGGTCGATACCGCTGCCGGCGCGGCCCGCCATCTCGACCGACGAGCTCGTGAGCCCGGCGGCGCCCATGTCCTGGATGCCGACCAGGTGCTCGCTGTACTCCGGCGACATCAGCTCGAGGCACGCCTCGAGGAGCAGTTTCTCCGTGAACGGGTCGCCGACCTGCACCGTGGGCCGCTTCTGCTCGGAGTCGGCGTCGAACTCCGCCGAGGCGAGGAGACTCGCGCCGTGGATGCCGTCGCGACCCGTCTTCGAGCCGACGTACACGACCGGGTTGCCGACGCCCTCGGCGCGCGCGCGGAAGATCCGATCCGAGCGCACGACGCCGAGGGTGAAGGCGTTCACCAGGATGTTGTGATCGTACCCCGGGTCGAACGCCACCTCGCCGCCGACGGTGGCGACCCCGATGCAGTTGCCGTAGCTACCGATGCCGCCGACGACACCGTTCACGAGATACGGCGTGCGCGGATGGTCGACGCTGCCGAAGCGCAGCGAGTTCAGGTTCGCGATCGGCCGCGCGCCCATCGTGAAGATGTCGCGCAAGATCCCCCCGACGCCCGTCGCCGCCCCTTGGAACGGCTCGACGAACGAGGGGTGGTTGTGGCTCTCGATCTTGAAGACGACCGCGAGCCCGTCGCCGACGTCGAGCGCGCCGGCGTTCTCCCCGGGGCCTTGCAACACCCGCGGCCCCGTCGTCGGCAGAGTGCGCAGGTGGACGCGCGAGCTCTTGTAGCTGCAGTGCTCGGACCACATCACCGAGAAGACGCCGAGCTCCTCGAGCGTCGGCGCCCGTCCGAGCGCGGTCTCGATACGCCGGTACTCGTCGGCCGTGAGCCCGTGCTGCAGCGCGGTCTCGACCGTGACCGGCGCGCTCACGGACCCGAAACTACCTTCGCGATCGACGGCTCCGCGCCCGCCGCCGCGATCACCGAGAGAAAGATCTTGCGCCCGTCCTCGCCGCCGACGAGCCGCTCGCAGGCGTGCTCCGGGTGCGGCATCATCCCGAAGACATTGCCGCGCGCATTGCGGACGCCGGCGATCGACGCCAGCGAGCCGTTCGGGTTCGCCTCCGGGGTCACGCGGCCGTCGGCGTCGCTGTAGCGCAGCACGATCTGCCGCTGCGCCTCGAGCGTCCGCAACGTCGCCTCGTCGGCGACGTAGCAGCCGTCGCCGTGCTTGACGGGGATGTCGAGCACGTCGCCGCGCCGGCAGCGGTTGGTGAACATCGTGTCCGCGTCCTCGACCCGGAGATGGACACGCGTGCACAGGAACGAGAGACCGCGGTTGCGGATCAGCGCACCCGGCAGGAGCCCGGCTTCGCAGAGAATCTGGAAGCCGTTGCAGATGCCGATCACGACTCGACCCGCCGCTGCAAACTCCGCCACCGCGCGCATGATCGGCGAGAAGCGCGCCATGGCGCCGCAGCGGAGATAATCGCCATAGGAGAAACCGCCCGGCAGCACCACGCAGTCGAGCTGGTCGAGCGCCGTGTCCTTGTGCCAGAGGCGGACGACGCTCTCGCCGAGCAGGGTCTCGAGCGCGTACGCCGCCTGTACGTCGTCGTTCGATCCCGGAAACGTGATGACGCCCCAATTCATGCGCGCAGGCCCATTCTAACCATTCGGCCGGGGGCGGCTACCGTCACGAGGCTTCGTCGATGGTGAAGGTGAAGTCTTCGATGACGCCGTTGGCAAGCAGGCGCTCGCACATCTCGCGGACGCGGGTCTGCGCGCTGTCGCGGCTGACGTCGGCGAGGTGGAGATCGACGACCTTCCCGATCCGCACGTCCGTCACCTCCGGATATCCGAGGGTGTGCAGCGAATGCTCGACCGCTTTGCCTTGCGGGTCGAGGATGGCTTCCTTCGGCGTCACGAACACGCGCGCTCGCCACGCCATGGCGTCTCCGCCCCCGGATCACGCGCCGACGCGGCGCGCGATCTCCTCGTAGGCCTCCTCGACGCGGCCGAGGTCGCGTCGGAAACGATCCTTGTCGAGCTTCTCTCCCGAGCTGCTGTCCCAGAACCGGCACGTGTCCGGGCAGATCTCGTCGCCGAGCACGATCGCGCCATGATGGCGGCCGAACTCGAGCTTCATGTCGACGAGGACGATGCCGCGCTCGGCGAGGAACGGCCGCAGGACGGCGTTCACCTTCAGCGTGAGCTCGACCATGCGATCGATCTCTGCCTGCGTCGCCATCCCGAGGACACGCACGTGCCACTCGTTGATCATCGGATCGTCGAGGGCATCGCTCTTGTAGTAGAACTCGACGATCGGCTCCGGCAGCGCCTTGCCCTCTTCCATACCGAGGCGTTTTGCGAGGCTGCCGGCGATGACGTTCCGGACCACCATCTCGACCGGGACGATCTCGAGGCGCTTCACCAGCATGTGGCGGTCGTCGAGACGGCGGACGAAGTGCGTCGGCACGCCCTCGCGCTCGAGGAGACGGAAGAAGACCTCCGAGATGGCGTTGTTGCGAATGCCTTTCTCGATGATCGTGCCGCGTTTCTTGGCGTTGAACGCGGTCGCGTCGTCCTTGAAGTACTGGAGGAGAAGATCGGGATCGCCGGTGGCGAAGAGCTTCTTCGCCTTCCCCTCGTAGAGGAGCTCGCGCGCTTCGACGTCGCTCATCGGATCCCCCCAGGCGTTGCGCGGACGGGCCGCGGCCGATCCGCCGGGCCGCGTCGTCGCGTCGAGCGATTGCTACCCAACGCTCGGCGAAAGAGCAAGTCTAAATTCGCGAGATGGCGCGCGGGATCGAGCAGCGCAGCGATGTGCTGCGTCGTCAGCCGCGCGCGCACCTCGGGATCGGCACTGAGCGCGTCGGCGAAGCTCGCGCCGCCGTCCCACGCCGCGTGCGCGGCGCGCTGCACCCAGCGATACGCGTCCTCGCGGCGTGCGCCCGCTCGCACCAGCGCGAGCAGCACGTCCTCCGACAGCACGATGCCGTGGCTGCGCTCGAGGTTCTCACGCATCCGCTCGGGGCGGACCACGAGTCCGTCGAGCACCGCAGTCATGCGCGCCAGCATGTAGTCGAGCGCGCAGGTCGCGTCGGGCGCAATCACGCGCTCGACCGACGAGTGGCTGATGTCGCGCTCGTGCCAGAGCGCGACGTCCTCCAGCGCCGCGCCGGCGTACGCACGCAGGAGGCGCGCCAGGCCGACGGCGTTCTCGGCGACGATCGGGTTGCGCTTGTGCGGCATGGCCGACGAGCCCTTTTGTTTCTCGCTGAACGGCTCCTCGGCCTCGCCGACCTCGGTGCGCTGTAAGTGACGGATCTCGATCGCGATGCGCTCGAGGCCGGAGCCGGCGAGCGCGAGCGCGGCGAAGAACTCGGCGTGACGGTCGCGCGCGACGACTTGCGTCGCCAGCGGCTCCGGCGTGAGAGCGAGCCGTTCGAGGACGTACGCCTCGACCTCGGGTGCCACGTTGCCGAAGACGCCGACGGCGCCCGAGATCTTGCCGACCGCGACCTGCCGCGCCGCGCGCTCCAGCCGCTCGCGATTGCGGACCGCTTCGGTGTACCAGCCGGCGACCTTGAGGCCGAACGTGATCGGCTCCGCGTGCATGCCGTGCGTGCGGCCGATCATCAATGTCCGCTTGTGGCGCCGTGCCAACCGACGCAGGGTCGCGATCAAGAGGTCTTGTCCTGCGAGCAGCACGCGCGCCGCCTCGCGCAGCTGCAGCGCGAAGCCGGTATCGAGAACGTCCGACGAGGTCAGACCGAGGTGGAGGAAGCGGCCTTCCGGTCCCACCGATTCCGCGACCTGCGTCACGAACGCGATGACGTCGTGTTTCACCTCCGCCTCGAGCGCGGCGATGCGCGCGACGTCGATGCGGGCGCGGCGGCGGATGGCCCGGACGGCGGCTTTGGGGACGCTGCCGCGCGCGGCGAGCGCCTCGCACGCCAAGATCTCGATCTCGAGCCAGTGCGCGTAGCGTGCCTCGTCGGTCCAGATCCGTCCCATCGCCGGGCGGGTGTAGCGGGGAATCATCGCCTCACCCCAACGTCTCGAACACGTCGATGCCGGGCGCGTGACGCCGGACGTCGCCGAGCAGCACGAGCGCGCAGCTGTCGGCGACGAAGAGCCGCTCGGCCGCGCCGACGACGTCGTCGTTCGTGACGGCGTCGATCCGCCGCGCGATCTCGTCAGCCGACACCGCGCGGCCGAAGTACATCTCCTCGAGCGCGAGGCGCTCCATGCGCTGCTCGGAGGTCTCGAGCGCGAGCAGCAAGGTACCCTTGAGCTTGCCCTTGGCCCGCGCCAGCTCGTCGGCGGCCAAGCCCTCGCGCCGCAGGCGGCGCAGCTCCGTCAAGATCACGTCCACGACCTCGGGCACCCAGCGCGCCCGCGTACCCGCGGCGATGCCGACGTAGCCGGTGTCGCGATACGACGAGACGAACGAGTCGATCGAGTACGCGCGGCCGCGGCGCTCGCGGATCTCCTGGAAGAGCCGCGAGCTCGGGCTGTCGCCGAGCGCCGAGTTCAGCACGGCGACCGCGTCGCGCGCCGGATCCGTGACGGCGACGCCGCGGGTGCCGAGCACGAGCTGCACCTGCTCGAGCTTGCGCTGGTGCACCGCGACGCACGCGCGCGCCGTCGGCACGCGGTCGTCGACCGCGGCAGCGCGGCCGTCGAGGTCGCCGAAGCGGGCGCCGATCGCGTCGACGAGCGCGGCGTGGTGCACCTTCCCGGCGGCGGTGACGATCAGTCGATCGGGGCGATAGCGTGCGGCGAGCAGCGCCAAGCAGGCGTCGCGGTCGAAGCGTACGACGCTCGCGCGCGTGCCACAGACCGGCGAACCGAGCGGGTGCTCGCGCCAGTACTCCTGGTGGAAGAGATCGTGGACGAGATCGTCGGGCGTGTCCTCGATCTGCGCGATCTCCTCGAGCACGACCTCACGCTCGCGCGCGATGTCGTCGGCGTCGAATCGCGACGCCCGAAAGACGTCCGCAAGGAGATCGATCGCGAGCGCCGAGTGCTCGCCCAGCACCTTCGCGTAGTAGCAGGTGAACTCACGATCGGTGTCGGCGTTCAGGACACCGCCGACGGCGTCGATCTCCTCGGCGATCTGCGCTGCGCTCCGGCGTGCGGTGCCCTTGAAAAAGAGATGCTCGATGAAGTGCGAGAGCCCGCACTGCGCCACGGTCTCGTCGCGGGAGCCGTGCTCGACCCAGAGGCCGATCGCCGCCGACGCGACGCCGGGGATCTCCTCGGAGACGATACGGATGCCGTTCGCGAGCTCGGTCTTCTCGATTCCGACGTCGGGACGCGCGTCGGCGCCGGCGGCCGCGCGTCCGGTCCGCGGCCGCTGCCGTCGCGGGTGGCGTCGCTCAGCGGGCAGCGCCCGCCTCCGCGCCGAGGGCCTCCTTGCGGGAGAGGCGGATCTTGCCGCTCTTGTCGACCTCGAGGACTTTCACCATCACCTCGTCGCCCTCGTTCAGCACGTCGCGCACCTTGGCGACGCGCTCGGACGCGAGCTGCGAGATGTGAACGAGACCGTCGGTGCCGGGGAGGATCTCGACGAAGGCACCGAAGTCCATGATCTTCTTGACCGTCCCTTTGTAGATCTTCCCGACCTCGGCCTCGGCGGTGAGGCGGTGGATCCAGTCGACGGCCTTCTGCATCGCCGACTCGTCGGCCGACGCGATGTAGATCGTGCCATCGTCCTCGACGTCGATCTTCACGCCGGTCTCCTCGATGATGCCGCGAATCACCTTGCCGCCCGGTCCGATCACGTCGCGGATGCGGTCGACGCGGATCTTCAGCGTCACAATGCGCGGTGCGTATGACGACACGTCGGAACGTGGCTGCGCGAGCGCCGTCTGCATCGCGTGCAGAATGTGGAGGCGTCCGTCGCGCGCCTGGTAGAGCGCGTCGCGCATGATCTCGCGTGTTACGCCGCCGATCTTGATGTCCATCTGCACGGCGGTGACGCCCTCGGACGTCCCGGCGACCTTGAAGTCCATGTCGCCGAGGTGGTCCTCGTCGCCGAGGATGTCCGAAAGGACGCGGATCTCGTTGCCTTCGCGGATGAGGCCCATCGCGATGCCGGCGACCGGCGATTTGATCGGCACGCCGGCGTCCATGAGCGCGAGCGAGCTGCCGCAAACCGTCGCCATCGACGACGAGCCGTTCGACTCCAGAATCTCGGAGACGAGCCGGACCGTGTACGGAAACTGCGTTTCGTCCGGCAGCACCGCCGTGATCGCGCGCTCGGCGAGCGCGCCGTGACCGATCTCGCGCCGTCCCGGGCTGCGCAGGAATTTCACCTCGCCGACGCTGTACGGCGGGAAATTATAGTGCAGCATGAACTTCTTGTAGGTGTCGCCGATCAGCGCGTCGATGCGCTGCTCGTCGGACGACGTGCCGAGCGTGGCGACGACGAGCGCCTGCGTCTCGCCGCGCGTGAAGAGCGCCGACCCGTGCGTCCGCGGCAACACCTGCACCTCGCACGAGATCGGGCGGATATCGGCGAGGCCGCGGCCATCGAGGCGGCGCTTCTCGCCGACGATCATGCCGCGCACGATCTCCTCGTGGACGTGCTCGAAAAGGCCTTTAATCTCGCGTTCGCGCTCGGAGAACTCGGCTTCGAGCGCGGCGAGGACGTCGCTCCGCACCTGGCGGACCGCGTCGGCGCGCTCGTGCTTGCCCGAGGTGGTGAGCGCCTCGACGATCTTCGACGAGGCGAGCTCGCGCACGCGCGCCGCGAGCTTGTGATCGACCGCCGGCGGCTCGACGGTTCGCTTCGGCTTGCCGACTGCGCGCCGCAGCTCCGCCTGCATGTCGAGGATCGGCTGCAGCTCGCGATGGCCGAAGTAGAGCGCGTCGAGCACGACGTCCTCGGTGAGCATCCGCGCCCCGCCCTCGACCATGACGATCGCGTCACGTGAGCCGGCGATGATCATCTGCAGATCGCAGTCCGGGAGCTGCGACGCCGTCGGGTTCAAGACGAGCTTCCCATCGATCCGGCCGACGCGGACGCCGGCGATCGGGCCGTTGAACGGGATGTCGGACATCTCGAGCGCCGCCGACGCGCCAATCAGCGCCAGCACGTCGGGATCGTTCTCCTTGTCGTACGACAGCACGGTCGCGATGACCTGCGTCTCGCAGCGGAAGCCGTCGGGAAAGAGCGGCCGCAGCGGCCGGTCGCAGAGACGCGAGGTCAGGACCTCCTTCTCACTCGGTCGGCCCTCGCGCTTGAAGAAGCCGCCCGGGATCTTGCCCGCGGCGAAGGTCTTCTCCTGGTAGTCTACCGTCAGCGGAAAGAAGTCGATCGACTCGCGCGGCTCGCGCGCCGCGACAGCGGTCACGAGGACGACGGTGTCGCCGTACTGCACGAGCGCGGAGCCGTTCGCCTGCTTGGCCATGCGACCGCTCTCGATCGAGAGGCGCCGGCCGTGAAGATCCATTTCCACATGTTTCATGAAGCGTACCCCCATCCCCCGCAGGGGACTCAGATTGGAATGCGTTCGAGAATGGAGATGGGGTGGAAAGAAAGGAGGTGTTACTTGCGGATGCCGAGACGCGCGATCAACGACTTGTAGCGCTCGAAATCACTCCGCTTGAGGTAATCCAGCAGCCGCCGCCTCTGCCCCACGAGCTTGAGAAGCCCGCGCCGCGAATGATGATCTTTCGCGTGCGACTTGAAATGCTCGGTCAGGTACCCGATGCGGTCGCTGAGCAGCGCGACCTGGACCTCGGGCGACCCGGTGTCGGTCTCGTGACGGCGATACGCCTCGACGATGTGCTGCGCCTCTGCGCTGCTCGTTCCTTCTCCCATGTCCTTCTCGTCAACCGTCACGAGTAACATGCACCTACCGGGATGTAAAGCGAATGCGGTGGTGGGTACTGGCCGGTGCTTGATTGTGAGCGGCTTCAGCAGCACCTCGTGATTCATGATCGTGACGGTTTTTGTGTGCGTCTCGGGCACCGTCACGAGCGTTTCCGCGTGCGCGCGCTCCTCGGCGGTGAACTCCGGGAAGTCCTTCTCGGCGGTAGCAGTCTGCATGATGAGTCCTCTCCTCCGACCGGCTCGGCCAGAAAGGGTTGGCCCTGACGTGAGGGCTCGAGGGTGGGCCGCGGGCCGGTCGTGGACCGACCCGCGGTACTGGCA
>WNFR01002002.1_pt1 | contig 34493 bp, 37 predicted proteins | sample 5400221 | NCBI WGS metagenome assembly WNFR01 (sample SAMN13153357, study PRJNA577476) | soil metagenome | isolation source: 40 cm soil under Madrone tree | place: USA:California | collected 2016-06-14
GGCCGCGGCGAGCGGCGGCTCAAGGCCGTCAGCCGCCGGAGGCGGGAGCGCGACAGCGCTCGCCTTGAACCGGCGATCGACGCGGCCGACACTTCAGCCATCACTGCGACCCTTGACCTTCAAGACAGTCGCTCCCTCGGTAAGCGAGAGTGTAGGTTCGATATCCACACCCGCAGCACCGGACTTTCCAATGCCTCCGACATAGCGGATGGGAATACAACGGGAGCCTATACCCATGGTTGCGGTCATCGACGGAAGGGAAGAGGCCGGTGGCGCCAAGTACATTGAATTCAAAGTCCATCGGAGCCTGACCGACCCCGATCGTATTCTCGGAAGTTGGCGCTATGCCCATGGCGAATCGACATTGATTGACCAGAGCAAGCTCGACAGTCCCGTGGGGGTGGAGTTTCGACATGCCCTCGACTGTGCCGATCAGCACGGCATACCATTCGTGTGGGTCAACGATCCCGACGAATTATTTCCCTCTTTCATGCGCCGGTAAAAAAGCTGATCGCGAGGCCGGCGACTTCGCCGAACTGCGCTGCCGGCCGGCATCGGCGGCTCAAGACCGTGGATCAAATCGGGACAGCCGCAGTCAAATCCACGTCAATGGAACGCCGTGCCGCCGTTGACGTGGATGGTCTGGCCGGTAATGAAGCCACCATCGTCACTGACCAGAAACAGGCAGGTGGCGGCGATCTCGTCCACCCTCCCCTGGCGCCCCAATGGAATGCCGGCGGCGTTCGGCACATGCCCCTGGTACCACTCGGGGTTCGCTCGCGTCGTATCGATGCTGCCCGGGGAGACCACGTTGACCCGGATGTTCTGCCGGGCGAACTCTGAAGCCAGCCCCCGCGCCAGCCCGACCAAGCCCATCTTCGCCGCCGAGACGTGGGCACGTCCGCTGCCGCCGCCGAAGGCTCCCTCACCGGTGAAGAACAGGATGCGTCCATAGTTGTTCTTGACCATCGAGTCGATGACCGCGCGCGTGCAGTACAGCGCCCCGTCGAGGACAACTCCTCTGACGCCCTCCCAGTCCTCCACCGTCAGCTCCGTGAAGGGTTTATGCGGCCGGATGGCCGCATTGTTGATGAGGATGTCGATGCGGCCGAACTCGGACAGCGTCTTCGCCACCATCGCGTCGACTTGGTCCTTCCTGGCGACGTCGGCAATGACTGCAAGCGCCTTGACCCCTCGGCTCCGGGCTTCGCGCGCGACGTCGTCGGCCTCGGCCTGGTTCGTGCGAGCGTTGACGACGACGTGAGCCCCTTCCCCGGCCAGCTTCAATACCGTGGCGCGGCCGATATTGCGGCCCGAACCGGTTACCAGAGCGACTTTCCCCTCGAGCTTACCCATCAGCACACCTCCATGACGAAGTTCCTACCGGCTTGCCTGATACCTTACTCTCACTTTTGGGGTCCATAACACCCGCCGATTCGGGAAACCCCTCCTCGACGAAACTCCCCAGCGTCGCGAATTCGCAATCAAATGCGGCTCTTGGGATCCGGGCATGTTTCACGGTGTCACCCCCACATATCATTAACCATGCTCGTTAGCTCAGAGACGGGGGCGGTGCCAAGGATGGAATATGGGCTCGTTGCACGGATTGCCGATCGCATGATGGCGAATGCGCGAGTGGCGAAGGGAGCACCGGAGGTTCTCGCTTTATTGGGGATCATCACGCTGGGCTTGTCTTATCTCGTGTTGCAAGAGTTTCATCGCGAACGGCTTGCCGTCCTCAATGACAGGATCGCGTCACAGGAAGCGCTGCTCGGCGAGTACCGAACGAAACTGAAAGGGGCTACACCAGAACAAGCAGCGAGCCAGATTGACCAATTAACAAAGCTGCTCGGCGACACACAAAAAGCCCTGAATGATGTGAAAAATCGGGTAACATCATTGGAAAAGCTGCCACGTGACCCGCGACAATTATACAAAGATAACAGCACCATGGCAATTGTTCAAGACCCAAAGATAGATTTAGATAAAAAGACGGTGATGTTTCCTGCAGTCACCTCGAAGGTCTTATTAGGCAACGACAAGATCTATGAGTTTCAAGATTGGAAACTGGCGTGTGGCGGGACTCGATTATATAATGCTGTCAGCACGGGGGAGACGCACGAGTTTAATTATTCACCGTTAACCTGCAAGATTGTAGGGAACCGCTGATCGGGAGTATCGCCCTTCATACACGCGAACTCCCGGGGAGCCGACCGGCACCAGCGGCGGCGGTCGGGATTGCAACGGACGCGTCGTGATGGGATAAGGGCGTCATGAGGAAATTGGGCCTCATTCTCGGGGCCGGTGGTCTGCTGATCGTAGTTCTCTTGGGGTTGCGGATTTTCAGCCGGCCCGAGCGCGGCACGGCCGGCTCCGTCAGCACAAAGTTTCGGCTGTTCGGGCCGAACGACAAGATTGTGGTCGATGGCTTCGACGACCCCAAGGTCGAAGGCGTCGCCTGCCACATCAGCCGAACGCAAACCGGAGGAATGAAGGGCGGATTGGGCGTGGCCGAGGACACCAGCGACGCCAGTATCGCCTGTCGCCAGGTCGGTCCAATCAAGATCACCAGCGAATTCAAGGACGGCGAGCGCGTCTTCGACGAGCGGCGCAGCCTCCTCTTCAAGACGCTGCAGGTCGTCCGCTTCTTCGACCGCAAACGCAATGTGCTGGTCTATGTGGCCTATAGCGATCGGATCATCGAAGGCAGTCCGAAGAACAGCATAAGCAGTGTTCCGATCATGGGCTGGGCGCCACCTTGATCCGGTCTATCATCGGCGACAAGCCTAAACGCCGGGAGGATCTGCGCTTCATCACCGGTCGGGGCAGCTACCTCGACGATCTCGCCTTTGACGGTCTGACGCACGCCGTCGTACTGCGTTCGACCCACGCGCATGCGGGCGTCGAACGCATTGATAGTCAAGCGGCGCGGGCGATGCCGGGTGTGCTCGTCGTCCTGACTGCCGAGGATGCACGGGCTGACGGGCTGCAGCCCTTGCGGCCCTCTGCGGAAGCCAATGTTCAGACCGGCGAGCCGTTCGCCTTCGCGCCGCAGCCGTTATTGGCCCAGGCAAAGGTCGGTTATGTCGGTGAGCCGGTCGCGCTGATCGTCGCCGAGACCCACGCCCAAGCGCTCGACGCTGCCGAGCAGGTGGTCGTCGACTATGCTCCGCTGCCCGCCGTCACCACCGCCGCTGCTGCTCGCGCCCGACGCGCGCCGGAGATTTCCACGGAAGTCCCGGGAAATGTCTGCTTCGATTGGCGGACAGGAAACACTGCTGAGGTCGACGCGGCGTTCGCAGCGGCGGCCCATTTGGTCCAGCTCGACCTCGACAATCACCGGGTCGTCACCAATCCGATGGAGCCGCGCGGCATCATTGGGGTTTGGGATGCCGATCATGGCCGATACACGGGCTATGTTTCGAGCCAGAGTATTCATATCACTCGCGATAACACCGGCCGCGCATTGGGGGTGCCTCCCGGCGCGGTGCGGTTTGTCGCTCCCGATGTCGGCGGCGGCTTCGGCGCCAAGAACTTCATCTATCCCGAGCATGTATTGACGTTGTGGGCGGCCAGGCGCGTAGCCCGGCCGGTCAAATGGATCGCCACCCGCAGCGAAAGCTTCCTGTCCGACCATCAGGCCCGCGACCACTACGCCGAAGCTGCGCTGGCGCTCGCCGCTGACGGTCGCTTTGTGGCCCTGCGTGTCAACAGCACCGCCAATGTCGGCGCGTACTTGGTAAGCGCCGGAGGGGTACAGACCTTCCAGTACCCCCATCTGCCGGGCACGGTCTATAGGATCCCGGCGATCGATCTCCAGATCGCCGGGATCCTGACCAACACCGCACCGATCGGGGTCACTCGCGGACCGGGCTTTGCCGAGTCGGTCAACATCATCGAGCGGCTGATCGACAAGGCGGCGCGGCAGTGCGGCTTCGACCGTGTGCAATTGCGGCGGATCAACATGGTCCCGGCCGCGGGGATGCCGATGACCAATGCATTCGGCAATACCGTCGACAGCGGGGCATTCGGGCAGACCTTCGATCGCGCATTGGCCGCAGCCGATGTGGATGGTTTTCCTGGGCGGCGAAGAGAGAGCGAGGCACGCGGACTACTGCGAGGCCTCGGCTTTGCTTATCACGTCAAGGCAACCGGCGGCTCACCGCACGAGAATGTCGACATCCGTTTCGAACCGGACGGCACCGTGGCGCTGATCACCGGCACCCAGACCATCGGGCAAGGCCACGAGACGACCTTCCCCCAGATCCTGGCCGATCGCCTGGGTTTGCCGAATGAGTGCATTCGGCTGGTTCAGGGCGACACCGATCTGATCCCGGCAGGAGGCGGGCATGGCAGCTCCCGGGCGACCTATATGGGAGGCACGGCGATCTGGCGCGCCGCGGACGAGATCGTCGCCAAAGGCATCCGCATCGCCGCCGATGCGCTGGAGGCGGCGGAAGCCGACATTCGGTTTGAGGATGGCTGCTTTGTCGTGTCCGGCACGGACCGCTCGGTGGCCCTTCTCGACGTCGCCGCAATGGCGCGACAGGCCGGCGCACCGCTCGACACCTATCACGCCTGGACGCGCGAATGGATGACCTTCCCCAACGGCGCCCATATCGTCGAGGTCGAGATCGACCGCGATACCGGCCAAGTCGCGCTCACCCGCTACACCGCGGTTGACGATTACGGGGTCCTGGTCAACCCGATGATCGCCGCCGGCCAGGCCCATGGCGCGATCGCCCAGGGCACCGGCCAAGCGTTGCTCGAACATGCCGTCTACGACCCCGATTCCGGTCAGCTGGTCGCCGGCTCGTTCATGGACTACGCAATGCCGCGCGCCGACGATCTCGTATCGTTTAATCTCGGCTTCAACGGGACACGCTGCACGACTAACCCGCTCGGCGTCAAAGGTTGTGGCGAGGCCGGCGCCATCGCCGCCTTCCCGGCCATCACAAACGCTATCCTTGATGCTCTTGCGCCGCTCGGTGTCACCGATTTCACCGGCCCGGCAACCCCAGCTGCGATCTGGAAGGCAATCAGAGCCTGATCGCGGCTTGCTCCACCTGGTCCGGCTGGCAGGCGCCTGGTGCGCAGCAGGCCTTGAAAACGACGGCCACGTATTTCATATACGTAAACTGGTTTAATACTAGTTTGTATGATTCCATGGACACCGTCGGTACCTTCGAAGCCAAGACGCACCTGACCCGTCTTCTCGACCGGGTAGCAGCCGGCGAGCAGATCACAATCACTCGTCACGGCACCCCGATCGCTCGTCTCGTCCCCGTGAAGCCCGCCAGTTCGCTGCAGATCCGTGAGACTATCGCCAAGCTGAAGCGTTTCAGCAAAGGCCAGACGCTCGGTGACCTGAAAGCGAAGGACTTGATCAACGCCGGTCGCCGGTGAGTGGTTTTGTCATCGACGCATCCGTCGCGCTCGCCTGGTGCTTTGATGACGAGGCCACGGAGGCAACCCGGGCGCTGTTGGACCGGTTTGAGAACGAACACGCCGAGGTTCCCTCGTTGTGGCATTTGGAACTGGCCAATGCTCTCGTCTTGGGCGAGCGCAATAGGCGCATCACGCCGGCGCGTACGAGCGAATTCATCGCCCTGATCGTGGGGCTTCCGATCGTGGTCGACGAGCAGACACCCAGCCACGCGCTGAGCGCCGCGCTCGAATTGGCGCGCAGCGAACGGTTGAGCGCTTATGACGCCAGCTATCTCGAACTTGCCATGCGCCACGGCGTTCCGCTTGCGACCAAGGACGACGCTCTGGCGAAAGCGGCCTTGCGTGTGGGCGTGACGTTGTTGCCGACCGCGTAAGCGCGCCCATGGCGCCGCGGCTGACGTGCATAAGGCACACAGTAGCTTGCGGGTGGACTGCCCGCTGAGCGATCTCACCGGGCCCCCGCTACTCCATTGCAGATCCGGTGATTTTCGTGTTGTGAGCCAGCTCACAGAGGCCCACCGCTTTTGTGGTCCATATTGGACGCGGAACAGGCCTGCAGCGGTGCAACGCTTCTGCGTGGGCGGGTCATTGGCGCATCGGCCCTTCGCAATGGGGGCGTAAGGAGGCGTGATGAACGGGCACAAATACGGGGCGCTACGCGGGCGGGTAGTGGCCTCGGCCGAGGAACGTAACGAACACGTGTCACCGCATTACCAGATCCTGGTAATGGCCGGAGGCGATCCGTGGCGGATCGCCGTCAATGTGAAATCGACGGACACGGGGGGCAGCGCGCGGATCGCTCGATTGTGCTCTACCGGATCATCGACGATTTCCGGCATCCAATTCTGGAGACGGTGAAGCACTTCCAGGAAGGGTTCCACCCGATTAGCGCCGGGTCAAAGAATGGCGGGCTCGACTATATCCGGGGCAATCTGTTCGACCCGAACGACATGCGCCTGCTGCCGCCTGATGTGCCCGGTGACGACAACGACCTCAACGATCTGATCGATGCGCATGTGGAGCGCGCCAAGGGCGATCCGACCGCAGTGATCTTCGCCTTTGGCCAGCCCTGGGGGCCCGAAAATGCGCCGGACAGGACGTTCAAGTTCAAACCCAATCGCGGCGTTCACGACATACACATGAACCAGGGCAATCCGCGCGCCGGCGGCCATGCCGGCGACAATGGCGTATGGCACGATGGCGGCCTTCTGCTTTGGTTTCCCAAAGCCGACCGATGGGTCGCGGTGTTTCTCGCTTTCCAGAGCCAGTCGTGGCACACCGACGACCATACCGGTAATCCGATCGACGGGCGGACCAGTGCCGAGGCTGCCCGGTTCGATATGCAGCACCGCCGGCTGGCGGCAGCGGAGCAGAGCCATCCGGCGATCGACATCATCGCTGTCCGTGTGATGGGAACGTCTTCCGCCGTTCTGCTACTCAACACCACCGGCAAGGACACCGATCTCACAGGGTGGTCGCTCGTCACGGAAAGCGACCAAAATCAGAGTCTTGCGGTTGCGGTGACAGCGAGCGAGACTATTGCCGTCTTGGTTCCCAAGGGTTTTTTCAACCCAGTTGGCGGCGTTGTGACTCTCCTCGATGCCTCGGGACTGAAGGTCGCCGGTGCGACCTATCCCTCGGCGCCCGACACGCGGCCTGGTTGGAACAAGGTCGCGTAAGATACTTCGTCAGAATCTCGCCGGCGTCTTCCCTAGTTTGGCTCCCTCCGAACAAAGCATGAGAGGCTCTGTCGCTGGCGCCCGCTTTCATCGAAATTGTCGGGATCGAGCCAGCGTTCGAAGGCGGGCTTGAGGTCCGGCCATTCGCTGTCGAGGATCGAGAACCAACAGGTGTCGCGGTTGCGCGCCTTGTAGACGGTCGCTTGGCGGAACATGCCTTCGTAGCGGAAGCCGAGGCGTTGCGCTGCCGCGCGCGACGGCGCGTTGAGCGAATCGCATTTCCATTCATAGCGCCGATACCCCAGTTCGTCGAAAACGCGGCGCATCATCAGGTACATTGCTTCGGTAGATGACGGCGTGCGTTGCAGTGGCGGCGAATAATTGATACCGCCCACCTCGATGACCCCCGCCCTGGGGTCGATCCGCATGTAGCTGGCGACGCCGACGGCGCGCCCGCTCCGGCGCTCGACGACGGCGTGGCGGAGGGGGTCGTCGCCGATATTCTCCCGCTCCAGCCAATCGCGGTATTCTTCGAGCCGGCCGAACGGGCCATAGGGCAGATAGGTCCAATTGCGCCCCTCTTTGTCCAAGAGATTGGCAGCATGGAGATCGGCGGCATGGCGCGCAGGGTCGATCGGCTCGACACGACAGAAGCGCCCCTCCATGGGGCTGCGCGGCGGGCGCGGGCACACCGTCCAGTCGGGCAGCGGAAAGCCGGTCGGCTGCCCCAAACCATTGAAATGCTCGGCCATTGCCGTACCCTTTCGCGTATCTAGACCGTGATCGTTCCTTCGAGATAGAGCACGGCGCGGCCGGCAATGGTGACGCGGTCGCCGCGCAGTGTGCAAACGAGATCTCCGCCACGTGTCGAGATCTGTCGCGCCGTGAGCTGTTGCTTGCCGAGCCGCGCCGCCCAATAGGGCGTCAGGACGCAATGAGCGGATCCCGTGACCGCGTCCTCGTCGACGCCGTGGTTCGGAGCGAAATAGCGTGAGACGAAATCGACGCCATCGCGGCCGGGCGCAGTCGCGATCGCATCGGCTCCCGGAACGCCGCGCATCGCGGCGAAGTCCGGCCTCAGAGCGGCCACGTCCTCGGCACGGTCGTAGACGGCGAGGGTGCGGCCGCGTGCAACAAAGCTCTGCGCCGGCGCAAGACCGAGCGCCTCCAGGATGCGCGGATCGGCTGTATGCGGCTCCGGAGGCCAGGCCGGAAAGTTCATCGCCAGCAGATCGCCGTCGCGTGTCACCTCCAGCGGCCCGGCCTTCCGCGTGTCGAAGGTCACCGAGCGCCGCTCCGGCGCCAGAATATGGGTCACCACATAGCCCGAAGCGAGCGTCGCATGACCGCAGAGATCGACCTCCACGGTCGGCGTGAACCATCGCAGCAGGTAGCCATCTCTCTGCGGCACGAAGAACGCGGTTTCGGCGAGGTTGTTCTCGGCCGCGATCGCCTGCATCGTCGGCTCCGGCAGCCATTCGGGGAGCGGGCACACGGCCGCCGGATTGCCACTGAACAGGCGGCTGGTGAACGCGTCGACCTGGTAAAGCGGGATGCGCATGGACGGGCCCCTAGAGGTTGGTGACTGGGTAAAGGACGGTCAGCGCTGCCAGAAATGCTTGGCGCACTCGCCGTCGACGTCGCAGTGGCTCAATCCGATGTCGCGCAACATGCGATCGTCGAGCTGCCGGAGCAAGTGGCGGCTCCTCGCCCGTTCCTGCCACTGCCCGACTTTGCTGAACAGGTTCGTCAGCCACCGAGCCGAGGCCGCCGATCCCCGGATATTGGGCCGCGCTGGCATCGGAATTGACCAACTTGTATCGATACAATCCTTGTGCATCGGACAATCCAAAAGGAATCACGCACGTATCTCCGAATCAAATTGACTCGGATCGGTACGTCAATGCTAATTTTGTCACCATGACAAACTGGATCCCCGACTTGGCCGGCCACCAAGGGCCGCGCTACCGCGCAATTGCGGAGACCTTGGCCGAGGATGTGCGCAACGGTCGGCTCGCCGCCGGCACCCGCCTCCCGACCCATCGCGATCTCGCCTGGAAACTGCGCGTCACGATCGGCACGGTAAGCCGCGCCTATGCCGAGGCCGAGCGGCGCGGCCTGATCGTGGGCGAGGTCGGTCGTGGCACCTTTGTGCGGCCTCGGGCAGACGCCGCTCCGATCATGCCGGGTGACATACTGGGTGAGACGGGCGATCCCGACTTTATCGACCTCACCATCAACCGGCCCGGCGCCGCGGGCGAAGGGGCGGCGATGGCGGCGGCGTTGGAGCAGCTCGCCATCGACCCCGATCTCGCCGCGCTGCTCGACTACCAGGCCCCGGCCGGCCGCCGGGAGGACCGCATTGCCGGCGCCGCCTTCCTCAAAGGTTGCGGGCTGGCCACTACGCCGGAGCAAGTGGTGGCGACCGCCGGTGGACAGCACGCCATGGCCTGCGTCATCGGCGCGCTCACCCGGCCCGGCGACACTCTGGCAGTGGAGGCCCTGACCTACCCGGGACTGCGCGCGCTGGCGAGCCTGCTGCATCTGCGTCTCGCGCCCATTGCCGTTGACGAGGAGGGCCTCATTCCCGAGGCTCTCGACGCCGCCTGCCGTGTGGCGCCGGTGCGTGCGCTCTATACCATGCCGACCTTGCACAACCCCACCACCGCCACCATGCCGGTGGCGCGCCGAGAGGCACTGGCCGAGGTGGCGAGAAGGCACGATTTGGCGTTGATCGAGGACGACGTCTACGGTTTCCTGCTCGATGTCCCGCAGCCGCCGCTGGCCCATTACGCCCCGGAGCGCGCTTTCTACATCACCTCCGCCTCGAAAAGCCTGATGCCGGCGCTGCGTGTCGGCTATGTGCACGCGCCCAAAGCGCAAGTCGAGCCGATTGCCGCCGCGGTCCGCGCCACCATCTACTCGGCGCCGCCTTTGATGGCCCGCATCGCCGCGCGCTGGATCGCGGACGGCACCGCCGCGCGGCTCGCCGAGGAGAAGCGCGACGAGACGCGCCGGCGCAACCAGATGGCGGGGCGTATCCTCGCCGGTGCCGAGTTCGCCGGCGACCCAGCCGCACCACACCTCTGGGTGACGCTTCCCGAGCCATGGCGCGCCGACGATTTTGCCGCAACGGCGAGGCGCCGCGGCGTCGGAATCATTCCTGCCGCCGCCTTCGCGGTCATTCGCCAGCCACCCGAGGCGGTGCGCATCTGCCTCGGCGCGCAGACCACCGCCGCCCGTGTCGAACGGGCTCTGACCCAGCTGGCCGAGCTGCTCGCCAGCGCGCCCGAGCGTTATTTGTCGGTGGTATAGTCGGCGCCGATCTCGGATCAGCCGGCGTATCGCCGGGAACGCGGCTTGCTGCGGGAGCGCGATCGCCTGGCCATGCCCCGCGCATTGCCTCTCTGCCTCGCCGCCCCTACTCCAACCCCCTGAGCGCCGACGCGGCGAAGTCCCCGTCGAACTCGCCAATTACCGTAGACGTTGTACAGTCCGGCAACAGTCACGATGACGAGCTCCCAACCCAATATTGCCAGGAAAGGCAAGGTAAGAACCTCTGATTCGTCGGGGTTGACAACTCCACAATCGTCTGCGCCACCACCGAGGGTTCGGAGGTAGATATCCGGATAAACACAGGTGGTAGAAGCCGAATACTTGTATTTGTCATCGGCGACGTTCAACTCGAACTCCCTGGAGTCGAACCAGCTGCTCACCGAGGCGATCGTAGGAAAATAGTCGAAGAACAGTCCCGCCCCACGCCAGCCCGTTGCCTCGCTCGAATATAGGGTACCTTCGGCGGCGGGAATATGGACGCCCGGAATGAGGGAGCTGACCGCCAAGGGTGGCGGACCCCCGCGCACCGACTCGCCAGAGAGCGGATCGACTGCCGAGATCGGCACAGCGCTCACGGTTTGCAGACAGAGGATCGTTGCCGCTGCAGCGGCAAGCATCACGTTGACGGCCAAGCGTGCCAGCTTGAGCCTCCATATTTGGAGCGTTCGGATTTTAGGATTGCCCGCCACTCAGAACCGGCAGGATGACCCATTTTCCGTCAGATATGCAATAAATTTCACCCGTAATGGTTGCTGTTCTCCCGTGAGAGATGCCGATTTAGCGAAACTTCGGCGCGGCGCGACCGCCGCCGGGCTGGCGCGCCTGGATGGCGGCTCTGCTTCGACCGCATTGTCGCGCCGTGCCGTTTCAACGCGGTGACAACGCGGCGCTTGGAACAAGACGCGACGATCCCGATCTTTGCGACGTCGGTTCGGCGATCTGCGGATACGGCCGGTGAGCGAGGCGCAACCAATTTTCCGTCCGGCGGCTCACGCGTGGGCCGCTGGGTTGCCCGGGCGGGACATCGCCAAGGCGCTGCGGGAGAACGCCCTTTTGGCATTCCCGCCGGAGGCCTTTGAAGAAGATGTGATCGTTCGCAGCTTTCTCGGACGTCAACAGATCATTCTCAACCGGCCCCAAGGGATTCACCACATCCTGGTCGAGAACCCGGACAATTACCGCCGCACCGCGGCCACCATCCGCATGCTGCGTCCGCTGCTCGGCAACGGGCTGCTGCTGAGTGAAGGCGAGGAGTGGAAATATCAGCGGCGAACCCTTGCCCCCGCCTTTGCGCCGCGCACGATCCCGCTTCTGACGCGCCATGTGGTCCGCGCCGCCGACGCCGTTGTCGCCCAACTCGCCGCCTCCGCCGAGCGCCCCCGCGATCTTCTGACGGCGATGCAATCCCGCGATCCCGAGCCCGCGAGATTTCGCGCGGCGGCGGGTTCGGCGGCGCTGGATGAAGCTGATCAGGAAGATTATCGCCGAGCGCCGGCGCCTAGCATCGGAGGCCGCGCCGCATGACCTCTTTGATCTGTTGTCGACGGCGCGTGACCCGGAAAGTGGCGCGCCATTCTCGCCCGAAGTGCTGGCGGACCAGGTGGCGACGATGATCTCCGCCGGTCATGAGACAACGGGGCTCGCGCTCTTCTGGTCGCTCTATCTCGTCGCCGCCGCGCCCGCCGTGCAGCAGCGGATCGCAGCTGAAGCCGCGGCGCTCGATCTCGCTCCCGAGGGCGCAGCCGAAGCCCTGCCGAGTCTCGTCTACACGCGGGCGGTGGTGCAGGAGGCGCTGCGGCTCTATCCGCCGGCGTTCATGATCGCGCGACAGGCGCGCGACGCCGATACCGCCGGCGGCATTCAGGTGCCCGCCCGTGCGGTCGTGTTCATCGCGCCCTGGGTATTGCACCGGCACCGCCGGCTGTGGGTGCAACCGGAAGTCTTCGACCCAACAAGGTTTTTGCCCGGCGCCCCACCGCCCGATCGGTTCGCTTATCTGCCGTTCGGCATCGGACCGCGCGTCTGCATCGGCGCCCAGTTCGCTCTGACCGAGGCCACCTTGGTCCTGGCCACAGTGATCCGGGCCTTCGAAATCGAGCGCGCCGGTGACGAGCCGGTGGTGCCGATCGCGATTGTCACCACCCAGCCCGACCACCCTCCCCTCTTCCGCCTGCGGCACCGTACTTGACCCTCGCGATGACGGTTTTCTTACAACGTTGATTGACGCATGCTGTTGGTCGCGGCCCAACGGGGGACAGCATGCGTTCGCAACGACTGACGATGATCATCTTTGTCGGGATGGTGCTCGGCATCGCCGTCGGGTATGCCTGCAACCAGCTGTGGCCCGATCCGCAGACGGCGAAGACGATCGCCGGCTACATTTCGCTGTTCACCGACATCTTTCTGCGGCTCATCAAGATGATCATCGCGCCGCTGGTCTTCACGACGTTGGTGGTTGGCGTGGCGCATATGGGCGACACCAGGGCGGTCGGCCGGATCGGCGGCAAGGCGATGATCTGGTTCGTCAGCGCCTCGCTCGTTTCGCTGCTGCTCGGCCTCATCATGGTCAACATCCTGCGTCCGGGCGACAATCTCAACCTGCCGCTGCCCGATGTCACCGCTTCGACCAATCTCAACGCGGCGTCGCTGTCATTGAAGGATTTTGTGACCCACCTCGTGCCCAAGAGCGCGGTCGAGGCGATGGCCAACAACGAAATCCTGCAGATTGTCGTGTTCTCGCTGTTCTTTGGCGTCGCCGCTGCCTCGCTCGGCGAGCGGGCGGCCGGGGTCGTCAAGATCATCGACGAAGCCTCGCAGATCATTCTGACGATCACCGGTTACATCATGGCCTTGGCGCCGATCGCCGTATTCGCGGCGATGGCGGCGACGGTGACGACGCAGGGGGTCGGGATCCTGGTGACCTACGGCAAGTATCTCGTCGAGTTCTATCTGAGCCTCGGCGTCTTGTGGCTGGTGCTGATCGGCGCCGGTCTTCTTTTCCTCGGCCGCAATGTGTTCCGGCTGATCTCGCTGATCCGCGAGCCGTTCCTCTTAGGCTTCAGCATGGGTTACTCGTTCAACCTCGACGGCTCGATGATGTACTGCACCTTCGCGACTATCTTCATCTCGCAGGCCTACAACATCCCGCTGTCGATCCCGCAGCAGGTCACGATGCTGCTGGTGCTGATGCTGACCAGCAAGGGCATGGCCGGAGTGCCGCGAGCCTCGCTCGTCGTCATCGCCGCGACCTTGGTGACCTTCAACCTGCCCGAGGCCGGGTTGCTGTTGATCATCGGCATCGACCAGTTCCTCGATATGGGCCGCACCGCGACCAACGTAATCGGCAACAGTCTGGCAACCGCGGTCATCGGCAGATGGGAAGGCGAAGTGCTCGAGCCGGTTGGCGTCACGGCGCAGCAGGCAGCTTAGCTATGCGAGCGCTGTTCGCCGCAGCGCTGATCGGACCGCTCGTCATTGGTGGCGCACATGCCCAGGAGCTGACCGGCACCCTGAAGAAAATCAAGGACAGCAAGGCAGTGACGCTCGGCTTCCGCCAGAGCTCGATCCCGTTCTCTTATCTGAATAAACCGGGCGACCCGATCGGCTATTCGATCGATCTGTGCAAAGCGGTGGTCGAAGAGATATCGAGCGAACTCGAAGGGATCGAGCTTGCCGTCCAACACAAGCCGGTCACCTCGGAAACGCGCATCCCCGCCGTGCGAGCCGGCGAGGTCGACCTCGAATGCGGCTCGACGACGGCCAATTTCGAACGCAAGAAAGAAGTTGCCTTTTCGCCGATTTTCTTCGTCGCCGGCACCAAGCTGCTGGTCCCGCGCGCCTCCGACATCACCTCCTACCGAGATCTGCGCGACAAGACGGTCGTCGTGACCGCAGGCACCACCAACGAAGCGGCAGTGCGGGCAATTTCCGAAAAACAGAAGCTCGGCATCAAATTCATCATCGGCAAGGACCACGCCGAATCCTTTGCGATGCTGAGGGAACACAAGGCCGACGCCTTCGCCACCGACGACGTGCTGCTCTACGGGCTGGTCGCGACGACCAAGTCCGGCGACCAATACCATGTCGTCGGCGAATACCTGTCCTACGACCCCTACGGGCTGATGTACCGCAAGGACGACCCCGATTTCGCTGCGGTCGTCGACCGCACCTTCAGCCGCCTCGCGCAAAGCCGCGAGCTGGTGCAGCTCTACAACAAATGGTTCCAGCAGCGCCTGCCGACCGGCGAGCGCCTCGACCTGCCGATGAGCCCGCAGCTCGAAGAGATCTTCCGCGTCGAGGGCGTACCGGAATGAGCGGCACCACCTGCTCGGGAAACCACTTCAATATCACGAGTACATCGTCATTGCCGGGCTTGACCCGGCAATCCAGGCCGCATCTCCGCGCGCTGCAGCGGTATCTTGGATGCCCGGGTCAAGCCCGGGCATGACGGGGGTTAGTGCTTGATTGCGGAATAAGGCAGGTTTGGCTCGCCCGCTTTGTATTGGTCAGGCCACAGCACGACCTCGCCCTTGCCATCGCGGAAGTTGTCGATACTGGTGCCGGCGATGTTCTGAAACTGCACGGTCATAAGGCGCGCCTTCTTCCACTCGCCCTTTTCGCCAAATTCGACATCGCCGATGACGGTTTTGAAGGTGTGGGTGCGGATGTAGTCAGCGATCTTGTCCTGGTCGAGGCTCTTAGCACCCTCGACCGCCGCGCCGAGTACCTGCAGATCGGCATAAGCCCAGGGCGCGAGATAATAGCCGAGCGGATCGACGCCTTTGCCCGCCGCCTGCTCCTGATAGCGCTGCAGAAACTCCATCACGCCCGGGAACCGCAACGTCGGGGCCGGCAGCCAAAAGTCGAAGGTGATGATGCCGTTCAGCATCGGACCCAATGAGGTCTTGATCGAGGTGCTCTGCGGCCCTGTCATAGTACCGCAGCATACCTTGGTGTTGAGCCCGATCTCGTGCATTGCGCGAATCAGGCCGACGCTGTCCGGCGGATAGGAGGCGATATAGACGACGTCGGGGTTCGTTGCCTGCATGGCGCGGACGATCGGCGTGAAGTCTGTCGTCGTCGGCGGGTAGGTCTTGTCGTAGACGACATCGAGCCCGGCCTTCTTCAGATTGACGCGGGCCCCGTCGGCGGTGTTGCGGGTCGCCTCGCCGTCGTCAACCGCCAATGCGATCGTCTTCAGCCCGAGCTTGTCCTTCTGGGCCTTGATGATCTCGAAGAACCCCTCGGAGATCGCGGCCCGCGGATCGGGCCCCACCGGCAGCATCGAGAAGTATTTCGGGTAATGGAACTCCTCGTTGACGTCCATCGCGAACAGACCCATGAACGTCATGTTGTGCTGGATCACCACCGGCAGTGCCGGTGCAGTGACATTGGTGCCGTAGGCCGAGATCACGAGATCGACCTTGTCGACATCGAGGAGCTTTGTATAGATGCCGGGCACCAGCGACGGGTTGGTCTGGTCGTCGTAATAATCGAGCTTGACCGGGCGACCGAGCAGCCCGCCCCTCTTATTCGTATCCTCAGCCCAGATCTGCATCGCCAGCAGCCCCGAGGTGCCGTTGACCGCGAGCCCGCCGGTCAGCGGCATGCTGAACCCGATCGTGATCGGCTTGCCCGACGGCGCTTCGGCCAGAGCCGCAGTCGCTGTTGCCAGCATCATCGCGGCGGCGGCAAGACTTGCACCAACGAGTCTTCGAAACATGCTTCCTCCCTCACCCCAGCCCTTCCTGACAATGCACCACTTTGAAATCGCCGTCGACGCGCCAGAATTCACGCGCTACCAGCTACAATCAGGAATTGTATCGGCAATCATCCGTTCCTGCACCTGCAGCAAATTAGCAGCAAAATCTCTCCTGCAGGTTGTAACCCCGCGGTGCTGCGGCGGTAATGGTCTCCTCGTTGCAGCCGCGGCTTCGGCGCCCAATAGGGTTGTCCGATGACCCATTCTCAAACGGCCGGCAGGTGAATGATGGGGCCGCCCGCCTCGCCGGTTTTGGCGAACGCTCATCAGCCATCGGCACCTTTTCCATCCGACCGCGGTCCGTCTCGAAGCCGCCATCGGTCAGAAGTATGCAATGCGAATTAGGCAATTCTGCGGATACCTTGAATCACAAACGGGCTTCCGCTCCGCCGACCTCCGGCCATATCCCAACGCTCTTGCGTTTACGGCTTCCAGGCCTGCTTCGCTCTCGACATCGGCGATGGTGCCGCAGTTACCGACACGGTGATTTCGGCCATTGGTCCACAATCGTCGCGGGCGCAAGGCGGATTGCCCTTCTATTCGTCAGGCAGCTTGCGCCTGAGCATCCAGACCAAAGGCGGCTAGCCTCACAGTCTTCGGGAGGAGGTGAGAGCCGGCTTCGTAATACCGCCACATGCGAGGGCTCACTCCCAAGGCCTTGGCCGCCTCCGTCTGGGTCATCTGATGCGCCGCTCGCCACGCTCGCAGCCACGCCGCCCCCTGCTCGAGGGCGAGGCGCCAGAGCGTGTCGGACGAAATCTCCATATCGTTCGACCAATGGACACACCAGCCCCACTCCCCGACCTCGACCTTGCGGAACAGATCGTCGCCCGACCGAAGCGGCGCAAAGATTGCGTACTCCGTGAGATGCGGTGACACGTCGACAAAGCTCTCTGCACCACCCCTCCAGGTGATCACGAGGCGGCGGTCCTTGTCGGCATGCACGGCTCTGATATTCGGCGTATCGGTACTCAGCTTCGCGCTCTCAGCACCGTACTGTTGATGACCATCAGTCAAAAATGGCCCCGCCCGTTATAGCCGGTGATCTCATCCGGGCTTCGTTCGTCGAGTACCGGTAATCGCGCCACTTCGTCCTGTATCGCGCGGACGCGGGCAAGGAGGGCATCGGCACCGAGCCCAGCTGGCCGCGTGGCAGCAGCGTCCAGCAGTACGATCTCGGCCTCGTGCTCGCCGGCGGGCAGGCCGGCGGCCTGGCAGGTGAGCGTGCCGTCGGGCGCGATGCGGATGCGGGTCGTGACCGTCGTCATGAATGACCTCGAAGCAAATCCGACATATCGTCTTACAATCCAACGGTCTGCCAGCCTTCAGGCGCGCAGCCACCCACTTTGGGCCGGGTTCCCGACCGCTACAATGCCATTTTCGGACGCGGCTTAGAAGCGTCGGAGATGGATTAGCAATCTCAACTACTTACGCTCCCGCCGCTCTATCCGCTCCCAGCCTTATGGGCCTCGATTGTGCCCCGTTGGTGCCGCTTGGCAACATTTGGCAATGTCGACGCTCAGGCGTGCCCACCAGTCCTCACGAGTACAAAGCCCATCCTTCGCTGAAACCCCCGCCGCTGCCGTGACCCCAGGCGTGCGCAAGTCTCCCGACAACCCGACAAGGAGAAATCCGCGCTCAAAATTGTTAGCGGAACGGGCAAACGTTACCGCCGCGCCGCCATCCCGCTATCGTGACAAATGCGAACCAAAGTCTAGGAGGGCGGGAATGCTCAGGTGCTCCCACGCCATTTTGGCGACCATATTGTTCGTGCTTGGGGTTGCCGGCCTTGTATGGGCGCTAACGTTTTCACCGTCCTTTCAGAACTGCCATGCCACAGCCAATCAGGATAACGCCAAGAAGGGACAGCAAAGTGCCAGTCCGGTCGGCGTTTGGCACATCGTACAATGCGAGGCAGTCTCGCTTAACGAGAACAACGGAGCCGTTACGGCTGTCGCCACGCTCGCAATAGCCGGCTTTACCCTCATCCTCTGGCTCGCAACGAGCCAACAGGCACGCCTTACCGGCGACACGATCGCTCTCACTAGGGAGGCGTTGCTCGCCTCACACCGGCCTCTCTTGGTGGTGCACTCTGTACGCGTCCTTGATGCCGATCAGAGCAAGTCGCCAGACGATCAGCCGCTTCGGGTCGAATTCAGCGTGATCAACGCGGGGACGAGCGCTGGCACCGTAACGGGCAGCGCTGTCTATCTTGATGTCCTTTTCCCGATCGATCGTCCTTACCTGCCCCAATTGCCCCGCAATGACCGCATCTCACCGCGCCCCTACGGGGTCGGAGCAACCGATACAATCACGGTAGAAACCGATCGATATGGATATGGGAACTTCATAGGCAATCCGGCCAAAATTCCTTATCTTAGCGGGTGGATCGTTTACGAGGATGGGCGCGGTCACGCTCGAACCACCTATTTTTGCCGGCAATTCAACCGCTTTGCAGAAAGCAATATCGACGGCCGCTTCGTGCCAGTCGACGATCCCGATTGCGAGAAAACCTATTAAAGGCTAACGTCGGGCCAGCCCCTGATTGAAGCCCCTGATCCACACCAGCCGACGAACGGGACACCTTCGCGCCCCGTCTGCCAATCAGAGATAGGGCTCCCGAGGCTTTGAATGCAGATACGTCAAGATTTGGAGCGACGCACGGCAATCATAGCCAAGTGAGCCGAAAATCTGGACATTATGGCTAGCGAACGCGATGTTACTCCTTTGATGGTTTCAGAGGCGCTCCGGGTGCTACATCCCGCTCGGGGCGTCTTCGTTCTGAGGCTGACGGTCCAGATGAGCTACTGGTTCGCGAGATGCTAGAAGTCGCGCTAAGGCTCCCTGACGGGGAGGCCGAAGCAGCTTTCGTAACTCGCGGGCAAGCGTCGAAAACGAATTCCCGATAGCGATAATCTGACAACCACTTAACTCGGGCGGCCTCCTGCGGCGATAAATGAGGCTCGCATCAAAGATGCTGGGACGTAGGTGGCAGCGGTAGCCGGCTCTGCGGTTTGGATCGACCACTAATGTGAAATGCGCGAGTTGGTTTCGGCGTTTTGCTCGCTTGGCGCATCGATTGAATAACGGTTGCCATTTGGCTAGAAACGCCTTGCTGCGAGATGCCTTTAGCGCCGCATCTACCATATCCACGCGCGTTTCAAAACTGAGCACCGAATGAAAAACGACGTTGGCCCGCAGCCAGGTATCTCGGGGATGGGCATCAAGGAACAGCATCGCGAGCGCCTGCTCGACCTCCTGCCATTGCGTTATAGCCTTACCGAGTGCAGCATAAAAACGCGCCTCTTCCTCTAAGAGGCCAAGAGACGCTGGCGGCATGGTCATGACAGCACCAAAGCAAGATCGGCAATTCCAGGAAATCGAGCTTCACCCCGATGCATGGGAGCTCTTCACCGAGTTCGTAAAGCGGATCGCCAAGGCGAAGGCGCAGCATCGCTTACCAAAAAAAGCAGGGCAGGGAAGTTCAGCCGCCTCCTCGCCAGCGAAAGCGTGAAACGCGTTGTTATCAGTTCCTTGGCAGAGTTGGGGCGACTTGGTAACTGAACTCAACGAGGCCGTTTTGGATCGTCTCGAACGGGTGCTTCAGGCAATATCCGTCTAGCCATAGAAGCGTGTCATCGAGGCGGCCGTCGCCTCCGCTGATATCGCGGCCTGACACCAGCGCGTTATAAGCCGAGAGCCATCCGGCAACATAGCTCCTGTCCGATGCATGCTCGCCGACGTCGACCGGCAAGCGGCGATCTCGGGCGTATTGCCCGCAGGTCGTTATGTACCAAAACCCGCCGAGTTTAACGCTGCCATCGCGTTGTATTTCGTAGCCATGAGCCGGGAAGGCCGCTGCGATGCCAATGACGGCAGCGAGTGCTAAGGGAGATCGCATGTCTAAATCCAGCCCCGAGAGCGGAATAGAGCAATCACATCGGCCGCGTGAGCGTCGGCGAAACGGATCGCAATCTCGCGCTCCTGCTCGGCCGTTAAAAGTAGATCAAGAATGGAGCCATCGGGACGATGCAGGCGAAGAGTGGCTACTCCTGCGCCTATCTTCGCCGCTGAATATCCCCATCTCACGAAATCGACTGCTGGAACGACAGCCGGTTCATCTTGTGGCGGTTGGCGACTTGACCGCGACATTGGATTTCACTCCGTCTACTTAGCTCTCGTCCTTGATGCGCGCCAAGGCAGCGTGGGATTGCTTTCGCGTCAGGTTAGGCTTGCTGGTGTATGGGCCTTTCAATCTGCTGAGCCAAGGTGATAATTGCCCATTAATTCCGTATAATTCGGATGCGCTGTTTACAGATAAACCAAGGATTACCTAAGAACAGCTCTATCGGCGGAGCCGCTGGCAATTTAGGACTTGCGCGCCCCGCGCACACCCGTGGCCAGCGTGCGGACGTCGGCGAGGACAGCGTCAATGAGGCCGGGCTTGGCACGTCCGTCCGGGTTGAGGTTGAGGGCGAGGCGCTGGACGAGGGAGGAGCCGACGACTGCGGCGTCGGCGGCGCGCGCGACTTCGGCCGCCTGTTCTGGGGTTCTGATGCCGAAACCCACCGCCACTGGCAATTCGGTGAAGCGGCGCAGCCGGGTGATTGCGGCAGCGACGCTGGCGGAATCGGCGGAGCGGGTGCCGGTGATGCCGGCGATCGCGACGTAATAGATGAAACCGCTGGCGTGCTCGACGATATGCGGCAAGCGCCGGTCGTCACTGGTCGGGGTGGCGAGGCGCACGAAATCTAGACCGGCCGCGCGCGCCGGCCCGGTCAGCTCGGCGTCCTCCTCGGGCGGCAGGTCGACGACGATGACGCCGTCGACCCCGGCGGCGACCGCGTCGCGCGCGAAGGCGTCGGCGCCATAGCGGTAGATCGGGTTGTAATAGCCCATCAGCACAATTGGAGTTGCGTCGTCGTCTCGGCGCAGCTCGCGCACCAGCGCCAGGGTGCGGCGCAAGGTCATGCCTTGCTTCAACGCCCGTTGGCCGGCTTCCTGGATCAACGGGCCGTCGGCCATCGGATCGGAGAACGGCATGCCGATCTCAATCAGGTCGGCGCCCGCCGCCGCGAGACCGGAAAACAGCCGGGCGGAGGTGTCGGGATCGGGATCGCCCGCGGTCAGATAGGTGACGAGGCCGGCGCGCCCCTCCTTGCGCAGCGCCGCGAAGCGGCGCTCGATCCGGGTCACAGCCGGACCCCGAGGTGCTCGGCTACGGCGAAGACGTCCTTGTCGCCGCGGCCGCACATGTTCATCACGATCAGGTGGTCACGCGGCAGAGTCGGCGCGATCTTGGCGACATGGGCCAGCGCATGGGCCGGCTCGAGCGCCGGTATGATGCCTTCGAGCCGGCTCGACAGCTGAAACGCCTCGAGCGCCTCCTGGTCGGTGATCGAGACGTATTGCACCCGGCCGAGCTCGTGCAGCCAGGCATGCTCGGGGCCGATGCCGGGGTAATCGAGGCCGGCCGAAATCGAATGCGCGTCGCGGATCTGCCCGTCGGCGTCCTGCAGGAGGTAGGTGCGGTTGCCGTGCAATGCGCCCGGCTCGCCCCCAGTCAGCGAAGCGGCATGCAGCCCGGTCTCGATGCCGTGCCCACCGGCCTCGACGCCGATCATCGCGACACCCGGATCGTCGAGGAACGGGTGGAACAGCCCCATCGCGTTCGAGCCGCCACCGATGCAGGCGATCAAGGTGTCCGGGAGCCGGCCTTCCGCCTTGTCGAGCTGCGCCCGCGTCTCGTGTCCGATGACCGACTGAAAATCGCGCACCATCGCCGGGTAGGGATGCGGCCCGGCGACCGTGCCGATCACGTAGAACGTGTCCTCGACATGGGCGACCCAGTCGCGCAGCGCCTCGTTCATCGCGTCCTTCAATGTCGCCGTCCCCGAATACACCGGGACGACCTCGGCGCCGAGCAGCTTCATGCGGAAGACGTTGGGCTTTTGCCGCTCGATGTCGGTCGCGCCCATATAGACGACACACGGCAGGTCGAAGAGGGCGCAGGCCGTCGCCGTCGCCACCCCGTGCTGTCCGGCGCCGGTCTCGGCGATGATCCGACGCTTGCCCATCCGGCGTGCGAGCAGCAACTGGCCGAGGCAGTTGTTGATCTTGTGCGCGCCAGTATGGTTGAGCTCGTCGCGTTTCAGATAAACCTTCGCGCCGCCGAAATGACGGGTCAGCCGCTCGGCGAAATATAAGGGGCTCGGCCGCCCGACATAATGCTCGAGGTGATAGTCGAGCTCGGCTTGAAAGGCGGGATCGTTGCGGGCCTCGCCATAGGCAGCCTCGACTGCGAGAACCAGCGGCATCAAGGTCTCGGCGACAAAGCGCCCGCCATAAATGCCGAAATGGCCGCGTTCGTCCGGACCGCCGCGGAAGGTATTTGGAACTTGCATCCTCACTCCATCGGACCGCGGGCCTCCGGCCCGCCTGCGGGCGGGACGCCCGCATTCCTTTTAAAGCGCGCGGGCGGCGGCGAGAAAGGCGCGGATCTTGTCGAGGTCCTTTATTCCGGGGCGGCTCTCGACGCCGGAGGAAACATCGACCGCCGCCGCACCGGAAATACGGACCGCCTCGGGCAGCAGCTCGGCGGTCAAGCCGCCCGACAGCATCCACGGACGGCGCCACGACCGCTCCGCGATCAGCCCCCAGTCAAAAGCCAGACCGTTGCCGCCCGGTAGAGCATCAGGCCGGCGCGGCGGCTTCGCGTCGAACAGCAGGAGATCCGCGATATCTTCATAGCGAGCGGCGCCGAGCAGGTCCGGCGGCCCGGCAATCGCGACCGCCTTCATTACCGGCAAGCGAAATCGGAGCCTAACCTCGCCAACCCGCTGCGGAGTCTCGCTGCCGTGGAATTGCAGGATGTCGAGCGGCGCCAGTGCCAATGTGGCCTCGAGCACCGCATCATCGGCATCGACAAAGAGGCCGACTCGCGCAACACCTGAGGGCACCGCGGCGCAGAGGCGGGCAGCTTCACCCGGCGTGACGGCGCGCCGGCTCGGCGGATAGAAGACGAAGCCGAGATAGGCCGCGCCTCCAGCAACCGCCGCACTCACCGCCTCCTCGGCGGACAGACCACAAATCTTAGCGGTTACGCCCATCCCCCGGAATATGGGGCCGAGCGCGGCCTAGCGGTAAATTAAAGTCGCGCGCTGTCAGGGGCGGGTATTCGGAAACGAAATGTCGACCTGTCCTTCGGGCGGCGGCTGCTTGGCCGCGCTTATTTCGGCGTCCCGGTGCTGCCGGTACACACTGCGCAAGGTGGCATAGTAATCGAGCGAGTTGCGTTCCAATTCGTCCAGATCATGGAGATGCTGAGAGCGCGTATCGACGACATTGGCGCTCCCGGTCGCGACGCCCGCATAGGTCGCGGGTGCACCACCGACGAAGGTCAGCGGGTTCAGCGCCATGTCGACGGCCGTTCCGACCGTATCGCGCGCATTCGACGGACCAAGCAAAGGCAATTCGACAAAGGGGCCTTCTCCGACGCCCCAAACCGCGAGTGTCTGGCCGAAATCCGCCTTGTGTGGCGGCAGCCCCAATTGGGAGGCCACATCAAAGATACCGGCAACCCCCGCCGTCGAATTTACCGCAAGCCGTTGGACCGATTGCCAGGCCTGATTCACGTTCCCCTGCAGCGCGTCGTTCACCGCGACCGCGGGTTCCTTGAGGTTTTGTACGACGTTGTGGATGCCCTTTTGGACTCCTTCGGGGACGTGGTCGACATAAGCCTGTGCCACCGGTCGCATCACCGCGTGATCCGCGGCAACGTTGGCTTTGAAGATTGCCCTGTTCACCGGCTCGGCAGGATCATGCTCCGTGTCGGCGTCATCGGCGGTCGTCGAAGCGGTCGGTGTCGTGGCGGCACAACCGCCGCAGCAGAGTAGGAGTGCGAGAACCACAACTGCCGGCCGGTGTCCCGTCTTCATCCCCATCTGATGCAAACCCCTTGACATGCTACGCAGCCCCGGAGGCTTGCCCCCGGCCACGAAGCTCAGCTGATCGAATGTTCCTTACCCGGGGCGGTGCGTCAAGACGGCCGCTGTCGGCGGCGTATCATTGGGACTTTACTACAGAGGGGCGCGGTCAAGTCGCGTCGAGGCACGCTGGTTTCGATTCGGCCACGCAGCGACGGCCCCTCGCAGTATCACGCCGGCCCGGCGGCGCGAGGGAACAGGCGACCGCTACGACTGGGCGCTGAACGACCTCAGAGAGTGACATCACTCGATGCGGCGTCGTAGACCAACTTCGCGGTTGCAATGTCTTCGATCGCGATTCCCACCGACTTGAATACCGTCGTCGCTGAAACGGGGGCCTCTTTTGTCCCCGCAAAGATCTCGCCGGCCTCGGCATAGATCCCTGCCTTGGAGAGGATCACGTCTCCGGATTCCTTGAGGACAGCCTCGCGCGAATCCACGACGAGCGTGTTTGCCATCGCCGCATCGTCGAACTCGCGCCAATTGGGCCGCGGCGAGCCAACGGCGTTGACATGCACGCCCGGCTTGAGCCATGCCCCTTTGAGGATGGGCTCCAGCGCATTGGTGGCAGTGACGATCACATCCGCCCCACGCACGGCACCTTCGATGGTCATCACCTTTGCATCATGCTGTTCGGCAAAGCGCTCGGCATGGGCGGGGGTGCGGCTCCACACGCGGACTTCCTCGAAACGGCGCACCCGCGCGAGCGCCTCCAAATGGGCGTGCGCCTGCACCCCACTGCCGAGCAATGCCAGTACACTACTGTCCGGTGGCGCCAAATACTTCGTTACCGCAGCCGAGACTGCCGCCGTGCGCATCTCGGTGATCAGGCGACCATCCATGACCGCCAGCGGTTCGCCGGTACCCGGGCGAAACAGCAGGATCATTGCGAGATGGGTCGCCACACCGGTTCCCGCGTTGCCCGGGTAGAAGCTGACGAGCTTGGCGCCCATTGCGTCATCCGCCACCGCCGGCATGATGCCGAGATACCGTTTTCCCTCCTCGATCGTCAGCATGTTGCGCACCGGCTGCAGAACCCGCCCTAACGAGAAAGCGATCAGCGCCGTCTCCATCGCCGCGATCAGCCCGTCCCAGTGCAACAGATCGCGGACCCGCTGCTCGTCCAGGTAAAGCACTTAATTCACGACGCTGTTGTCACCCCGCGACGGCGAACATCCAGCGACGTCGTGGAAGGCAGCCGCCCTAATGCGCCGACGCGCTCGCGGTTTTCTCTCGCATCATCGCGAGAAGCCCGCGTACTTGACCGCCATTGCGCTGGACGATCGATGCAAATTCCGAGCGTTGGGTAACCAGCATGCTGACGCCCTCGACGATGACGTCGTTGATCTTATAGGTCCCGTTGTCGCTCACCAGGCGCCAGTCGATCTTGAGCGGAGTGGTGCTGCCCGGGCTGAAGACATCGGTCGACACCATGACTCCATCGCCGTCGCTTCGGCTGCCACGAACTTTAAAATCCTGCCCGCCAAAATTCGAAAGCCGCGCGGTGTACACGAAAACGACATAGTCTTCGAACAACTTAACAAAATCCCGTTGCTCTTCTTCGCTCGCGTCGCGCCAATAACGGCCGAGAACGAATCGGGCTATGCCGGGGGAATCGAAATCCGCGTGGAACAGCTGGCGAAACCGCTCCTGCCTGAGAGCGGGTTCCGCTTTTTTGTTGAGCACCTGGACGGCGCGGTCCCAGAGCTGGTTCATAAACGCTACGGCATCTGCAGGATTGACGACCGGCGGAGCCGCAAACGACGCGGTCGACATCAGCAGGAAAAGGCTGGTCAGAAGGGAACGACGCATCATTTGGGCGAGACCTTCCCAGGGTGATCGGGATGATCCTACCGCGGAAACCGAACGCTGGACACGAGAATTAACAGCCATCCGAAACCCCGGGGAAATGACCCTTTTTTGACGCGATCGCGTGGTAACCGTTGGCAGCGCTCTTTGGCTTCCCTACATCCATTGCACCGCACACGGGCAGGCCGTCGAGTTTGATGGAAGGGGCGAGGACTATGTGGCCGTTTATGCGTGAAAAGCTGGTCGTTCCAGGGTCCGGTGAGTGCTTGCCGGGACGGACCGAGGCGATGCCCGTGCCCGAGCGGCACTTCGTCAATCATCATCCACTCGCTGGACCGTATCCCGACGGCATGGAAAAGGCGTTGTTTGGGCTCGGCTGCTTCTGGGGGGCCGAGCGAGTATTCTGGCAGGCGCCCGGAGTTTACGTCACCGCCGTCGGCTATGCCGGCGGCTCGACGCCAAACCCGACCTACGAGGAAGTGTGTAGCGGCCTCACCGGGCACACCGAGGCGGTGCTCGTCGTCTATGATCCGAAAGTCACGAGCTACGAAGCGCTGCTCAAGCTGCTCTGGGAGAGCCACGATCCGACCCAGGGCATGCGCCAGGGCAACGACGTCGGCACTCAATACCGGTCCGCGATCTACACCTTCTCGCCCCAGCAGCATGCTGCCGCCGAGGTGACACGCGAGGCCTACCAGCGTCAGCTCGACGCCGCAGGTTTGGGCAAAATCACCACCGAGATCCGCGACGCCCCGCCTTTCTACTTTGCCGAGGGCTATCACCAGCAGTATCTGGCGAAGAACCCCAACGGCTATTGCGGACTCGGCGGCACCGGCGTCACCTGCCCGATGCCGGCGACGATCGCCGCCGCCTGACGGACCTCCGTCACACCGGCAGAAGGCCGGTGTGCATCTCGGCGGATCTCCGTCATTTCCGGCAGCCCGAAGACGCACCGCCCTATTAGGCGGTAGGCGAAAGCCGGGAGAAGATGAGAGACTGGCTGGAGCGCTTTTGCGGGCGCCGAACAGCGAACGAGATGATCCGATGACAGAGACCAAGTCCGGCCGCGCGCATCTCATTGCCGGCGGTTTTCCGCCCGGTTCGATGAGCGGACACGATCACGACTATGCCCGCCTGCGGCTGCTGGGGCTCCTCGCCGAACGGGATATTCCGGCCTCGGTCGCCAACGACTTCGCGGACGTCGAGAAATGGCTCCCCGTCAGCCGTTTGCTGATCACCTACGTCGCCGGCCCCTACCCCGACACCGCGCAGTGCGGCGCCATCCGGCACTGGCTGGAGGCGGGCGGCCGTTGGCTGGGCTTGCATGGGACCAGCGGCGGCCGCGCCGAGCGGGTGGAGGGCATGCGTCAGCGCCGCACCGTCAAGACCGAGCACCACGCCCTCCTCGGGAGCCGCTTCTTGACCCATCCCCCGATCTGCAAGATCCGCGTCGACGTGAGCGACACCGCTTCCCCTCTCACCCGCGGGCTCGGCACGTCTTTCGACGTCGAGGACGAGCCGTACTTCATCGAGCTGCAGGATCCGGGCTCGGCGCGGGTCTTGCTGACCGCGGACTATGGCCCGAGCGGCGTGTCGCCCGCCATCGGGACCCTCTACGCCTCGGACACTTCCTTGCAACCAGACGGCAGGACCCGCGCGCTCGGCTATACAAGTGAGGTCGGCAACGGCGGCGTGACCTACTTTGCTCTCGGCCATTGCCACAACCCCGCCATCCGCGCGGCCCGGACCCCCGACCCCGCGGACACGACGCCGCTCACTTTTCGAGGCGCGTGGGAAACCGAGCCGTTCATTGCATTGCTGCGCAACGCCGTCGCCTGGGGTGTGGGCGCCTGATCGCGGCGAGCCGGGGGCACGCGCGGCGGCCGTCAATAGCGTCAATAGGTGGACCCGGCGCAGATGACGGGCGGCCTTGCGCCATGTGCAATGCTTAATGCCGATCGCTTGTGGCGCAGCGCTTGCGTTGCCCGCACAATCGACGGTGTTGAGACGCAATTTTCCGGAGAAGATGATAAGCGCCCATATGACCCCTGAACAGGTCCGTTCCAAAATCGACCATCCGATCGTCGACGGCGACGGGCATTGGGTCGAGTACGACCCGGTGTTCAGCGACAAAATGCGCAAGGTCGGCGGCGATCTCGCCGCGGACGGCTTTCTGAAGGCGATGGGGGCGACCCGCGAGTCGCTCTCCATGTCGGTCGCCGATCGCCGTCACAAGCGCATCGGTCAGTCAGCGTTCTGGGCGCGCCAGGCGGAAAACACGCTCGATCGCGCCACCGCGATGATGCCGAAACTGCTTTACGACCGCCTGGACGAGATCGGCCTCGATTTCGTCATCGTTTACCCGACCGCCGGGCTGCGCTTTCCGCGCATCCAGGACGACGCCACCCGCCGCGCGGTGATCCGTGCCTACAACATCGTCTCGGCCGATTATTTCAGCGGCCTTGGCGACCGCCTGACGCCGGCCGCGATCATCCCGATGCACGCCCCCGACGAAGCCATCGCCGAGCTCGAATTCGTCACCAAGCAATTGGGCTCGAAGGTCGGCATGTTCGGCAGCAACATGGCGCGAAAGGTGCCGGCGGCCGCGGCCAACGATCCCGACACCGCGCGCTTTGCGGTGTGGTACGACGTGCTCGGCATCGACAGCGAATATGACTATGACCCAGTCTGGGCGAAATGCGTGGAATTGGGGATCGCGCCGACCTTCCACAGCGCCAGCCTCAACCAGGGCCTGCGCCTGTCGCCGACCAATTTCTGCTACAGCCACATCGGCCATTTCGCCGCGGCCGGGCATGCGACCGCCAAGGGCATCTTCCTCGGCGGCGTCACCCGACGCTTTCCGGAATTGCGTTTTGCGTTTCTCGAAGGCGGCGTCGGCTGGGCCAGCCAATTGTTCGGCGATCTGATCGAGCATTGGGAGCGGCGCAGCGCCAAGGCGCTCGAGCGCATGCACCCCGACAAGCTCGACCGCGCCAAACTGATGAGCCTCGTCGAGAAATACGGCTACAGCGACATCGCCACCGCTCTGCGCGAGCGCGGCGGCCTGCCCGACCCGGAACAAGCCTATCTGACCGGCGGAGTGGAGAATATCGACGATTTCTCGGCCTGCAAGATCACACGCAAGGAAGACTGGGTCGATCTCTACGCCAAGCCGTACTATTTCGGCTGCGAGGCGGACGACCGGATGAACGCCACTGCGTTCGGCCGCAACAACCCGTTCGGGTCAAAGCTCAACGCGATCTTCAGCTCGGATATCGGGCATTTCGACGTGATCGACATGCGCCACCCGTTGCCCGAGGCCTACGAGCTGGTCGAGGACGGCCACATCACCGCCGACAATTTCCGCGACTTCACTTTCGCCAACGCGGTGCGGCTGTGGGGCACGCAGAACCCGCGCTTCTTCGAGGGCACACGCGTCGCCAAAGAAGCCGCCGCCGTGCTCGCCGCGGCGCAAACCCCAACCCTCGCCGCCGCCGAATAATTTCGACCGCAACAGCGCCGCCGCCCAGCGGCGGCGCCGCCTTCTTGCGGGTTTGACCACGGTGCGAGCAGGTAGCGTCGCTTGGCTTATCAAGGTGATAATCGGAGGCCATGAAAGCGGTAGAGTGGGGACGTTTACCCCGTTTGAGAAATGCGGATCAGGTGCTCGATCCGCGCGTTCGCCGCCTCGATTACTCGACAAGCGACGGTGCGATGCGCAGAGGCGATCTCGCGGATTCGCGCGGCCTCGACGCGCGGCCCAGCGATGTCGGGTACCGCCGCCGCTCGGAACCGCGTAAGAACCGCGTCTACCGCTTGATCGAAGCGAGGCAGGTTGGCCCTGATCTCCTCCCGCAGCCCATCATCGAGCGTGCGCGCACGCTCTCGCGGGTCTCGCCTCCGGCGCTCGCGAGGAGTAGCGAACATTTTCCACACGCTGGCCAGGGCAACCGCTCCCAGCACGACGACACCGACCGGTGTCGCCACCGCGCCGACAATGGCAGCGCCCGACAACAGCCCTACATGCACAGCGGCACCCGAAGCCGCAGCGCCAGCCGCCCCACCGACCAGCGTTCTAGTGCTGGCCCGGTCGACCGCGGCCTTAACCCGAAGCTCCAAAGACGGATGCGGCGCAACGTTCCGAAATTCATGGCGAGCAATCGGACGCAATGCCTCGTCGCCGACACGCATAAATTCGTCACAGAACTCAGAAACCTCGGTATGAAGCAGATCCAGCTGATCTTGGTATCGGCGTGAGAGGTTGCGATAGCGACGCTCCAGGTTCTTCACCACGAGGCGATCATTTAGATCAGCAGCGTCCAACTTCCCGAACCAGCTATTATTCTTTTCCGCCATACGGCGGAAATCAGCCTCGAATTCCTCAGCAGCATCCTCAGCAAGGGCGTTCAGGTCTTCTCGAATGTGACGTCTTAACATTGTGGCGCGGCGCGTAATGGCGGCATAACGCTGACGAGCGACGCGTTCTATTTGATCCGCGGCTTGGTCGAGTTCTCGAGCAACCGATAACGCTTCCGCGTGAACCTCTACGGCACGAGAGATCGCGGCAATGCGCTTGCGGATTGCATCCACAGCCAGACCGAGAGCACTGACCATCACGGATTGATCCCCGGTCTGCCGCGCCGTCATCACCACCGCGAAAAGCTCAGGTTCATCGAAGTCCGCGGCAAACTCGCGCGCTTCTGCAAGGAGCCGGGTCTCTGAACGGACGAGCCTCATCGCGAAATACCCCAACGCGTCGAATACGCTCCGTCCGTGGTTGGCAGAATGATTCGGCACCGGTACGCTGAGAGCGTCGGCAAGGTTCTGGATGAGTCCTGCAATCGTAGGGTTGGTATCACCTTCGACCAGTGGGACGAGCTCATGCATTACCGCCGCGCGCTCCGGCGCATGGAGATGTGAAGCGGCTGGTTTGAGCTCGGCAAGGGCTGTCCGGAGCCGCGGCGGCGATGACAGTGCCCGTAGCACTAGAACCCGAGTCAGCGACGGCTCACCTAATAGCTTGCCTATCGCCTCGGCCACCGACATCGTTTTCTCGAGGCGTGTCGGCGACATGAAAACTTCAGCCACCGCCAGGGCTCCGACGACCTCGGCCAGCCTGCGCACGATGGGTGCCGCTCGCGCCTCTTCGTCGGCGGCATTGGGCACCGACAATTCGGGCACCAACAATGCGTTACCCTCATCCATCAGCCGGCTCCTGGACAATCACGCATCAACGATACGGCTCAACCGTAACCAGCGGGTGAAGCGTCAACGGACTGATCGATTGCCGCGATATTTAACGGTGACGGTGCTGTACCAGAGCGCGATTCGCCCTAACAGGAACGGTAGCCGCTCTACTTCGTGTGCCTTTTTGCTTGGGTATTTCCTCACGGCCCCAGATGCAAGCTGGCCTGGGAGATGATTTCAATGCCGCGCCTGACGAGCCAACTCTTGCGTTTGTAGGGTTCCAAGCTCTGTGAGCGTCACACCTGCCATTTCGCTGCAGATCAGTTCGATGGCCTCGATGATGTCGGTGAGGCGCGCGATCGGCGACGGCGTCGCCATCAGAATACTTGCACCGCCGAACCCTCGATCCGCTCGCGCAGAACCGGATGCAAGCTGCGCCGCGTCATGATGTCGGTTTTGCGCTCAAGGATTCGAGCGGCTGCCTCTTTCACGTCCATCAACGCGAAAAGCCCGAGAGACCCCACAGGATGATCAAAGAACAGATCAACATCGGAATCCTCACGGGCCTCGCCGCGCGCGGTCGAGCCGAACAGGTAGAGATGCTCGACGTCGAGCCGCCTCAACTCGGCTTCGTGCTGCTTGAGCCTGGCAATCGCTTCGCTGCGTTCCATAGGTCGTCTCTCGCCGGACAGCACAGAATAGCACAGTAACGCCGCTAAATCCCGACGGCGCGCGGAAAGGGCCTCTAACAACCCCGAACAAAATCGGACGCGTAGCGGTCGATCGGCAAGATCGAAGGTCGGCATATTCGGCAGCAACATGGCCCGCAAGGTGCCGGCAGCCGCGGTCAACGACCCCGACACCGCGCGCTTTGCGGTGTGGTACGACGTGCTCGGCATCGACAGCGACTACGACTACGACCCGGTCTGGGCGAAATGCGCGGAACTGGGCATCGCGCCGACCTTCCACAGCGCCAGCCTCAATCAAGGCCTGCGCCTGTCGCCGACCAATTTCTGCTACAGCCATATCGGCCATTTCGCCGCGGCCGGGCACGCGACCGCCAAGGCGATTTTTCTCGGCGGCGTCACCCGGCGCTTTCCGGAACTGCGTTTTGCCTTCCTCGAAGGCGGCGTCGGCTGGGCCAGCCAATTGTTCGGCGACCTGATCGAGCATTGGGAGCGGCGCAGCGCCAAGGCATTGGAGCGCATGCACCCGGACAAGCTCGACCGCGGCAAATCGATGAGCCTGGTCGAGAAATACGGCTATGACGACATCGCCGCGGCGTTGCGCGAGCGTGGCGGCCTCCTCGACCCCGAACAGGCCTACCTGACCGGCGGGATCGAGGAAGTCGACGATTTCTCGGCCTGCAAGATCACCCGCAAGGAAGACTGGGTCGATCTCTACGCCAAGCCCTATTATTTCGGCTGCGAGGCGGACGACTGGATGAACGCGACCGCCTTCGGCCGCAGCAACCCGTTCGGCTCAAAGTTCAACGCGATCTTCAGCTCGGATATCGGGCATTTCGGCGTGATCGACATGCGTCATCCATTGCCGGAAGCCTACGAGCTGGTCGAGGACGGCCACATCACCGGCGACAATTTCCGCGACTTCACCTTTGCGCGGTGCGGTTGTGGGGCACGCAGAACCCGCGCTTCTTCGAGGGCACCTGCGCCGCCAAAGCGGCCGCCGTGGTGCTCGCCGCGGCACAAACCCCGACCCTCGCCGCCATGGAATAACCCGGGCACAGCAGCGCCGCCGCCAGGCGGCGCTGCTGTGAGCGGCGACCGCCGTGGCGACGTTCCAGTAGCCGTGCGGGCCGGGTGGCAGCGAAACCCGTCATCTGGGACGGCCGCAGTGAGTTTCGCCGGGAGGTTGGGCAAGAATGCGCTGGATCGGGCGCTTTGCGTACTTCGAGACGCGCTCCGGCTGCGCCGGCTCGCTCCCCAGCATGAGGTATGTTATTGATGGGCATTGAGGAAATTGCCTCATCCTGAGGTGCCTCGCAAAGCGAGGCCTCGAAGGACGCACGCCCGCAATACAGCCAATTCTTTCACGGCCTCCGGGCTCAACCCACCCTACGGGCTGCCGCTACCCCCGGCAAAACACCCGAACAGCAGTCTGCAGGGCCGGCACGCCAGAGAACCCCAGAGCCGCCGCCGCGGCCCCGAGGTTGCCGCCATACTGAATGGATAGCGCCGAGACGCTCACGCCGCGACAGTTCGAGAACCCCGGGGTCCCGGCGAATTTCGGTGCCGGCTGGACCGGGATCGGTATGAAGACGCCGAAGGCAGCGGGAAAGCTGCCGACGGCGACCGTGGCGCTCACCCTATTGGTCGCCGCGGCGATCACCGACACATTGTTGGAGCCGCTGTTTGCGACGTAGACCGTGCTGCCGTCCGGGGTCACCGCCACCCCTTCGGGCAAGGATCCGACGGTGATCGTGGCGGTCACCGTATTGCTCGCCGCGGCGATCACCGACATGGTGTTGTCGAAGAAGTTCGCGACGTAGACCGTGCTGCCGCCCGGGGTCACCGCCACGCCGACGGGGAAGGAGCCGACGGCGATCGTGGCGCTCACCGTATTGGTCGGCGCGGCGATCACCGACACATTCTTGGAGCCCTCGTTGACGACATAGACCGTGCTGCCGTCCGGGGTCACCGCCACGCCCAAAGGAGTGTTGCCGACGGCGATCGCGCCGCTAAACGTATTCGTCGCCGCGTCGATCACCGACACATTGTTGGAGCCGGCGTTGGCGACATAGACCGTGCTGCCGTCCGGGGTCACCGCCATGCCCTCGGGGAAGGAGCCGACGGCGATCGTGGCGCTCACCGTATTCGTCGCCGCGGCGATCACCGACACATTGTTGGAGCCGCTGTTTGCGACGTAGACCGTGCTGCCGTCCGGGGTCACCGTCACCCCTTCGGGCAAGGAGCCGACGGCGATCGTGGCGGGCACCGTATTCGTCGCCGCGGCGATCACCGACACGGTGTCGTCGTTGTCGTTCGTGACGTAGAGCTTGCTGCCGTCCGGGGTCATGACCGCCCCTTGCGGGGTGCCGTGTTCGGGGGTCCATTCCTCAATCCCGTCGAGAACTCCTTGTTCAAGGAAGGCCTCGACGAGACCCAGAATGCGCCCGTCCGACACCTTCTGCCCGACCCGGGCGAGAAGCCGGTCTTTGGGTATCGTGTCGAAGTAGCTCTTCAGGTCGGCATCGACGACGTGGATGAAGCCGGCCTTGAGCAACGCATCGACCCGCCGCAGCGCGTGCTTGCAGCCCCGTCCGCGGCG
>WNFR01000689.1_pt1 | contig 34450 bp, 36 predicted proteins | sample 5400221 | NCBI WGS metagenome assembly WNFR01 (sample SAMN13153357, study PRJNA577476) | soil metagenome | isolation source: 40 cm soil under Madrone tree | place: USA:California | collected 2016-06-14
ACGCGATTCTTCACTTCGTCGAATTTCATCTTGCAATGCCAGAATGATGGTTTCGGAATCTGCAACGGTGAGTGGTTTCATTCTCCTAGCAAACCATAGATCATCCACATACGCAATTACTTATGACGCCGTGTATAGTGAAGACCGTCGCCGTGATGAATTACACGCCGGGACGGAGACGGCTCGGAGCGGTCAAAGAGGAGATCAAGCGGAATCGGAAGCTAAGACAGAGACAGCTCTATTCGGCGTGAGAATTAGACGTAGCTTTGTAGGACTGCGTAAAAGCGGAAGCGGATGATTCTTCAACTGCCCGGAAGACGCTGGTGTCGATTCCATCCTTTACTATTGACGCGGCACCTGCGGGTAACTTCCGTTGCTCTCGGGTGAACACATCTTGCCATCCGTTAGAATGCAGAATTGACGGAGGCACATGCAGTCCAATTGCCTCTAGATCGGCGCATAGTTCTCTGGCGACGGCGCTCTGCACATCCAGACCCAACTCCAGGAGATCCTGATCCAAACCCTGAATCGCATCCCAAACTGCGTCCTCCTCAAAGTCGAGCTCAAAGAGCCTGTCGCGGAGCAACCCTCCGAAGCCGTCCTTGTGGTTGGCAATCGACGGAGCGCGATGGAAAGCTCCGAACCATTTTCGGGATTGGATAACGGACTCAGGAATTTCGATTCCAGCGTGGGCTAAATATTGCCGAACCGCAGTCGCCGTTCTCGTGCGGACATTGAAAACAACCTGCACGAGCATCCATTCCAATGCACCGAGCGCCTGAAGCACTGATGCAAGATATTCGTGCTGTGCCTCGTCCTTCATATGCCCGCACACTATGCACCCAGGAAGTTCTCTAGATCAAGAGAAACAAAAAGGCATCGCGCCGGACGCTCGGCTCCAGAGCTTGCTGAACGGCCAAGCTCATTTGTTTCCACTCCGCATACATTCCACGTTCTTACAGCTTCAACAGTGCGTCAACCAGCTTTTCGATTTTCCTGCCATAGCTACTCAGTTTGTATACCTTTCGCCGCTGCGAAACTGACAGCCCTTCCTCGTAAATCAGAACTTCCTCGATATGCGCTTCATCATCTTCGTTGGCCCGCAGCAACTTTCGTTCGAGCATCGCGTCACCCTGAGCCAATATCTTCATGTGGGCAGCACGGACCTTGTGATGTTCAGCCATTAAAGCGTTGTAGGCGCGTGCAATGTTGCGGCGCATCAGATCGGCGTCCTCATCTTTGAATACTGGTTTAGGTTGCTATCCTTCTATCTTCCTCGTTGCGTTTCGTGCGGGACTCGTGGCGGCGAATGCCGTATTTCAGCAGATCCTGCGTGGACCCAGCCGTCTTGAGCTGCTCGAAGACCCATTCCAGAATCAATTCTGCGAGATTGCCAAGCTTTCGTTTCTCGCGGGCAGCAAACTCCTCAAGGTCAGCTCGAAAAGCTTGCCGGACCCGCAGGCTGAGTTGTGCCTTCTATTCGCCCATTTCACTTGCCATGCTGCGTAAGCGTTCCGCTGATATCTCTGGTCAATTCGCGGATGTCGTATTTCAGCCCTAGGCACAGGCGGACCATGTCCCCGAGTTGGATCTCACTGGTTCCGCGCTCTATCCTGCCAATCTCGCGCGCCGGAACGTTTGAAAGGCCTGCCAACTGAGCCCGAGTTAGGTTCCTTTTCTCGCGCGCAGCACGAATTCTGGTCCCCATCGCGCGCCGTATCGCTGCTGTGTGCGGCAACGAGTTCTCACATGCGGCCACAATCGCCTTCTCCAGTTCCTCACGAGTCATCCCCGCACTCTCGCGTAGCACGTCCTTCATTTCGTAAAAGCGCTGCGTTATGTACTCATCGCCCGGATAGCCGGGCGGATCTTTTCTCCTGCTCATAAGTCCTCTCGCTCTTGATCTTGCAGCCTTCTGTAGTATTCCCTGATGATCTTGCTGTTTCCTGTTTTTACATCGGAGAAGTCGATTCCATCTGTAACGATCCGAGTGCTGAACTGCATGGAGAAGTGTGTCTTGTCCATGAAACGAACGCTAATGTAGAGACGGGCTTCTTCGAAGGAGTAACTGATCCAATCCACTGCCTTGCCATGAATCTCTTTGTACTGTTTGCGGAGTCTCTCGTACGTCTTGTTTATTCGCGCGTCCAGTTGCCGTCGCTCCTTCGCGGTTATTGGAGTTATCTCGATATCGCCAACCCGCACGGTCTTGCGCTTCTTAGTCATTATTCCTCTCTAGTTTCCCGGCCATGAACGGGAACGCGATGCGGAACAACGTCACAAACCACGGACGAGGCAGGACGAAGGAGATCAGGCTAAGTGAAAGCAGGTACAACACGGCGAAACCAAATATCTGCTCAAGGTGAGTTAGTGGTGGAACTTCACTGCCCGGTGGGCACTCGAATGGGAACTGGAGCATCAGGTCACGTCCTTCGCTGGAAATTTGCGGGACGCGGAGCCTTGCTCAGTTTGGTGGGTTACAGCAAAATGCGTCTTAGCCACGGGGCCTCTCTATCAGGACCTTGTGGTCAGGGACGCGATGGTGTTTCCGCACCAGCGCGTCCCGCTGAATGGAATCTTATCATATGCCATCTTTAGTTGGCCATACAATTTGTTGGTGGACGATGTGCTAGGCTACCTCCAGACTCTTTGGAATGCAGCCTGAGCTTGCGTTTCTTGCCAATCGAATTAGGCATCTACGTCTTGCCAAAAAAATTAGTCAGGAAGATTTGGCAGCTAAGGCGGGTCTCAGTCGAAATGGAATGGGTCTGATCGAACAAGGCAAACGGTGGCCGCGTCTTGCAACGCTTCTTAGAATTTCTGACGCGCTAGGCATGACAATTGAAGACGTCTTGAAAGGAATTCAGAAGAAGAAGAGGCATCGCTAATAATTCGCCTCGCAGGACTTCTTCAGGCGCGCTTGTCTACAATCATTTCACAGGCCGCCGTTGCCCGCCCTCGGGCAATCTCGAACTGGTGGTCAAGCCACTCCAGAACCTCGGCACGAAGCTCTTCTCGAGGCGGCACCTTGTAATTTTCGCTCTCTGAATTCATTAAATGATCGTCGATGTATACGGAGTGGTGGTCTTCATCCTCCGCGCTCCGTCAACGCGAACAAAAGTGTAGTGTGATCTGTCCGACCCAGGTAAAGCTCCCTCTTCCGCACGATCTAAGAGCAAGCAGTACGGCAGTTCAAAGTCCTTGGGTCGTTCCCAAAGCTCCTTCAGCGACACGACTTCTCCTTCAAGGAACACTCCATAAAGCGTGGGATATTGGCTTTCTGGAAGATGAGGAGCAATAACACCATGACGCAGAAAGCGAATCCACAAATCTTCATCCGAGGGCACCAGACGGCACCGGGGACACCAGCGACGATCAAGTTCAGCCCACGATCGCCACATTGATCGCTCTCACTTGGAGAGACCAAAACCTTCGAAGCGGGAAAGGAATTTACGTTCCAGTCATTCGGTAAACCGATTGTACCCCCATGATTGCCTTGAGAACTTGATCACACTTTGCCATGCTTGCCACTCAGAAACACACGGACGCTGATCTGGAAACGCTAAATGTAAGGGTCCGCTAGCTTCACAATATTTCTCGTGAGAAGAGGAAGCGCGTATTACTCCCCTAATATCGGCCCTCGTGAGCAATCGGGACAAAAACCGGAAGATATTTCAAAACCCTCCGTAAGACGATCATGAAGCAGGCGATATAAAAGAATGCGCTGTAAATCGTGAGCGAGCGCTCATAGCGAACAACCAGATGGCGGCAGTAGACGGCAATGCAAGCGCGAGAGTTGAAGACTTGAGACGGGAACGGGTAGAATCAACCCGGCCGGGTTAGTCAGCAGTGCGGTGGCGCGTGCCTGTGTTCATCTGAGGTGCCCGATTGTTATCTCGGCGAACCGAGAAAACAATAAAGACTATTGTGCCGAGGCGCCCGCGGAATTGGCTTCGCTCCATGACAGATAGGTTCGTAAGATGCTTGTTTGGGATGAAGACCTATTGGTGCGACGATTGTGGAATCAAGTTTAGACGTTTCGGGTGGTAGAGTAGGCACTCGTCGGCGGGTGCCTCCTGAAGATTTAACGCGCTCAACCTCGAAGCGTGAAGTGGAGCTTGACCCCAGATTCTCGCCGGGTCGAATCGATTCTTTTTGCTTCAAAGTATGGATGAGTGCATGAATCCCCCGACCTACTCTAAGACCATCCTGATCGTATCTTTAATAACAACGGGGCTCACAGCACGGTTGGCCCTACTGTGGATATCCGGTCGTGCCCCAACAGGGGCTCTAAGTGGTGGCAGCGATGCTCCAGCATATATCCTTCTGGGAAATGCGATTTCCCACGGAAAGGGAATGGCCTACGTTGGTCAGGCCACAGCACTCCGCGCCCCGCTGTACCCATTGATCTTGGGTTTGCTGGATTTGATCTTCGGCTCTTACTCACTGTTGATCATGCGTATCGTGCAGGTCTTCGTCGCCATCTTGACAGCTTGGGTGTGTGGTCAAGCGGCAGTCCAGCTCTGGGGCGAAGACGCAAAGTGGGTCACGTTCGGTTTGGCGATGTGGATACCCACACTTCTCTTCTTCACTCCTCAGATTCAGACAGAAATATTCACGGCCTTTTTTGTGTCCTTGTTTCTCTACTTCCTTGTTCGCCCCAACCGAGAAGATGAATGGAAGTCGATCGTGGGCATGGGAGTGTGCGCTGGCGTTTTGATGTTGTTGAGATTCAATACTATATTTGTTCCCTTGATTGGGGCTTTGGCGGCATTCCGAATGCGATTCAACATGAGGCATATGAAGCGGGCACTGATTCCGGTCGCGCTCGCTGGCGTGATCGTTTCACCGTGGATCATTAGAAATATCGTTGTATTTCACGGCGCGCTTTTATACTCGTCACAGACGGGTACGACTGCCGTACAGGGAGCATTAGCCCCTCAAGGACGCACGCAGGTGGGGGAATCTGCGGTCTGGCAGCTGGCGGGGTGGCCATCAGCCATCGAAACTGATAGCCTAAGGCGGCTTCAGTTCCCATCGGAAGCGGAGTTGGACCGGCAAGCAAGACAAGCAGCTATTGCCGCTTGGAAGTCATTGGGATTCCATGCGGTTCCTTTGCTGGCAAAGAAGGTGTCCGACTTCTGGTTCAGTACGGATCAACTTTTAAACACGGCCTCTTTTGCGAGGTGGCAGCGCCTGACAAGAGCAATCGGTGTGCTGCTTTACTGGGCAATCTTAGCGGGAGCCTTGTTTGGGTGGTTCCGCCTAAGAAGACCTGCTCCGCGAACAGCACATCTTTTATTGTTCTATTGTGTGTTAGCGGCGATGCTCCACTTGCCTTTCACTATGAATACACGCTTGCGTGCGCCTCTTGTCGACCCGCTGCTCTGTATTCTGGCGGGGGAACAGATTTCGACGCTCTTTGCTAACAAACTTAGCTCTGGAGAGGTAAAGAAATATGCCCATCTCTCCGCTGGAGTCGGGGCTTGAATGAGCGCGGCCCACTCCAGTCTTGATTAACGCCGTTACCGAACATCAAGTCGGAGAGACTGCTTGGAGCCGTTACGCATAGCCGAACAACATCATTGCAGAGAGGATTCGTCTGTTAGCTTTACACGTAAACGCTGACTCGGCACCGTTTAACTGCGAGAACGGCAGCCAGAGACCGGCAAGTTGGACTCAGAACGGTGCGTGGATAGGTAGGTAGCTCAGCGTAATGAAGCCTAGCAAAATTCTACATTTTTGTGTCATTAGGCGTGCGATGTGAAGTGTGGTGGTCGGGAGTTGGCCGAATTGAATCCCTGTTGACGCGATCCACTGAGATCGCGTAATGTGCAGCACGTTCGAGGCTTGGTCGGCGGACCCAGTAAGATCGGCCGCGACTGCTCAAAGAGTTGCGCCGCTGGAAATACCATGCATTGAAAACGGTGCTGGCTCATTCTTTGTGGGAGCGGCCAGGTGTACATTACTGGAAGCCCAGAAATTACAATGCGAGTCCCGGCTAACATCTATGCTGGTATCGGCTTCGACTGCGTGCGAATTTCTGTTTTGCAGCGCTCAAACTCCCGATCCGGGCGGACTTTCCGTTGAGCGGAATTGCCTTTGGTCAGCGGAAATCGAGTCGTCTTGCGTTGGCAATCGTCGTCCTCGGTGTGCTCTTGCGAATCGCTGTTGTGGCTCTTCCCGGCAATCAACTCCGAGCGCCGTGGAGCGGAGGCGGCGATGCCCCCCGGTATGTTCTGTTAGCAGAAAACTTGTTGAGTGGAAAAGGGTTTACGTACTCGTTGCAACCCACGGCGCTTCGCGCCCCCGGGTATCCCGCGCTGTTAGCGGTCGTGATGTCGCTCTTCGGCGATAAATACGTGCTCGCCATTCGGTGGATCCAATTTGTGCTGGGCCTCGGCACAGTTTTATTGTGTTCGCGCGCGAGCGCCCGTGCCTTTGGCGAAAAGGCCGAACTCGCAACTCTGGTCATTGGGCTCTTCTTTCCCACGTTGATCTTTGTGACGGCAGAAGTGCTGACCGAGTGTATCGGCGCGTTCTTAGCGGCCCTATTTTTGTACCTCCTAACCAAAGAAATACAGGATCCCCGGATGACGACGCTTGTCGCAATGGGGGTTGTTACCGGCGTGGCCGCAACATTCCGCTTCAATATGGCTGGACTGGGTTTCGTCGGCCTTTCCGTGGCTTGCCTTGCGAAGGCCTCACGTCCCACATGGCAAAGAGCATTGGCGTTCTCGCTCTTCGCGGGAATGGCTATTTCTCCCTGGCTGATTCGAAATCAGATTGCGTTTCAGGGGGAAGTTCTCTATTCAACCCTGAGCGGGCACGACGCTGTTGAAGGCATCCTGACGCCCCAAGGACGAGCTTTGCCGGGTGACGACGATAAAATCAAAGCCGCGGAAGGCTGGCTATTGAGCGATGTCGAAACGAATGCTCCATCACGTTTGCAGCTCCCTTCGGAAGCTGACCTCAATCAGAAGGCGTGGAGAGCCGCACGGGACCTCTGGAAGCAATGGCGCTGGCGACTGTTGCCACTTGCGTGTGTGAAATTGTCCTATTTCTGGTTGAGCATCGATCAGATGCTTTGGACTCAGTCCTTCTCTCTCCGCCACAGGGTATTTCGGTGGGGCGGCGTGCTATTTTACTGGGTCCTTCTGAGCTTCGGAATTATCGGGTGGTTTCGAACCCGTCGATCTGCCCCCGTGCTTGCACGCGCGTTTTTTCTTTACGCCGTCTTGCTAACGACGCTGCACTTGCCGTTCCCGATGATCACGCGACTTCGGATCCCGTTCATGGACCCCTTAATCACAATCCTGGTAGGAGGGTTCTATCGCTTAAAATAAATTCCCTTCGGCAGCCGCAGCTCTCGTAGTGCCGTAGAACCCCGGGCAGTAGCATTCTAATTTGGCAGCCTTCCTCGCGCCCGGCAAACGGCGGGGTCACTGGGTTGTTTTCTGTTGTCGAGGAAGATTGCCCCGGGAATAGTAGTCCAACATCAATTTCCTACCCTCTAGACTAAAAAGCCGGTACCGTGCGATTCCCAATTTTTGGAATCGGCATTTTAGCGTTGTGCTGAGGACCCCGAAGCCATATTTCACACTGCGAATGAAATTGATCGAGGAAGCCTCCTCGAAGTACTTGGTCGGACAAGAGACTTCACCAATGCGGTAACCGAAGTAGATAGACTGGGCTAACATCTCATTGTCGAAGACGAAATCATCGGAATTCTCAAGCAGCGGGAGATTTATGAGAACGTCCTTGCTGAAAGCGCGGAAACCCGTGTGGTATTCGGACAACTTCGCGCCGGTGAAAGCGTTCTGAAAAGCCGTGAGGAGACGATTGGCCACGTATTTGTACAAGGGCATGCCGCCTTTGCGGGCACCCCCGCCAATGATTCGGGAACCTAGCACGACGTCATAGACATCATAAGCAATCATGCTGGCCATAGCCGTCACTAACAGTGGGGTGTATTGATAATCGGGGTGAACCATCACCACGATATCTGCACCGGCAGCTATCGCCTCTCTGTAACAGGTTTGTTGGTTCCGTCCGTATCCATAGTTTTTCTCATGGATGAAGATCTGCACGTCCAGCTTTTTCGCGATTCGCACGGTTCCATCCGTGCTATGGTCATCGACGAGTATTTTGATATCTACGGTGTCAGGGAGTTCCTGGACCGTTCTCTCTAATGTCTTCTCTGCGTTGTACGCCGGCATGACCACCGCGATGCGTTTTCCATTGACCATTTTGTCTCTCCAGCTCCAAAAGTTATGCGTCAGCGGTAGTAATGGAAGTTCAAGCGGAGAAAGAAGTATTCGTTGATGGGTTCATTGTCCCTCAGTGCCGGCACACGAGGAGCTTTCGCGATCAAACTATCGAGCAGTACCTCCCGGCGAAGCACGGTTTCGAACTGGTCCACCGCGGTCAGCTTCGGCCCCCACTCCACCAGATCCAGGGCCGCGGACCGCGGCAGGCGCGAGGCCAGGACAGACCCGCGCACAATCGTCAGGGGTTGCAAGCATGCCAAGAAATGCAAGCCCCAACCCTCTATGGACTGAAAAGCTCGGACATAAGGAAACGAGTCTTGGAGAGCTTTGGCAATGGAAGCCTGAGTGGCGGCATCGCCCCCTGGCAGCCAAACTTGCATAACGCCATCGGGCTGAAGGTGCCTCTTCGCTATCTCGTAGAATTCCCGCGAGTAGAGAAGGCTGGATGTTGGAGCGCCTATCGGTGGCGGAGGATCCAACGTGATCACATCGTATCTTTCCGCCGACCCTTCTAGGAAGCGCCGGCCGTCGTCGATCACAATTTCGGCTAGCGGCGATCTAACGATCTCTGGTCCGTCGGAATGGAAGTAACCGAACACGGCCGGAACGCTCGGCACTAAGTCCACTGCGGTCGCGCGAATTCCCCAAGAGCGCATGGATCGAAATGTCGTGCCCATTCCGAAACAGACAACCAGCGCCTTCTCTGGCGCCCTGCCTAGGAAAGCCAACGGCAAGTGAGCCATCATCTTCGTGATCGGAGTGAGTTGCGTCATCCCAATCCCGTTGACCAGCAGGTGCTTGTCCATTCCTTTCCCTGTTGCCACCACGGTTGCAGTGTAATCTCGGCGCATCACGCCTTCAGGCCATTGGTTCTCATAGTCGTGTGTCAAACCCACCAACGGTAGAGAAAACAAGAACACTGCTGAATAGCGCACAATAGGGAATCCGGCTGCGTGCTCTTCCTCAACGGCAGGGCGTCGCCACAAATCAGCGATCAAGCCCATTAAGAAAAGTGGAGCAGCTAGGAATACAAGCACCCAGCGTTCACCCATCCGCGACAATAGCCAGAATCCAGTCAAGAGCGGACCTAAGATCGAGCCTAGGACATTTATGGAATAAGCCCTCCCAGCGCGATCCGGGTCTCCCGAAGACCAGTGGTCGATCATCATCGGCGTCAGGAAGCCCAGCAGTGCGCTAAAGGGGCCGATTCCAATCACTACGCGGGTTGCTCCAAGAACGAAACCTGCCTCTTGTGCAGGACGCGGTATAGGCAGTTTCGGGTCCGCTGCCAAGAGCGGGATCAGGGCGAGCAATCCAGCAATAATCCAAGCACCGCTCCCTTCCAGAAGCTTATGAGAACGAACCCACCAGCGATAAGCCGCGGACCCGCAAGACGTGGCCACGAGGTAGATAGCGAGGATGATCGCAAATGTGTAAACAACATTTCCCAGATACGGAGTAAACTGCCGTATCCACACGACCTCCATTCCCACGCTGATCAAGCCGGTCAGGAAGAGCAACACGAGCAAAAGGTTTGCCGGCAGTCCGTAAAGCCTTCGCGGCGCTTTACGCTCAGAGGCCCGAGTGATCGGCCGTAGCGATAGAGCCGGCGAGAGACTCAGAAGGAATACAATGCCAGCGAGGATGCCATTGATTGTGCTTGTGAGGCGAAGGGTACCGCGGAATCCAAACAGCTCGACCAGGAAAAAGGCCGAGATGATTGTACCCAGAACTGCTCCAACTACGTTCGCCAGGTAGAGATAGCTGAACGATCGTTCTCCTTCCGCGCCGAAGCTCTTTCTAATGGCCGCCATTGCGAAGGGGTAGGTCGCACCCATGCAAAAGCACCATGGGATCAACGACAGCGCGACCCACACTCCGGAAAGCAGGTAATAAACGTTGGACTGCCATGCAACACCATGCGTTGTTCCTAGCAAGACATAATGCCCATAGGCCAGCATGTGAGGCACGACAAGACCGGAAACGCCGATCAACAACTCCGCGAGAGCGTACAGACGCAAGGCGGTGGAGGCGGGAGATTCCTGGAAGCGACGGATGAAGCGACCGACACCCCACGAACCGAGACCCATGCCGGCCATGAACATCGAGAGAACGATCGACACCATCGGCGTCGTTACCCCGAACTCTGCCATCGCCAGGCGCAGCCAAACGACTTCGTAAACGAGACTGCAGAAACCTGAGGCGAGAAAGAAAGCGAAGTACCAGCGCATTCCGACTATGCCAGTTCCCAGTTTAGGAAGAGATGCATCCTGCCCAGAAGGCATGGACCCAATCACCTGCTCAGTTGGCTCGCGTCTCATGCGACACTCCGTAGATCGACACTATCTTCCGTCAGATGTTCATTCCTCAGCGGAGTATTATTTTCTTGCGGCATGCACAATTCGGCCGGTAGCCCCATCGCGAGCTTCACAACGTACTCCCATTTATGACGCGCGGCAAGGGATCATACTGGACATTGCCGGGCAAATGGAGCTTCGCGGCGCCTCTGAGCGCGCAGCTTAGACGTTCACGGCATTCGACTAAAGACTGCCTCTCCCAATCTGGGAGAAAACCAGGCCAGGAAAACAGAGCCGACCAGAGCAAGGGCAGCCGTATTTCGACGACAGTCTTTCGATCTGTTCGATGATGCAACGCTCAGTACCATGGCGACGATCTAGAAATGGCGAGACGACAACAATCTGCGAGCAGGCTCCCGTTTGCTTATCGGTTTCGCGCGGTTGTTTGCACGACAGGAAGATTTCCTGGAAATTCCGAAATTCGGAACAGTACGCCAAGCATCAGCCAAAAATAGGAGTTCATGATGAAGTCCTGGTAAGCAACGAAACCGTAGAAGCTTATTGGGAAGACCAGCAGAAAGATGAACCAGAAAATCGCAAACCCGATTGGAAACCACACCGTTCCTTTCAGATTCTTGGCGGCTCGCCAGGCGGAACGGGTGATTGCATAGGCCAGTAAAATCCACAAGAGCAGGCCTACAATCCCAAGCTCGATCACCAGCTGGCCATAGCCGCTTTCCACACCAACATTCATCGGCGGAGCATGCATAATGCGAGCTACGTACTGCACGCCCAAGGAAGCGGTTCCAATTCCATAGCCATACGGCCAGCGTGGATAGTCAAACGCTGCGACGAAATTCTGCAGTGGATAGCCCCAGGATCGAGAACCGAGCTCACTTTTGGAACTGGAAGGGGAAAGAGTTTCGGTGTAGATCGCCAGCCTGCTAGCAACTTCTTGTGGGAATATTCCCACAAGAATGGTTAGGGCTATGGCAACGAAAACTGCTGCCCGCTGGACGGCTCGCATTACGCGGATTCGCTGCTGCCCGGCCCAGGATGCACCCCAGATGACGGCAGGAGCAATGACCATGGCGCTTGCAATGACCCAAAGGATGACGCCACGCGAAGCCGTCAGCATAGAAGCGGCAGCAACAATGCCGACGGTTGTGAACGCGAGCAAGCGACCAGTCTGCTTGCGCATCAAGAGAAACCCGCCAAAACCAAGAGCCAGAATCCACGAGACCAGCAAGAAATTCTGGAACCGGCCGGCGCTGACGAAGAATGATGTGGGCCGGTAAGCGACCAAGCCCGTGATGGGAGAGACGCGATACAATGTGCTTAAGCCGCGGATGTCTTCCTGGATCACTTCGGGGTTTAGGAAAGTATGTCCCAAAATGGACTGCGCGATTCCAAATGCCGCCACCGTGAGAATGAGGACCGAGTTAAAGAAGAAAAAGCGGCGCAGCTCCTTTTCGGAATCGACGAGGGCATGGCCCACGAAAAGAAGGGGTGCGTAGAAGAAACAGAGCTTCAATCCCATCAGCCCATAAAAGATGCTGGTTGACGCGGGATTAAAAGCCTGAAGGACGCAATACCAGAAGAAGACTAAGAATGTGATCAAAAAAGGCGGTCTGTAAAGCTTCGTAAAAGTGGACCTGCGTGCAACGAAGAAAGATAGATAGAGCGCAAGAGCGAGGAAATCCTTGGCGAAGAATACAATCATGTTATTGCCGAGATACTTTCGGATCAAGTCCTCGACCGCGATCCACGCCACGAAGGCGTAGACTCCTTTTCGCCAGTCCTTAAGGATCGCTACAAATGCCGCAAAGCCAAGGACGACCAGTCCCACACGGTACAAGGTAAGAAGATTATCTTCGACGATTAGGGTTGCACACTCGTAGGCCGCCAGCGCGATGAGGGCCATAGTGAGCAGATTGCGGCCGCTATTGTGGAAAAAATCGAAGGAACCTCTCAACACGCCGATTTTCATCTGCGAGCCCGGGGAAGGTAGCGCACCCTCTTTAGGGAAGAAACCTTTGTGATCTCAGATGAATCTATCTTGGCCATGCTGGATTGATCTTAGCACTGAGCAGTAGGGCGACAAAGCTGAAGGCAGAGATTAATGGGAATTCTATTGGCATTGCTCTTTCTCCTTGGGGTTTGGCTGCCGCGGAACGGAGCGAAGGCTCGCCTGGCGAGCCGCAGCGTAGTGCACCGGCAGCCAAAGCGGGCGCCGATTTAGTGGCGGCTTCGCGGCCGGATCCGGAATCGGTTAGAGCAGGAGCTATGAGGTCAGTGCAAGCGCGAACGGATGCGATTAGATCACAATCATCACTGCTTCCCCTTGCACAAGACCCCCACGCCATGAAGGATTTGCGCGTTTGGCTCCATCTTGGTGCTAGCAAAATCCCAGAACGCGTCATTCCATAAAGCGTCATCCGCGATCAAGATGCCACCTGGGCGAAGAAACGGAAAAGCTTGTTCAAACTCAAATTTCATATGCTCGTACGTATGTAAGCTGTCGTGAGTAAACAAATCTAGGGTAGGTAACTCGCGCGCTAACTGCGGGAGGATTTGTCTGGCATCCCCTAAGTGGAATTTCCAGCGTCCCCGCAACCAATCCGGCACAACCCATCCAGGTTCGCGGCCTGCCGGGAGGTATGTAGAGTCGCCGATCTCAATGGAGTGTAGAGTGCCCTGACGATTCTTGTGGAGGGCAAGCAGCATGTGCGCTGACGAAACGCCATTGGCCACACCGGTCTCCACAATGGTCTCTGGTCGCAGTGCCCGCACAATCGCATACTGAATCAGCACCTTCTTGGCGTAGACATCCGCGCTTTCAAACCTGGTCGTGCGGAGGATTTTCTCGCACTCAGAAATATGACGCAAGAACTCGGGTGTGTGCGCTGGTTCGTCTATAAACTGGCGAATCCGTGATACCCGTTCGCCAGTAATCTTGGCAAGGAACCGTTCATCCGCCCATGTGACCTCACGCAACATAGCTTTGGCAGCATAGCCTGGGTTGGTAGCGATGCGCTGTAGACGCTGCTTCGCATTGAGGAAAAGCCATTTCATAATTTCATCTGATTTTCAGCTTACGCGCTATCTCAACAGTTTGGGCTAGGGCGTTGATATTGTGTGACGGGGTCCAGGATTGCATTCGCCGTCGCGCGGCATCACCAAGCACCCGCGCGAGATCGAGTGCCCAGCCCTGCCGCCCGAACGCCGAACCTAGCCATGCCCGATGGCCCTCGACGGCGTCAGTCGGCAAATCCCGTCTGCAAAGTAGCGCAAATCTATTTGTCATCGTAGAGTATTTTGAGGCATGCGCTTACGCACGGTCAACACTTCTGTCCTCACTGCCATTATTTATTCGTCTTGCCACGGAAAATTCGCAGGAACCATATCCGTTCATAGGCAGGACATGCGATAGTTGGCCATGCATTTTCTGAATATCATCCAAAGAACTATCGAACGACTTCCGATTCGTGGAAAGGTAAGGCTCGCGGAAGCCATTTTTCGCCACGTGCGATCTCGAGAAGTCGAATGCCATCCTTTGCCGGGAATTACAGTATCTCTGAGGACAAATCAAAGAATTGAAAGATGGATGTGGGCTGGAGCCTACGAACTCGAACTCATCAGGCTGATGAAAAGGACGCTCAAATCCGGGATGACTGTAATCGACGTGGGCGCCAATATCGGCTACTTCTCGGCGCTCGCCTCTGGTCTGGTTGGCAATACGGGTCAAGTTCACGCCTTTGAGCCTATACCCCAGAACGTTTCTCGCTTGCGGCAAAATCTGAGCGCATTTCGCTGGGCGCGTCTCTACCCCTGTGCCGTTGGGGAGGCCCCAGGGAAGGCCACGATTTACTTCAATGAATCAGAAGCGGGTTGGGCGTCGCTGCTGATTAGTGATGACCTCAAATGTCGAGCCGATGTCGATGTCATCCGTCTGGATGACTGGGCACGCGACCATGCAATCAATCGTGTCGACTTTGTGAAAATGGACATTGAAGGAGGAGAGTTCCATGCGCTTCGGGGCGCGCAGGAAATGCTGTCCCGCTTTCGACCAATAATTTTTGCCGAGCTAAACGCAGTCTGTTTAGCTCGTGACCATCGCAATCCGGAAGACGTGTTCGCACTGCTGCAGGGACTCGGATATGAGTGTTCTCCGTTCAGTGACGGCGTTCTCGCCATTCCTCAAATTCCTCCGGCACCAAAGCGATACCTTCATCCCTGATCCGCACGGGGAAGCGCACCCGCCCGAACTGCATTCATGATTTTTACCATTCAACGTTTGGTCAAATGGTTCATCTCAAAGACCGAGCAACGCCGTCCAGCGCTGAGGGACAATCGATTTCGGATATAACCAGCTCACGGAAACTGCAACTGAGATGGTCATGAAGTATGGAACAACACATTCCGTATTCGTTGCCATCGAAGTAAGCAACCTAGCGGGGTGGCTAAGTGCTTCCAATGCGGAACGAGCCCCAGCTGGAACAGCTTCATGTTAAGCATGGCAGCCTTGCAAGCGGTTCTAAGCGGCTCCTTATTTCTGCGCAGTGCAGATTGCACCTCCGTTTCACAAAGTAAGGCCTGCGCGAGGCTTTTGACCTGACGCGAAGTGGCGCCAGGGATGCCAGGCACCCACTTGAAAAGTTGGCACTGAGATTCGTAACTTCCCGCGTTACCCACGAAAAAGTTGTTGCCGTGATGGCGGTAGATGGAAAGTTTTTCGGGAAGATAGACCAATCCAAGCCGAGCTGCACCGAACAACAGTGCACCATCAACTCCAAGCCCAAGGTCTTCCGGCAAAGGGAAAATATCCGCGACGGCCTCTTTCCAGACGCAAATGGTGTTGGCAACTCCGAGGCTGCCTGCGATTGAGTTTCCGGGACGATAGACAAAACTCATGACCAGAACGTCCCAAAATGAAAAGCGGCGGGTCAGTACAGGATGTTCTGTTGCTAGTTCGCTTCCGTACAGGTAATTGTTGTCCTGATCCACAATAAATGAATCATGAGTGAGACCGCCAGCCTCACATCGCGATAGGACTTCAGTAACGCGTTTAAGCTTTTCAGGCAGCCAATAGTCATCCGAATCCAGATGACAGATCAGATCTCCTTTCGCGGCATCAAAGCCACGGTTAAATGCTGCGGCCTTCCCGGCGTTGTTCTGTCGGATGTAGTGAACCGCTGGAAACGCAGCCACGACCTCCGGTGTCTGATCGGTTGAGCCATCATCGACGACAATAATCTCATCGGCCGGCTGAGATTGCCCGAGAACACTCTCCAAGCAGCGTGGGAGAAATCGGGCGTAATTATAGGCGGTGATGATGACGGAAGTCGTGCTACTCACAGGGACATGTAACTCTTTCCGCCTCGACGCAGCTACAACTTGGTGGTCTTCCAAAATCGATGAACCAATTCGCTGGCGCCATCGGCTATTCTAGTTGCGGGTTCCCTTATCGAGAATCACCCTCCGAAGATTCGCCTGGCTAGCGGCAACTTCAAGAATCGCTGAACGGAACTTCCCGGCAGAGTTGGGATTGGAATCAGCAGGCAATCGAGTGGCTGACCCGGGAGGAATAGATCGCTAGTTCCGCCTAGCGAGGCAGCGACAGCGTACCACAGGCAAAGCTCTCTGCGACGACTAGCCCCGAACAGTTCGGATAGCGAGTAACAGAATGAAGAGTCCGCCGGACTGTACACCGTTGGCAGTTACTCGTAGGAAACATTCTGCAAATCCATCGCCCTGGGACTTCCCAATTTTCCCCGCCTGAAAAAAAAAACCAAATCTGTTAAAATGATCGTGCTCGGAGTCTTTTAGATTTGACGGGAGGGCATGAGGATAGGCCGTCATGATCGTAATCCCCTAGAAAAGAATTCCCGGCCGAGCAATACTTTTCGATCACCAAACTATGCCATGCTCCCATATCTCCACGAAGGCCTGCCTAAAACTGCCGACTGCGGGCCAGTGCGGCAATAATAATGCCTAGAGAACGGGTCCTAGTTACTGGCGCTGCCGGATTTATCGGATCCCACGTCGCGGAGCATTGCCTGAGATTGGGCTTCGACGTGATAGCGACCGATGATCTCTCCGGCGGTTACCGTGAGAACGTTTTAACGGAAGCGATTTGGGTTCAGGGTGATCTTCGGTCTGCGGATTTTGTGAAGCAGTTATGGAACCACGGTCCCATCGACCACGTGTACCACATCGCTGCCTATGCTGCGGAAGGGCTCTCGCACTTTATCCGCCGCTACAACTATGAGACTAATTTGGGGGCGAGCGTCAATCTGATCAACCAGAGCTTGATCCATGAGGTCAAGACCTTCGTGTTCACATCGTCGATCGCCGTTTACGGGAAGAACCAACTTCCCATGACGGAAGACCTGTCTCCGAACCCAGAGGATCCATACGGAATATCCAAGCTTGCGGTCGAGCTAGATCTAAAGGCAGCGCACGAAATGTTCGGGATGGAGTACATCATTTTTCGTCCACACAACGTCTACGGCCCCAAGCAAAACATCGCGGACCGTTATCGCAACGTCATAGGAATCTTCATGAGCCAGTTGTTGCGGAACGAGCCCATGACGATTTTCGGAGATGGCCTTCAGACCCGCGCATTTTCCTACATCGATGACGTTGCGCCAGTGATTGCGAGGTCACCACTGGTCAAGGAGGCGCGAAATTGCGTGTTCAACCTCGGAGCGGAAGAACCATGCACTGTACTTCGTCTCGCCGAATGCGTGGCAAGCGCTATGGAGAAACCCTGCAAGGTCTTGCACCTCGACGCACGTAACGAGGTCGCTCATGCGTTTTCCGACCACTCGCGCGTAAAACGCGTATTCGGGCAGACACTCCCTGTGGACCTCGAAGAAGGTCTGAAGCGCATGGCCGAATGGGTCAGGAACTCCCCAAAATTGGAGCCCGTAACATTCCCCAACATCGAAGTTCGAAAAATGCTGCCTGCATCCTGGTCCACGTAACCAAGGACAACTACAATGCTGCTTTACTATGTCAGTCTCTGTAATCGCGAGTAACTTCAACGGTGAGCGGTTCCTTCCAAGACTGCTCAGTTCACTCCGCGCCCAACGCGGCGTGACTCTCGAAATCATCGTTGTCGATCGTCACAGCACCGACGGGTCGTTAGAGCTTCTGAGCCAGGAGTCGGACATTATCGTTGTACAAGCACCTCCGGAGCTGGGCCTAGTGGCTGGCTACGCTTCTGGAGTCCCGAAAGCAACGTGTGAGAATCTGTTCTTTTGCAACGAAGATATGTGGTTCGATCCCGACTGCCTTCACAACCTCGAGAAACAGATATCGCGAGAGCGCCGAATCGGAATTGCCGATCCTTGGCAGTGGGATTATCAGGGAGCGAAGGTAATTCACATGGGCACGCAATTGGTGCGCCATTGGGATCCCCGTTCGGTACTGCCAACTTGGAGCTTTGAACAGTCGCCTCGCATCCTGGGCAGCGAGCTTACGGCAATGGCTTGCGCAGGCGCGATGATGGTCGACCGCTCCGTGTACGACGAGATTGGTGGCTGGGACGCGTCATTCTTTCTTGACTACGAGGATGTGGATTTCTGTATCCGCGCGTGGCAGAGGGGCTGGCGCTGCGTAACGGTGCCAGAGGCAAGAGTTTTTCATGCGGTGGGGATGTCGAATGCAAACGTCCTCTCCGCCGTGAGAACCACTGTGGGCAGGAGGCGCTATGTATCGGCCTCTTCGAACTGCATCATAGTGGCTGCGAAGTACTTTCGGTGGAGATCCGTCTTGCTCGCTGTGCTGGCTAGACTTGATCGATTCCTGAGAAACTCGATTAAGCTCCGATTCAAACTCGCTTTTCTTGACCTCGAATCGCTTTGGTTGAGCATTAACCGGTTGCCATACGCCCTTCAGTTCCGGCGTTCCAATCGGGTGTGGAGCTCCAATCGACCGGGCGAGGGCTTTTTCCTCGATCCGGCGTTCCAGCCTCGAACTACCGACGTTCCGGAAGCGCTCGGCGCCGACCGCAGAGCTTAATAACATAATGGTACTTCGCGATTGAGCATCGCGCTTATAATCCGGGATTGCCCAGACGCGTTACGTCAGACTCGATTAAAGAAGACTCGGATCTTTTGCATCATCCGTCTGTTCAATGTGTGCGGAGGCAGAACGCCTACGCCGCCGCAGATGGGAGCAGCCCGTTGCAAAGAGATCCGCTGCCTCTGCATGTAAAACCGAGCCTGCCGCGGCGGCTAGAAATGGCGTGCCGACGCGATGAACTCGCTATTCACGCCGCGCGAGCATGATGATATCCATGGCCAAATTTGGTAACAAATCGCCGGTTACGGCAAGTGCTGGCAGGTCAATATCCGTCAGGAAGTGTTGCGGTATGAAGGGTACCCAATTCCCCTTGTGAATGACTACTTCGAATCCATGTTCCCGCAGTTGTTTTTTCAGGACCCTCGGAGTGTAAGCACGCACATGCCCGCTGCCCGAAAGGTTATAATTTACCCAAGCAGGGTAGATTCCAAGCAGGATGCGCAAACGGTTCTCGAATGAAACCAGGTTAGGAGTTGTGATGAGCACGTGGCCTCTAGGGCGTAGGCAGCGATAGAGCTCCGAAATAAAACCGTCAGTATCAATCAGATGCTCGATGACTTCTCCCGCAAAAATTAGATCGAAGCTCTGATTTTCAAACGGTAGCTGATCGTGGTTGAGGTCGCAGTACTTCGCGTCGATCGCGCGATTTCGAGCGAGTTGGACATGCTCCCTGTCGATATCGACACCGGCGCAGTACCAGCCCTTGTCCCGCCAATACGCTGCCCAGTCGCCGGTGGAGCAACCGATATCGAGTAATCGCCCAACGGGCAGCGATTCCATAATATTGTGGCACTTCTTGAGTCGGCTCTCCCTGAGTTCATAGGTGAACTTTGTGGCCTCATTGTAAGCGCTAGCCGTACGCATGGCACCACCTCGAAGGAATTACACTCCAACGATCCGCGCTCCGTTACGCGCAAGATCAAGCACCGCAATGCCTCGCTCGCACGTACCTCTAGTCCGATATCAACCGAATTTCCGTTTTTTAGCCGATCAGTAATGTATATCTTACCGTTTCTCCGCACAACGCCCTCTCCTACTTTGGGTGCAGGGCTGTTCCAGCGACCGACGCGAGGCCAGTCCGATTCTTCGCTCGTCACCGAAGTCGGACCGGGTCTGCTGTACGCTTGTCCCGCTGGTGATGGTAGCCCGGCAACCCGCTGTGGCATCGCTCCAAAGCGGGGACGCGTCCGGTGGCTCTCCGCTAGGAGCGCTGAAAGGGCTGGTAGTGCACCTCCAAGCCCACATCATTGGTTTAGCCTCTTGCATGCAGAGTCCGTTGTGTATATCTTTCTGGGCAGTTGGGAGGTCAAAACGGAAATCCTGCGTATAAATGCAAAGTTGAAATCGGAAATCCCGGCTGAAACTCGTTCTTGCCGAGCCGGACGAACGAATTCATGAAATCGAGTGACCGTCTCCGCAGGACGCTTCGATCGCCCGTCTTCATCGCGACGATTGCACTCGTCCTGCGCCTACTTTTTCTCTGGACACCACCGAGCCGGATGCGGATCGGTTCGATTGACGGCCTGGGCCTCGGGTACGAGGCGGGCCGCATCGCGCAATCAATCGTTTCGGGCCGGGGCTATAGCAGCCCGTTCCAATCGGAATCTGGTCCGACTGCATGGGTCCCGCCGGCGCTTCCATTTTTGCTCGCCGCGGACTTCAAGCTTTTTGGAATGCGCAGCCACGCCGCGCTAGTCTTCATCCTCGTGCTGAACGAGATCTTTTCCGCGGCGACGTGCATCCCGATCTTCTTTGCGAGCAAAATCATTTCCGACACGGGCGCGCGGGCGGCGTGGCTGTGGTCGTTTTATCCCTATGCGGTGCTCGTACCCTTTTACGCCGCCAGATGGTACATGTCGCTTTCCGCGCTTCTCGCCGCGTGCATTCTTTTCGCGACATTCAAGATTCTGCGCTCGGACCGTTCCAGCCGATGGACCGGCTACGGCCTGCTTTGGGGTTTCGAGCTGATGACAAACGCAGCGTTCGCCTCGATCGCACCGTTTCTGCTGCTCTGGCTCGCGCTGCGGCTGCGCGCCGCGCGCCGCGCGTGGATCCGCTTGCCGGGGCTCGCGGCAGCGGCGCTCGTTCTGGTCTGCGCGCCCTGGACGATTCGGAACTACGCCGTGTTTCACACCTGGGTTCCGCTGCGCCCGAATTTCGGCTTCGAGCTTTGGCGCTTTAACAACCCCGCCGGACTGCTGCATCCCGCCAGCGATCCTCCGGAGATGGCGCTGTACGTCCGCCTTGGAGAGACCGTTTATAACCGCGAAAAAAAGGCAGAAGCCTTCCGACTTATCCGAGCGCATCCCGGCACGTTCGCTCTAACCACTGCGCATCGCGTCAAGGAATTCTGGGTTGGGGCCGAATCCAACTCCGTATCCACAATGGTGAAGTGGGCCGGCCACTGGCGCTCGCGCGCGCTGCTCGCGACGAATCTCGGGCTCATCGTCCTGACCATGGCGGGACTTTCCTTCGCCTGGTTCCGCAAGCGGGAAGTGTTCTGCCCCCTCGTCCTCTTTCCCCTAATTTTTCCTCTCGTTTACTACATCACGGTCTCTGAAACCGCCTACCGGTATCCCATCGATCCCATCCTCATCGTTCTCGCCGCGCTCGGCACGGAATGGATTATACCGGCGCAGTCCGGCGGGGACACGGAGAGCGACTCGCCCGGAACGGAGCCGGCGAGAATCCATCGTTAGCCTGATGCAACCGAGCGATCGGAGTGATTCTCTGGCTCTTACAGCGGAGTGTCTCCAGAGCCACGCCGAGCAGGATGGGACGGCAATCACCGCCGCCGCGAGCCGCTTCAGCCAGACACTCACACCCCGTTCCTCGGAAATGGAGGTTCGATGGCTCTTGCTTTGCGGGCGCGGCCACAATGAGCGGGCCATTTCAGTGCGGCGGCTTTTTGCTCCGTTAATTCGGTGCGGAATTTTGTTCCTTTGCGCTACATACTTCTTGTAGCCATGTTTCGAGACGATGCCGCTTTTGCCGAGCCGGAGGTCTAAGAGGCACTGGAGGAGCGGGAGGTGCAGTGTGCTATTCGCATCCCGGCAAATGAAAGCGTAGAGCGCGACATCGTGGAGTTGTTAACGCGGCCTGTAGGAAGACCGAGCCAAAAACCGGTGTCAGGTACAAGGGGCTTCTATACCAAACGGCGAGTTGGAAGACGGTGCGGCCGGTGGTAGTGAAGGTGGAGTTCCAGTTGGGGGAGATGTTCTCCCGAGTCCGATTCATCGTGACCAACCTGGGGACGGACAGTCGGGCTGTGGTCCGTTTCTACAACAAGCGAGGCACGGCGGAGCAATGGATCAAAGAAGGCAAGCAGGCGGTGTAGATGACGCGGCTGAGCTGCCATTATTGGAGCATTGCATACTGACGGGGGGCGGGTGTACGTTATGGGTCGGCCGGGAAGTCAAAATGGAAATCCCGGATTATCTCGGATCCTGCGCACACAGTGAAGCCAACCATTAGAACTCTCTGGCGCAACCTTTGGCCGATAATCATCGATTTGTGGGTCGCGAGCGTGCTGCTCTTGTTCATCACTATCCGCGTGATCGGCTCGAATACGGGCAAACACCTGCTGCAAGCCTTGGGGATTCACTGAACTATGTTGCTGCTGATTCTAGGCGCTATATTTGCGGTTACCATTCTTGTTGTGGCCGCATTTGGGGCAGGCTTCTGGATCCCAGACCTCTTGCCTCCATCGTTTTCGGCCATCGAGAGGCTCGCATTCACTTTGCTCGGCGGCCTCGGCATTCTTTCCCTCGTGCTCTTTTTGATCGGTCAGCTTGCTTTCACAAGAGCCACAATCCTTGGCACCGTAGCTGTATTTGTATTTTTCTCGATTCGGCCGATTCGCCGCCTTCTGCTCGTGCAACCCGCCGTTTGGAAAATGCAGGTCGGTGCGATCCCTGCGGCTGTAATCGTTCTGGTCCTGCTCACTACGGCGGTAGCTGGACTCGCGGAAATCACCGGACATACGGGGAACGATGCGATCGCCTATCATCTTCTCGGTCCAAAGGTCTGGCTTCAAGCTGGAATCATCAGACCTTTACCGGAAGTTAGCACCACAGCCTTCCCGGCAACAAGCGAAGTTCTCTTCGGCGCCCTTTACGCCCTCGGCGGACAGCGAGCGCCAGGCTTCTCCGCACTCCTGACCCTTGCATGTTTCTTCGTTGTAGCTTATTCGCTGGCGAGAGCTGCGGGTCTCGATGAACGGGGAAGTTGGTGGGCGGTTGCATTCACCGCGAGCATGCCGGCTGTCTACATTGGCGCTCATTCGGGCTTCATCGATGTGCTGTATGCAGCTTTCATTCTGGCTGCGGCACGCGTGGGTTTCGAGGCGGAGGGCCAGAGCGGATTCATCCTCTTCGGGCTCTTTTGTGGCCTTGGCATGGCCAGTAAATACACGGGTTTAGCAGCCGTCCTAGTGCTCGTCTGTTGTGCGGCCATCTCGCAATATTTCGGCAGACAGATCCAGAAGATTTCGGCGCTCAAATATGCTGTTCTTGCGATTCTGATAGGCGCGGTGATCGCCTCACCCTACTACATCCGCAACTGGATCTTGTTAGGTTGTCCGATCTACCCGCCTCCGCCTTTTTTAGCAAACCTAGCTCCTGTGAAATTCTTTTCGCCAGAATCGCTTCACAAATTTTATGTATATCTGTACGCGCGCGGCTCGGGGCTCGGCCGGGGTCTGGTTGCATACTTTTTGCTGCCCTACAATCTCACCTATCACACATCCAATTTTAACGGCGCAGGTGGGATAGGCTTGACTGGCCTTGCCTTTGGCCCACTTGGTCTATTCGCGGCTCGTTCCCGAGTCTTTGCAAAGGTGCTCGCACTGTTTGCAATTTCTCTCACTACTTCCTGGTTTTTGACCCTACAGGAATCGCGGTACCTGATTCCAACGTATCCAGTTGCGGCAGTTTTTGCCGCGTTAGGGTGGAGATATGTCGAATCCGTGAGGACGAGCTTTACCCGTGCGCTTTGCGGAATGACGATTGCCTGCTCTCTGATCTATGGTTTGTTCATGATCGAATCGAGCCAGTGGAACCATCTTTGGAGCGTCTTCTCGCCTTCGTTTGCAGTGAGACAGCACGAGGAAACAATTCCGTACCTCAGGAGTTTCGAGTATCTGAATGCGGATTCGACCGTGAACAAGGTGCTGGTTTTCGACCCAATAGTTCCTGTTTATTATCTGGATAAGCCCTACCTGAAACTGTTCGGGCAATGGGGTGAACAGGTGCTCCCCGAAGCCACTGATGCGTCGCAAGCGCTCGAGGAGATCGGCGCTTTGAGGGTTTCTCACATTCTAGATGTGCACTCCAGCGTATCTGATTTCCAAGTGCCTGAGAACACGCCAGGCCTAAAGCTTGTTTTTCAAGCAGAGAACCAAAGGGTGTACCGGGTACTGTGAATCTGCAAGTCACGCAACACGATTCGTTTAGCTCTGTCAACCAAATCAGGTAGTTATTGTTATGGTAAAAAGCTTTGGCACGGGTCGCCTTCTCCCCCTTAATGACCGGGCTGTTGCGATCCTGGACTTTGGACTAGTCTATTTCCACTACTTGAGCCTGGTCATTTCGTTTTCCCTTGGGAACACTACGGAGCTTCTGGGGACGGAGCAACCGTGGTTTACGAAATTGTTCCGGCGAGTCCGATTGGCCGCTGGCAGGAAGCGCGGGAATCGGCAATAATGGGGGGGGGGTTGAGTAGAGCATGACTAAGGTATCGATGCCTCCAGTTTGCAATGAGAGAATCTATGCGGGCAGCAATTGGCCTCTCTTGCAGTTGATAGCCCCCTTCCCAGCGGGCGCGGCCCTAGACTGTGGCTGTGGAGCAGGGGGTAACGCTCGCGAATTGCGCCAAATGGGCTGGCGTGTGACCGGCATCACCGTGAGTCCTCGCGAACTGGAGATGGCATCGGAGTGTTGCGAAACTGTTTTATTGGGTGATCTGAATTCGGGCATTCCGAAGGAGGCGGGCGGGCCGTTCGATCTCGTCATCTTTTCCCACGTACTTGAGCATCTCCTTCATCCAGAGGTCGCCCTTCGCGAAGCTCGCCGGGTGCTAAGCCCTGACGGGCACATTATTGTCGCCCTGCCAAACGTGCTCTACTGGAGGCTGCGCATAAGGTTCCTGTTGGGCGAGTTTAAATATCAGCCGACCGGAATCATGGACGAAACGCACGTGCGCTTTTACACATTTCATAGTGGAATGGAGCTATTGCAGTCCAACGGGTTTGAGTTCTTGTCGACCCTCGGGGACGGCGACCTTCCTATTCCATTTCTCAGGCGTTTGTTCCCCGCGCTCGCTCGGCTACTGGATCCATGGGCTTCCCGGTTGGTCCCTGGCCTATTTGGTGCGCAAATCCTTTATGTTGCAAAAGTGGCTGCGCCATGATTCCATCGCAGCTCTACGAGCTTTCTCCATCCTGTTGTGTCATCACCAAAGTTGTGTACCTGTTCAAGTTAGGGGCGTGCGTTACATTGACCATTCCGCTGTGAGGATGTGGCAAATTAAGGGCACTCCGTAAAGACTGAGGTAGAGGCAATAGGAGACGCGGCGAACTTCACGCAGTCGTACGCCGTGTCGACAACCCGTAACCCATCAATCCGGTGTCACTTCCGAATCGCTTCGAGCGCTCTGACTTCCATCTCGCAAGGCAGATTCAGGATGCCCTGGAATTCGTCTCCAGTGTTTGTCATGGGCTTGGTTCCTACTACCATTTCGGGAAGCGCCCACCATCCATCAGTCCATTTATGGCCGTCGTAAACTCCTGCTTTCCAGCGATACGCGCCCGGCTTAATAGGGAGGGTGGGGAGACGATGGAGAAACTCAAACGTGCCGGGTTGCAATCCGGACAGTTCGAAATTCCCATGCCAGATGATCCGTCCGGCATCGTCGAACAACAAGATTGCATAGCTTCCCTTCAGAATTTGTTCCGGCAAGTAGATCACCACGCGGAAGGAGACGGGATCAAAATGCTGAAGAACGTTTGTTGGCGTACCGTCCTCAACGACCAACTCCCACTTGAGAAACTGTATGCCCTGGCCGGAACTCTCCGCTTGTGCATTCACCGCGATGCGCTCCGTGAAAGCCCTCTCGTAGGCGGAGACGACATCGAGGGCGGGTCCGTCCTGCTTGATGACACCGCGGTCGACCCAGATCACTCGTTCGCACAGCCGCCGGATCTGACTCATCTGGTGACTTACGAACACAATGGTACGACCGCCCTTGGAAACCTCGCTCATTTTCCCAAGGCATTTCTTCTGGAACTCCAGATCGCCTACGGCCAACACCTCGTCCACCAACAGAATCTCGGGCTCGAGCTGAGCAGCCACGGCGAAGGCCAGTCGCATTTGCATGCCCGTGCTGAAATGCTTGAGCGGCGTATCAATGAATTTATCCACCTCGGCGAACGCCACAATCTCATCAAATTTGCGCTCGATCTCACGCTTGCCCATGCCAAGAATGGCCCCGCTCAAGAAAACGTTCTCGCGGCCCGTGAGCTCGGGATGGAAACCTGTTCCAACCTCAAGCAAGCTGCCCATCCGCCCGTGAACCTCGGCAAAACCGGCCGTAGGGCGCGTGACCCGAGACAGGATTTTGAGCAGCGTGGTCTTGCCAGCTCCATTGCGACCAATCAGGCCAACAATCTCACCTTCCCGAATGTCGAAGGAGACGTCGCGGAGTGCCCAGAGCTGCTCCTGGCTGCGATTCTCGCCGCTTCGATGGCTGCGTCCTAAAATCCGCCTGGGCGCATTCATCGCGTTCGCGAGAACATCGCGGAGTGCGACGTACCGCGCGCGCTCGCCGATCGCATAGCGTTTCGCGAGCCCCACACTGTGAATGATCACTTCATGCATAGGCTAAACCACGTCCCCTATGGTCGACTCCATTTTGTTGAAGTAAATCAATCCGCCAAAGCGCATCACGAGCACCATGCCGGCGGATGCTAAAAGCACCAAGTCGGGCGGCCTTCCTTCGTTGGAATGCGTGACCGAGGCCATGGTTATCGAAAAAACTCCAAAAGTGTTGGCTAAATACTTGATTAGAGTACCAGAGATAGGACGGCGGGGAGATGCTAGCCCGCGCTAGAGTGGCAGCACGAGAGAATCAAGCAGACGCGTCATGGCGGGGAGATTGTTTTTGAGTTGCTGGGGGTCGCGATCTTCAATCTCCTACATGAGGGCTTTGCGCTTGAAGAGGTAGCGCTGGAGGTCGGCGGAGAGCTGCCGGGGAACGACGAAGAATTGGTTGTGGGCCATATCGGAAAAAGAGACGGGGCAGTGTACAGGAATTAGATCTCACTCAACAAGCTCACCGAATAACGCCGCGTAGTCGTGCCGATTTCCGATAAGGCTTGCGAGATCCAACAATACTTCCCCCTAGAAAACCAATCTGTCCAGCTGTACTCAATCAGAACTAGACAGGGTAGTGTTCCGTTTGAATCAACGCTCGCGAACAGCTTTAGCTGTTGAGACTTCTGCAAGTAGGAAATCTTCGCTTCGTTGCATCCGGGATGTCAAAGGCGTAGGATGCGCAAGTCAGACGTCAAATTGGAAATTCTACCTAAAATGGCCCAACTCCAATGTTGCCTAGATTGAGGTCCATTGTTTCGCGTGTAGTTCCGTCTCCGGCCAAGGCCTTACGGCGACACATTCACGCCTTGTATGGCGGGTATTTTACTTGGCGCGATCGGATTCAATGGCCACTATGTCCTGAGCATGAAGACGCCGATGGAACTTCGAATCGGCTACGAACGTTCTTCAACGAGCACCGCACCGGAAACGGAATTTGGAAATGGGATCACTATTTTGACATATATGATCGGCACTTTCAGAACTTTCGAGGCCGGGACGTCGTCATCGTAGAGATTGGCATCTACAGTGGTGGCAGTCTAGAGATGTGGAGGGATTACTTTGGGGCGAGCTGTCGGATTGTTGGGGTCGATATTGAGCCGGCCTGTAAAGTGTACGAGAGCGATTCAGTTCGGGTATTTATCGGCGACCAAGCCGACCGGGATTTTTGGAAGCGCTTCAAACAGGAAGTCGGTACGGTGGACGTTGTGATTGACGATGGAGGACATCTCCCGCGACAACAGATCGTTACCCTGGAAGAGATGTTGCCACAACTCAACCCCGGGGGCGTCTACTTATGTGAGGATATCCATGGTGTGTTTAATGAGTTTACTTCCTACCTCCACGGCCTCGAGCAGAACTTGAGCGCATACGATCTTGTATTTAATCCAAACATACATGAACGATGCCAGGTATCTCGTGCCACCGCGTTACAAGATGCAATTGGGTCAATTCATCGTTACCCATTTGTGACGGTGATTGAACGAAGGAAAAGTCCAATTGGGGAATTCGTCGGTCCGAAAATGGGAACTCAGTGGCTAACGTTCTAGGGCGCATTACGTGGAAATCCCCGCTACCTACCCAAACCTGGGAGCGGCCCGCATGGGGTGCGTGACACCAGCCGCGGTGAGAAAATTCGGGTCCGGTGGTAATGTCCCGGCAAGCCTTTTCCCATTCCGCGAGCAATGCTTCATCAGATAGAGTGATCAGATTGGTGGTTTTCTCCGAAGCGGACGTTCCCATTGGAACTTGATCCCACTTTTTCCTGATAGTTTCGAACGATGTTTCCCCATGCAGAACTCGTTGAGTCGTAGGGCACGCCTGTCTTGCGGGAGTTCTTCAGCCCTTTGAGTGTGTCAATCAGATCCATGATTCCAGATTCCTATGTGATGGAAAACTTGCTTGGGATATTGAGCACGCCGCTCCAATGATCGTACCGATGCTGAAAGTTCTCAGTGGCGACTATCATTTCGGGCAAGCACTCCCAGGCGTCTAGGAGTTGTCCTTCCTCGTATAAACTCACGGCCCATGAATACGGTCCTGGACGGACAGGGAGCATTGGGAAGGAATAACGGAGCTCATGGACTCCTGGCTCTAACTCAACGTTATCTACCGCCCAACCCCAGATAAGTTGACGGTCGTGATTGTAGAGGGTGACACCGTGGTGTCCCATGTGCACGGCGGACGTAACCTGCACAACAAACTTTAGCGCGATGGGTCCCACTGTCGCGAGGGTATGGGGCTGTTCTAGCCCGGGCTCGGCGATTTCCCAGCTAAGAAAACGGGCCTTGGTTGCCGTTCCGCGATCTTGCGAGTGACCGTTCGTGTCCCTCCTGGCCATTGCTGACTCATAGGCAGAGACGACTTCATGAGTATTGCCGTCCATACGAATCTGGCCCGCGTCAACCCAAATCCCGCGGTGGGAGAGACTGCGAATCTGATTGAGTTGATGAGAGACGAGGACGACGGTGCGTCCTGCGCGGGCGACATCGCCCATCTTGCCGAGGCATTTTTTCTGGAAATTTATGTCGCCGACGGCCAAGACTTCATCGACGAGGAGAATCTCCGGCTCGAGGTGAGCAGCGACAGCGAAGGCCAGGCGGACGTACATGCCGGAGGAGTAGTACTTTACGGGGGTGCCAATGAATTTTTCGAGCTCGGCGAAGGCCACGATTTCATCGAACTTGCGCTCGATTTCGCGCTTGCCCATGCCGAGGATGGCGCCGGAGAGAAACGTGTTTTCGTGGCCGGTCAGCTCGGGATGAAAGCCGGTGCCGACTTCGAGGAGCGAGCCGACACGGCCGTGAATCTCCGCCCAACCAGTAGTGGGGCGGGTGATGCGAGAGAGGATTTTCAGAAGAGTGGTTTTGCCAGCGCCGTTGCGGCCAATGAGGCCGAGGACTTCTCCTTCGCGGACTTCGAGTGACACATCCCTCAAGGCCCAGAAGGTCTCTTCCTTCTTTCGGCGCATCGAAGCAACCGGCGACCTTAGAAAAGCTTCCAGCGAGTGTCGCAGTCCGTCGTCCACCTGCAAGCCGCGGCGGTAGAGCTTGCTGAGGCCTTGGGCCTGGATGACAGTGTTATTCATCGTTCAAACGATCCTCACACCCGGTCGGCAACGGAGGACTCCATGCGATTGAAGAAGAAGAGGCCCCCGAGGAAGATGAGTGCGACGACGGCGCTGGAAGCGAGAAGGAGGACGCCGGAGGAGTGGCCGCGGCCGGTGATGGCCCAGCGGAAACCGTCAATGACGCCGGCCATGGGGTTGAGGCCGTAGAGCCAGCGCCAGCGCGGCGGAACGAGCGAGGAAGGGTAGGCGACAGGAGAGGCGAACATCCAGAACTGGATGAGGAACGGGATGACGTATTTCACGTCGCGATAAAGGGCGTTGAGCGCGGAGAGCCACAGGCCGACGCCAAGAGCGGTGAAGACGGCGAGAAGCAGAAGCGCGGGCAGCCATAGCGCGGCAAGAGTGGGGCGGATGCCGTAAGCGACGGTGAAAATGGCGAGGACGACGAAGCCGATGGAGAAGTCCACCAGGCCGGAAAGCGCGGCGGAAATGGGAAGAATGAGGCGCGGGAAATAAACCTTGGTGATGAGGCGCTGGTTGTCGACGACGACGTTGGTGGTCATCTGGAGGGCGTAGGAGAAATAAGTCCAGGGGACGAGAGCGGCGAAGTAGAAGACGGGATAGGGGAGGCCATCGGAGGGGAGCTTGGCGAGGCGGCCGAAAAAGAGAGTGAAGACGAGCATGCTGAGAACGGGTTGCAAGACGACCCAGAGGACACCGATGGCAGTCTGTTTGTAGCGGATCTTGACGTCGCGCCAGACGAAGAAGTAAAGCAGCTCGCGGTAGGCCCAGACTTCGCGGAGGCGAAGCTCGAAGAGGCCGCTGGGAGGCTCAATACGAATGGTGGCGGAGGCGCCGGAGTGGAGCGGGAGAGCGACTCTGGATTCCGTGAGCGAGGCCATGCGTGTTTGAACGAAAACTCCTGAGAGCGGAATGAACCCCTGACTAGAGTACCAAAGAAAAGAGAAGAAGAGTCGGAAGACGGAGGTCGAAAGAAAAAAAAGATTGGGGAAGGGCGCAAAGTATTGCGCCCCTGCAAAAACAGGGGGAATCAGGGAGGGGATGGATTTTTATTGAGCTGCTGAATGTCGCGGTCCTCGATCTGCCGCATGAGGGCTTTGCGCTTGAAGAGGTAGCGCTGGAGATCGGCGGAGAGCTGGCGGGGCACGACGAAGAATTGGTTGTGGAGCACTTCGGAAAAAGAAACGGGACCGCGCGCGGGGATGAGATGGGAGCCCCACTGGAAGATGAGACCGGCGTTCCATGCAACCAGGAGAAAAATGAGCGCGGCCGCGGCCGCGAAGGCGCGGCGCGGTGAACGAGAGAGTTGGGCGAACCTCTGGAGCAAGAGCGCCAGGCCGAAAATGAAGATGGGAGTTAATGAGATGAAAAAGCGATTGCCGAAGGAGGCCATCCCGTTCCAGAAGGGATAGCTGGAAATGACGTAATAATAAGCAGCAGCGGCCACTGCGAGATATCGGGTGAGGGATCTTGCATGGCGCGGCGCGAAAAAGAGGCCGAGGATGGCCAGAGCCAGGATCGGCGTCCAACTCAGGAGCCCGTGTTCGGAGGAGAAAAGGACCACACTCCAGTAGGGCGCGCTCCAGTCCCAGGGGGCTGCGGTGTAGGAACCGAAGCGAAAAAATCCACCGAAGATGATTGAGCGAGTGACGAGAGTGGGCAGGAACGCGAGTACTAGGGCAACCGTGAAGGATATATTTGCGGCGAAGAGCAGGCCGGCGGGGCGAAGGTTCTTCTCTTTCCAGGAATTCCTGTACGCGAGAATGGATTCGATCAAAGGGAGAACAAGAAAGACGCCGTTCGGAAAATAAACATCGACCATCAAGCCGGCCAGCAAGCCGAGAAGAATCCACTGAACAAAGGTTCGGCGATCGCGCGTGCGATCCCAATACCAGAGAAACAGGGCCACCGCAAAGACCGAGTGCGCATGGGACCACGCGGGATTGAAATACATATAAACAGGAAGCGAACTGGCCCCCCAGATGGCGAGAGTGGAAAGAAAGGCCCAGCGCTCCTCGACGTACTTTCTGGTGAGGGAGTAAGAAAAAAGCAGGCCGAGGAAACCGTAAATGGCGGTACCCAGGGCCATCGCCAGGACATAGGGAGTGGAGAAACCATTAGCAGGAATGTGCGCGCCAAGAACGTCAGCGCACCGCACGAAGGCGTGCGCCGCAAGCAAAAAGGGAGTCCAAAGTACGGCCGGACCGATGGTGAAGACGTTACTGACGTATCCGGTTTCCGCGTACTCACTTGGATTGAGTTGCCCGTTTGGGAGGGTTCGCGCTTGAGAGAAGTAAAGATTCGCATGCCGCCAATCTTCTTCGAATCGCAGATTGTGTTGTATGAGAGGCGCGCGAGCATAAGCGTAGTATCCGACGCCGTCCCCATGCACGATCGGGTTTGCTAGAGGCAAAGACAACAGAAACAGAACGAGGAGGATTCTTCCAGATCTGACGGAGCTGCGCCCGCCAGCGGACAAATTAGCGGACTCGTTCGATATAGACTCGCTCATTTCCTTACCCGGACTCTCAGGCAGGCCTCCACGAATCGAGTGCCCAAGCCAAGAATGTGAAATTGCTCATAACAGCATACGGCAAGCTGAGCGCCTCTCAAAGGCGAAGGAGGAACACGAGCAAGGTGATGTGAGTCCGGATGGAAGAATTATCGGAGCGAAAGACAATTTATGATGTGTATCGGCTTCACGAGTTGTCAGAACTCAAAGTCCAACGACAACTGGATTTGCCGGGCGCCAGTTCCGGCAATCGGTTGCCGAAACCCGGGTATCGGCGTCGAGCCTGAACCAAAGACCGCATTGATCTGGGAGACGTTGGCGCGGTTGAATAGGTTGAAGAACTCTGCTGCAAGGTCGAGGCGCTTCGCCCCGCCAAACGGGAAGTACTTAAGGACACGCAAATCCATAGTGAACACTGCGGGTGTCTTAAGAGAGTTTCTCTCGAGAGCGCGCGGCCTGGCCGAAAGAGGAAAGGCGTGACTCTGATTCGAGTCAAGGCCGGTCAATGGGTTCACAGGCCGGCCACTTTCGAATGTCAGAATCGGTGCCACTTCGATATGACTGAACGTTTCCGTGAGCCATCCGGTGTTTTCCTTTGCCTTCCCGCCTTTCTCCTCTTCGTCACCGATAGGCAGTTCCCAGAGTGCGTTGAATACGAAGCGTTGCTGTTGGTGCTGCCGCGAGATCGCATTCTCTGATCGCAGATTAAAAGGATTTTGAGGCTGTTCGTCGTAGTCGGAGGCATTGTCGAATGTTTTTGAGAGGGTGTAGCTCGCGGAGAATTCCAGTTCTGCGTTCATTCTTTGGCTGAGGGTTAGGGAACCGCCGTTGTAACTTGACCCTGCGGAATTCTGCAGCTGATAGATGTCGTTAAACTGGGGATTGAGGCGACCCGGCCCAAAGACTTCGCGCCCGATCTGTTGGGGCATTGGATTTGGAATACCCAGGTTAGGAGCATTTGCAGGCGTGAGAACAACGGGCGGCAAAAGATTTATGTTGATGCTCCTCGGCAATTTAAGCCCACGAACAAACAAGTAGTCACCGCGTACCGTGAGATTCTTCGCAAGCAGATATTCAGCTCCTGCGCTGGCCTGCTGACTATAGGGAGTGGCCATGCCCGGGTCCGGACGAAAAATGGATGGCGCAATCGCCGGCACTGGCGCGGACAGCGGGTCGCCTCCCGTGGCCGCAAACAGACTTGCTGATGCGTTACCATCCGCTACCTGCTCAAATGCCTGTGAACCGTTTTTCTCGATGGAGCGCGTCAGGTTGGCCAGAACATATCGGTCGAAGAATATTCCGTACCCCGCGCGAAAGACCCACTTGGAGGACGGACTCCAAGCTAAGCCAATTCGCGGGCTGACGTTATTCGTGTCTTGATTGAATCCTGCGGGCAGATGCTCGAAGTCATATCTCACACCGAGGTCGATGGTGAGTTTCCGTGTCAGCGACCAATGATCCTGGACAAAACCGCCGAAACTCGTCACCGGAAAATCCACATTGGGATTCCCAAAAGCTTGCCGGAACTGATCGGGGCGCTCGGCAAGAAAATCCGTCAGCGAGTTAAACAGATAAACACTGCCAAATCCGTCTGGGACGTCAGCCCGCAGCCGGACGCGATTCACCGTGCCGCCAACTTTCCAGAGATGTTTTCCCAGCGTGCGCGTGTACGTGTAACCCGCCTGATAATGGTTTTCGCGGCGTACGCTGTTTCCTGCGTAGGGCCGCCCGAAAGCAATTAGCCCCGCGATATCAATTCCGGGACCGAAGCGTTCATTCGTGCGCAGCGCGGCGTGGCGCGTGGCGGCCTGAAACCGAAAATCGCTAACCGTTTCTGACCCGAGGACGGACGTGAGTGAGACAGACAGAGCGTTGTCGCTGGTGAAGGTGCTGCCGCGTGCGCTGGCATCGACCAAGCCATTGTTGTTGAACGCATCACCGGATTCCTTATTGTTCGTGAAAACGTAGCGAAGCATCAGCGCGGTGTTTTTCGTGAGTTGATGATCGAGCTTGCCCGCAACTTCGGTCTCCGCGCGCGCTATCGGAAAGAGACCGGCGGCGAGATGCCGCGTCGCCACACCGGGAAAAGCTCCTGATACGAGAAATGTGTTTATGCTTGAAACGACCGTGGGGTCGATATCTGAACCGGCCTGCCCGCGATTGTGCTCCTGCTCCGCCGCCGCATAATAGAATGTCCGATCTCTAACTAGGGGCCCGCCCAAAGCAGCGCCGCCGCGAAAACGCCGAAACGATGGCTTCGCTGGGTCAGACTCGAAAGGCTCGCGCGCATTCAGAGCACTGTCCTGAGCGAAAATGAAAGC
>WNFR01001311.1_pt1 | contig 34443 bp, 35 predicted proteins | sample 5400221 | NCBI WGS metagenome assembly WNFR01 (sample SAMN13153357, study PRJNA577476) | soil metagenome | isolation source: 40 cm soil under Madrone tree | place: USA:California | collected 2016-06-14
CGTGCAACTGGTCGCGGTCCCCATAGACTACAGCGAGAACACGCGGGTCCTCGTCGATGAATTGAGGAAGCATGCCTGCGACAGCTGGCAACAGACGCCACGATATATGTCTCGGTTGAAAACATGAGTATATGCGCGTGTAGGCCGTCAGCACTTGTCGGACAGAATGAGCTGATTGCGTAAGAGAGGATTGCTGGCTCATCGTAGCCCCGTTGAGGAGCAACGATGAGACAAGCGAGCAAGCGCGTACCGGACAGCGCTGAAAAGACGGTCCGGGATATTCGCAGAGCCACACGCCGGCATCATTCCGCTGAAGAGAAGATCCGCATTGTGCTGGAAGGCCTGCGCAGCGAGGACAGCATTGCTGAGCTGTGCCGCAAGGTAAGGGATGGGGACGCTAGGGCAACGCTTCCGGCGGTGACGTGTTCCGGGAACCGTCTCGATCAGATCGCATTACGGTCCCAATTCGGACACTGGGCTCTGCGAAGTGAAGGCGTGTGGGGAGTACCGTGTCTCTCTCCCCACTCCCTGTTACTCAGCCTCGCCTGGCCCATGACTGGCGGGGCTTTTTCGTAGACTTCGCTCCCGCCGCCAGCTCTTCGCGAACGCTGCCATGGCGGTCTCTCCGTTTGCTCTGGTTGGGTCGCTCGCCGACCCGATCTTTGCCGCATTTGCGGGGCTCAATTATTCGAGAATTGTGCCGGTAATGGGGGGCACGCATGGCGCTTAGATTATGCGATGTTCAGCGCGATACGATTGCGAACCGCGCTCTCAAGGAGCTTATGCATCACTATACGGTAGCAGAAGAGAATAGCCGCTTGGTTCTGACCAAAAAGTCAGGGGACATAAAGCTTTTCTTGTATGAACTCGACGACCTTCATCAATTGGATTTCGTCCAGAACCGGCAGATGGTGAGGGAGATCGAGCGATTGCGCGTGCGATCGTCCACGATCGACCAGCAGCGGGAGAGCTGGAAGGTCCGCGCATTGATGGCAGAGGCGCAGTTACTCGAAGCTACTGCCAGAACCAGTAACAATCGTGGCTGTCAGAAAGTCACTGACTTCAGGTATGCTTCGCTCAAGCGCTATTTGGCAAAGCGGTTCCACCCGGATCACTCCCCCGGACAAGGCATCGAGAAGATTGTCCGAAGCGAGATCTTCAAGGAAATCTGGAACGAGGTTGACCGTCTCGATGAAGGAGTCGCGGCGACCCGCTTCGGGAGCGAGCGATCATCTTCGGCGGCTTGATCGGCAGACTGACCGTCAAGCCATCCGATGGGCGGCCCTCTAGGTGGTCCGGCGTCGACGGTGCCCAGATTTGTGAGGGTCGCTTCGGCACGGAGCAGAAACTATTCCGGGATAGTCCCCGCCGAGCAATGTGAGGACGAGCGCCAACGCTCGGATCATTCCAAATGGCTCACAAGTGGACCAAGGCATCGCGCGCAAAGCTCAGCCGGAGCCAGAAGGCGAGATGGAGGAAACGGAAACGCCAGCGGACCGGGAAGCGCCGCTTTGCCTAATAGTTTATTTTTCGGCGGGCGCGTCAACATTTTTTGTACCCCATCCGACGACATGAGCGACATGTACGCGCGTGCGCGCGTCATGGCTGGAAATAGAATTTGGACTGTTATATAATGGTTGTGCATCAAGAGTGGGGCTGACGCCCTCGCCAACCTGCCTTCCCGGGCAAGGTGGTTCCCGCAAAGGGGATGCGGCATTCGGCAACGAAACGGGTCGCGCGATCGTCAGCCCTCCTCGGGTCAAACCGATGGAGGGTTTTTTATGTCGAATACAGCATCGGGTCTCCCCAATGAACGCGAGACCCCGTTCGTCGATCCATGGAGCAAAAAACCAAACCACCAGGGTGTGGTTCCGGTCGATGCACTGTTTGTCGGGGCGTGGAATAACGATCTTGGCATCTACAATATTTATGAAGCGTTGTTTCTAGTCCGTGATGACCGGCAGGACCTGTTGTGGTCCCTAACCACTTATTCCGAGAAAACTACCAGGGAGAACTTGGACGCCCGCGAGAGCGGCGATCCCGCCTGGATCAAGTCCGAAATAACTTGCGGCTGTGTCGCTGGCGCCCCGCGCGAGGGCACGCAGAGTAAAGCGGCGACGCGGCTTCTGGACGCGCTCGTGCGTGCAAGGGTTCACCATGAGTTCCCACGGCCGCCATATCTGCCGGGCCTGCTCACAATTGCCGAATTGGCTGACATCGTCAGAGCAGTCACCGAGGAGTTGGAGCGCAACGCACTGGCGGCGGAAACTGCGCAACGAGGCCATGAGGCCCCTATCATCAAGCTGGCGAGTGAGCTTGGCCTCAATCCCAGGCCAGCAGGCTACAACGACAGCGCATGGATGGCGGATTGCCCCCGCAGATCGCATACCATCATGTTGTCGCCTTCGCTGAACGAGTTCGGGTGCGGCTACTGCCGCCGTAAGGGCGGCCCTGCCGAGCTTAGGGCGTTTGCAGATTATGTAAAATCGCTGTGGCCGAGCGAATGATGTCGCACCACCACGCCGATGTCCCCAAAGCTTCGCCCCCGACGCATCGCCGAGACCTTCTTATTGGTGTGACAGCTTCACTGTTATGCGCGCCCGCTATCGGGCGCGCATCGAGCCTGATGCCGGTCAAGGTAGTAGAGTGGACGCCGCTTGTGCTACCCGTCAGTGAGAAATCCTATGCTGGCTGGGTCGAGCGCGTGGCCTATCAGATGATGGACCACGTTTTTAAAACCGGATGGACGCCCGAACGCGCCGCCTGGTTCTACGGCGGTATTTCTGAAAGCAAAATGCGGAGTATGGTTGCTTACGCGGGACGGCATGGTTTCTTGAAGTTGCGCTTGACCGGAGCGCCCTCTGCTGAGGAATAATCTGGAGAGAATACACAGTATGTGCTGTCCAGGTAGGCAATATCATCGCGGCCTTGCTGGGACGCCGCACCATCGACTGCGACGCCGAGCCTTCAGGTCACGGGTAAAGGGTACAGGCGCTCAATAGGCGCGCGGCAAGAGCGCGGTCGCGACACGTAACGCGTTACGGACGGTCAGCCAGCCAACGATCGAACCGATCTTGCACCACCTTAGCGAGCTCGCGCTCGACCAGGGATTGTCGCCGGGTTTGATCGGGCGACAGTCTGCCGCTGGCGATCAGGGCATCAGCCACACGAAACCCGTTCGCCTCGACCCGGAAGGTGACCATCCCCTGCTTGCGCCGGATCCTCCAACGCTGCTGTCGTTGTCGGTTAGCTTCTCGTAGGGATGGACATTGCAACATGATCAAACTGTCGAAGCGTCATTGATTATTTATTGATTGTAGAACGTAGAGAAGAGAGACGTAGAAAGAGAAGAGAGAAAAGATAAGACGACCCCCGTATGGCCCGCTGGGGAACAGTACATGGCCCGCTGGGGAACAGTTAGAGAGCAATCAGGGTGATGGTTGGGGTCTTGCCTTGACGCACCTTGACCGTAATCAACCCTCCCCGCTTCAAGTCGCGCAGCACTCGCGATTAATCTTGCGACTGACACCTAATTGTTTCAGCCGACTGTTCGACAGCGGGAAGGTTAGACTCCTGGCCCTCCAGGATGCGTAGAGAAGCTCGACGAGGACCAGTGTGTCCGGTGATTGTATGGCCTTAGCTGCTGCCGCTGCCCACCCCAGCGGCACCTTGACGAAAGGCTCAGTTGCCCTTCGTTTTTCAGGTGGGATGCCGGCGTCAACGGTCTCGACCTCAATTCGTCGCCCGCGGCGCATCACGTAGTGCACTTCACCCATGGCAATCGTCCTCCCTCTGGTCAGGGCCACTTCAGCCCGGTGCGTCGTTCCCGATGGGCGCGGAGCTCGGCATGGGTGGTGAAGCTCTCGCAGAGTTGGGCAATGTCGCGGCGGCGAGAGCTAAGCGTAAACCCATCATTGGGAGCGCCGTGCACCTGATCGCGTAGCTCGTCGAGGTAATCCGCCACGAGATTGCCAAGGCACGGGGCCGCCTCAGCGTCGTTGCCGGCGCAGTCGCGACCAATCACCGGGCAGATGCGGTACACCATCAGGCGCTCTGTGGAATGGCCCGCACCGCCTCCAGCGCAGACATGATCGTCGCCCACATTTTTTTGGCCACGTCGCGCTTGTCGCTGTAGCGCGCACCACCGAGCAGGATCTGGTCTTCGTCCACGCCGATCTCGAAGCCGTCGCAAATCTCACTTCCGGCCGTGCGCATGATCTCCTTGGCGGGCTCGACCTGCTCGCGGCTCTCCAATTCGAACAAAATGCCGTCGTGCACCAACATCACCGGCGCAATTCCGGCTTCGCACAGCTTCCAGGTGGTGTGGCGTATCATTTCAGCGCCGCCCGACTGCATGGGAAAATTGTACAGCGTGCGCTTGTTTGGGCTGGTGGTGATGTGTAGCGGCCAGCCGTGCGAGCTTTCGATGCGCCGGTCCAGCATCGCTTGCATCACCACGTCGTCACGCCACTGCCAATAGCGCGAGTAGGTGCGCCGATGTAGCTCGATGATGCCGCTGGCGATCAGCGGGTGTCGGTTCAATCCCTTGGCCAAGCTCGGCACGCCCATGCCGTAGTTGATGGCCAATTGCAGCGGCTTCATGCGCTGTCGCTGATCGGGATTATTGGCTTTCCAACGCTGCGGGTTGGGGTCGTCGGTGAGCCCGCAGAGGCGTGCGAGCGCGTGATAGACATCGCCGCCGCGATAGTCTGCCATTAGTGTCTCGTCACCAGAGCGGACAGCAGCAATGCCGACTTCCTGTGTGCGCCAGTCTAAGTAGGCCCCGACGGTGTCAGGTGAGAACCGGATGAAACCGCGCACGCCGGCATGCGCGTTGTACGGGGATTTGGCGTGGGCGTTGCGTCCCGTCGCGGTGCCGAAAGGAAACAAGCTCGGCCGGTTGCGCCCGTCAGGACCGATCGGTAATCGGGCTTTGGCGATGAAGCCGACGCTGTCGCGTAGGGCGTGCAGGCTCTCGATGCCGGGGTAGTAAGACATCAAGCGGAAGGCGTCGCCGGAAATATCAAGAGCACCACTTTCCAATCGGGGCCACGCCGTGATGCCGACTGACGGCAGCCACCGTTCGAAGCGCACATAGGCCCACTCGCCGTCCGCCGTGTAGATAGGGTCTTCGCTGCCATAGCTCGGGTCGAACCTCCGCAGCAGTTCGCCGATGACGGCGCGCTTGTTTTCCTGTACGAGGTTCCACAAGGCCGTGTCGATCGGAATGCCGCGGGCCTGGATGCGCGCAATGCATTTGGCGCTGTAGTTCGACCAGTGCAGCACACGCGGCACGTCAATAGGTGAAAACCGAGTGTAGCCGCTGAGCATTCGGCGCAACAGCAACGCCGACACACGAACGTCTTCTTCGCAATAATCGAGGACACCCTCACGGCCGTACTTACGCCAATTACCTGCGCCGATGTCCGCAGCAATGCTGTCCTTGTCAACGCGTTCCCAACCCTCGATGCCGTAAGCACGACACGCGTCTGGTAATCGTTTGCGCGGTTTCTTTCGCTGCTTTTCGTCGTCCGGGTCGTAGGGCAACAGGATGTTGCTGGCCGAAAGATAGGCGGTATGCAAATCGAGAATGTGGACTGGAAACTGCCACCCCAATTGCAGGAAGCAAGTCATTTCGGCCCAAGCAGAATAAGCAACAAATAAGGTATTTCGACTAGTATCAAAAGGCGGCACACGGCCAAACTCACCTCGCCATAGTTTAATGGTGCGTAGGTATTGAAGGTTTTTGTTGAGCAGATGAGCAACCATGCAGAGAACATCGGGCAAGCCGCCGTCCTCGATCTCGTATTCGAAATCGACGACGACGACTTGCTCGAAGTGGTGGTCGGCAGTCACGATACGGACTGCTTGTCGCCGACTATGCGCAATAAACCGGGGTGGTTATCCGTCTCGATCTGGCAACCCTCGAAGGTCCGGCAGATCAGCTCAGCGAGATATTGTGTCAGCCATTTCGTCGTTGGGAAGGCATCATTGTCGCGCGCTTTGTCGATCTTGTAGCTTTCAATGCCGCGTTCTTTTTGGCTGCTGACCTGTGTCCACAACGTCTTGGCTTGTTGGCACGCTTTAAGCATGCTGGCATTCCAGCTGTTGTCGAGATTTCGCGATGGGACGTGACACAAGAAAAACGCGTCGTAGGGCTTGGTGGCGAGCGCCAAGCGAAAGCGTAGGATTTTCTTATCCGAGACGTTGTTACGTAGCGCCACCTCTTCGTCGATCAAGTGTAGAAGATCGCGCTTCTGGCCGATGATCGGCACACGCACGAAGCACAGCTCGGCCGACCAGTATTTTTCCTCGTCAGGATGAAGCCGCACGAAATCTTTGGCTTCCGAAAGGGTGCCGTGCGGCAGGGCTGTTGGTAATGTTTCGATGTTGGGTGTTGCGTTGGGGTTCTTGGACTTGAATTTATCGAGACTGAATTTTTGCTCCGGCTGCGGTATTGGTTCAGCCGGTTCGGTCTCGGGGTACACGACTTTAAGTTTGGGATCGTCACTCACGATTAACCTCCGCTCACTGGGTGTTTGTCGAAATCCGACATTTACCCGCCAACGCTCGTGCTGGCTAATTCAGATCGATGTGGGCGCGGCCTTCGCGCGCATGATTTCGTCGTACGCGCGACTGATTTTGAACGCTGTCGCGTCGTCGAATATTGCGCCGAAGACTGCGGCAGGGCTCACATCGTCGCTGCCGGTCACCCGACGGTACGCTTCGAGGAATTCGGGCGTTGGCGTGGTGTCGTAGGTTATCATGATTTTTCTCCTAGAAAAAAGGACGCCGTCATTCGCGACGGCGTCTCCGTGTTTCGCTTCAATCCAGGGTGTTGATGAGCCGCATTCCACGTCGCGTCGGGGCCGCCTGGTTAAGCTGGTACCGAGAGAAGCCAAACAACGCGCAGCGCTGCCCGTCGGTAAGTTCGGCGAGTGCCCACGCGACATCATCAAACTCGGCAACGGCGAGTACCGCGCGTTGCTCGGCACTCTTGCCGCGGAGCTGATAAGCCAGCTCAAGACCGGCGACTTGCCGGATGACGCTGGTTGTGCCATTTAGGAAGTCAGGCTTCAGCATTTTTAACCTCCTACGGTTGGTTGCTGAGGTCTTCTATTGCGGCTGGTGTTGGTCTGAACCACTCGGCACCAGCCGCTTCCTTCACTGCTTTACCGCCAACTTGTAGTCCGGCTCGACGGCATCCTCCGGTTGAAAAAATTCTGACGTATAAGGCGGCCGCTCTCTCCTATGCGGCGGCACGCTCTTGCCGTTTCGCCGCGGTCTCGGCCTCGCGCTCGCGCCGCCAGTCGAGTTCGGCTTCCGGGGTGATGATGACCCTGCCGCCGATTTCGATCTCGCGCGGCCCCTTCTTCTTCCGCTTCAGGTCGTAATACTTGCTCTCGGAAATCGCGTTGCTCTCGCAAAAGCTCAGGATGGTATGAGCGTCGCCGGGCTTGCGCTGGCGGCTGCGTTGACGAAACGCCAAGCGGCGTTTGAATTTGCGTTTGCGCTCGTGCGTGTCGCGCTGCTGCTGACGTTTGCGGGGGGACGTTGGCTCGCCTCCGTTCCGTGAAGGACGAAGCCAGTAAACGTCGGAAACAGGCGGGTTTTAAAATCCTATTTTTGGGGGTAAAACCCGCGTCGAGCGCGTGGCGTCTTGCTAACGTTAGTAAAACGGATTTTCTCTTGCGCTGTCGGTGGTTGAAACGTCTTGTCAATGCTGACAAGACGCAAATCAGCCGCCTGTCCGCTCCCCCCGCCGTCGCGGGTCCTGCGCTCTGAGGCTCGCGCGTCCCTTGTATTGGCGATCGATGGCGTCGCGCACCGTGTCGGGCTGAGGCAGCTCGCGTTTCGGCATGACGAGCCGCATGGCCGCGAGCATGAAGTTGACGAGCGGGGTGCGCGGCGGACCGACATTAGGGAGTTCCGGCTCGAAATAGCTGAGCCAAACCTCACACAGCCAATGGTATAGCATCGCGTGTTGCTCGTTCCGGCGGGCCGCGTTGGCATCTTGCAGCGTGTGGGCGACGAGCAACACGTCCTCCGTTCGCCGCCGTAGCCCTTCGAGGCACAACAAGTCGCGCTCGGTCTTGTTAGCGATGTTGCGCTTGATCTCGTAATTCCGATCTGTTTTCCACACACCGGACGGAAACTGCACACGATAGTCCGCCTCGAACGCGTCGAGATGCTTCAGCATGCGCTCAGCCCGCTTGGCGTCCGTGGCAACACGCTCGCGATCGTAGGCAAACGCCGGATAGCTCTCGAATAGAACTTTCGAGAGCACCGCGCGCGCATCAGCATCCGGGGTGTGTGGCTTGGCGGCGGCGCAGATTTTGGTCCACGCGGTGTTGGTCAGCGCGGTCACGATCAGGCGCGCCGCAGCGGCACGACGGCGGCGGTTGCGGCAGGTGCGGTGTCGAGCAAGGCGGCCCGTACCAGATCATCGTAATGATGCTTCAGAAATTTGCCGTAGTGGCGCTCGATAATCGGCGGGCTCGTATCGTGCCAGCGGCTGACAATCGCGATCGGCACACCGCGCAACAGCGCCCTCGCGATGCTCGAATGCCTCAGACTGTAGATCGTCATTCCCGCCGGTAGCCCGGCGGCGCGGGCGGCCCGTTCGAACAGGAGCCGGTGGTCGGCGTTCCTTGGCTGCCACGGCTCGCCATCGGGGCGTAGCAGCAGCGGAGCGCTGGCCGGGCGGGAGCGTGCGCCGACCTCGGCGTGCACCTGCACATAGAGCCCGAAGGCGGCCGACTGCTCGTAGGCGGCGGCAACCACCGCCAACACCTGCCCGTCGGTCAGTACCGCATCGCGCGCCGTCACCGTGTTGCGCAGCGCTTCCAATCCGATCTTCCACGACTGCGCATTGGCGGCGACCCTTGGGTCCAACTTTCCCGCCAAATTGAACGAAGCATGCGCCGGCTTCAGCACCCGATTGACGGTCGCCGGTTTCATGCCCGCCTTGATCAGCGCGTCGCGCCAGTGGCGCAGTTGCTTGACGGTCACCTGCGAAAGCGGCTGCGCAGACAGATGCGCCGGCAGATGGGTCCGCACCAGCCCGGCGTTGTAGGGGTTGCGGCCGCGTGCCGTCAGATCGGCTTCGTAGGCGGTCAGGGCCTCGCTGATTGACGCCGGACGATCGGCGGCGGCATTGGCATCGCCGCGGGCCATTGCACGCGCCCTGAGCGCCGCCTGCTCGTAGGACAGCACCGCTGTGCCGTCGCTCGCCTGCTGGTCGTCGGCATGGCCGATGACCTTCTGCCATTGGGCACCTTTGCCGTCGGCGGCGATAACGACCCACGCGCCGGTGCCGGACTGCGCGGCGCGATAACCGAGATGCACGCCGGGGATGAGCCGGACTTGGTAGGGCCTACCGCGTGGTGCCAGCCGTGCGCGGGATGTCTGAGTTTGCAGGTTGATCTTGGCCATGGTGCCTTTCCGCTGGTGTCGAGCCGCTGTCCAGTATTGCTCTGGCTGGCTCTGGCTGCATGTGACTGCATGCAGCTTCAAAATAGCGGAAAGGCCCGAATTTGCAAGGCTTCTCTGAAGTCAGAAACAGCGCTAAACAGCGCCAACCAGACGCCAATTGCTCTTGTAGGGAACGTACGTGATGTCGATCCCGGTCAGGAGCCTGAGATATTCGGCGCACAGATGCGCGGGCGAACCCGTGCCGGCCGTTCCAAATGCCAGGTGGCCGGGCTTGTCCTTGGCAAGCGCGATCAGATCGGACAGCGAATGCACGGGCAGCTTCGGTTGTACCACCAGCACGAAAGGAATCGAGCTCACATGCGCGAGCGGCACGAAGTCTCTGACCGGATCGTATGGTAGCGCCTTGTGCAGCGTCACGTTGTAGGCGAGCGCCGAACTTCCGCCCAGCAAGAACGTATATCCGTCGGGTGTCGCTCGCGCCGCCGCGGCCGCGCCGATTGCCGTCCCGGCACCAGCCCGGTTGTCGACCACGACTGGCTTGCCCAATCGGTCCGACAGCTTTTGCGCGTACATGCGGGCAACGATATCGGCGGAGCCGCCGGGCGCGAAAGGCACGATGATCGTCACCTGCCGCGTAGGATAGTCCTGTGCGTCGGCCGTCGGGGACACGCACGCCAGCAGCGCCACCGCGATAAGTAACACAGAGCAACGCTTCATCGTGTCCCTTCCATTGTCATTCGCTCGCGCGAAGACGACGATATCTTGCTACCCCTTCGCCGTGCGCACCATGCCCCAGCGCATGACGGTGGCGCGTTCGAGCGAGCCGAAGACGAGCCGCTCGAACACGAAGCCGATGGCGCCGATGACGGCAAGGGCGGCGAGCATCACATCGGCGTTCAAAAATTCCTTGGCATCGAAAATAACCCAGCCCAGTCCCCAGTCCGAGGCGGCGAGCATCTCGGCGCCCACCACCGCGATCCACGCCCTCAGGAACGCTTGTCGCAGCCCGGTGATGATGAAGGGCGATGCGCCGGGGATGATCACTTTCCAGAACAGCACCCGCTCGTCGGCGCCCATGGCGCCTGCCGCGCGCAGCCAGAGCGGATTGACGGCGCGCACCCCGGACCAGGTGTTGAGCAGCATCGGAAAAAGCGCGGCATAGAACACGATGAGGATGGCGACCGTGTTGCCGAGTCCGAACCAGAGAATGAACAACGGTACCCAGGCAAGCGATGGAATCGGCATCAGTGCACTGGCGAGCGGAAGACAGAAGTTCTCGACCGGTCGGAAGCGACCCATGAGGATCCCGAGCGGCAACGCGACGGCGACCGCGAGGGCGAGCCCGAAAAGCACGCGATACATCGTGAAGCCGGCGTGTTCCAGCATGGTCCCGTCGAGGAGAAGCGCCCAGAGCGTGCTGGCGATCTTCGGCAAGGTTGGCAGCAGCGCCGCCGGAAAGACGCCGCTGCGCGCAACCGCCTCGTAGCAGGCGGCCGCCAACAGCAGCGTGATGCCTGCGCGGTAGGCCGAAGTCGCGCGCTCCATCGCGGCTTTCGTGGCGGCGCTCACGACATCATCCCCCAGCGAACGACGGTGTACCGCTCGAGCCGTTGGAACACGAGTTTCTCCAGCGCAAGCCCGATTGCGCCGATCACCGCGACCCCGGCGAGCATCACGTCGGTGTTCAAGAACTCGCGCGCGCCGAAAATCATCCAGCCGAGGCCCCACGGGACTGCGGCGAGCATCTCCACCCCGACCAGGATGCGCCAAGCCTGCGCCAAACCCAGCCGCAATCCGGTCAGTACATAGGGCAGCGCGCCGGGCAGGATCACCCGATGCAAGAGCCGCCGGTCATCCGCGCCCATCGCCTGCGCCGAGCGTACCCAGATCTCCTTGACTGCCTTCACGCCTGCCCAGGTGTTGAAGACGATGGGGAAGGCGGAGACGACCGCAACGAGCAGCACGGCGGTCACGTTGCCCAGGCCAAACCAGAGCAGGAACAGCGGCGCATAGGCGAGGCCTGGAATCGGCGCGCCGATGCTGATCAGCGGCAGGGCGACGTCTTCAGCGCGGCGCGAGCGGCCCATCGCGAAACCGATCGCCACACCCGCCGCCGCGGCGAGCGCAAAGCCGGCAATCAGCCGAAGGAGCGTGTCGAGTACGTGGTGCGGCAGGATCCCCGTGGCAGTAAGTCGGAGCAAAGCGCCGGCCACGTCTTCCAGCGGTGGAAACAGCTTGCGCGGGAAGATGCCGGCATGCGCGGTCGCTTCCCACGCGAGCGCCACGACGAGGAACGGGAAGGCGGTGCGTGCGATGACGCGCCACCGGCTCTCGCCGCGCTGCAGCGGTGTCCCGGCGGTGAGAACGTGGGGCGATGCCGCAGGAGCCAGATTGGACATGGCTCACGATAATGCGGCCGCAGCCTTTTGGACAAGCGAAGTCCCGGGCGAAATCGCGATGAGCTGTCCCACTTGGGGGTCCGCGGACGCGTGCGTCCATACCACGCCAGAGCCCTCAAGATTCTGCTACAACAATTAAGCCTCACATCTCGGAAAACCCCTGCCCGACGCAACATCGAGACCCGTCCCGTGCCCCATACGATAACGCCCGTGTCGCGCCGCTTCGTCCTCGCGGGAGCCGCGATGACCACCGCATCGCTCATCGTCCCCATCCGCATGCGGGGAGGCCGCGCGGCGGAAACCGAGATCACCGACTGGATCGCCATCGCGGCGAACGGAGAAGTCACGCTCGCGCTGTCACAGCCGGAGGTGGGGCAAGGGTCGTACACCGCGCTGCCGCAAATTCTCGCCGATGAGCTCGATGCCGATTGGCAGCGCGTCAGGATTCGGTTCGCAACCGGCAAAGCGGCCTACAAAATCGCCTTCCGGCAGGAGCCGCCGGCGCAGAAAGAAGGCGCCTCAATGTCGACGACGGCGCTTTATGAGCGCCTGCGTACCGCAGGCGCTGCTGCCCGTGATGCCCTGACCCGTGCGGCGGCGCAGACCTGGAACGTCGATGTCGGGCAGTGCCGCACCGAGAAGGGTTTCGTCATCAATGCACGGGGTGACAAGCTATCCTATGGGGAGCTTGCCGCCGCCGCCGCCAGGCTCCCGCTCAACGACGCCCCGCGGCTCAAGGACAGCAGCCGATTTCAGCTGATCGGGAAGCCGCTCGCGCGATTAGACACGCCGGCCAAGTGCAATGGCAGTGCGATCTTCGGGATCGACGTCGTGGTCCCCGGCATGCTCAACGCCGCCATCAAAACCGCGCCCTCTTTCAGCGGGGAGCTGACCGCGATCAAGAATGAAGCCGATATTCTCAAAATGGCCGGCGTGCGCGCGGTGGTGAAGATCGCGGCGCTGGCCATCGCCAACGAAGACGCGGGTACCCAGCATCCGCAAGTGCCGCATCTACCGCGTCACAACGCGGTCTGCGTGGTCGCCGACCAGTTCTGGCAAGCCAAGCGTGCGCTCGATGCACTCGATGTGACATTCGATGCCGGCGCCGCGGGCGACCTCTCCACCGCCAAGATCGACGCGATGCTGGCCGCAGCCTTGGATGCCGAGCACGGCGTCACTGCGCTCGTGCGAGGACAGCCGGGAGAAATCCTAAAACGACGCGCGGCTATCGTCATCGAGCGGCGGTTCGTGCTGCCGCACATCGCGCACGCTCCGCTCGAGCCGGTCAACGCCACCGCGAGCTACAAGGATGGTGCGGTCGAGATCTGGGGATCGATCCAATCGGTGACCGCGTGTCAGGAGGCGGTGGCGCAGGCCGTCGGTTGCGCTCCTGACGACGTGAAAGTCAATGTCACCTTCCTCGGTGGTAGCTTCGGCCGCAAGATCGTGCCGGACTACGTGCTCCAAGCGGTGCAGGCCTCCAAGGCGGTCGGCCGTCCCGTCAAGCTCATTCGCTCGCGCGAGGAAGACATGCAGCACGACGTCTACCGCGCGAACGCGGGCGGCCGTTTTCGCGCCGTCCTCGACGAGCGCGGCTATCCGCTCGCGGTGCACGCTCGCGTCGCCGGGCAGTCGCTGTTCGGCGCGGTGCGCAAGAGCTGGCTCGATCAGACGCCGGAAAGCGTCTGGGACGAGAGCATGGTCGACGGCATCTACAATCAAACCTATCGCCTGCCGCACTTTCTGGTGGAGACCGTCGACACGCCGCTGCCTATCCCCGTCTATTTCATGCGCTCGGTCGGCTCGACCGCGGCCGTGTTCTTTTGGGAGAGCTTCATTACCGAGCTCGCGCAGCGCGCCCGCATCGACCAGTATGCCTATCGGCGCGAATTGCTGTCGGATGATCCCTTGGCGCTGCGCGTGCTCGATGCCGCTGCGCAGGCCTCTGGCTGGGGAGCGTCGCCGGACACGGTTCGCGGCATTGCCTATAACTGCTACATCGGCCGCGGCGGCCGCTTCAAAACCTATGTCGCGGAGGTGGTGGAGCTCGCGCGCGTCGCGGGGCGCTTCGCAGTCAGGCGGGTGTTCTGCGCCGTCGATCCCGGCCTGGTCCTCAATCCGAACACGCTCAAGGCGCAGATCGAAGGCGGGATAGGATTCGCGCTGACCAACACGCTCAAAAGCAGGATCACGTTCTCGAACGGCGGCGCGGAGCAGAGCAATTTTTCCGACTATCCGCTGTTGCGCATCGACGAGATGCCGGAAATCGTGCCGATTGTGCTCGCCAGCGACCGTCCCCCGCAGGGCGTCGGCGAAGTTGTTCTGGCGCCGGTTGCTCCTGCGCTGGCGCAGGCCTTGCTTCACGCGACCGGCCGGCGGCTCGACGTGATGCCGTTCCCCGACGATGCATTCCGCAGCAATGACTGACAGCGTGCCCAAGGGAGGACAACTCATGACGCGCATCGAGCCCAAGCACGAGACCAAGCTCATCTTTCCCGGCCTGCACTCGTTCTACGACTTCGCCATTCCGCTTGCCTGGCCGATCGTGCGCATCGCCGTGGGCTGGAACCTTTTGGTGCACGGCTGGGGCAAGGTCACGCGCGGGCCTTCGGCCTTTGTTCGCGCCTTCGTCGAGATCGGATTCGATCCGGCGCTTCCCTGGATCTGGTCGGCGTTGATCATCGAGTTCGTCGGGGGCATCGCGCTCATCATTGGGCTGTTCACCCGCTTCTTCGCCGCCGCGGCCGCGGTGGAAATGCTGGTCATCACCATACTCTATTGGAAGACTGGTTTTTCCTGGCTCAACCGCGGCTACGAATACACGCTGCTTTGGGGACTGGTCTGCTTCGCCATCGCGCTGCGCGGCGGCGGGCCCTATTCGGTAGATCGCCGCATGGGCGTGGAGCTCTGAGCGGCCACAGGTGACCGATGGAGTTCGGCATCCAGTTCTTTCCCGCCGTCGGCCCTGACCAGAAGCCGGCCGAGCAGTATTGGCGCGAGGCGCTCGAGCTCACGCAGCTCGCCGAGCAGTTGGGCTTCACGAATGTGCGCACGGTCGAGCACTATTTTCTGTCCTACGGCGGGTATAGTCCCGATCCGCTCATCTTTCTCAGCGCCGCCGCGGCGTTGACGCGCTCGATGCGCCTGATCACTGGTGCGGTGCTGCCGGTATTCAATAATCCGCTCAAGCTCGCGGGCCAGATCGGTATGGTGGATGCCATTTCCGGCGGCCGGCTCGAAGTAGGATTTGCGCGCGCCTTCTTGCCGCACGAGTTCGCCCGTTTCGGCATCTCCATGGACGAGAGCCGCGCCCGCTTCGAGGAGGGACTGGAGCAGGTGCGGCGCTTGCTCGAGGAGGAAAAGGTTACGGCGCGAGGCCGATTCCACAGCTTCGAAAACGCGACCTCACTGCCGCGGCCCACGCAGAAGCCCAGGCCGCCGTTCTGGATCGCGGCGCTGTCCACGAAGGAGACGTTCGAGACCGCAGGCGCGCTCGGCCACTATCTCATGGGGATCCCCCTCGGAGGCGCGCATATGGCAGACCTGCTGCAAGCCTATCGCAACGCCCGGACGGCGGCGGGGCACGCGGGGCGCGGCAAAGTCATGCTGGCTTTTCACATGTATTGTGCCGAATCCGCTGCGGAGGCCGCCGCCGTCGCCCGCGTGCCGCTCAACCAGTATCTCAAATCGATCGTGGACGCCGCGTCGGGCTGGATGTCCGGCGTGGCCTCACGCGATTATCCCAATTACCAGAAGATGATCGAAGGCCTGTCACGGGAGACATTCGAGTCGCAGGTTGAGAAGGGCTTGGCCTGGATCGGCACTCCGCAGGAGATCCGTCGCGCCATTGATGATTATCACCGCAGCGTCGGCGGCTTCGAATGCGCCTCCCTGCAAGTGAATTTTGGCATGATCGGACGTGCAGAGGCGGAGGCCTCGATGCGGCTGTTCGCGCGCGAGGTGATGCCGTACTTTGCGCGGGCTTGAGCGGGGAACTCATGGCCGGATTCTTTACGAGCCCGCGCGGGCGCGGAACTCAATAACGAATTCGCCATGTGATTGGGAACCGCGATGGCGCAGCGCCTCAATTCGGGAACCTATCGCGACCAAGCTTTGTTAGGTAATAGACGCACGGGGGAACGCTCTGGTGTTCCTGTGGCAGGCAGGCCGAAAGAGAAGGAAAGACAGCGGGAAGAGCGGTGGTCCAATTCGGACCACAAGCAGGCCATATCCGCGCTTTTTAGGGATAGCGGCGACGTGGCGCCCGTCGATTTCAGACAATTCGGAAAGCGCGCGGGCGAGATCATCGCGCACGCGACGCGCCTGCCGCGCCGCAAGCCGCATTAGCGGAAATCCGTTTCGATTCGACGCACGTCTTTCCGCTCTTCCCGTAACTGGAAATCCAGAGCTACATGAGCTTGACACGCTGAGCGCGATCTCGGCAACGAGACGCTCCATGGGCAAGGACCTCGATTCGTTCGATGACGATCCGAATCGGCACCTCTGAACGCGACGGCACGTTCTATAGCCAGGGTCGCGCGCTCGAGTCCCTGTTCGAACGACGACCCACTTTGCCGGCAGTCGAGGTCGTGGCGTCCAACTCCGCCAGCATCGAAAACGCCAATCGGTTGCACGCGGGCGACATCGAGTTCGGCTTCATGGCCTCGAACTGGATCGGCCGCGCCAAAAATGGCGAGGCTCCCTTCCAGCGCCCGATCGACCTCGCGATGGCCGCGCCGATGAATGCGGGCCCGCTGTTTTTCATCGTCCGGGCGGACTCGCCCATCCGGTCATTTTCCGACCTGCGAGGTCGGCGGATTGCGGTCGGGCCGCGCACGAGCGGCATGGTGCAACATGCCCGTGGGCTGTTTGGGGCACTGGGCATGAGTTTCTCCGACTTTTCTCCGGCCTATCTCGATTTTGCGGCCGGCGCGGAGGCGCTCGCCGCCGGGGACATCGACGCGCAGTTCCAATGTCCGATCCCCAACGCGGTCATGACCGAACTCGCCCAACGCATCGCACTACGCGTGCTGCCCTATCAGCCCGGCGAGCTCGAAGCCGTGATACAGACAGTGCCTCATTATCGCCGCACCGTGATGCGCGCGGGCGCAATCCGCGGCCTCGAGGCTGACGTGGCGCAGATCGCGGTCCTCAACGTGCTGGTCACCCACAAGCGCGTGGCTGAGGCGATCGTGCATGAGGCGGCCAAGTCGATCGCAACGCGCTGCGCCGAGCTTGGGCGTCTCAATCCGCTCTTCGCCGGGTTGGAGGAGCTGTTTGAGCCGCTGCGGTCCCAGGGTCGAGCCGCGCTCGAATTCGGCGGTGTGCCGCTGCATCCGGGCGCGTTGCGCGCCTATCGTGAGGTCGGCTTGCTGACCTGAGCGCGGCTATGCGCGTCGCAATTATTGTGGCTCGATGCCAGCTTCCTTGATCACCTTGCTCCACAAGGCTGTTTCTTCGGCAAAGAAACGGCTGGTCTCGCCAGGCGCGGTCGCGCCGGGCTCGAGCGACAGCTTGCGCAGCATGTCGCCGACCTCATGGCTGTGGAGAACCTCGACCACATCGCGGTTGATCTTTTCGGCCAAGGCCGCAGGCGTCGTCGGCGGCCCGACCAGGCCGAACCACGTGATCGACTTGAAGCCGGGAAGCCCCGCTTCGGAAATCGTCGGAATTTCGGGCACGATGCCGGCGCGGTTGAGATCGGCGACGCCCAACAGCTTGACCTTGCCATCGCGGTAGAGCGGCACGGAGGTCGCAAGGGTATCGAAAAACATGTCGACGTGACCGGCGACGACATCGGTGAGCGCGGGCTGCGCGCCGCGATAGGGCACGTGCACCATTTTGATGCCGGAGCGCACCTCGAGCTGCGCGGCCGACAGATGCGCGGTCGAGCCCACGCCCTGCGAGGCGTAGGACAGCTTGCCAGGATTGGCTCGGCCGTAATCAATGAGCTCCTTCAAGGTGGTTGCCGCAAGATCGTTACGCACCACCAGCACGTTGGAGATTTTCGCCAACATGGTGATTGGAACGAACTTGGTCGGCTCGTAGCCGGGATCGCGATAGAGGAGATGATTGAACGAGAGCGGGGAGGGCGGCGCGATGAGCAAAGTGTAACCGTCGGGCGTCGCGCGTGCGACGGTCAGCGCGCCGATGTTCATGGCGCCGCCGGGGATGTTCTCCACGATGGCCGGCTTGCCCCATTTCTGGCTGAGTTGGTCCGCCACGATGCGCGCGAGCGTATCGGTGGTCGAACCGGCGACGGCCGGGACCACGATTTTGACCGTTCGCGCCGGATAGGGCTCCTGTGCCGGGCTCGGCGGCGACCACACTGCGAGGCTGGCGGCGGCCGTGAGCCCGATCACAGCGGCAAAGCGCGACATCTGCTTCCTCCACTCATTATCCGCGGCACCAGTTCATAGCCCATGCGCAGCGGCTGCGTAAAAGCGAGACTTCGTGTAGGAGAAGAGGGATCGGAATGGAGCAACCTATGGCTTACACGCTGGATGCGTTTTGTATGGAAACCCGCGCGATCCTCAAAACCGAGCCGTTGTCGGATGCGCTGGGGCGCATCGCGGAGCGGCTCGGGCGGCTTGTGTCCAATCCCGCGTTCATTGCCGAGACGTTCAGCGACGATATGCCGCCCGGCCGGCGCGTCCTGCACCACGACGGCGAAACCGACTTCTATGTGCTTGCGCACGTTCAGGAAGGGAACAAGACCGGAAAGCCGCACAGCCACGGCGCATCGTGGGCAATCTATGGCAATGCACGGGAATACACGGAAATGACGGAATGGCGTCGCACGAACCCCGAGAGCGAGGCGCACGCGGTTCTCCAGCCGGTGAGCAGCTATCGGCTCGGACCGGGGCAGACCCAAGCCTATGGCCCCGGCGTGATCCATTCGACCGCGCACCCGAAGAAGGCTTGGGTGATCCGCGTCACCGGCACCGATCTCGACGTGCTCCCGCGCTATCATTTCGGCAAGCAGGATCGCATGCTCGCGCAGGCGTAAGCCTCGCCAGTGTTCTAGTTACTTTCGTTCCGTAATCGCGTTGTAGCGTGCGATCACGTCTTTCGGCGTGGCGGCGGTACGTGCGAGCAAGGTCAAGATCGCATCTCCATCGATCGGGCTCATGTCGATGCCGAGCCTCTCGGCCTCCTCGACGAAGCCTCGGTCCCGGCACATGGCCGCGAACGCTGTCTGCAGGACCTTCGCGCGATCTGGCGGAATATCGGGCGGCGCCGCGAACGGCAGCGCCATAAAGAACGGCAGTTCTGCGAATTCGATGAGCGCGAGCGCGCTGCCATCGTCGGTGAGCTCGCGCGCGATGGGCATCTCCGGAAACTCCGGATGTCGCCGCGCACGGCCGAAGGCCATGAGCGGCCGGAACGCTCTTTTCACCCAGAGATCGCGCTGGCCGGTGCGCACCGAGCTCAAGCCCACCATCTGCCCGTCGAGCTCGCCGCGCTGCATGGCTAGAAACAGCGGCGCCGCGCCGGTGTAGCCGCGCACCACGGCCACGTTGAGCCCGAGCACATCCTTTGCGATGAGCGCGAAGATGAGATTGCTCGACGCGGCATTATCGGCACCCAGCACTAAACGCATGCCGGGCACCTTTAGGTCGACAACGGTCTTGGCCGGGTGATTGGCGTTGATGAGCATCAGGTACGCGTCGTCGGCGTAGGATGACAAGCTGCCGAGCCAGGTGAGCTTCATCGGATCGAACTGCGCATTGGCATTGCCCTGGATGGCGAGCTGCGGCACGGCGCGTTCGAGCTTGGCGAGAACCGAGCCGTCCTTCTCAGAGTTGAAGTAGAGGCGGTTGGCGGTGACGAGTCCGCCGCTGCCGGGGTTGTTCTGCACGATGATCGTCGGATTGCCCGCAATGAATCGAGAGAGATGTCGGGCCACGAGCCGCGCCGAAATATCGTTGATGCCGCCCGGCGAGGTGCCCACCAGCATGGTGACGGTGCGGCCGCTATAGAACGATTCGAGCGCCTCTGCCATGGCTTGCGACGCGGCCAGAAGCGCGCAACAAATACTGCAGATGAGAACAACGGCCGCCGTGCGGCTCGCGCACATGGCTCGCCCTCTCAAGGTAATGCGGCGAGCAGATGCCCGAAGCCACGGCGCGGCTCGCGCACGTGCAGCCGCTTCTGAATTTCCCAAACCCGTGCCGTCACCGGGTGCACGACCGGAACCTGCAGGTCCTGCTCGAGCGTCTCGATGATGTCCAGCGTGCGCCAGCCGGAGCCCAGCATGTAAATCGCATCGGCGCCTTCGGCGGCGAGGAAATGCCGCTTGATATGAGCGTAGACGTGATGACTCGACAGGTTCTGCACTTCGGTGAACGGCACGTCGATGCCTGCCATGGCGCGCACGGTGAAGCCCGCGTCACGGAAATATTTGGCGAAGATCGCATTGAGCTTGGGCGGAAAATAGGTGGCGCCCAGGATTGTCTTGGCCTTCAGCGTTTTGAGCGCATTCACGTGGTTCTGCGCCACGCTCATGATGGGAATTTTGTATTTCTTCTCCCACGCCCTGACGATCTCGGCTTCGCGTTTGCGGCCTTGCACCATGAACGGCGGCGCGCCGTGCGGATGAATGAGGTCGCAACCGCATTCGGCCAGTTGCGCAATGCGCTCCTCGTAGGCCGGCATCACGGCCGCGAACTCGTCTTCGGTGCCGCGGCGAATGTTCAAGAACAGCGGGATGAGCCCGATCCCTTCGGGCAGCAGGCGGATGACCTCTTCGGTCACCCCCGGCCGCATGGTCGGATTGATCATGCCCACGACGCCGCGCCAGCTGGAGAAGGCCATGCGTTGAACCTTCCGTTCCGCCTCAGGAGCTGCAAGCGAGAGCAAAATCGCATCCGCTCAGATGCAGGCCGATGCTATTTGCCGTAATCCTTTGTCGCCTCGGCGGCCGAGACATATCCCTCGGCCATGTCGCGGGCAAGCGCAGCGCGATCGCGTCGGTGGGGATCGCCATAGCCGCCGCCGCCGGCGCTTTGCAATAGAAAGCGCTCGCCCGCTTGCATCTCGTAGCGTCCCGAAGGCATCGGGGCTTCCTGCGGGGTGCCGAGTCTGATGACGAAGCGCGCTCCACATCCCGCCTTGGCGCCCGCAAGGCCGGCGGGGGGGAAGCGGCTCTTGTCGTAGCGGCGAATGACAGTCGCGCTTTCCAGAAGCTCGTATTCGCGCAGCACGCTCAATCCGCCGCGCCATCGACCCGCGCCGCCCGTGTCCGGGACGAGTTCGAAGCGGCTGATGCGGCAGGGAAACTCGGTTTCGAGAATTTCGATCGGGGTGATGTGGAGATTGCTCAGATGCGTCGCCGTCGCCGAGGCCCCATCGTGGCCCATGCCGCCGCCATAAGCCGAGCCCATGATCTCGTATTGCATGGTCGACTGTCCGCACCGGCCCTTGACCCAGGCGATCGTTAGCGCGCTCGACGAGCCGGCATTGGCGATCGCGCGCACCGGATGAAAGCGCCCCAGCGCCTCGAGGAGCACATCCACCAGCTTGAGGTTTACCATCTGGTAGTTTGACACCGGCGCGGGCGGCTCCGCATTCGTGACGGTACGCGGCGCGTATCTGAGCCGCACCACGTCGCGCATGCCATCGTTGAAGTGCAGGTTTGGACCGAGGCACCCGATCAGCGCATAGAACACGCAGGCCTCGACCATCGAGGGCCGCAGGTTGACCGGGCCGCGGGCCTGCGGATCGCTGTTGGAGAAATCGAAGCTCGCAATCCCGTCCTTGATGGCGACGGTGACGGCAAGCTTCACCGGCCTGTCGATCACCACGCCGTCGCTGTCGAGCAAACCCTCGGCCGCGGATTCTCCCTCGGGCAATCTCGCGATCGCCGCGCGCAGCTCGTCGGCCGCCGCCTTGAGGATGGCCGCAAACGCCTCCATGACCGTGCCGGCGCCGAAACGCTCGCACAACTTTTGGACGCGATGCGCGCCCATTTGCGTCACCGCGATCTGGGCTTGGATATCGCCGCGCATCAGCGCTGGCTGACGACTGTTCGTGAGGATGATCCGCTCCACATCCGTCTGCGCGACGCCGGCGTCCACGACCTTGATGGGCGGCACGAGAAGCCCCTCCTGGAACATCTCGGTGGCATCGGCCGAGGTCGAGCCCGCGACTGCCCCGCCCACGTCCGCCTTGTGCGCGATCGAGCCGGCAAACGCGACGATTTCGCCCGCCGCGAAAGCCGGCGCGACGAAAGCCATGTCCGAAACGTGCGGAAGGCCGCCTTCGTAAGGGTGATTGGAGACGAAGACGTCACCGGCCTTGATCGATTGCGTGCCGCCATAGACCTCGAGGATGCGACGCACGAGATGGCGATAGACGGGCGCATGAAAAAACATCGGCGGCGCCACGATCAGCCGCCCCTCTCGGTCCAAAATCACGCAGCTGAAATCCCGCGATTCGCGGATGATCGTCGAATAGCCGGAGCGGTAGAAGTGATAGTGCATTTCATCGACCAGGCTCGCGACTTTGTTGCGTAGGATCTGAACGGTGATGGCGTCCATGCTCACGCCCTCGTCAGGACCAGATTGCCGTGCCCATCGACGCGCCCGCTCCAGCTTGGCGGAATGAGGGTCGTGGCGTCGAATTGCTCGAGGATCGCCGGCCCCGTTATGCTCGTGCCGACGTCGAGGCGAGCGCGCTCGTAGAGCGTTGCCTCCATCGTTGCTCCATTGAGGGTTATCGTGCGTTGCCCCTTCACCGCAGCAGCGCTGCGCGGCGAAGCTGGCGCCGCAATCTCCAGCGGCGCGTATTTCGGTACGGCAACGCGCACGCGCAGCCGATAGCTCACGACTTCGACCGGGCGCTCGTTGGCGGCGTGGCCGTGGATCTGGGCGTGACGCTCATCGAATCTCTCCCGTGCCGCAGTAAGTGATGCGGGTGTCAGCCGGTCGTGGAACAATCCCGCGAGCGGGATGCGCAACTCGTACCCTTGGCCGCTGTAGCGCAGGTCAAGTTCGCGCGCGAAGCGCGCGCCGGCGACACCCATGCCTTCCGCGTCGAGTTCGGCCCGTGCGGCGCTCTCTAGTTGCCGAAAGATCGCCTCGGCATGCTCCGCGGTGATCTCGGCAAGGCTGCGCAAATCGGAGCGGATATAGTCGTGCACGACGTCGGTGCACAGCAGCCCAAGCGCCGAGAATGCACCCGGTCGTGGCGGCACCAGGATCCTGCGCATGCCGAGTTCCTCTGCGACCGCCGCCGCATGCACCCCACCCGCGCCGCCGAACGGCAATAGCGTGAAGGCGGAGAGATCGACACCACGCTTGGCCGCAAAGACGCGTATCTCGTCGGCCATGCGCATATCGACGATGCGCTGGATGCCGGCAGCGGCCGCAACCACCTCCATGTGCAACGGATCGGCGATACGCGCCTTGAGCGTTGCGCGCGCCGCCGCGACATCGAGCTTGTGGGTACCGCCGAGGAAATAATCAGGGTTGAGATAGCCGCATACGAGGTCGGCATCGGTAACCGTTGGCTCGAGTCCCCCGCGCGCGTAGCAGGCCGGGCCCGGATCCGCGCCGGCGCTGTGGGGGCCGACATTGAGGAAGCCACCGTCGACCCAAGCGATCGAGCCTCCGCCGGCGGAGATCGTCACCATATCGAGCGCGGGCACGTCGACCTGCCGGCGCGCGATAATACTTTCGGTGACTTCGAGCGGGGTACCGCCTTCGATAAAGGCGATATCGGCGCTGGTGCCGCCCATGTCGAGCGTGACGAGCCCGCGCCGCGCGTCCTCGCGTGCGAGGTGGGCGCTTGCTTGCGCGCCGGCGGCCGGGCCCGAGAACAGAGTGTGCACGGTGCGGCCACCCGCGATCGCTGCCGAAAACGGCATGACGCCGCCGTTCGATTGCATCAGGAAGCGCTGCTGCGTGTCCAAGCCCGCCCCGTCCAATCCTTGGTTGAGATGCCTCACGTACTCCATGATGACCGGCTCGAGATACGCATTGAGTAGGGTAGTCGAGAGGCGTGGCCATTCGCGAATGCGCGGCAGGACCTCGCTCGAGAGCGAGACGTGGACGGCGGGAAATTCTTCGCGGAGCAGCGTGCGGGTTTCTTGCTCGTGCCGCGGATTCATGAACGAGAAGAGGTAGCAGACGGCGATCGACTGGACGCCGGCGTGCTTGAGTTCGCGCGCGGCGCGGCGAACGGCATCTTTATCGAGCGGTTGCAGCACCCGGCCCGCATAGTCGCAGCGCTCGGGAACTTCTTTGGTCAGGCTTTGCGGGGCAATGGGAGTCGGCTTCGAATAAAAATAATTGAACAGGTTCCCGTCGCGCGCCTGATTTTGAACTTCCTGTACCGCGCGGTACCCCTTGGTGATGAGCAATCCGACCTTGGCCCCGCGCATTTCCAACAGCGCATTGGTCGTGATCGTGGTGCCGTGCGCGAAAAACTCGATCTGCGAGGGCGGAATACCCTCGGCAACGAAGTTGGCGAGACCTTCCAGTACACCGAGTGCAGGATTTTTCGGCGTGCTCGCGACCTTCGCGACCGCAAGCTCGCCGGTGTCGGTATCGAGCAGAACCAGATCGGTATGCGTGCCGCCCACATCGACGCCGAGGCGGTACCGGTAACGATCGGCCGTCATGGCCTGGCATGACGCGTCGGACGACGCACGTGAATGCGGTGTTGTCCCGGACAAAACAACGCTGCACTCATGAATGTCCGCGTGGCATCATCAACCGTATGTCTTGAGCACGTGGCGCGCGATGACCATTTTCATCACCTCGCTCGCGCCTTCGGTAATGCGGAAGCTGCGCTGCTGCCGCCACATCTTCTCGATCGGCAAGTCGGTGGTGAGCGCGATCCCGCCGTGGATCTGCATGCAAGCGTCGGCGGTCTTGAACGCCATTTCGTCGGCGTAATATTTCGCCACGTAGGCATCCTCGCGGGCCTCCTCGCCGCGATCGAGCCGCGTCGCGGTCTTGTAGACGAGCAGCCGCGCGGCCTGCAATTCGATGAACATGTCGGCCAACATCCATTGCACCGCCTGGCGCTCGGCGAGCGGGCGGCCGAAGGTCGAACGCTGCTTGGCGTACGAGGTCGCCATTTCGAGGCAGCGCTCGGCGACCCCCAGCGCCCGCGCACCGTGCTTGAGACGGCCGATATTGAGCCACTGTTGCCCGAACCGCATGCCCTCGCCTTCCGTCCCGACGCGGTGGCTTGCTGGCACGCGCACGTTGTCGAGCACGATTTCCCAAGGCTCATCCCCCATCATGGTCTCATAGCAGGCGCCGAGCTTTACGCCCGGCGCGTCCATGTCCACGATGAAGCAGGAGATGCCGCCGCGCGAGCCCTTGGTGCGGTCGGTCGCGACCATGAGCTGCATGAAATCGGCTTCGCCGGCGCCGGTGATGAATCGCTTGACCCCATTGATGACGTAGTGGTCGCCGTCGCGTACGGCGGTGGTGCGCATGCTGCCGGGATCGGATCCCGCATCGGGTTCGGTCTGCGCGAAACAGGCCTTCTTCTCGCCGCGCAGCAGCGGCAGCAGGTATTTCTGCTTCATCTCGCCTTCGAGCGAGTACAGGATGCCGCGCGCGGACGGACCTGTAATGCCATCCCCGCGGGCCGGTATGGCAACCGTGCGCGAGAGCTCTTCCCACACGACGACCCGTGCGAGGACCGACATACTGCCACCGCCGTATTCGGTCGGCACATCGAGCTGCCAGATGCCCAGCTCTTTCGCGCGATCCTCGAAGCGCTTGAGATAGTCCGGCTTGATCTGCTCGCCGTCGGTGGACTTGCGCTCGATCGGGATGAGCTCGCTGTCGACGAAACGCCGCAGGGTGGCTTTAAGGAGCCGCAGCTCTTCCGGCAATTCGAAATCCATCGACCTATGCTTCCTCCACGCCCTCCTGCCACAACACCCGCACGTCGACGGCAATGGCACCCATGGTAGGCTTGACCGGTTTCGATTCTGTCGGACGTCGATCGCGCACGATCAGCGGGTTGATCTCGATCTCTCTGACCCTTGCGCAGTGATCGAGAAAGAAGCGGCCGAGCGCGAGTGCGGCCGCCTCTAGCGCCGCGCGATCGGCCTCAGGACGTCCGCGAAAGCCGGACAGACGGCGCGCCAAGCGTAGGCCATCAATCATCGTGCCCACGTCCTCGGAGCTGACCGGAAGCAGACGTAACGCTGTGTCGTTGACGAGCTCGACCAGCACGCCGCCCGAGCCGATGAGCAGCAGCGGGCCGTAGAACGGGTCGCTGCGCGCACCGACAATCGTCTCGACGCCGTCCACCATCTCCTGCACCAGGAACCCCTCGATGCGGGCGGAGGGCTGCGCAGCGCGGACGGAGGCGGTCAGCGCCTCGGCCGCGGCTTGCACCGCATGGCGATTTTGCAGGTCGAGCGCCACGCCGCCGACCTCGGTCTTGTGCAAGATATCGCGCGAGCGAATCTTCAGCGCGACCGGAAAGCCGATACGTTCGGCCGCGCTCGCGGCTTCCAAGGCGTTTGCGACGGCCTCGCTTCGTGGCAGCGCGATGCCGTAGCGTGCGAGCGTCGCAGGCAATTTTGCCGGCGAAAGATCGCTCGGCGGTGCGGGCGCGGGCATCGCTGGCAGGCGGCCTCGGCGCGCGGCATGAAACCACAAGCCGCCGAGCGCGCGGATCGTCGGTTCGATGCCCTGCAGGAACGGGAAGCCGGCTGCCTGGTGAAGCGCGAGCTGTTCATCGCTCAACTGCTGGATCACGCGGCCGAAGCCCACGATCGGCTTGTCAGTTTTCTCGAGCAATTGTCGCAGCGCAGCCGGATCGCCCCACGGCTCGCCCGGGCGCGGCATGGGCGAGGTCCATGCCACCATGTCGATATTAGGATCGCGCGCCGCGGTCTCGCAGAGTTTGGCGGCAACTTCGAGCGTCGAGGGGATGCCGACATCGAGTGGATTTCTCGGCGTGATCCCTGCCTGCATCAGCGGCAGCAATGCCGCCTTGGTCTGGTCGGCGAAATCGGGAATGGCCGCGCCCTCGGCCTCGGCATAATCGTAAAGGAGATCGACGGTTGCTCCCGAGTTGGTCACGAAGCCGATGCGCGGCCCTTTCGGCAACCGGCCGCCTTCGAACGCGAGCGCGGTTTCGACGAGATCGTCCAGCGAGCGGTGATTGACGATGCCGTAACGATTGCACATGGCGAGGTAGGCCGCGTAGTCGCCAGCGATGGCGCCGGTGTGAGACTGCGAGGCGGCCCGCGATTGCGCCGTTGCGCCGGTCTTGATCGCGAGAATCGGCTTGCCCATGGCAAGCGCGCGGCCGGCCGCGTGCATGAACGCCTGCGGCCGGCGAATGCCTTCGACGAACAGAACGACCTGGCGCGTGTGTGGATCGTCGATGACGAAATTGAGATAATCGGCAAGGCCGAGATCCGGCTCGTTGCCCGATGTGATGCAATAGGAGTAGCGCAGCCCCCGTTCGGCCGCCGCTTTCATCCAGAATTGGATCAGTCCGCCGGACTGGAAGATGCAGGCGACGGAGCCCGGCGCAAGCCGGCACAAATCAGTGTTGGGATAGCCGAACAGGCGCTCGCGATAGGAGTAAGCGCCCATGCAGTTCGGTCCGGCCACGCGCAAGCGGCTTTTCGCCGTGAAATCCTGGAGCCAGACGCCGCGCGCCTTCGACTCCGGCGCGTCGCCGTCGCCCAGCATCGAGGCGTACACCGTGGCTGAACCGACACCGGTTTCTTCCGCGGCCGCCAGTATTTCGGGAACCCCGGGCGCCGGCACGATGACCAGCGCATGCTCGACCGGCTCGTCCAGATCGCGCAGCGAGGGGAAACAGCGTTGGCCAAACACGGCCTTCTGTCGCGGATTGACGAGCGCGATCCGACCCGGATAGCCGAACTCGCGCAAGTTCCTGAAAATCTCGCTCGGCCAGCGGGCGCGCTCGGAAGCGCCGACAATAGCGAGCGACTTGGCCGCAAGCGTCGTGGCGACTGAACGGAACAGGCCCTGGCTGGCGCTTGCTGCCTGCGTGCCTGCTACATCCCGCTCCCGCGCCTGCATGCGCCTTTCTTAGGACCTCGCCGTCATGCGGTCAAAGGCCGGTGCCGCGGTTTGGTTGTGCGCTACACCGAGGGAATAGCCTTCAATACAGGAAACCACTGGCCGATCAGCGTCGGCGGCCAGGGCACGGCCATGAAATAGTCGAAGGTGAACCAGATGAAGAGCACGAGCACGACGGCATACGGAATGACCAGTGACCAGCGCTCTTTCGCCTCGTGTCGCATGAAGAAAATGATGAACACGCCCACGGTGGGAATGAGCCCGATGGTGGCCATCACCGCCATGAAACCGATGAGGTAGCCGAAGAACAACGCGGCCCGCATGACGATTTCGCGCACCGGCAGATGCGCGGTATCGGAAACCAAATCCATGTGGATCTTTTCCCCCACCTCGTGCTGGGCGTGTTCGGCGAGCCCCTCCGCCGCGACAGCTACCGGCTTGCGGCACATCTCGTTGAACAAGCTGAGCACCGCCGCACATAAGGCGACGGTGCCCACGACCAGCGGCACGATCTTGGCGCTGAAATCCCACTGCAGCGATGCAACCACCGCGGCGCCGATCAGCGCGATCATGAACATGGTGAAGAGTTGCGAAGGATGAAACGTCGGTCGCTGGAAGCTCGTCAGCATCCGCATTATGCCGCCTTGGCTGCGGATGTCCTGCAACAATGGTCGTATCAGGCCGAGGATAGCGAGCGCGAACAGCAAGGCCACGATCGGTCGCAGCATCCAACTCAACCCGTAGCGTTCGATCGATATGAACAGATAGCGTTCGATGGTGTCGCCCAGCACGACGCCGAGGATGAGCGGCGGGCGCGGCCATTTGAACTGTTTCATGATCCAGCCGACCAGGCCAAAAAACAGCAAGGTGAAAAGATCGCCCCATTGGCGCGTCGCCTCGAACGCGCCGATATAGATGATCCCGAGGACGGCCGGCAGGATGAGCGTGTAGCGCAGCGTGGCGAGTTTCGCGAATTGCGGACTGAACGCGTAGCACAGGCCCGCGCCCAAGATGTTCGCCAGGGCGACCGACCACACCATCGCGTAGGTGATGCTGAGATTCTTGGTCAGCATGTCCGGACCCGGCACCAGGCCGTGTATCAAGAACGCGCCGAGCAGGATTGCCATGGTGGCGCTGCCGGGCACGCCGAAAGCGACGGTCGGAACGAGCGCGCCGCCCTCTTTGGCGTTGTTGGAGCTCTCGGACGCGATTACGCCCCGCACATCGCCCTTGCCGAATGTGGCGCTCGCCCCCTTTTCGGTCTTGAGCGCGTGGCCGTAGGCCAGCCAGTCGACGACGGATGCGCTGATCCCGGGAATGGAGCCGATACCGCCGCCGATCCACGAGCAGCGCATGATCAGCCACCAGTGACTGAAGCAGTCTTTCACCCCCTGCCACTGGCCTTTGTAGATGTTGGCCATTCCCGTATCCGCCGCAATCGCGACCCGCGCGATCAGGAGGTCGCAGAGTTCCGGCAGCGCGAAGACACCGAGCAAAAGCGGTGTGAGCGGCAGCCCGTCCCAGAGATAAAGGCTATCGAAGGTCCAGCGCAGCGTGCCGGTCTGCGGATCGGTGCCGATCATGGCGATCATGACGCCGAGACAACCCGCGGTAATCCCGCGCAGCGGCGCGTTGCCGGACAATACCGCGACCATGGAGATGCCAAGCACGGAAAACGCCAGAAGCTCCGGGGATCCGATGAACAGCATCACCGGGCGCAGGATCGGAATGCTGACGGCCATCAGCGCCGCGCCGAACACGCCTCCCATGAGCGAGGACATGTAGGCGGCGCTGAGCGCACGTCCTGCTTCACCTTTCTTTGCCATCGGAAAGCCGTCGAGCACCGTCGCTGCCGAGGCGGCACCTCCGGGCACGCCGAATAGAATCGCTGGAATGGGATCGCCCGTTGCCGTCGTCGCCCCCAGACCGAGCAGCAGCGCGAACGCTGAATACGGATCCATGTTGAACGTGAATGGCAGCAGCATTGCCGTCCCGGTAAGGCCGCCGATTCCGGGAATGATGCCCAGCACGAGGCCCATGATGCAGCCGAGCGCGAGGAACATCAGGCGGTGGGGCTCCATGAGCGTCAGGAAGGCCTTCCCCGCGGAGGCGGCCATGAAGCCGATTTCCCCGCCGATCATGTCCATCTCTTCCGCTCCTCGAGATCGCTTCCCCGCGCATGCACCTGCGACGAATACGGCTCACGCAGGTCGCGCGAGGCTGCACTTGACCTTGCAGGTGGGATCAACACATTCCAGCGAAAGCGTGCATCCCCCCGCATCGCGTTTGCTTTTGACTGGCGCCCCTCGCCCGAGTTCCTTGCGACGACCAGCCTCCATGGTCGTCTACTCAATTGTTTCGGGCTCATGTAAGCAGAAGATCAGATGACGGGAAAGCCGCTCGCCTCGGCGCGTGGGTGTTCGGTCTGCTCGGCCGCGACCGTAGCGCGAGCTATCGAATACCGCCGAGGTCGTCTAGCTTTGCCTCGATCGGTCCTTTCAGTCGGGAGCTCGACATGAGCGGTGCAGCGCCGAAGCCTTGGCCGACCGAACTGCGTTTGCACAAGAACCGCAAGACGCTGACCCTAACGTTCGACGATGGGCAAGCGTTCGATCTCAGCGCGGAATATCTGCGCGTCAAGAGCCCGAGCGCGGAGGTGCAGGGCCATTCGCCCGACGAGCGCAAGACCGTCGCGGGCAAGAAGGACGTCGCGATTCTCGAAGTCGTTCCAATCGGCAATTACGCGGCGCGGCTCGTTTTCGACGACATGCACTCGACCGGTATCTACAGCTGGGATTACTTCCTCGAGCTCGGACGAAATCGGGACGCCTATTGGCAGGATTATCTCGACGAACTGGCGGGCAAGGGTCTTACGCGCTGACCTCGAACGATCGCGCGTGCGTCGCCGGGCCTCGACGGCGCTACTGCACGATGACGGTCGCGCCGATCCGGACCCGGCTGTAGAGATCGATCACGTCCTCGTTCGTCAAGCGGATGCAGCCCGACGACACCGCCTGCCCGATCTTGTCCGGCTCGTTGGAGCCGTGAATGCGGTAAAGGCTCGCGCCGAGATAGATCGCGCGTGCGCCCATCGGATTGTCGGGCCCACCCGCCATATGGTGCGGCAGATCGGGACGGCGCTGCAGCATCTGCTCGGGCGGCGTCCAGTCCGGCCATTCGCGCTTGTCGGTGATCTGGGAGACGCCGCTCCAGGCGTAGCCCGCCTTGCCGACGGCGATGGCATAGCTCAGCGCTTGGCCATTGCCGAGCACGAGATAGAGTCGGCGCTGCGCCGTGCTGATAACGATGGTGCCGGGCTTCTGATTGCCGGGATAGCTCACCAGCGTCCGCGCCGTCGATGAACCGAACAAGGTGGCGAAGAGCGAGCGGCCACGCGCATACTGGTCATAAGGATGGGCCGCGGCCGGCGTGGCAGAGAGGGCGGCGAGTAGCGCGGCAGCGCATGCGCCGCGGAACAGCAAACGTGTAAACATGGCGAAGCCCCGCATCATCGGGCGTAGAATGAAAGAGCCCGAACCCGTGAGGTTTGAGAGTCTACAAGCTATGGCGCGGCTGTCGATCGGTTCGGGATGTCCGCGCACGCGTTTGCCGCGCGGTGTTGCCAAAAAGTCGCTGCAATGTCTTACGGGCGACACTCTCGGGCGACCCGCGTTCGTCGCGCAAGCCTCGGAAATGGTACTATGCGCCGCCAGACGGACCGCCCAGCCGCAAGAGCCCGCCGGAGGTGAGAATGCTCAGAGACGACAGCGGCAATGGAGGCGGCCGGCGCAGGCTGCCCCGCAACGTCCTCGGCGAGCTGCTCGAACTCTGCTCGATAAGTCCGATGACGGGCTTCTTTCGTGACGGCTGCTGCGACACCGGGCCGGAGGATGTCGGCAGCCACACGGTATGTGCAGTTATGACGGCGGCTTTCCTGGCGTTCTCCAAATCCAGCGGCAATGACCTTTCAACGCCGATGCCGGAATTCGGCTTTCCCGGTCTCAAGCCCGGCGACCGTTGGTGCCTCTGCGCTCCCCGCTGGCAAGAGGCGCTCGAGGCAGGCCAGGCGCCGCGCGTGGTCTTGCGTGCCACCCACGAAGGCGCACTGAGCTACTGCTCGCTCGCCGATCTCAAGCGGTTCGCAGTGGACCTGGCCTGACGCTACATCGATCATTGCAAGCCAGCGCGCCGTCGGCTGATGGTGCGGGCCGATAAGCGCTGGCGATCTATTTCATTGATGGCCGCCGTGTTCGCCCGTCGGGCTAGGACGGCGACGGCTTGCAGCCGAACTATCCCATTTTCGCAATAATGGCGCTGCTTACGGGTGTTCTTGGCGGCGGGTCGCAGGATATGCTGTGCTCGGCCGCGCGGGATGTCTCGTCGCCGAGCGGAATGGTCCCGATGTACTTGCTGATGAGCGCGTTCCATTTGGCGCCTTGGCTGAAGCTGGTCTCCAGCCGGCGAAGCGGTGCCCGCTCGGCCTAGGAGGCATCAATGAATGAACCGCTGGTCGTGCGACGCGAGACCCAGATCGCGGCCCCGCCGGCCACCGTTTTCGCGTTCCTGACCGATCCGGAAAAGATCGTCAGCTGGATGGGCGTCGAAGCGACGACGGAAGCCCATCCGGGCGGCCTCTATCTTCTCAAAGGCGTCGGCGGCGACCACGCCCGCGTGGCGCGCGGCGCGTTTCGAGAAGTCGTGCCGGTGCACCGTCTTGCCTACACCTTCGGGTGGGAGGGCGGCCAAGAGGTGCCGCCGGGATCGAGCTTGGTCGAAATTGATCTCATCGAGCGCGACGGCGGCACGTTATTGCGCATGACCCATAGCGGCCTTCCCAATGAGGCGCAGTGCGCTGGCCACAACAGGGGTTGGCAGCATTATCTAGGCCGGCTCACCATTGCAGCCGGCGGCGGAAATCCCGGCATCGATCACGGACCAGCGCAGCGCTGATTTGAGTTCGGGTCACCGGCCGCTCTGAGCGGCGGACTCTCCAACGCGTCGGATCATTTCTGAAGCAAAGACCGCATTGACGCGCATCTGGAGGGATTGGTCGTGACAAGAATGGTGCGTCAACCCATGATCGCCCGATGGCGCTTTCTTCGACTCTTTCTTGGCTCGTCGATGCCGCCGCCCATAGCATGGGCGCCGATCGGTTCTTGGCCGAACTCGGCGCCCATCTGCGCGCCGACGGCCTGCCGCTCGCCGGCGGCGCCTTGTCGCTAGATATTCCGCACCCGCTCATTGCCCGGCGCACCTGGTTGTGGCGCGGCGATAGCGGAGAAGTCATCGAGGCTTTGGGGTTCGCGCCAGGAGGACCCGCGGCAGCGCCAGCGGCAAACACACCCAACGATGCCGGCCGGCGCTGGCTCGCCGGAATTGCGGCGGGCCCTGTGCACGAGGACACGATAGGCTCAGGGCGCAATGGGCCTTTGCTTAGCTGGATCGGCCCGCGTCCGTTTACGCCGAGCGAGACCAATGAACTGCATGAGGCCGCGCGCTTCGCCGCGGCGCCGCTTGCCGCCCTCGCCGCGCGCGCCACATTGACGGCGGCCCTGGAAGCCTATCTCGGCCGGCGCAGCGCGGCGCGGGTGCTGGCGGCACCCTTACGCCGCAATATCGGCGAGACCATCCAGGCGGCTCTCCTCTACGCCGATCTGCGCGGCTTCACGGCGCTGTCAGATAACAATCCTCCCGCCGGGGTCATCGCAGCCCTGGATGCCTGGTTCGATCGCATCGCGGGCGCGGTTCATGCCTTCGGCGGCGAGGTGCTAAAATTTATCGGCGACGGCGTGTTGGCGATCTTTCCGGTCGTCGGAGGAACGCCGCGCAGCGCCTGCGATGCCGCATTGCGCGCGGTATCCGCCGCGCGCATCGGCATGGCTCATCTCGATGAGCAGCGGCTTCGGCAAGGGTTGCCCGCTCTACCCTTCGGCGCCGCTTTGCATCTTGGCGAGATTCTCTGGGGCAATATCGGCGCGGCGGATCGCCTGGATTTCACCGCCATCGGCTCCGCCGTCAATTTGGTCAGCCGGCTGGAGGGGCTGTGCAAACCGCTGCGCAAGACGGTCCTTGTGTCCGGCGCACTTGCCGCCGAGACGGAGATGCCGCTGGTCGCGCTTGGAACGCATGCGCTCCGCGGTATCGCATCGCCATGCCTGGTCTTCACCCTCCCGGAGAATTGAGCCGGCCTTCTTCTGATGCGGCCTAGCTGCCCGCTTGCGGCAACCCGTAAGTAATGGTGGGCGCTGTAGGGATCGAACCTACGACCTCTCCCGTGAGATCCTCCGACCGCTGCTCTGGTTCGGATTACTCCAGCACCGCAGCGAAAAGGTTCCGAGCGGCCGTTTCGGCAACCATCATTTTTATCGCAAGGCGGAGTTGTTCGATCGGTTGCTCGCCTTTGACGTCCAGGTAGACCTGTCGGAAGGGGCCCGGCATTGAAGGCTGCGGCACGACCTTCAGGTTATGAGGGTAACGGTTAGAGGGCATAACCTATTGTTGGAAATAGATCTTGGATGCGTCATGTGCCTCCGGTGTGCCATGCAGACTGCAGAGGCGTGGCACGGATC
>WNFR01000690.1_pt1 | contig 34429 bp, 28 predicted proteins | sample 5400221 | NCBI WGS metagenome assembly WNFR01 (sample SAMN13153357, study PRJNA577476) | soil metagenome | isolation source: 40 cm soil under Madrone tree | place: USA:California | collected 2016-06-14
CACGCTGTATTGCGCGCGTTCGATATTCGATTCCGTGTCCGTAGCCGCGAAGCTTATCGTGACTTTGCCCCCCGCCAACGATGATTCAATTTTCCCGATCACCGGCGGCGTATTGTCCACTTCGAATCGCTCGCTCTCTCGTTCCGTCTTCAATGTCTTCTCCGGCGGATTCGAAGTCGCGTCACTCGCCACAATTTTCAAATAATACGCCCCGTCCGGCAGCGTCGTCGTGTCGAATGAAAAAAATTTCTGCTCCAGATTATCCTTCAGCATCTTCCACTCTTTCTCGCCTTCGCCGCGAAAAAATACCGCGTACTTCAATTCATCTTCATTGTCGTCATGCGCCGTCCAAACCACGGTCTGATAACCCTTCTGCATAGTAGCCAGCGGTGGCGCTTCGAATTTTGTCGTGGTGGTGTTCTGCGTCTGGCTAACGATCGCGCCTCCGCTGGTTGTCTGCGCTGGCGGATACTTCAAAGTCGCAACCGCCGCTGCGCCCGTCGCCAGATTCTGTTGCGCCTGCGCACGCACTCCGGGATCCTGCAGCGCGATGCCGTCGATCACTGGCGCCACGTTCTTCGGTTCGTACGCCAGGCTCACCCACTCGATCCCATCACCCGGCCGTCCATCGTGTATTACAGCCTTCCATTGTGCAAACCGTGCCGCAGGAGCTTCTGTTTGCGCGCCACTGGTCGAATATGGTCCATACCACTTTGACCATTCTTTGCCCGGATCTTCCGTATTTCCGCTGCGTACATACAATTCCAGACGCGGCTCCTTGCTCTTGGCAGCGTTGTTCTTGGTATCCGCCATTGCCGGACTCCACCATTCGACACGACCCCACTGCGAAAATAGCTGCGTGTCAAATGAGCGCGACTCGTACGTTCCCTCTGGCTCATATTCCGGCCCCAGAGCGATCAGCTTTCCCGGATTCGCCGTGCACAAAAATATTTTTCCCGCGCCGTTGCGCGCGATTCCGGTAATCTGTGCCGAGCCCGCTTTGGCCAATTGCGCGAACACTCCCTTGCCATCAATGGCCAGCAGCGCTCCAGTATTTCCCAGCCCCGCCAGCAATCGCCCATCGCCGCCAATTCCCAGCGAGTACACCACATCGTCGCGCGACGCCCACAGCTCTTCCGGCGCGCCATCCGGCGCAATCTTGTAAATTCCGCTCGAGATCTGCGGCGGAAACGCAATAAACGGCGTCGGCGCTTGTTGTTGGGCACCTTGCGCCGGACTTACCACCGTCACGTTTCCACTTGTCGTGACCATGGTGGTCGTTGTGCCGCTGCTCACTCCCAGATTCACCGCGGCATTGTGCTGGCGCTCTCCGATGGCCGCCGCAAAGATCGAGCCGTCCTGGCCTACCGCCAGCGCAGTAACCTCGCGCTTCGGCGTTTCATACAGCACGAATCCTTCCGCAGTTCCACCGCTTTTTGTTTTCGTCAGTCGCAGTACTCGCCCGCTTGGCTCCGTGCCAACGATCACATTTCCTTTTCCATCAAACGCGATCACCCGGATATGCGCTTCGTCACTCGCATAGAAAAGTTCGCTTTTTCCATCCGGCGCCACCGCGTGGATTTGTCCCTTGTCTCCGGTAGCAACATACAAAGTCCCGTCCGGTCCAAACGCAATGTCCCAGATGTATTTTGTTTTGGGGTCAAAAAACACGCTCTTCTCGCCGGAAGCGGAAACCTTATAAACCTTTCCGTCCGGCGAAGTCCCCACATACAGTATTCCTTTTGCATCGAACGCTATCGCCTGCGCCGAAAGTTCGCTCGATTCGAATACCGTCGCCGCTTTTCCGTTTGTGTCCAGCTTAAAAACCTTTGCCGGCGATCCGCCATTCGCGTACGGAGTGCCCTTCGCATCCAGTTTTACCGCCCACAAGTAGGAGGCATCCGCATCCGCAAGCTGCGTAAACTTTGGCGCCAACTCCAGCCTTCCGTCGCTGCGCACCGCGATCCCGTGCGTCGTCCCCTTCAAGAAATCCTCGTAGCTAGATTGTCGCCAACGCCGCGTATGTTCCGCCGTAGCCATCCCCGCGCAAATCGCGAACAGGCCCGCCGCGCCCAGAGCCACCTTCGCCAAATTTTCCACCTTCGCCATTCTTCCACTCACTCGAATCCCTCGCTTATCAACCATCCCATCGGTGCTGACAATCCCCGCTGAATTCACGACAGGCACAAATCTCTGGTCACGAGTCACTAATCACCAGTCACTACCTTACCGGCAAATTCAACGAAACAATCCCCGTCACCGGACCAGACATCGCGACATTCCCTTCGCTCGCCAGCGATTCCCGCAAAATCTGCACGCTGCCCGGGGCAGGCCGTCCATCAATCGCATTGATCTGCGATAGCGGCACGTTCGGCAATTCCTTGTCGTCCCACAACATCGTCGGTGACGGCACAAACAGCCCCACATACAGCCGGTCGTTTTTCCGCTCGCGATTGATCAGCGCAATCAGAGGATCGAGCCCGGCAGAACTACCTTGTCCCAATCCACCAGCAAATCCGCGCGACGCCCGGTTCATCCAGTCCGCGTCGCTTACCATCACCCGCAAGTTTGTACCGCGCATCACCTGATCCGGCACCTTGATCGTCGTCTCTTCAATCCGTGCCGCGCCCCGGTAAGGTCGCACCAGAACGCGCAGCCGCAATGTTTCTCCCGGCGACGCTTCGCCCTTCTCCAGCCATGCACTCTCGATCGAATACGATTGTCGTCCCGGCACACTTTCCACGTGCACCGAAATGTCTTCGATCTTCACCGGTTCGAACTGATTCGTGAAAAGCCGCATCACCACGTTCATTATGCTCAGCGCCACGGGCATGCCGTCCGGGCTTAGCGAATCTCCGGGAGCAAACGTGTTTTCGATTTTCACCGGAGCATGGCCCTTCATTCGAATCTCCGCATTCAATTTCAGCGTTGTCCCTTCGCCGTACACCACATTCTGCGTGAGTCCATTGAACGCCGTAAGCGCCACCAGCAACGGCGTCAATTTCGGATGATCGACAATTTGCGCGTGAATCACTTTTTCCCCAAGCGCCGATTTGGTCGTCAACTCCAGCGGAATCATCGCCGGCGCCGCGCCCAGTTTTCCCGTAACCGCTGTCAGGTGATCGCCGGTAATCGTGCCAATCGGCCCGCCCACATTCACGATTTTTGTGGACGCCATATCCGATGAAAGCGTCGTCAGCACCCGGCTACGCGCCATCGGCAACTGCACATCGCCAAGATTCAAAAATGGATGCCCGCACAAAAATACTTTGTCCGCCTGGATCGCCGTCACCGTGCATGCCGAATTAATCGACACGTCGCCCTGCACCAGCACCATTCCCGCCATATCACCCGGTGCCAGCTTTGCATCGTCAGGACGCGCAGGCGTGGTCCCGCCTTGCGCCGCTACAAATCCCATTCCGTCCAATTGACTTGAAAATTTCTGGATGGCCGAAGTCTGAAAACCGGAAAATACCAGCGGGGTCTCGATTGAACGTAATTCCGCGCCACCTTGCAGCCCCATCCTCTGCGAAATTTCACCGGCGAGCCCGGCCGAAACCGGGCCCTGCGCCGAAGCCGCCGCGCCAGAATTGCCGTAAATTGAGCCGCCCGAGATTGAGCCCGATGTTGGACCTGGGATTGGGCCGGAAATTCCTCCACCGGCGAGCACGTCCGCAATTGGCGTCACTCCGGCAATCGGCTCCTTCGTGAAAATTCCCAGCTTCAGCGAGAGCGCGCCCGCCAGTTTTCCTTCTATATATACCGGGCTTCCGCTCATGCCAGCCACCACGCCGGTGTGCTCCACCCTCGGCCCTTTGAGTTGCACCAGAATGATCGATTGCTTCGGACCCAGAAAATTCGGCATCACGCCAATCACTTCCAGATCAAATTTCTCCACCTGGTCGCCGGCAAAAATCGTGTAAGCGTAACCTTGCATTCCAGGCTGTACCTGATCGAGGGGCATCGTCTGATTCGAAGGAACGGGCGCTTGCGCAGAGCAATTTCCGCCAAATAGCAGGCTCGCGGTTACCAGCAACATCGCAAGCAGCGGGATTCGGTGGATTCGAACGGAAGAACGGAGCGAGCAGTTGGCCGAAACCATGAATTTCGATGATACGCGTCACAGTACCGCCGCGCAATCCAACGCCAGCTCCGCAAAAATTAGCCCATTCGCCCTAGGCGTCCTAGAACTGCCGTTCTTTTATCCGCGGCCCCTGCAGTGCGGCAACCTGTTGCCGCTGTGCGAAATTTTACTTAGCGCGCACCGAGCACATCACCGCGCTCCAGCCTAAAGGATTTCTTCGACCCTGCTCACCGGTTCTCTGGTCGCTGATAACTCGTTACTGATTACCACTCACTGCTCTGTGATCACTGGTCGCGAGTCTCTCTCTTCTCTACAATAAGTTCCATTTTCAGGAGGCCCCGTGAAAAACACCGCGATCCTGCTCGTGCAGTGTCCCGACCGCAAGGGACTGGACGCCACCATTGCCGAATTCATCTATCGCTACGACGGCAACATTCTGCACTTCGAGCAGCACCAGGCCGGCCAAGATCGCTTTTACTTGGCACGCGTCGAATGGGATCTCGACGGCTTCCGCCTGAACCTGCACGATTTCGATGGAGCATTTGGCCCCGTCGCACACAAGTTCGGCATGAACTGGGTGCTCGCGCTGAGTGATCGCCGGCCACGCGTGGCCATCTTCGTTTCCAAGTACGATCACTGCCTGGTGGATTTGCTTCATCGCCAGCGCAATGGGGAACTCGCCTGCGATTTTCCCTTGATGATCAGCAACCATCCCGACGCCAAGCGCCACGCCGATTTCTTTGGCGTACCTTTCCATCACATTCCGGTGTCGAAGGAAAACAAACCTCAAGCCGAAGCGCAACAAATCGAGCTTCTCTACGCCAATAATATCGACCTGGTTGTCCTGGCCCGCTACATGCAAGTGCTTTCAACCGACTTCATCGTGCAATATCCTCAGCCCATCATCAATATTCATCACTCATTCTTGCCGGCGTTTATCGGCGCAAAACCACATCACCAGGCCTACGAACGTGGAGTGAAATTAATTGGCGCAACCGCCCATTACGCCACCGAAGTGCTTGATGATGGACCGATCATCGAGCAAGGTATAACCCGCATTTCCCACCGCGATTCGCTGGACGATTTGGTGGAGAAAGGACGCGACCTGGAAAAAGTGGTGTTATCACGCGCTGTGCGCTGGCACATTGAAAACCGCATCTTTGTTCACGGCAACAAAACCGTCATCTTCGCCTAGGCGAAGGTTGTTGTAGCCAAGAGTGCTTGCGTTAGCGCCAAAACCTGCGCGGTACTTTTCCTGTAGCGCGTTTAAACCGGAACCGAACTTTCTTGCACGTTCTATTGCCTTCCAAACAGAGCAGATTCGTTGACTTGCCCCTCGCTTGCAACCTAAGATGAGCGCCGGCTAGTTCGCGAATTTTTCCGGGTTTCGCCATACATGGCAACTTCGCCCTCACTCATCGGCCAGACCGTCTCCCATTACCGGATCACGGAAAAATTGGGTGGCGGTGGCATGGGCGTCGTCTACAAAGCCGAAGACATCCGCCTGCACCGTTTTGTCGCCCTGAAATTCCTCCCCGAAGACGTCGCGAAAGATCCGCAAGCCCTCGCGCGATTCCAACGCGAAGCTCAAGCGGCCTCTGCATTAAATCATCCCAACATCTGCACCATCCACGACATCGGCGAACAGGACGGCAAAGCCTTCATCGCCATGGAATTCCTCGATGGCCAAACTCTTAAACACTTCATCAGCGGCCAAAGCCTGGAACTCGATCGCCTCCTCGACATCTCCATCGATGTCGCTGACGCACTTGCCGCCGCGCACGCCGAAGGTATCGTCCACCGCGACATCAAGCCGGCAAACATCTTCATTACTAAGCGCGGCCACGCCAAAGTTCTCGACTTCGGTCTTGCAAAAGTCGCCGCTTCCAAAGTAACCGCCGGAGCCGACACCGCCCAGGTCACGATTGGCTCCGATTCCGAACAATTGACCAGCCCCGGCAGCGCGCTTGGCACCGTTTCGTACATGTCCCCGGAACAAGTTCTCGGCAAACAACTCGACGCGCGCAGCGACCTCTTCTCGTTCGGCGTCGTGCTTTACGAAATGGCCACCGGATTTCTTCCGTTCAAAGGAGAAAGCTCCGGCGCAATTTTCAACGAAATCCTTCACAAAGATCCTCCGGCTGCGGTTCGCCTCAATCCCGCCATCCCTACCGAACTCGAACAATTAATCAAGAAGGCCATGGAAAAGGACCGCGACCTTCGCTATCAAAGCGCCGCGGAAATGCGCGCCGACCTCAAACGCCTGAAACGCGATACCAGCTCCGGCAGGCACCACAGCCCCGGCGCCTCCGATGGTGAAATTTCTGCCGCTCCAAGCGGTGCATCGGGAATCGCCGCACCAGGCAGCGCGCATGCCAGCAACGCATCTCCAAGTCGTCCGGCTGTCGCGCAACATTCCTCGGGAAGTTCGGCGATTGCTACGGCCGCCAAGGAACACAAATGGGGTGCGGCTGCGATTGCCGCGGTGGTTCTCGTTTTGATCGTAGGCACCGGATTTGGCCTGCGTAGCTTTTTTGTACGCAGTGCGCCCCACCCCTTCGCGCAGTATTCCATCGCCCAGGCAACAAATTCCGGTACCGCTACACTCTCAGCGATTTCTCCTGATGGAAAATACTTGCTTTTCACCAAACGCGAGAACGGCCTCGAGAGTCTATGGCTTCGTAATGTACCCACATCCAGCGACACCCAAGTCGTCGTGCCCTCTCATAACCCTTTTTTTTCGCTTTCTTTCTCGCCCGACGGCAACTATCTCTATTTTCTCCAGGCCGGAGACAAGACCGGACTGTACCACTTGTTATTCCGCGCTCCGGTGCTGGGTGGCACTCCCAAACTTCTGGTTCGTGACATCGACGCGCATCCGACCTTTTCTCCAGATGGGCAGAAGATGGTCTTCATCCGCTGCAACAACCCCGAATCAAATAAGTGCCGCTGGATTTCTGCTGCGCCGGACGGTGGCAACGAACAGCTGCTTCTGGTCCGGCCCACTCCGATCCCGGCGGGGCTGAGTTGGTCTTCGGACGGAAAGTCCATCGCATTTGTCTTCAGTTTTGCCGGCTCTCAGGAGCAGCGCCAGGTCCTGCTTTTCGACATGGCCAAGAAGCAGGAACATCCGCTGGTTTCCTTACCCGACAAGCGCTTCACGGATGTGAAATGGATGCCCGACGGACGTGGCTTACTCGTTCTATATAGCGACAAAAGTACGAACTACACGCGAGGGCAAATCGGCTACCTCTCTTATCCCGTCGCCAAACTTGAACCCGTTACCAACGACACCAACAACTACGGCTCAATTGCGCTTTCCGGCGATGGCCGCACGCTCAGTACGATCCAGGCCCAGAGCGTCGCGGAACTAGATATTCTGCCCGCATCGGGTGGCGGGATCGCTTCTCCCATTCCCGGAATATCCAAATTACTGCAACAGAACAGAAGCAGTGGTTGGCTCAGCAACTCTGAAATCCTGTTGGTGCTTCCTTCCCGGCTGTTGCGGGTCAGTCTTGACGGCTCGCAGCAGGCAGAGATCTTCAGTGACAGCAATGCGTCGCTTGAATCCGCCGCGATCTGCGACAACGGCCACACGATCGTGATCGCCATGCACGGACACGACAACGATAATTCCGAGCACCTGTGGCGAATGAATGCGGACGGCTCGAACCTCACACCGCTCACCAGCGGCGACACCGACGTTTTTCCCAATTGTGCACCGAATGGGAAATGGGTCTACTACAACGGAGGGGACAAATCGCCCTGGATGCGGGTTCCTCTTACAGGGGGAGCTGTCGAGCAGGTTAAGCCTCGAAGCGGGCCCGAGTGGGGTGTTTTCCCGATTAACGCTGTCTCCTGGGACGATCACCGATTCGTCGCGTACAGCACGCGCGCCGAATCCTCCACTAACACTTACATCCAACGGATCGGCGTCTTCGACAGCGCCTCGGTCGACTCCCCCGCGCTGTCTCTCGATCCGAATCCGCGCATCAAAGTCGACGGTAGCACGCTTCTGTTTGCTCCTGACGGGCGGGCACTGGCGTATACAATCACCGGCGACAACAATGCAGACAATATCTGGCTGCAGCCTCTGGACGGGAAACCAGGCCGGCAGATTACGCAATTTCACTCTGACTCAATTTTGGGACTTGCCTGGTCGCCAGACCAGAAGAAGCTCCAGATTCCGCGTGGTCACCTCGAGTCGGACGTAATCCTCCTTCGCGACACCACAAAATAGTCATCGGCTCTTGCCGTTGTTGCGGCCGGTCTTCAGACCGGTTCGGTTTCCTGCTTTGCCGCAGGAGTGGCTGGCCGCCGTTTTTCGAGCGTCGACAAATTCGATGAACGACGAAATTAATCGTGGTGATGCATCGCAAAAATCTTGTCCAGCGAATCCTCATAAGGATACACGTGCACCATCCATCCAAAAATGGATGGATGAAATTTGCCGCCGGCGTTGTCGCAAGCTTCCTGCGTAGCAATCGAACCCTTCAACCCGAACTTGCTCCAGTCCGCGGTCTTCAGTTCGCCCCTCGGCGGCATGCACAGATTGGTGTGCAAGTGCCACATTGCAACGCTCAGAGGAACTCGCTCGTTGAGTTGCTCCTCGGTGGCCCCCTTCGGCATGGTGTACATCGCGCCAACCAACTGGTAACCATCCGCGGTTTTGCGATAGAGCAGAGAAGTGGGCTGTGACGGATCGAATCGAAATGCTTCCATGAAGCCGTTGCCGTATTTCGTGAAGTGATATTCCGGCTGCGGTAGATTCAACAGGAAAATCTTGAAACCTTCATTCAGCGCGACGTGATAGTCCTTGTATTTTTCAATTCCTGCGCGCAGCTGCGTCACAATTTGATTGGCGCGTGCAACGTCAGCCGGCGTTTGCGGACGCATTTCCGTCATGTGCATATGCGCGCCGCTGCCGTGCATGGCGCTCATATCGCTGATCGCCGCCGTCTCATTCGCCCTTTCGTCGCTGGCATCCGTACGGGTTGAGCCGTGGGGCATGGCGGGCGCCGGCTGCGCAGCCGCGCTTTGCTGCTGAGGTTGGCTGACCGCTGCGACGGACGGCGCATTGTGGCCGGGCATGGCGGCCAGCAAAATCGTTACTGCTAAGATCGCTCCCACCACCATCGCGGCGTGGACAAACAAGCTGACTGCGGAACTACGGACAGACATTCGCTTTCTCCTCTAGCTCTTTTCTAACTCTGGGCGAACGCGCTGTTGCAGCGTTCGCCTCCAACTTCTCCAGTTTCCTTCCGGCGCATCAATTCATGTTCACTATCCATGTTCACTATCCATGTTCACTATCCATGTTCACTATCCATGTTCACTATCTATGATACGTAGAAGCGGGTCGCTGTATTTCACTGCGTTTGCAAGGAAGTGCATTTTTCTAAACTGTCCGCGGGGACAGTTGTGGCCAGGAAACTCCGGCCGCCGCATGCTAAAATTTCCAGGTAAGCAAACTCACGAGCGCACTTCGAGCCATTCCCTTGAGCAAAAAAACAATTCATCCGGCAAAAGTAGTAGCAGGCGGCGTGGTGCCTCCTGGTGACAAGTCCATTTCACACCGCTACGCGATGCTCGCGGGAATCGCCGAGGGCGCCAGCGAACTTACAAATTTTGCGCTGGCCGCGGATTGCCACAGCACGCTGGCCTGCATGAAGGCGCTGGGCGCTGAGGTTAAGACTGACAAGAGTTTGGTGCGCGTCACGGGCCACGGGTTGCATGGATTGAAGAGCAGCAAGCGCGCGCTGGACGCGGGGAATTCCGGAACCACCATCCGGCTGCTTTCCGGAATTCTTGCCGGACAGAATTTCACCAGCAAAATTGCCGGCGACGATTCGCTGAACAAGCGGCCGATGAAGCGCATCCTTACTCCGTTGCGCGAAATGGGCGCGCAAATTCTGGCGCGCGATGAAAACTTCGCGCCGCTGGAAATCCTGGGCGGAAAGTTGCGTGGCATTCAGTACGAAATGCCAATGGCCAGCGCGCAAGTAAAATCCGCGGTGCTGCTGGCGGGATTGTTCGCCGAAGGCGACACTAGCGTTACCGAACCGGCGCGCACCCGCGATCACACCGAACTGGCGCTGGAAGAATTCGGCGTTCCTGTCGAACGTCATGGTCTGGTGACGCGCATTCAGGGCAACGGCGAAATCAAATTGACCGGAAGAAAAATCGAAGTGCCCGGCGATTTGTCTTCGGCCGTGTTTTTTATTGCTGCCGCGTCACTGTTTCCCGAATCGAGTTTGCACATTCAAGGAGTGGGATTGAATCCTACCCGCACCGCGATTCTGGATGTGTTCGCGCGAATGGGCGCTGCGATACAAATGCTTTCGCTGCGTAGCGCGCAAGGCGAAATCATCGGCGACATCGCGGTGAAGGGTGCGGAGCTGAAAGGCGGCGTCATCGAGGGATCAGAAATTCCCCTGGTCATAGACGAATTGCCGATGCTGGCGGCGCTCGGACCGTTCACCGAAGCGGGAATCGAAATACGCGACGCCGCAGAACTTCGCGTCAAAGAAAGCGATCGCATTGCCGCGCTGGCGGAAAATCTGCGGCGCATGGGCGCCAAAGTCGAAGAATTTCCCGACGGATTGAAGGTAGCGGGACGCACTGCCGGGAAATTGCGCGGCGCAGTCATCGAACCGCGCGGCGATCACCGCATCGCGATGGCCTTCGCGGTGGCCGCATTGGGCGCCGAAGGCCCGACCACGATTCGCGACGCGGAATGCGCGGGCGTTTCGTATCCGACGTTTTACGAGGATCTCGCTCGCGTCGCGGAGTAAATAAGCGAAATCGAGAATCGCCGTTCTCCATTCAACCCAGCAAATTCCCCGTTCAATGTATTTTGCTTTTCGTATCGTCCCTTCAATGTTTCTACACCGATTGCAGCCAGAGCGGGTGCGCGGAAGTGAGCGTCAGACGCCTGCCGGACAAAGCTGATCTAAGCCCTTTGTCTTCTGCAGCTACGGGGAAACCGTGGCGTAATTCCTGGCTCGATTCAGCCCTTGGGCACTACTCGTCGGGCACTAACTCGACGATGATCGCGTCTAATGACTACCCCGCATCTGTCTGACTATCTGCGGACCCATCCCCATGCCCTCCTTCGTGCTTGAATTCTTTAACCGGCCTCTTCGCATCCGCCGCGCCATCGCTTTCTTTTTATTCCTGCCCGTTTCTCTTCTCGGTCATTCCGAGCCGGTGCTCCCCTCCTCGCAATCTGTACTCTCCCGTCCCGCTCAACGCTTCCTTGACCGCTTGGTGGCCGCCGCCATGGAACGCACTCACCACATCGTTCGCTACGATCCTGCCTACGTTCGCATCCCGTACCCGGGAGGGGATGTTCCGCCTTCCACCGGAGTCTGCACCGATGAAGTCATCCGGGCCTATCGCGCCGTCGGCATCGATCTGCAAAAAGAAGTCCATGAAGACATGGCCACCCACATTTCGGCGTATCCGCGGAAATGGAATCGCTCTGCAAGCGGCGCAAATTCCGCCACCGATCCAAACATTGATCATCGCCGCGTTCCAAATCTCATGGTCTTCTTCGCACGCCACGGACAATCGCTTCCGCCTTCCCCCGACGCCAGCGACTATCGCCCAGGCGATCTCGTAACCTGGAATTTAGGTGGAGCTATCACCCACATCGGAATTGTGGTCAGCGAAAAGTCGCCACAGAGCGGGCGCTACCTCGTCGTCCACAACATCGGCCAGGGCCCGCAAATGGAGGATGTGCTCTTCAACTGGAGAATCATCGGTCACTATCGCTATCCGGGCGAAAGCCCCGTTCGTTGATTTATCCGGCCGCACGGTCGAGCTCAGTTGCTGGCTTGAAGGTAGCAACGCAAATGGATCGGGCAAAGTTACGAACGACAATATTTTTTGATGGTCGAGTTTTGTAGAGCTATGTCTTTGCCGTTACCAGCGCAAAGGCGAAGCCGTCGTAGCCTTTGACGCCGACGGTCTGGATGGCGGTGGAGCTAAGGCGCGGTTCGTTTGCTAGCAGTTCGAAGAGGTGGCGCGCGCCCTGGACGTCTTTGTCGGTGCTGGCGGCGTCGATGACGGCGCCATCGCGCACTACGTTGTCAATGATGATCAGAGTGCCGGGACGGGAAAGTTTGATGGCCCAGCGGACGTATTCGGAGTTGTTGGGTTTGTCGGCGTCGATAAAAATCAGGTCGAACGGTTCGGCGATTTCAGTTTGAAGTTTGGGAAGGGTATCCAGAGCAGCTCCAATGCGAATCTCGATGAGATCGGAGAGGCCAGCGCGGGCGATATTGGCGCGAGCGATTTCCGCGTGCTTGGGACTGAATTCGAGCGTGATCAGTCGGCCGCCAGCGGGCAAAGCGCGCGCTAGCCAGATGGTGCTGTAGCCGCCGAGAGTGCCGATTTCGAGAATTCGTCGTGCACCGACAAGTTGGGCGAGCAATTGCAAAAGTTTGCCCTGGTTGGGCGCGACGTCAATGGCTGGCAACTCAGCGGATTTGTTTGCGGCCATCGCCGCGTCGAGAGCCGGATCGGAAAGAGAGAGCTGTTCGGAGAAATAGCGGTCAACCGCGGCCCATCGATCTAATGAATCTTGATCTGGTTTGAATTTGTCCCGGGTCATGCCCTCATCCAAAAATGCAACTTGCTATTGTTTCATGAAACGGACGTAGAACTTCCGCGATTCGGCAATTCTGCGCGAACCTAGAAGGTGCGCGCCACTGAATTGTCGAGAATCGTAGGCTTCCCAAAACACCAAGGCTTAGTGGGCGCGTCCAATCAGATAGCTCGATTGTTCGAAAGACCGCAACACAATCTATGGTTACACAGACGATAGCGAATGCTGTCCCCAAACGGTTTCAGCAGATTGCAAGTCCGTGGCACACAGTAGTGGTGCTGGTGCTTGCAGGACTGAATGCTTTGCGGGCAGCCATCTACGCGAATCACGCGCGAGCCGGACTGGGGACAAGCCGCAGTCAGCTATATCTGCGAACAATTGCATTTGAATGTGCATTTCTGGCGGTGGTAGCGGTCGGATTGTGGCTACGCGGCAGTTCGCTGCAAAACATTTTGGGAGAGCGCTGGCGGAACATGGGACAGATGCTTCGAGATTTAGGAGTAGGACTGGGGCTCTGGTTTGTGGCGATTATTGTGGTGTCGGTGCTGAGCAGTCACAGTAGGCCGGCGGACGGGACGATCGCGTTCCTGCTGCCGCAGACGCCGATGGAGATGACTCTGTGGGTGGCGGTTTCGATCGCTGCGGGGATTAGCGAAGAGGCGATTTACCGCGGATATCTGCAAAGGCAATTTACGGCGCTGACGCAGAGCGTGCCGGCCGGGGTGCTGATTTCGGCAGTGATTTTCGGCGGAGTGCATGCGTACCAGGGATGGTCGCGAGCCGTCGTGATCGCAATTTCCGCGATACTTTTTGGGGCGGTTGCGCACTGGCGCGGGACCGTGCGGCCAGGGATGTTCGCGCACGGGCTGCAGGATGCGATCGCGCCACTGCTGCTGAAATTACTGCGGCATTAGAAGCGCAAGAGGCGAATCAGAGAACTGGGAATTGAAAAGTCTGGTGAGTCGGACTTATCTTCTCTCGCGTGCACAGCTTCGTGAGCCGAGGCTTTTTTCCTCAGGTGGGATTGCCCCCCGGAGACCACAGCGGTATAGTGCAGTCGCTGGTTTTGTTCCCCCCGAATTCCGGCCATGTGGTTCCCAGCGCCCGACAACCTTTTCCTGAGAGGATCTGCAATGAATTCCACAGAAATGATGAAGCGGGAGATTCTTCGATTAGCAGGAGCGACGAGGCGCTCGGCGTTTATCAACGTGAAAAGACTTTCCGCTTTTTATAATGTGTCGGAGAAAACTGTGCGCAGCGAGCTGACGAAGATGGCGGACGAGAACCGGATTCGCCTGGCAGGATGGGATGGCAGGCAGGTTCGGCCGTTGGCGGAATGGCGGAATCGAGAAGAATTTGTGGAAAATGCACCGGAAGGTTTTCCGGTGCGCGTTGAGTTGGTGGAGTAGTACGTCCTCGAAGAGTTGAACGTCGAAAACATCCGCAGCGAGCAGCCGGGCTAAAGCCTGGCACCACGGTTGTACGGCGGCGATAGGGAACGATTGGATCAGGTGGTTTTGCGGATTTGGATGGAGTCGTAGCTGGTCTTGAGGATGATCTTGGGGCCGCGCGCGGAGCCATACTTGCCCTCGAGGTGCGAATCGCCCTTGTCAGTGTGCGTGGCTTTGAGCCCGCTGCCCGTGAATTCCGAATCGATGTCGCACGAACGGCAATCGGCCTGTACGTCGAAGCTCGACGAAGAGGGAATGCTCAGGGTGATGGAAGCGCGTTCGTTGTTGATGGTAATGTCCTCTTTGGGCGCGCCGGAAAACTGTAATTCAACAGAGCTGTTGGTGTTATCGAGAACAATTCGTCCAGTGACGTTATCCAGAGACACCGAAACGTTTTTTGTACGCGAGGTGAGATTGCCGGGAGCATCGGCGATTTCCAGGTTGCCAGTCGTTTTCTCGAAGTGACCACCGAGCTGGGTAAGCGTGAGATCGGAACGCTGCGAAATAAAACGCACGCCTTTGGCAATTTTGTCGGCGCGAACGGAGCTGTAGAATTCGCCGTCCACGGTAAGGCTGCCAGAAGCATCTACCACTTCGACAGAGGCGCCGTGGCCTGCAACTTTAACGTCGCCTTTGGTGTCGGTAATTTTCACATCGCCTTTTTGCAGGCTGACATCCACGTTGCCGGTGGTGTCGTTGATTTCGATGTCGCCTTCCTGTGTGGAGACAGTGACGTCGGTAGCCATATCCGAGATGTTGACGTCGCCGCGTTCGTTATGAACGATCACCGTGGATCTTTTCGGCACGACTATCTCCATGTCCACGGAAATACGCGAATCGCCGAGGTCGTATCCGGCCGGATGAATCTCGTAGCCGTCGCCAACTTTTACCGCCTGAATGTCAATGGAAGTGGAGCGTTTCTGCGCATCCGCTTCGCTGAAGGTGCGAATTTGTTTTTGGCCCGTTATGCGGAGAGTGGGCTCGTCGGAGGAGCGCACGGTGATGGTGCCACGGCCGCCGCGGATTGAAATTCGGGAGTTGGGAGCGATGGGCTGCGGATTAATATCAACCGGGAACGAGTAAGGCTCGCCGCCGATGTTAATGTCCATTTCATCGAGAATATGCGGAGCTTCTCCTACCGCAATTACTCCCAAAACGACGATCATCAAGCCAATTACTAGGAAAACTTCGCCAGGAGTGATCCATCCGGCGGTGCGGCCCTGCCGTTGCGCCAGCGTGCGTTCGTAGAGCTTGGTGGCTCCCCAGAAGATGAAGACCAGTGGCCACCAATGGCGGAAGAGTCCTCCGAGATGAAGGTGTCCGTAGTTGTGCAGCAAAAGCAGGAATCCGAAAACGATCAGTAACAGGCCGCTGAAGACACCGCTGGTGCGAGGGCGGGTTGGGGAGCCGTTAGCCATAGGAGTTTATTGTCCCTGCCCGGAATAGGGCGGGTTATACGTAGAAGAAGGCGGCGCGGGAGGTGTTGTTGGAGGGACGAACGGGGGAACCGGAGTGACCGGCGTGCCGCTGTGGCCGTCCATAGGCGCAACAGCGGACGCCAGCAAAATAGCGCCAATCACGATCAGGACAATTGGAAAAGTATGCCCGAACGAAAGCATGCCGCCCTGCAGCTCACTCAACAGGAATAGAATCCCCAGGGTGATGATCACTGCGGGGCCCATCAGTCCGCGAATGGTGCAACGACTACAGGTACAACGGGGCTGAGCGCTCATACTCGAAAACTCCTCGCGATACTCAAGATCGCACGCCCAGTTTGTTCCGGAACATGTATAGCCCGACGCCAATCAAGATTAGCGGCCACAGGCGTCCAATCCGGATAAAGTCAAAAATGTGAAAATTGTCGAGCAGGAACAAGACCCCCAAACCAATCAGAATGATCGCGCCAATCGGACGGTCCTTGCTCCAAGACTCAAGCGGATCGGGAGGTATTTCTCCGCGATTTTTGGCTTGAGCGGTCTGCATGGCTTCGAAGGCGGTGTAGAAAACAAAACCACCGAGAAGAATGCCAAGCATGGCCTTGAAGCCGCCATCGAGATCGCTGGAAAGGCCGAGAATGATGGATGCGAAAATGGCGATGTGAATCAGGCCTTTGTTGTACTGGCGATTGTAGATAGCCCCGAGGCCCGGAAAAATGAAAGCGAGAATGAAGGCAGCGGCGGGGCTGCTTTGTCCCGCGGGGCGCGCGACGGGCATCGCCACGCTTGAAGGGGGCGGCGCATAGGCGTTGGCAGATGGTTGCGGCGCTACTGCGGGAGGCGGAGCGTATGCGGGAGCCGGCGCGGCTTGTCCCGTGATCGCGGCGAGACAGTCCTCGCAATAAAGCACGCCGTGCACAGGCCGCGCGCACGCCGGGCACATGGGCTTCCCGCAGTTACGACAGTACCCGGTCGCGTCCACATCGGTATGGACAGCACACTTCATCGAGATCTCCCTTCGATCAGGACAGAAAAGTTTCCGCTGAGGATAGGGAGTTCCTCTGCAAGCACCTGGAGTTGCGAATTCACATCGTTTGCTCGGTTCTGCTGCCGTGGAGTTGCGGGCGCGGTGCCGTCGGTCCGGCCAGGATCTTTTTGCGGCGTCGATTCCGGGAGCGTGCCTTCGGGCGCCGTGGGAAGCTGATTGTCCTGACGAAGTTTGGATTGAATTTCGTAAACGACGCGGAGGTCGCTGAAATACTTGGCGCTGTGCGCGTAAGCCTTATGTGCCTGGCGATCCGTGTTTCGATAAACATTCACCGGAGAAAGGTCGGCGAGCTTCGGCTTTTTCCAATTGACGCCGGAAACCGTGACAATCATCAAGTAAGTTGCGGCCAGCGAAAGCGCGCCGTACGCGAAGCGCGGAGAAGCCAGTCCGCGCGCGCAGGCGCGAACGGCGGCCCAGCCGCTGACGGATTCGCGCGGTCCGAGTGTGGCGTCAAGAACGTTGTAAACGAAACGGGGCGGAAGTTCGACCTCGGGCAATGCGCGAAGATTGCTGATGGTGTGCGTGACGCTGGCGACCAGCGGCGTGCAGCGTTCGCAAGCATTGACGTGCAGATTGAAGGCGTGCTGCTGCTCGGGCTGCAGCAGGCCGTCGAGATAGTCCGTCAGAAGAAGCTCAGTTTGTTCGCAGGTCCAGTTCATGATGGGCGAACCCCCATTTGTTGCAAGATGCGCGCGAGCTCGATGCGCCCGCGGTTGATTCTTGATTTTACCGTGCCTTCGGGTACCGAAAGCACGGTTTGAATTTCACTGTATTCCAATTGCTGCAAGTCGCGGAGAATTACCGCTTCGCGCAGTTCAGGAGAAAGCTTCGTCAGCGCAGATTGCACTTGCGAGCCGAGCTCGCCGAGAAGCGCTTGCTCGTCGGGACGGCGCGCCGAGGATTGTTTGTTTTCTACCGCCGGCATCGCGTCGTCGAGCGAGTCCGTGATGCGGTCGCGCTTGGTGCGCCGGTAATGGTCGATTAAGAGATTGCGAGTCACGCTAGTCATCCAAGTCGCAAATCCGCCGTACGCCGAACGATAGCTGCCAATCGTCCGGTAAACCCGAAGGAACACGTCCTGCGACAGGTCCTCGGCTTCGGTGCGATTGCCGGTGAACCGGTAACAGATGTTGAATATGCGGCGCGAGTGGCGACGCACAAGCTCCTCCCAGGCAGAGCCATCTCCCTGGAGGCATTGCTGGACCAGTTGGGCATCCTGCTCCAACGTAAAATCAGCCTCGAATCCACAAGAGCTTCTCTGGGCGCGACACCAGTAAAGATCGTTGCCGGGCTAGAAAAACAACGGCAAACCCGGTGTCTGGGGCCCCTCGAACGGCCCTTTGAATACTGAGTTCGGCCTGCCATAGTATGGAACGTAAAATGCTTCCGGATTGTTCCCCGAACGGAATTGGGCACCGACGAGCCATTTGCTGCGCATCTTACTCGGCCCGAGCCTCCCAATACAAGACCTCCACCCTGCTAAACAAGGTCAATAAACTGAACCATTTGTGAGCGGTTGGCTTGACGAGCGAGGCTGGCGGCCAGTAGGCTCATTCACTCATGCGCTCCAAGTCAAAGAAATGGCTGCTGGCGGTGGCAGCGGTGGCGGTGCTCGGCTACCTGGTGTACCGGTTCGGCGCGTCGCTCGGACTGAGTGGTTTCAGTGGCGCAAAATTGTGGCTAGCCATTAAGGGCACTAATCCGTCTTGGCTCGTTGCTGCGGTGGTGGTGATCTACGGATGCTATGCGGTGAGGTCGCTGCGCTGGGAAATATTCCAAAAGAATCTGGGGCACGCGAAATTCTGGGAAATCTATCCCGCGACCCTTGCCGGGTTTGCTTCAGTCTTCCTGCTGGGCAGGGCCGGAGAACCGATAAGGCCGGTGCTGCTGGCGAAGCGAGCCAAACTTCCGCTGGCGGATATTTTCGGCATCTGGGTGCTGGAACGTCTGTTTGACGTTGCGAGTATGGCGGTGATTGCAGCCATCGCATTGCTGGTATTCAAGGGAGCGCAACACAGCGGCGATGCAGCGGTGACGATTGCCACGGCGGCGCGCACTGCCGGCTCTATGCTGGCGGTCGGAGTTGGCGGCGCGATTGCATTTCTAATTTATTTGCGCATGCACGGAACAGCTCTGCTCGAAGCACGGTTGCAAGGGTGGCTTGCGAGTGCGGGGTGGCGGTCTAAAGTTGCCAAAATAATTCTGGGCTTTATCACCGGCATTCAGACCGTGAAGTCGGCCGGTGATCTGGTGCTGGCCGTGTTATATTCCGCGATTCACTGGGGCATGGTGCTGGTGGTTTATTATTTGGTGGCGCAGAGTTTCGGCGGGCGGCTAGCCCAGCTGAGTCTTGGCGACAACATGCTGGTGCTGGCGTTCACGCTGGTGGGTTCGGCGGTGCAATTGCCCACGGTCGGCGGAGGATCGCAGGCAATGGCGATCTTCGCGTATTGGAAAGTTTTCGGGGTCGAGAAAGAAGCGGCAACTGCAATAGCAGTTTTGTTGTGGCTGGTCACGTTTGCTGGGTGCTGCATCGCGGGAATTCCACTGCTGATCCGCGAAGGCGTTTCTCTGGGCAACCTGCGGGAACTGGCGGAACAAGAAAAAGAAGAGCTCGAAGAAATTGCCGCGCACGGAAGTGCGGGACCGAACGCCGAAAGGGGCGTTGAACGGGGCGGCAAGGGAGAAAAGCCGGAGTGAAGTGTCCTTTCTGCGGGCATCTGGATGACAAGGTAATTGATTCGCGCGAGGGGCGCACCGGCGACACGATTCGCCGGCGCCGCGAATGCTTGAAATGCGAACGGCGGTTCACCACGTACGAGCGGATTGATGAGATTCCGTATATGGTGATCAAGAAGGATGGAAGGCGCGAAAGATTTGAGCGGCAGAAAATATTGCAGGGATTATTGAAGGCGTGCGAAAAGCGGCCGGTGGCTACGCCTAAGCTGGAAGCGATCGTGGACGAAATTGAAGGCGTGGTGCACGAAGCCACGGAGCGCGAACTGACCACCACGGAAATCGGAGAGATGATCATGCATCGTCTCAAAAAACTCGACAAAGTGGCGTACGTGAGGTTTGCCAGTGTTTATATGGACTTCAAAGACGTGCAAGAATTTATGGCCGAGCTCAAGAACTTGCTCAAGGACCGAGTGAAAAAGTGAGATCAGCGAGGTGGTTGGAATCCTCGAAACTGTAGAACTACAATAACTAAATTTCTGTCGGTTTCGAAATAACTGTAGTTTTCTTTTCTTCCGTTTCCTGCGACCATTCCTCGGAAACCCTGCTCTGGGGGACTGGTGCGCTGTCATCTTCTTACCAACCATTTTTGCTCTCACATTCGGTTCTGCAACTGGTTCTGGGTGCACGTGCGTTTCATCCCCGCCGGGTATTAGGTCCGTTCGAGACTTGGCGCAATGGACCGCCAGCAGAAGCGATGCAATATTCGAAGGCGCTGTACAACGAATTGAACTTAAGTGGCCACTGTCGGAGACAAAGGCCGGAGATCTTATATCAGCTGATATCGAACAAGACCCGCCTATCATGCAAGTTTCATTTGAAGTAGTGCGAGCATATCGGGGAAGGAGGTACCAGAAAAGCGTTCTCATTAGAACAGGTGTCGGCGGTGGTGACTGCGGCTTCCACTTTGAAGCGGGCGGGCAATATCTTGTTTACGCCTTTGCCGACGAGTCTGGCCAGCTCTCGACGGGGATTTGCAGTGGAACTGCAATGCTGGAGGAGAGCCAGACGAATCTTCTTACCTGCGCGGAGAGCCGGTTGTTTCCGAGACTGTCGAGAGGAATAGACCGATCTCTTCACAAAAGCTCTGCGGCCGTGCAATTCAAATCGGCTCTACCTTTGCGGATAGCCAGGTTTTCTTTCTCCGAGTCGGAAGCAAGTCTCCTATTCCGGCCGAGGAAGCCGAACTTGCCCAAGACGGCTCGTTTTGCGCTACCGGCGTGATGCCTGGCAAATATCATCTGTTGTTCGTGAATCGTGCTGAAGACTCGCCAACCTCCTTTGTATTTTTTCCTGGCGTTGTCAAATCGTCTGAAGCCAGCGTGATAGAGGTCAAGTGCGATCAGGCCAATTCAGAATTTGTGTTTAACATTCCGCCTCAGCCAACGTTATCGGTCAGCGGAACTGTTCGAGCGTCAAACAAATCGGCATTGCCTGCCGAGTGTAAGGTCGCACTGCTGAGCGCTGAGCCCTTTTCTTTTTTGTTGGCGTATAGCCAGGACGTCGCGCCTAGGGCACATTTTATTTTCCAAAGGTCTTGCCAGGTAAATATTGGGCCATCGTGACAGTCGATTCTGATAGCGTATCGAACTGGCTAACGAGAAAAGCGGAAGTGGCTCTTGATGTAGGGGTTTCCGATCTATCTCTAGAGCTGATTGCGAAGTAACTTCATTTGCCTCGTTTGGTTGGCAAAACCCCGCTACCAGACGCCCACGCGATCGAACTAGAAGCGGATCGCTGGCTACCGATTACTGATTACTGATTACTGATTACTGATCTCTGGTCACTTGTGTTCGCGGGGCCAGACGCCAGCGGTGAAAGACTTCAACGTCCGGAAGCCTAGTTTTTCGTAGAGTTGCACGGCGCCGTGGTTTACGGACGTGACGGTCAACGTGAGTTCGTGAAATTTCAATCCACGCAAGGCATCTATGGCGGTGATCATAAGCGCACGACCTAGGCCATGGCCTTGGTGCCCCGGCAACACACAGAGTTGCGTTGTGTGACCGACGCCGGGTGAAACTTCGCTGGTTAAGACCGCGCCTAGCAGATCATCGCTGCCCGGCATGTGCAGCACGAACGATGCTCCCGGCACAAACTGTCCGCAGCCAGGAAGCAGAATAATATTTTTCAAGAAGCGTAGCGCGCCCGCTTTACTGCGATATTGGTCGTTGATGTCGCCGTCGATGTGATTCGCGTACGAGAGATAAATCAGCTTGGCGCAAGGATCGAAGTAGCGGTCGTTCCAGCGCGAAAGCCGCAAGCCGGTAGTAGCGCCGGAGCGCATCTCGAGCGACTTGTTCAAATCGAGCAGCATGAACTGCCGCGTATAAAGCGTAAATCCGAGTTCGCGCAACGGGTGATCAACCGGGCCGCCGAAGGGCATCAACTGCGCTTCGATGCGGGAAAGATTGGGCAGAGTGCGCATGCCGTAAAGCATTTCCTCCAGCAGGCGGCGTGCGATAGCGGTTTGGTCAAATTGCGGAGAGACGTAGAGGCCGCCAATTAGACCCTTCTGTTCTTCCATCACGTAAAAGGTGTAACCGGCGGCAGTGCCATTTTCGTAGGCGACGCAACCCGACAGCGCGCGCGCTTCGAGGAACCGCTTGATCAACTCCAGCGCGCCGCGATAATCCCAATGCAACTCATCCCGCCAGTGCAGTGACTCCTCTTCAAGCAACGGCTCTATCTGGCGGACGCTGGTTTGACGTAAGTCGACAATATTCATGAAGGTGAAGAATGCGGACAGCGGCTCCGCGCGAGTACTTATCATAGCCCATTCCCAAAACGCGCGGGAATCCGCCCAGGCGGCGAATCTCGGCATCGAAGAAAAGACAGATTCCTTCCGACAAGGTCGGAACCTTGGGTCGTCGCTGCGCACTCCGGAATGACGGTGGTGAACGTGCGCGAACCTCTTGAGGTTTCTTACCCGATATAAATGCGACACAGCAAGACGGGTCTCCGCTTTGGCGAAGAAAGACGTGTGTTAGAGTCAAGAAAGATAGCCATTTCAACGTGAGGTAATGACAGGGGCGCGCGCAGCACGCTCGGTCGCGCAAGCCACGTATGTCAATTCTCTTCGAGCTCCGCTACCCGACCAAGTGGTATACGAAGCTTTTTACGGCGATGGTCGCGCTACTGTTCTTCGCGGGACTCGCCACCCTGGCTATTGCCGGATTCCTGGTCTATCGGATTGTTAAGCCCAATCGCACCAGCTCGGACATAAATCTTCAGACTTTCCCTGGCCGGCCGGACGCCGTGCAATTTGAGGTTCCGGGACCGGCGGGGGCGCGCGAAGGCTGGTTTTTCCCAGGATTTCGCGGTGTGCCGACGATCATCCTCTGCCACGGCTACGAGTCCAGCAAAGGTGAGCTGTTGACGCTGGTTTCCGCACTGCAGGATCACCAGTTCAACGTCTTCGTATTTGACTTTGTGGGCCACGGAGCGAACGCTGGGACCACTTCTTTTGGATACCGCGAAGCCGCCGAGCTAAAAGCGGCCATGAACGCGATTGCGCAACGTAACGACGTGGATCCCGAACGTTTCGGTGTCTGGGGCTACAACCTCGGCGCTTATGTGGCATTGCGCGATGCGGAATCCGACAAGCGCATTCGCGCGGTGGTTCTCGATTCGGTGTACGACAAGCCGGAAGAGATGGTGAAAGTGGAAGTCGGCAAGACGGGGCTGGGCGGATTTCCGTTCATGGCGCGTGCCGCGGAACTGAGTTTTGATTGGCTGAACTACGAGCATCATCAGGATGCAGCGTTGTCCGCTAGTCTCAATGCGGTCTCCGGTGTGCCTAAACTCTTCCTGCAGCCCTCTGACGAACGCGAACTCGGGGACAGCACCAGGCAACTGTTTACAAAATCCCCTGAACCGAAAGAGATAGCCATGTTGCCGCATGGGAATTACGTTTCGTTGGGCGAAGACGAGAAGCGCATGTACGAGAACCGCGTGGTTTCATTTTTCCTGACGCGGCTCCCGCCCTCCGCCAAGCCGGTCAAGTGAATCCGAGGGCGCAATTCTCAGCAGCGACCAGTTCACGTTCAGGTCAAGGTTCTCCCACAAGTTTTTGCAACTGTCCTCAGTTCGTAGAGCTTCACAAGAAACTCCGCTAGCGAGAACAAAACCGTTCCGGATTGGACTCTCCGTCCACTCTGGCACTTCCCGATGCAGATAAAAGTTAAGGGCATAACCATAATTGCGGCGAAAACCGAGCACGCGCAATTGCTCTGTCGGCGGAACGTTTAGACGCGTCGCGACAGCAAGTGGCTTACAGGAGAGTAAATCGAGGTGAGCGCGATCGACGACGACTGGAGAAGATTGCATGAGAAAAGCGAAGCCTAGAATGCTCAAGCCCACGAACCAAAACTCAGTAGACGAATTAGCAGACGTCCAGAACGATACTCCGGCGCAGACCGTAATCACCGAAAGTACCAAGGAAATCACAAGTGCCGCTATTGTCTCCCCGAATGAGAGCCGGTGCGAATGGAGGGGGACGAACCTTGAATAGTCTTGCAGCTGAAAGTAGAGGTACATAACGGCGCACAGGAAGATAAGTCCGCTTACAGTGAGCGCTATGCCCGCAGTGCGCCGCTTTAGGTGTGTTCCTGCTGAAAGAATCCTGGATAACAGAAACCCAATCGCCGGAACGGCGGGTAAGACGTATCCGGGCAGCTTCGATTTCGAAAATGAAAAAAATAACAGGCAAAAACCTACCCAGCTGAGAGTTAGGTATGTAAGCGGGCTAACGTGGCGAGTTTTCGAAAATTCGGCAAACCCTTTTCCAGCGGCCACAATCGTCAGCAATGACCATGGTACAAACGCTATGAATAGGATGGGGATATAAAACCAGAAGGGTTGGATGTGTTGGAATTCTGGCGTGAGGTAGCGCTTAAAATTGTGTTCGATGATGAAGATGCGGAAGAAATCGGGGTTGCGGCGAGCGCATAGGATGTACCAGGGCAAGGCGGTCAGGCAGAAAGACGCAACTGCGGCGGGATGAAACAGCCACAATGCGTCACGCCAGCGTTTTGTTAAGATGGCCCAGAAGAAAATCGCGCCTCCGGACAGAATAATCGCAGCGGGGCCTTTTGCGAGTACCGCCAGCCCTAGAAAAAATCCAAACAATAGCAGCGCAAGCCACGGCGTGTGCGGAAGGATTGGTGTGTTTTCACTTTGCGTGAGACCGAGCGCAACGGCGGCGCACACCATCGCAATCGTGAACATTCCTGCGAACGGCATGTCCGTTGCGGCGGCATGCGAGAAGCCGATCATGCCCACGCTTGTGGGCAAAAGCAGCAGCAGCCAGCGCGCGCATTCTTCTCCGTAAGTGCGCCAGGCGAGCCATGCGAGGGCGAGCGTTGCGAGAAGAGCGGAGATCGCGCTGGGCAAGCGAGCGGCGACCTCGGGTGCGCGATCGCCGAAAAGTTTGAAGAAGATTGCGCCACCCCAATAGAGGAGCGGCGGCTTTTCGAACCAGGGTTTTCCGTAGAGGCGTGGCGTGACCCAATCGCCACTTTCCGCCATATCGCGGGCGATCCAGGCGTAGCGCGGCTCGTCGGGGCCGACGAATCCAATGACCCCGAGATGGCTGAAATAGCAGATGTAAAGCGCGACGACGATGAGAATGGCCCAAGCAATGCGCTGCGTGGGTGTCGCAGTGGTTTCACCGGACGGTTGTGAAGTCATAGACAGTCGGTTATCTCTGGCAGCCGCGAAAGGTAAGTTCTAGCATAATGTCCAGCGATGAAGGAATGGCTGGCGTTCGCAGTCGTATGGATTGTTCTTAAAATTACGGGCGCGTTGCCGCGACGGTTGGCGCGTGCGTTGGCTGTGGCGGTTGCGCGAATCTTGTTCGCGGTGACGGCGAAGCTGCGCAAGACAGCTGAATTCAATTTGAAGCTGGCGTTTCCTGAGTGGACCGACACGCAGCGCGCGGCAACAATTCGCGGTATGGTGCGCAGCCTCGGCTGGATGGCCGCAGAGTTTGCGCGCATGCCTCGCTACACCCGAGAAAATATCGAGGAAGTGATTGTCCTCGATGGCCAGGAAAATTTTCTGGAAGGCCAGCGTCGTGGAAAAGGCGTGCTCTTTCTTACGGCGCACATGGGCGCGTGGGAGCTGTCGTCGTTCGCGCATGCCCTTTATGGCTATCCCCTGCATTACATGGCCAGGCCGCTCGATAATGCGCGGCTCGATGCGCTGGTGAATCGTTGCCGAGGCCTTTCCGGCAACGCACCAATCTTTAAAAATGAGTCCGCCCGCGCCATGCTCAAGATTTTGAAGGACGCAGGCACGATCGGAATCCTTGCCGACCAGAACACCATGCCTGAAGAAGGCGTATTCGTGGACTTTTTTGGCGTGCCCGCCTGCACAACCACCGGCATCGCGCGCGTCGCCCTTCACAACGGAGCCGCGGTGGTACCGGGCTATGCTGTGTGGGATGAATCGCTGCGGAAATACCGGCTGCGGTTCGAACCGCCGCTGGAGTTGATTCGCACCGGCGACACCGCGCGCGACATCCTTGAAAACACGCAACGATTTGCGAAGGTCACCGAAGAAATCATTCGAAAATATCCGCAGCAGTGGGTCTGGGTACACGCACGCTGGAAAACCCGGCCGGCAGGCGAACCGCCGCTTTACGATTTCTTGTGAGATACCAACACGGTACCTGTCCTCACGGATAAGCAATTTGGGAGGCGTCATGAAACACACGGCGAAAGATTTAGCCGAAGCGCTCGGTGCAACTGTCGAAGGCGACGCTTCAGTCGAACTGACGGGAGTCGCCGCACCTGAGCGCGCCTCGTCCAGTGATTTAATTTTCGTGGACTCGCCGAAACATACTGCCCGCGCGGAAACGTCCGCGGCGAAATGCGTTGTCCTTCCGCCAGGACTGACGGTCGCTGGCAAGACTGTGCTACGTGCCGAAAATGTAAAGGTCGCATTCGCAAAGGCCGCGGCGCTTTTGCGTGAACCGTCCATCATTGCAAATGGTATCCATCCGACAGCAGTGATCGCGCCGCTCGCGAAAATTGCCCCCAACGCCAGCATCGGTCCTTATGCCGTAATCGGCGAAGATGCCCACATTGGCGAGCGCACACAAATCGGCGCGCATTGCTTCATCGGCGCTGCAACTTGGGTTGGCGACAACTGCCGCATTCATCCTCGCGTGACGCTCTATGCGAACATGCGCATTGGCAATCGTGTTGAAATTCACTCGGGAGCGGTTGTAGGCGCGGATGGCTTTGGCTACGCATATGGCCAAGGCCGGCACTGGAAATTTCCGCAGGCGGGTATCGTGGAGATTGCCGATGACGTGGAAATTGGCGCGAACGCCACAATTGATCGCGGTTCGCTCGACGATACGCGCATCGCTGATGGCGTGAAAATCGACAACCTGGTGCACGTCGGCCATAACGTGCAAATTGGAGCTCATACGGTCATCGCTGCGCAGACCGGCATCTCCGGCTCCAGCGTTCTGGGGCATCATGTAATTGTCGGCGGCCAAGTTGGCATTGCGGACCACTGTAGGCTCGAAGACGACTCCATTGCGGGTGCGCAAGCCGGCATTCCGACGGGGAAAACGATCCGCAGCGGCCAGGTCGTTTGGGGCACGCCGGCGCGGCCGCTCGATAAATTCAAGCAGCAGTACGCGTGGTTTGCGCGTCTCCCGGAGCTCGGCGCGCGCATCAAAAGGTTAGAAGGCGAGCTAGAGGCAAAACTTGGCAAGTCCTGAACCATCGCGCAAATCCGCGCCGTGCCGCCTGATCGTCGTGGGCGGCCACACGCGTAGTATCGGCAAAACGCAGCTGGTGTGCGACCTGATCGCAGCGCTGCCGCAAGCCGGCTGGCTCGCCGGGAAAATCACGCAATACGGTCACGGCGTGTGCGCAACAAATGGCCACGACTGCGATTGCGCTCCGACCGAACACGTTGTCGCGCTGGATTGGGAATCTGACGCTCACGCCGGGACCGACAGCGCTCGTTTCCTGCAGGCAGGCGCCTCTCGTTCGTTTTGGCTGCGCACCAAACAAGGCTATTTGGCCGAAGGCATGCCGCCTCTCAGGCAAGCTCTCGCCGAAGGCAGACAAACTAATGCCAGCGATGGCCGCAACGTCATTCTAGAAAGCAATTCGCTCTTGCAGTTTGTAAGACCGTCCCTGTACGTCACCGTGCTCGATACCGCTCGTGAAGACTTCAAGGATTCTGCTCGCCATATGCTCGACCGCGCCGATGTTTTTGTATTCCGGCGGGGACTCGATGATGGCGCAATCAGCCAGCCGCCGTGGATGCAACTCCCGACGCAATTGTTGCGACAAAAACCGTCGCTGCTCCAGCGCGAAGGCGAGCCGCTTCCCGATCCGCTTTTTCAACTGGTCAAGCGAATTCTGGAATCGCCAGCCAGCGTTTTAGTGTGATGACGAATCAAAAAAACGGGACATCTTGGCCGTTGACCCAAGAAGTCAAATAAGGCGATACTTAGGTAGTACCTGGGGAACGCCTGCAGGCTGTCCGTTTTTGCTCTGGAACTATATGTAAATAAAGAAGTTAACGGGTTGCCTGGGGGTGATGCAGGATTTGCGGCCGACAAAATACTTCAAACCACTGCTCTGGGGGAGCATCGATGGCCTCACTCGTCAGAATGGGTGAAGAGCGTTTGACCACTGCGGCGCCGATTCCGGCGCGTCAGCAGGATTGGGCGCGGGAACTTCCAGAATCGATTGAGCGCGGTGCCGAGCACCTGCTCTCGCTGCAGGCCGTCGACGGCTATTGGCAGGGCGAGCTCGAAGCCGATTCGACCCTCGAATCAGACTATATCTATTATCTCTTTGTACTTGGCAAGGCCGATCCTGTTCGCATCGCCAAGCTGGCTAACTATGTCCGGAACAAGCAGCTCGAAGATGGTGGCTGGAACATTTATCCCGGCGGCCCGTCTGAACTAAACGCAACTTGCAAAGCCTACTTCGCCCTGAAGCTCGCTGGCGAAGATCCGAATTCTCCACATTTGACCGCTGCCCGCGAAACAATTCACCGTCTCGGCGGTCTGGAACTCACCAATTCCTATGTTCGCTTTTATCTCGCGCTGGTCGGTGCAGTGGGCTGGGACCTTGTGCCCGCGATTCCGCCGGAGCTGATGCTCCTGCCCAACTGGTTCTTCATCAACATTTACGAAATGTCATCGTGGACGCGCGGCATCGTAATTCCGATGGCGATTCTTTGCGCGATACGTCCCGAATGGCGTCTGCCCGAACACGCACGCGTGGATGAACTCTTCAAGAATCCTGCGCGCAAAGCGGCGGCGTTTGATTGGAGCGATAAGCTCGTATCCTGGAAAAATTTCTTCCTCGCGCTTGACCGCGTCTTCAAGATTTACGAAAAGGTTCCCTGGAAGCCATTCCGCCAACGCGCATTGCGCGAAGCGAAGCACTGGGTTCTGGATCACATCGAACGCACCGAAGGCCTTGCCGCAATCTATCCGGCAATGATGAATTCGATTTTTGCGCTGATAGCCATGGGCATGGGACCGGATGATCCGCTGACCCGGCGCGAGATTCAGGAATTTTCGCGTTTTGAAATTGAAGAACCGGACACGATTCGCTTGCAGCCGTGCGTTTCTCCCGTGTGGGATAGCTGCATCGCTATGGTTGCGCTCGAGGAAGCCGGCGTCGCTCCCGATCACCCGTCTCTTGTAAAGGCTGCGGAGTGGATTTTGTCCAAGCAGATTCTTGGCCCGGGCGATTGGCAAGTAAAAAATAAGGACGCCGAACCAGGCGGCTGGGCATTCGAATTTCGCAATGATCATTATCCTGACGTGGATGACACTGCGTTTGTATTAATGGCGCTGCAGCGAGTGAAGATTCCCGACGAAAAGCGCATGGAAGCCGCGATTCGCCGTGGCATACAGTGGCTGCTTAGCATGCAGAATCGCGATGGCGGTTGGGGCGCGTTCGACCGCGACAACAGCCGGCGATACATCTGCAACATTCCGTTCGCCGATCACAACGCCATGATTGATCCTTCAACCGCCGATGTCACCGCACGCGTTCTCGAGTGTCTGGGCCGTTTCGGTTGGCCCGCGGAACATCCTGCCGTGCAGCGCGCTGTGAAATTTCTTTTGCAGGATCAATGCGATGACGGATCGTGGTTCGGTCGCTGGGGCGTGAACTATGTTTACGGCACTAGTGGCGTGTTGCGGTCGTTCGAAACTGTTTCGCTAACCGCGCAGGAGTATTGCAAGCGCGCTGTCGAGTGGCTCAAGTCCGTGCAAAAGCCCGACGGCAGCTTTGGCGAATCGCTGCACAGCTATCACGTCGAGTCTTCAAAAGGGCAGGGCAACAGCACGGCTTCGCAAACTGCCTGGGGACTGATCGGGCTTCTTGCCGCGGCCGGACCGGATGATCCGGCGAGTTCGAAAGCCGCAGAATATCTTGTCACGCAGCAAAACGAAGACGGTTCCTGGGATGAATCCGATTTTACCGGTACCGGTTTTCCGTGCGTTTTCTATTTGAAATATCACCTCTATCGCAATTCGTTCCCGGTTTACGCCCTGGCCCGTTTTCACAATGGAGTGCGTGACCGCGAAGCGGTCAACCAGTCCCGCCGGGCCGAAGAATTCTGCGCGTTCAAATTCCGTCCGGAAGAATTCCGGCTGCGCAGTGGCTTTTAGGACCCGAATGAAGTTCCCTTCAAGGTTAAGCCTGGATCTTTTACGCGGCAGGATAGCCCGCGCATTCGCGAGCAGTCGCGACAATTCGACTATATTTCATCTTTCTCCATCGGCTTTCTCTTCTACCAACCAAAAGGAAATTGACGCCGAGTCCGATCCCAACGCCGCAGTAATGGAAATTCCCGCAACTATCGTTTCGCAGACTGCAGCACCAATTTTCTGGGTTGGCGACGACGCAGCGGGCGACGAGCCTTTGCTGCATCCGGTCATCGGACGGATCGCTGCCGCACTGAATAAGGCCGGCCGCAACGTTTTTCTTCACACGGACGGGCTGCTACTGCGGAAGCGTATCCACGAATTTCGCCACGACCCGCGCCTTTTTCTGACCGTGGGGTTGGCGGGCAGAGAACGCGTTCATGACCAGACCGTCGCACAGCCGGGATCGTTCGCGCGTGTGATGGAAGGAATCCGTGCCGCGAAACTCTCCGGCTTTTACGTCTGCACGCACATTACCGTAAACTTACAAACCGATGTTTGCGAAATCAGCGAGTTGTTCGAGTATCTGGAGGACTATGATGTCGATGGTTTCATAGTCTCTTCGGGCGGTGGTCTCATCGAGCCTGCCTCGGGCAATGAATTACAGGAAAAGCTTCAGGATATTCGTTCTTTGATCCGCTGCAGCCGCTGGGAATATTTCTCGTCGCTTCTCGAAGCATCTTATGCCGCTCCTCGTGCGGGTAAAGCTGTCGTGCCAGCGCCACAGAGTGACTCCACGGCCTGCGAGGAAACGGCATGAGCGGCGCAAAAATTCTTGTTACGGGAGCCGCTGGATTTCTCGGCAGCCACTTGACGAGGCAACTCGCGGCGCGCGGAGCTGACGTCCGTGTCCTCTTACGGCCATCGAGCAACAATCGCGCTATCGCCGATCTTCCGCTCGAATATGTCACCGGCGATTTGCGTGACGCGGCATCTCTCGACCGCGCTCTTGCCGGCGTGCAGCGCGTTTTTCACGTGGCCGCCGATTATCGTTTGTGGTCCAAGCGCTCTCAGGACATTTACGATTCGAATGTCGGCGGCACAAAAAATCTTCTAGAGGCCGCAAAGCGTGCTGGCGTCGAACAATTTATTTACACCAGCACGGTGGCCACCATTGCAGTCGATCGCTCGGAACTGCCGAATGAATTGACGGACGCCAAGTTGGAAGAAATGGTCGGGCACTATAAGCGCTCGAAATGGCTGGCGGAAAGGGAAGTGCTCAACGCCGCGAAGGGCGGCTTTCCCGCGATTGTTGCCATGCCCACTACGCCTGTCGGCCCGTGGGATTGGAAGCCGACTCCGACCGGTAAAATTATTCTGGATTTTCTGAATGGCAAAATGCCGGGTTACGTCGAAACTGGTTTGAATTTTGTTGGCGTGGAAGAATGCGCCGCAGGCCACATTCTCATTGCGGAAAGAGGTCTGGTCGGCGAACGCTATCTGCTGGGGTCGGAGAATCTCACGCTAAAGGCCGTTCTCGATCTGCTCGCGCGGATGACTGGCTTACCCGCACCCTCGATGAAAATCCCGCATCGTGTCGCTCTAGGAGTGGCGTATGCGGAGACTGCGTTTTCGCGCCTGATCGGGCGCGAGCCGCAGATTCCCGTGGAAGGCGTGAGGATCGCACAGCATATGATGTTTGTGGACTGCAAGCGCGCGGCGCGCGAACTTGGTTTTCAGCCCGGCTCGGCCACTGCGGCATTCCAGCGCGCAGTCCGCTGGTACCAAGCCAACGGGTACATCGCGCCACGGCGCGCGAAAAAAATTACGCACGCTGCAGCCGCATAATTCCATAAAGCGCCGCTGTACGCTGCCGTACGTTCGGGCAAATTTGCAGATTGTGTCGCCGGGCTGTCGCCCAGCGTCTATTCTTAACGAATAAATGCGCATCCTCGTCACATTCGCTGTCGAAGCCGAATTCGCTCCCTGGCGGAGACGCTATTCGTTTAGACGCAAAGAAATTATTGGCGACGGCCACAGAGATCGAGTGGATGCGTGGTACGAATGCAAAACCGACGACGTTCGTCTGGATGTGTACCTCACTGGTGTTGGTTGCAAGGGCTCAAGAGCGGTGCTTGCCTCTTTACTGAAAGAGAGGCCCGATTTGTGCATTAGTTCTGGCTTGGCGGGAGGGCTGAGACCCGAGCTGAAGACCGGAGAGATCGTTGTGGCGCGCGAAGTATTGCTGGTGAACGGAGGTCAGAAATTCACCAGCCGTCCATTGCTCGTCGATCTGGCAGAGGAAACTGGTGCAAAACCGGTCCGTACTTTTCTCACGAACGCCCAGGTAGTTTGCGAAGCCAAGTCCAAGAGATCGATGGCGGTCTTTGGCGACGTGGTTGAAATGGAAAGTTTTCACGTCTTGAAGAGCGCAAGAGATGTTCAAGTGCCTGCTGTTTCTGTACGGGCCATAAGCGACACCGTAGATGAAAATCTTCCTTTCGATTTTGGTGGTGCGATACGCCCCGATGGACGAATCAGCTATGGGCCTCTGTTGCTTCAGGTTGCTGTGCACCCTCTAAGGCTGCCGGCAATGATCAGCTTCGGAAAGAAAAGCGAGAAAGCTGCGCACAATCTTGCGGACTTTCTTGACAGATACATAGGAAGGCTTCGAGAACGCTTTCCCCTTTGGGGTGCGAAAAAGGATGTAGAGGTCGCCGCACGATGACCACGATTCCGTCGCTCACTGAATCTTTGCCCTCCCTGGGGCCCATCCCAAAAACCATGCGGGCCGGTGTCTATCGCGACAAAGGCGTCGTACGCGTGGAAGAAGTTTCCCTCCCTGAAGTCGGCCCCAACGAAGTCCTGATCAAAGTAGCCGCCTGCGGCGTATGCGGCACCGACATCAAGAAAATTTTCCAGCGCTACGTTGAGCCGCCGCAAATTCTCGGCCACGAGCTGGCAGGCACCGTTGCCGCCATCGGCGCGGGCGTCACAAAAGTTCAGCCAGGTGATCGCGTGATGAGCTTTCACCACATCCCGTGCGAAAAATGTTTTTACTGCGAACGCCGCCTCTTTTCGCAGTGCAAGCAATACAAAACGACCGGCCTCACCGCCGGTTTCACGCCGAACGGAGGCGGATTCGCCGAGTACGTCAAAGCCATGCCGTGGGTAGCGGATCGCGGCATCATCAAACTGCCCGACAATGTATCATTCGAAGAAGCCACTTTCCTCGAGCCCATCAACACCATTCTGAAAGCCGTACAAAGAGCGCGCATCGCAAAAGGCGAAACCGTTCTCGTGGCCGGCTGCGGTCCAATCGGGCTGCAACTCTTAATGGTTGCCAATTTAATCGGCGCGCGCATCTATTCCAGCGACCCGATGCCCGAACGGCGCGCCAAAAGCCTGTCTCTCGGAGCTGTCGAGTCATTTGACCCCACAAATGGTAAGCTTGTTGCAGAGGTCAAGACCCGAACTGAGGGACGGGGTGCGGATGCGGTTCTGGTAGCGGTAGCGCATCCGGCAGTGGTGGAAGAAGCTCTCGCGGTGGCGCGTCCGGGTGGACGTGTCCTGCTTTTTGCCGCCAATGATCCCGTGACTCGGATTGGCTTTCCTGCCTCGGCTGTGGGCATCGACGAAAAGGAAATTCTAGGCAGCTATAGCGCCGCCGTGGACATCCAAGAAGAAGCGGCTGCACTGGTGCTGCAGAAGAAACTGCCGGTAATGCAAATCGTCACACACCGCTTTCCTTTGGCTAGAATCCAGGAAGGTCTGGAACTGGCTGCGAACCCGACGTCCGAGTCGCTTAAGGTCTTGATCACGCACCAATGAATACTTCCGCAAAAAAGACGATAGCCGCAGCAATAGATGAAGTAGTAGCGCTGGCGCGTCGCGTTGTCCCTCCCAAAATGACCGCCGCTGTGCTCTACGGCAGCGAAGATTTGCGCATTGAAGAAATCGACGTTCCCTCGCTCGCAGCGGATGAAGTTTTGCTGCGCGTGCGCCTGGCGCTCACCGATGGCACCGACCTGAAAGTGTGGAAGCGCGGCTATCACGCAAAAATGATTCGGCCGCCCGCCGTCTTTGGCCACGAAGTCGTCGGAGAGGTTGTCGCCGTTGGCAAGCGCGTTGACGCGCGTTGGCGCCTGGGCGTTCGCGTCGTCGCTGCAAACTCCGCTCCCTGCTTCCGCTGCTATCACTGCCGCCGCGGCCAGGAAAATCTTTGCGAAGATCTTTTGTTCAACAACGGCGCCTATGCCGAGTACATGCGCATCCCCGGCCGCATCGTTACTGAAAACATGCTGGAAGTACCGCACTCCGTGGATGATCAAAGCGCGGCGCTCGTCGAACCGCTGGCCTGTGTGCTTCGCGGCATCCACGAAATGGAATTGCGCACCGGCGATACTGCTGTGGTCATAAAC
>WNFR01000908.1_pt1 | contig 34426 bp, 28 predicted proteins | sample 5400221 | NCBI WGS metagenome assembly WNFR01 (sample SAMN13153357, study PRJNA577476) | soil metagenome | isolation source: 40 cm soil under Madrone tree | place: USA:California | collected 2016-06-14
CGCCGGATCGCCTTCACCCGGCAACTGGACAAGAATTTCGTTTTCGTTGCGGCCGCGCAATTGAATCGTCGGTTCCGTCAGTCCCAGTTCGTTGACGCGCCGCGAAATGGTTTCGACGGATTGGGCCATGGTGGAAGCCTGGATGTTCGCCAGCGCGGTGGGACGCAGCGTCAGCGCGTATCCGGAAGTTTCTCCAGCCGCGGGAGCTTCTTCCCATTGCGCGCCGTATTGCTGCTGCACGAAATCGCGAAACGCCGCAACCTGATTCGAATCCACGTTACGCACCAGAATGTGGGTATCATCCACGCGGCGGATTTCGTCGTAGTGGATATTCTTGTCGCGCAACTGCTTGGTCAGCCGGTCCAGCATCTGGTCGGTTTCTTGCGCGATGGCTTCCTGCACTTGCACCTGCAGCACCAGGTGCGTGCCGCCCTGCAGGTCCAGGCCGAGATGAATCTGCTTGGAGAAATTGTCCTTTACCTGCGCGACTGATGTCGGGAACGTCGGCAGGCCGAGCAATCCATAGATGCAGAGAAGGATCACCGCCAGGATGAACAGCGCTTTCCACTTCAAATTAGGATTCATGATTGAGATAGACGGCTAAGAAGTCCGCCGCGAATGGAGTCGACCGCTCTGCGTCGCCAAGAAAATCGACTGCGGCGCAGCCGCTGATGAAAAACCTGCGTAAGCGCATGCACGGCGGCGTTAGCTGGCATTCTCTTCCGCCTCTACCTGTGCGATTGCCGAGCGCAAGATACGAATCTTTACCTGGTCGGCGATTTTCAGAATCACCGTATCGCCGTCAATACCGCTCACGGTTCCATAAATTCCGCTGCTGGTGACCACTTTGTCGCCGTTCTTCAGTTGCTGCAGCATGGCTTGCGTCTTTTTTCGCTGGCGCTGCTGCGGAAGGATGAGCATCACGTAGAAAATGCCCATCACGATTACCATCATCACCAGCGGACTGCCAAGAATTCCGGCTCCTCCGCCTGCCTGTAATAAAAGCGCTGCCATCATCGGATCGTTTTAACTCTTCCCGTTAAGATCAGCCGGTCCATAAACAACAGCGCCGGACCAGGCTGTCAGCTAAGAAAACTCACCACTCGCCGAGGGCCAGTCCCTATTCCCTCGCGTTCCCTGCCAGATGGATTCTCTGTGCGATTCTCCGAAGACGGCCGGCGCGCTGACTGCGCATATTTATGCCGGACCTGCCGCGTAGCGCGAGCGAACGTCGGACGAGAATTTCACTAGATTCCCAAACCCGATAGCCTCGCGGGAGTTCTCCTGCGGCGAACAGATGCCGAAGATACGCGCGGGTGTAACGGCGGCAGACACTGCAAGTGCAGTTCGGATCGAGCGGTTTTTGGTCCTGCGCATAACGGGCATTTTTGATGAGCACGCGGCCTTCGCTGGTATAGATACATGCATGGCGCGCGGCGCGTGTGGGCAGCACGCAATCCATCATGTCGATGCCGAGAGCGACGTAATCGGCAATTTGTTCCGGGCGGCCCACGCCCATCAGGTAACGCGGCCTTTCTTTCGGCAGAAGTGTAGTTACTTCATCTGCCATCTCGCAGGTCACTTCGTGCGGCTCGCCCACAGCTAGTCCACCCACGGCGTATCCGGGGAAATCAATCTCGAGCAACTGCCGCGCGCTGTCGCGGCGCAGATCTGCAAACGTGGCGCCCTGCACAATGCCGAATTGCCACTGCTCTAACTCGCCGTTTCGCTGAGGGCGTTGTTGAAAATAACTTCGCGCACGCTTGGCCCACTCGGTCGTGCGCTTGAGTGCAGCTTCGGCTTTGTCGCGCGGCGCCGGCGTCTCGATACATTCATCCAGCACCATGGCGATATCAGAACCGAGTGCCAGTTGAATTTCTACCGCCTTCTCCGGCGTAAGCAGATGTTCGGATCCATCCAGATGCGAACGGAAGCGCACTCCGTCGTCCGTAACCTGGCGAAGTTCGGACAGGCTGAAAACCTGATAACCCCCAGAATCGGTGAGTATGGCACCGTTCCAGGACATGAATTTGTGCAGCCCGCCAAGTTTGCGGATCAATTCATGTCCCGGGCGAAGATAAAGATGGTAGGTATTGCCCAGAATCATTCGCGCGCCGAGTTCTTCTACTGCTTCATTGCGCAGCGCTTTCACGGCTCCCTGTGTGCCCACCGGCATGAAGCAAGGAGTATCGACCGGCCCGTGGGGAGTGTTTAGGATTCCGCACCGGGCTCGGTTTGTATCGGTTCTGGCAATTTCAAAACAGAAGTTCACTCCTGACAGTGTATCAGGAGAAAATCCGCGGTCGGCTCTCTACGCTTCAGGAGAATGCCCACGCCAGACTGGTGAAGAAAAACATAAAAGCCAGCGTCACTCCGACCACAATTCCCAAAGACTTGCCGAAGGGTAGCTTCTTGGGATCGGCGGCGGAGAAACCGATGGCGACTAACACCAGCGCCCATATGCTGAACATATCCAAAAACGCGAGCGGAACCAGCTGCCAGGGCGCTAAATCGTTGCCAAAGATTACCGCCGGATTTGAAGCAAGAAAATTTTCCGGGTCGATCGACGCCCTATCCTTCAAAAAAACCACGGGAATGGAAATCAATTCCTTCAGGCCCATCGGCAAGTGAGCAAAGGCCGTAATCGCGAACGCCGTAACGAAGTTGATGCGTGCTCCGCCAATCAGTTTGAAGACTCCGAGATAGATGGCGGCCGAAACCAGGAGCAACATCGGCCAGCCGACAACTCCGCGTGCGTATCGAATGATCTTGGAGCGCTGCGCGGCCTGTTGATAGGCAGTTGCTTTCTGGTCGTCGGTAAGTTGGTCGATTTGCCTGGACGCAAACTTGCTCTTCGCGATTTGATCCTTGGAGATTTCGATCCAGTCCGCGTGCCTGGCCAGCGAAACGCTAAGCCCGATAGAAATGACGATCAGCACGGCCATTGGCGCTACCCAACTGGGCTTGCGAACAATGTCCTGAAAAGTGGCTCTTGGCGAAAAGAATACGCCAAAGATTCTCTTGATCGGGTTCAGTGGAAGTGGCGCTGCTGGCGTGGCTACCGGAGAAGTTGCCATCACTGGAGTCCTCCACTTCGAGTCTTTAAAAAGACAGCGTCGCCCGGTTATACGTGCGTGGTCGAAGCAAAATATCACCGATTGAGACGGAAGTGTATGCAACGAATCTTAGCGGGGAAAAGACGAGCGGAACGCAATCTCGGGGACCGCGGCAAGCAGGTCCTTCGTATACTGCTGGTCGGGCTGGCGAAGTAGTTGTTCCGCCTCGGCAAGTTCAACCAGTTTTCCGGCTCGCATCACGGCTATGCGTGTTGCGATTTGCGCGACCACTGGCAAACTGTGCGAAATAAAGACATACGTGAGGCCGGATTCGCGCTGGAGATCCTGAAGGAGCAGCAGGACCTGCGCTCCCACAGACACGTCCAGCGCAGAGACCGGCTCGTCCGCGACTACCAGCTTGGGCTGTAGGATCAAAGCGCGCGCAATTCCGATTCGCTGCCGTTGGCCGCCGGAGAATTCGTGTGGGTAGCGCAGCATCGCGGCGGAATCGAGGCCCACGCGGCATAGCATGTTGATCGCGCGCTCAACCAGCTCGTTCTTGCCAAGTTTCGGCTCGTGAATCGCCAGTGGCTCCGCGACAATTTCTCCCACGCGCATCCGCGGATTCAGCGAAGCGAACGGATCCTGAAAAATCATCTGCATCCCGCGCCGCGCCGCGCGTAATTCTTCGCCGCCCAGTCGCAGAAGATCTCGCCCACCGAATTGAATTTGTCCCGCATCCGGCTCGATTAAACGCAGCAGCATCCGCGCCAGGGTGGTCTTGCCACAGCCGCTCTCGCCGACAATCGCCAGCGTCTCGCCGCTGTAAACATCCAAATCGACGCCATCCACCGCGGCAAACCGCGCTCCGCCGACAACGTCTTCCGCGCCGCTACGCGCGTAGCTCTTCGTAAGTCCCCGCGCCGTTAATAATTTTTCTACACCCAGACTCATAGCTTTCCCAATCGCAAGTGCTGCCACCGTCCCCTGCTTGCAGGTCTTACTTTTATACGTTGCACTTCTAAATCTTCTCCGCGCTTCCTCTGGGTACTCCGCGTCTCGCGGTATCTTTCTCTTTCTTTTGCTTCTCGCGCTCAAATCAGCACGCATCGAGCGGCCTGCTCCGGCGAAGCCTTGCGCAACTCCGGCACCGCAATGCTGCAATCACTACGCCTTCCCGGGATGGGCGTGAGTTTGCCCCGCTCCAGGCGCGGCGAAGCCGCCAGCAAACCTTGCGTGTAAGGATGCTTGGGCCGCGCAAGCACATCCGCAACTGGCCCTTCTTCGACAATGCGGCCCGCATACATCACCGCCACTCGATCCGCCACCTGCGCCACCACTCCCAAATCGTGCGTGATAAAGAGAAGCCCCAGTCCGAGTTCGCGGCGCAATTTCTGCAGCAGTTGCAGAATTCCTTTTTGCACCGTCACGTCCAGCGCCGTTGTTGGTTCATCGGCGATCAGCAAGCGCGGTCCGCAGAGCCCTTCACCTGGCCGTCGCTTCTCTGTTGCGGTCATTTCCAGTGCCGGATCTCCAAGGCCTGCAGCAATTGCGATCGCGATCATCACCCGTTGCCGCAGGCCGCCGGAAAGTTGGTGGGGATATTGCTGTGCTCGGACTCTCGGTTCAGGTATCGCGGCAAGCCGCATGGACTCCAGTACCGAACTTGCGACACTTTTCTTCGGCATTTTCGGATAATGGGCTCGGATAACCTCTTCGATCTGTTTTCCGGCGCGCATCACCGGATTCAGCGAGGTCATCGGTTCCTGAAATATCATGGCCGCTTCGCGTCCGCGCACTTTGCGGAATTCCCGGTCGCTTAATGTCACGAGATTTTTCCACCCGTTCTTCCCGGTTTGCTGTTTGGGTGCGGATTCATTCCACAGGGCAGGGGGAACGCCCTGTAACAATGCCTCTCCGCTTACTCGCGCACCCACCGGCAACAGTCCCATCAGCGCCAGCGATAGCATGGTCTTACCGCTGCCCGATTCGCCCACCAATCCCAAACAGTCGCCCGCGCCAATCCGAAGCGACACATCATTCACCGGACGCACCCATCCCTGCGCCGTCGGCAATTCCACGGTTAATCCACGAATTTCCAGCAATTCATTCACTTGTTTATCTTAGGGGCGCGCGGGAAAAGTTGGAACCGCTTTGCCGGCGCTGCACTCCAAAAGAATACGGGCGCTAACGCTTTTTGCGAGGAACAACAAATTTCAACGCGGTGTGAGTGGACGAAAATCCCACTACTTTCACATCCTTCAGTCCGGCTTTTCTTCCCGCGGCAATAACATCGTTTTCGCTTGGGTCTTTTTTCCCTTTTGCATACACCACCCACAGAGCTTCGGCGCCGTTGATCTTGCTGGCGTATTTCCCGATCGCAGCCAGCGCACTGTTGCCGTCCGCGGCGAAAAAGGTCTGATCAACATTCGCCACAGTTCCGGCTCGAATGACCTCCGCACTGCTGCCTTGCAACTCTTTCACAAAATCGCTTTGGAATTCTCCCAGCAGACGCACCTTGGTTCCTTGCTTCACCCCAAGTTTCTCCGCCCGCGTCTTGGGGTGCAGGATTTTCTCGCGCCACTTTTCTGCCGCGCTTCCAACCTCAAACGTCAGCACGCCATCTTTCGTTGCAACGCGCAATTCTCCATTCGCGGTTTTTACGCTGCGTATTTCGCCAAAAGCAATCTTCAAGCGGTAATCCGTCCCGCGAAAAATCAGCTCGCTTGTCTCCAGCAGAATTTTCCCTTGGTAGCGTTCTTTTTCCCTGCGCACCGCGCCTTTTAGTTCATTTCCCATGAATCGCCTCCGTCAGCCACAAGTGCCCGGAACAATCCTACAAACTCACAAATGAAATCGGATTCCTAAAAACTGTAAACTATAACGTCCCTATGTCCACGTCTTCCGCCGCAGCCCCCGTTCGCACTGACTGGTCGCTGATCTGGGCAGCACCCGGGTTCCGTTATTTTTTCTTCGCGATGTTCATTTCCCTTTTTGGCAGCGGAATGAACTTCGCCGGCGTCAGCTGGCACATCCTCGCTCTTACGCATTCCACCGTCAAGGTCAGCTACCAGGTGATCGTTGCGACCGCTCCGGGGCTGTTGATTCCCTTTATCGGCGGCGTACTCATTGACCGCTACGACCGCCGCTACCTCGGCATCGTCCTCGATTTCGCGCGGGGAGTTGCCGTTCTTGCCACCGCCTACGTCGCCTGGCGCGGACATCTCGAATTGTGGCATCTCTATCTCATCACGTTCGTCACCGGCGCCGGCTCCGCCATGTATTGGGCTAACGTCAACGCGCTGGTCCAGGAAGTGATGCCCAAGAGCCAGTTTACCGGCGCCAACGCTGCCGTACTGATTGGCGTGCAGACCGGAATGCTCTTCGCCGGCGCGCTGGTCGGTTTCATCTACGATGGCGCAGGCATCGCCGGAATACTTGGCATCGATGGCCTGACATACTTCGTCTCCGCGTGGTGCCTGTACAAACTTCGTAGAGGGTACGTTTCTCCCCGCGATCACCTCACCAAATATCCGCGCGAATTCTCCACCACGACCGAAGCTACTGCGGAGGCTCTGGAAACCGCTGGAATGCCGGAGGTAGCGGAAGCTGGACTTTCGCTGGCCGTTTACTCCGACCTGAAGGAAGGCTTCGCGTATCTGCGCAAACAGCCCACGGTCCGCGCACTCGGTACCACGCATTCAATTCTGATGGCGGGAGTCGTCAGCGCCAATGTGCTCATCGTGGCGCTGGCTGCGGATATTCTTCATGCCGGCGCTCGCGGACTCGGATTTCTCGAAAGCGGATGGGGGCTTGGCGCAGTCATTGGTGGGCTGCTGGCTTCGCAACTCCCTCACCGTCTCCGCCTGACACTTTACGCTTTTTCCATCGCGGGCCTGGCGCTCGGTCACCTGGCTATGCCGTTCATCACACTTCTGGTTGCGGCCGTATTTTTTCAGGTGCTGTTCGGATTTTTCCGCGCGCTCTCCGGCGTTGTAGCACAAGCCGCGCTAATGCTCATCGTACCGCGCCACTTTATGGGCCGCACGCAATCCGCCATGGCCATTCTCACTACCATCCTGCAACTGGTGATGAGCTTCGCGCTCGGCTGGATCTCGCAGCAGCTCAGCATCTTTGCTGGATTTGCCCTGCTCGCGCTGATCTACGCGCTCGGCACACTCTCCGCATTCCACGCCCGCAACCTGCTTCGCCAGAGTGCTTCGTAGCGCGCCTGGCACATACCCCGTCACATGTTATCGTCTCGGCGAACATAGTACTTCAGGTCCACAGCTAACCACGTTCTCAAATCTCACCATAGCTTCACGCTGCGCCTGTTTCGCACAATACCAGCTAATGCGTGCACTTGGAGGACTTCATGTCCCGAAAACTGCTGTTTATCGCGTTGCTGGCCGCTGTTCCGTTCATGCCGCTCCGCGCTCAAGAGCAGGATCAACAGCAATCCCTGGGCAACATCGCGCGTCAGGCTCGCAAAGCGAAAGAAGATCGGGCTAAGGCCTCGCCGCCGGCGCAGGTCGTAATGACCGAGGACAGTCTCCCCACCCGCCGCACTGTTGGATTGCCGAACTCTGCCGCACCTGACAAACCCCACCCCTCAGCAGCGGACCATTTCGCCGAAGCCAGCGCTGACTTTGACGACGCGGAACGCTCGCTTAACCAGCTGGAACCGTTGCATCGCGCCGAACTGGCGAAAGTTGCGCTCCCAGGGCAGAATGCGGACTTTCCGAGCCGCCAGGCCTGGGAGGACAAACTCTTCGCGGCCAAGCAAGGCTACATTGCTCACGGGCGCGCGCTCTTGAGCGAAGCCAGGCGGCTCCTTGATGAAATTAAATCGCTCTCCACAAACGAAAAGACACCCGAGTCCAAGTCCAAGATGCAGGAGTTGAGCCTTCGCCTCCGCCAGGTGATGCAGGACTCCCTTCAGACCGAGGCGAATTTTCAAGCGATTCTCGTGGAGGGCCAAAAGCTCGCCAATCAAGCTATGTCGAACTAAACGCCCTGGCAGACCTCGCGCCAAACGCCGTCTTCGAAATACAGTCATAGAAGGCTGTTAGACTCTTTCCTCCGCAAATAAAACCTGCATCAATTCTCCGCGCTAGCGAATCCAACGTTCAATGAATAACGCCCTTTGTCCGAAAAACTTGCGCTTTACCGCTTCGGACTCACGCTTCGCGTCGAATCCCATTGCATCCGGCCGCAAACTCTGGCAAAACATGGGCCTCATGCCACAACGACCACCCTTGCAGATTTCTGTGCGCTTGTCGGGCGACACCACGATCCTCGATCTTACCGGGGACATTACGCTTTTCAATTCCCCCGAGATTCGTAAAGCGCTAATTACCCACCTGCGCGACAAGCGCGTTCCGTACCTTTTGGTCAATATGCTGGGTGTTCCTTACGTTGACAGCTCCGGCGTGGCCTCGCTGGTCGAAGGCTTAAAGATTTCTCGCGATCTCAAGTCGCGTTTTGCGCTCTACGGTCTTTCCAAATCAGCGAGAACGGTTCTCGAGTTGACTCACTTGCTCCGCATTTTCGAAGTTCACCAGACGGAGCAGGAAGCTCTGGACGCACCGCCGCCTCCACCGTTTAACACAGCTAACCACGGCGAAGGCAAATAACGTAACCAGCTCGTGATTCCTGGTTCTGAAAGACGGTTTTCAGCAAAGCTCAAAATGCTGTCCACTCGAACCATCGGCTCAGCCACCATCGACGCACTCTCGTACATCGGCGGCCTCGCGCGTCTTGGCGCGTACGCAACCCGCGCCCTGTTCATGGACATCTTTTCTCCCCGCCGTCTCGCCTATGGCCGCGCGGTCCATCAGTCCATGGCCGTGGGCATCGGTGCTTTGCCGATCCTTTCGCTGATTTCATTTTTTATCGGTACCATTCTGGCTCTGCAAGCGGCGTATGAGTTGCGAAAATTCGGCGCATTACAATTTGTTGCCAGCGCCGTTGCGATTTCCGTCTCGCGCGAGCTCGGCCCGCTCATGACTGCAATTCTCGTCATCGGACGCTCCGGTTCATCCTTCGCCGCCGAACTCGGCACGATGAAGGTCAATGAAGAAATTGACGCCATGGAGACCATGGCCCTCGACCCTATCCGCTTCCTGGTCGCACCAAAACTTTTCGCGATGCTCCTGATGATGCCTTGTCTCGCGATTTGGGCCGATTTTATGGGCTTTCTCGGCGGTTCGGTTTTCGGCATTATTGCCGCCGGATTTACTCTGAAGACCTACTTCATTGCGACTATGGATGCGCTAGTTCTCCGCGATGTGGTCACCGGACTCGTCAAGAGCGTCATGTTCGGACTCGTTATCACCACGGTCGGCTGCCAGGAGGGTCTGCGCACCGGACTCGGCGCCGAGGAAGTCGGCCGCTCCACAACCTCTGCCGTGGTGAAATCGATTTTTCTGGTGGTTATGGTGGATCTGGTGTTTACTGCGCTCTTCTATATCAACGCAAGACCGTGACGACCGATGCTTAACGATCCCCAACCGAAAGCAATTTCGCCCAGTGCGCTGCAAGGCCCTGCGATTTCTATCCGCAATCTCCATGTTGCCTATGGCGAACGCGAAATCCTTCATGGCGTTACTTTTGACGTCCCTGTGGGTGAAACCGTCGTGATCCTCGGCGGCTCCGGCTCCGGCAAAAGCACTTTGTTGCGCACGCTGGTTGGACTGGAAGCTCCCACCAGCGGCGAAATTATCATTCGCGGAAAGAATCTGAGCCAGCTCTCTTCCGCAGAGTGGCGCGAGCTTCGCCAGCACATCGGCATTTCGTTTCAGAGCGGCGCGCTCTTCGGTTCCATGACCGTCGGCGAAAACGTCGCGCTTCCGCTCAACGAACACACCGATCTCGACCCCGCCACCATCGAAATCATGGTTCGCCTGAAATTGAACGAAGTCGGCCTCGACGGCTACGAAAACTACATGCCGGCGCAGCTCAGCGGCGGCATGAAAAAACGCGCTGCCGTCGCTCGCGCCATGGCCATGGACCCGGAAATTCTCTTTTTCGACGAGCCCTCCGCCGGCCTCGACCCCATCATCGCCGCGGGAATCGACCAGCTCTTGCTCAAGTTGAAAGAAGCTTTCGGCATAACCATCATCGTCGTGACGCACGAACTCGCCAGCGCTTTCCTCATCGCTGATCGCATGGTTCTGCTGGACAAAGGCCGTATCGTCGCCAACGGCACTCCCGCCGAGCTTCAGGCCAGCACGCAACCGCGCGTCCGCCAATTCCTCGACCGTGTGGCGGAGCCCGAGATCAGCCAGGAGATCGATTATCTGCAAATGCTGACTGGAGAAGTTCCCCGGGAGCGCCAGTGAAACCTGCCAACGGTTCGACGATTCATGAAGCCGGCCGCTCTCCTCAATTTTCGCTTTGCCGCCGTGCTATACTCGCAAAACTTTCCGCGCGATTCCTGACACGAATTGTGTGCCAGGTTTCTGGGCTTGTACTTGCAAACCCTGAGATCAACAGGTCCGAACGTCCATGAACTCCTCCTCGACTCGCCGCCAGGAAGCCATTGTCGGACTATTTGTCCTGGTCGCGGCCGTACTCTTGATAATTACCGTTTTCTCGCTCACCGGATTTTTCAATCGCGGTGACGTTTTATACCGCGCATTTTTCAAGAACGCCGGCGGCCTGCGTCCGGGCGCGGAAGTGCGTTATGCCGGCGGCCCGCCCATAGGTCGCATCGAAGATGTGCGTTACGACCAGCACGACACCACGCGCATGGAAATTGTTTTTCGCGTGAAGCCGGACATTCCGGTAAAAACAGACAGCGTTGTGGTCATCAGCAGCAACAGCCCGCTCAGTGACAACTTCCTGGGCATCGTTCCTGGCACGAAGGCGGCGCAACGCGCGCCCTCAGGTTCCACCTTAAATTCCAATCAGTATGTCGGCTTCGGCGATCTGGAGGCGGAACTGGCCGACCTCGCCCCGCAAGCTCGCGTTCTACTGGACAATCTCAACCAACGCATCGTCGAATTGCAGACAACGGTTGCGCGGGTCAACGACGTTCTTAGCGATAAGAACCGCGCGAATCTAAGCGCCAGCCTGGGAACCGTTCGTGGAGTGCTCGACGAAAATCGCAAGCCGTTGCACTCAACGATCACCCATTTTGATGACGCCAGCGCGAAAATTGCCCCTCTGCTGGATGATTTGAAGAAAACCAACGCCGACGCGCAGAAAGCGATCAGCACACTGGAAGGCACCATCGCGGAAAATCGCAGCGACCTTCGCCAGTCAATCGAGGAACTGCGCCGCGTGTTGGATACCGCGAATAATGTGACCGACCAGCTGGACCGCACCCTGAACGCCAACGGCGAAAACATCGACGACATCCTAAGCAATTTCCGACAGGCTTCGCAAAATTTGCGTCAGTTTACGGAAACGCTGAAGCAGCGGCCGTACACGCTGTTGCGATCCGCGTTGCCGCCGGCGCACGAACCAGGAAAAGTTCCGAAACCGGATTGAGGGGAAACCGGAATGAGACGTCTCGCTTCGTGGACAATTTTTCTCGCTTGCCTTACCGCAGGCTGCGTATCCGCAAGGTCACCGCGCTATTACCGTCTGAACCTTGCTCCCGTCGCAACTCAATCCAACGCTTCATCGGTCCCGGTCTCAATTCTGGTCGGCCGTTTGAGTGCCCCTCGCATTCTGCGCGACGATCGCGTCGTTTACGGCATGAGCGATGTGGAATTGGGAGTGGACGAATACCATCGCTGGACCGAGCCGCCTACGGAAATGATCGAGCAGCTTCTCGTCGAACGGCTTCGCCGCTCCGGCCAATACAAATCCGTGCAGCGCATTTCCAGCACCGCCCGCGGCGACTATCTTTTGCGCGGCCATCTTGGTTCGCTGAACGAAATTGACGACCCCGCCGGGATTAAAGCGCGCTTCAACATCCAACTTGAATTGTTTGATCAGAAGGCTGGCAGCGTGGTCTGGACCGACAGCTACTCACACGACGATCCGGTCGAAAAGAAAACAGTTACTGCGGTCGTTGAATCACTGCAGAAAAATGTAAACGCCGGAATGGAACAACTTACTGCCAACCTCGCACAATACTTTTCTTCGCATCCGCAATAACCGCGCTTTCAAACGAATGGAGCGCCATCTGGCTGTTTGTGGGGGCGCAGCATGCTGCGCCCTAGTTACCCAGGCGCGCAATGGAACTTCGCATTTACTTCAAGACGCAGAAGTCGGCGCCGGCTGTTGCGCGGAAGTCGTCTTCACATTCCGTTTCCCCAGCAAATCCACCGCAGCCTGGTTCAGCTTGGTTCGCAATTGCGAACGCTGATTGGCTTGCGTGATGTATCGAACGGAAAGTTCAATCCCTCCCAGCACCGGCTTCAGATTGATGGATGGCTCCGCGCTGAATGATCCGATGTCGCGGTTCCCGGCTGCGCTCTTCAACTCCTGCGCGGCTTCTTTCGCCGTGGCCTGGGTTGCCTCCACCACACGTTTCTGAATCGCGTCGATCATCGGATACGGATCTTCGCCCGTCGGCAGCACCACCTGCAGTTCGTCCCATAACCACTGCCCGGAAGTGGAAAAGTTAAAATAATGTCCTTCGATGGCGTAGCTGTTCGTAAACGTCACGCGGCGGCCTGTCGGATGTCCTGAGTCGGTCCAGTTCCCCGTCTCCAGCAGCACCGTGTGAAACAATCCGATCTCGATCACTTCTCCCGTCACTCCGTTGATCTCCACCCAGTCTCCCAGCCGGATTCCATTCTTTCGCATCAGAACAAACCAGCCCAAAAATCCCACAATGAAATCCTTTAGCGCCACGGTCAGTCCTGCGCCCGCAAGCCCCAGGAACGTGCCCAACTGACTCGGCGGACCAAAAATCACCAGCAAGATCAACAGCACCGCTATCACTTGCACTGTCACCCGCGCCGTGGCTCTAAGCGTCTGTACCTGCCGCTGGTCCAGGCGCGTCTTGCCCAGCAATTTTTCCAGCCACGTATTGAAAAAGAGTCCGACCAGCGCAATTGCCAAAACGATAACTGTGCCGACCAGAATCCGCCGCACCACTCCGCGCTGGCGCTCCGAAACCAGGTCCATCCATTGCCCGTACGTTTCCGAAAGTTCTTTTTCATTGTCTACCCGCTTGTCCAGGCTGGTCAGATTGCGCTGGTCGGCCGTGATGGCCTTGGTCGTGGCAAGCACAGCCTTGGCATCGACGGAGCTGCGTGCCTTGCGCACGCTCTGGGTCACCGAATTTGCGGCGGCCTCCACGGGCGCCGCACCATTCGTGGTATCGGACAGTTTCGAGTGCGCCGCCAAATCCGGTGAATTGAATTTCTCCGCGTCGATTTGCGCCGATAACGCGTTGTGCTGCTCGGTCAGCGACGCCTCGAGATTATCAGCATCCGTTTTTCCGCGCTGCAGCAGTTTCTTCTTTTCGTTCAGTGCCATCCACCGTTGCACGCGATGCACCAGGCCAAGCTGTTCTGGCGCTTCGGCCGGAAACTTTTGTTCGGCCGCAGCACGTGCCTTATCCGCCGCTTCGTGCTGCTGCTTCATCTTCTCAATGCGGTCGTGGAGATTTCCGCCCGCATCCGTCAAATCGCGCTTCGCGTCATCCACGTCGTTGGTAGCGACGTCCAGGCCGGCCTTCGCCAGGTCCAGCTGGTCCTGCAGTGCATCCTTCTTGTCTCCGCTGGCCTTGGCGGTTTCGGCCGTGAGTTGATCTACCTGTGTCTGCAAAGCCTGCTGCAGCTTCTGTGCTTTCTGAAGCCGCCCTTGGATCTCTTTGGCATCGGCGGAAAGGTCGGGCGGATGTGCTTCCGCGTCCTGAAGTGCAATGTTGAAAGATAAATCGAGCTCGTAATCGCTCAGCCGCAACACGTCCTTTGCGAGCGCTTGCTCTTCCGGTGTATCAGCCAGTTGTGTCAGTTGTTGTGCGGTCTTCAGTGGCGTCTCGTCCACCAGCGCCGTCTGCGCCGCTGCGGCTTTCTTCTTCGCGGCCACCGTAGACGGCTGCCCCAGCTCAAAGATTTCGAAAGTCGCCGCCGCCAAAGCCACGCCAAGCCCGCCCACTGCAATTTTCTGTGCCGTACGCATGTGCCCCTTTCGGCTGTGGCACTATTCTAGTACGCTGGCTCCGCTCATGGGCTCACGAAAGATTGGCGGCAGTTTCTTGGGAAATATGGGCGGAATCTTCTTTGAATTGCCGGCCTAAGATACCCAGGCGCATGATTTCTTGTCAGCGTACCAAGTCCGCACGGTTGGCAGCTCCATCCATCAAGAGCCTGGCATTCCCGCGGAGGACCTTTCCAGATTCATTGCCAACATCGTCGGCAAGATCCGAATAGTTGCTCAAGTTCTTTGCAAACGAAAAACGCCCCAAAAACGGGGCGTTTTTCGTTGCAGTTCCAATTTTCGATCTTCGGGTTCGGCGGTTTTTATAGATAATCCCGCGAAGGCCCTTCCAGAAACGCCCGCAACTTCCGCGAACGCGAAGGATGCCGCAGCTTGCGCAGCGCTTTGGCTTCAATCTGGCGTATGCGTTCGCGCGTCACCGCAAATGACTGCCCGACTTCTTCCAGCGTATGCTCGCTGCCATCGTCCAATCCAAACCGCATCTTGATAACTTTTTCCTCGCGCGGCGTCAGCGTCTTCAACACCGAAGAAGTCTGTTCCTTCAAGTTGAGATTGATGACCGCATCCGAAGGCGAAACTACCGCCTTGTCTTCAATGAAGTCTCCCAGGTGCGAATCCTCTTCCTCACCAATCGGCGTCTCCAGCGAAATCGGCTCCTGCGCAATCTTCAAAATCTTGCGCACCTTGGACACGGGAATGTCCATGCGTTTGGCAATCTCTTCGCTGGTCGGTTCGCGGCCAAGCTCTTGCACCAATTGCCGGCTCGTTCGCACCAGCTTATTGATGGTTTCGATCATGTGCACGGGAATGCGGATGGTGCGTGCCTGGTCCGCAATTGCGCGCGTGATCGCCTGGCGAATCCACCATGTTGCATAGGTCGAAAACTTGTATCCGCGGCGCCATTCGAACTTGTCCACGGCCTTCATCAAGCCGATGTTGCCTTCCTGAATCAAATCCAGGAACTGCAATCCGCGGTTGGTATATTTCTTCGCGATCGAAACCACCAGTCGCAGGTTGGCTTCGATCAATTCCTTCTTGGCCTGTTCCGCTTCCGCTTCGCCCCGGTGAATAAAGGTCAGCGTGCGCTTCAGCTCCGTCAATCCGACTTCGCTGGCGTCTTCGATGTCTTTCAGTTCCGAGCGCCGCGTGCGCAATTCCTTGCGCGCTTCCGCCGCCACATCGCCTTTGGCTACATCGGCACGGCGTTCCAGCCGCCCCGCTTCGCGTTCCAGCGACTGCAGCCGCTCGACCGTTCCGCGCATCTTGTCGATCAGCCGCTTCTTCTCGAACGGATTGAAATCGATCCCGCGAATTTCCAGCGAAATTCCCACGCGGGTCCGAGCCACATCCCACTTCGCGCGGATGTACGAGCGCTTTTTCGCTTTCGGGGTTTTGTCGAGTTTCACGGCCTGCTTCAGCGCCGTGTCATAAAGCTTCGCGATCTTTTCGATGTACTTGAGCGTCTGCTTGGTTTTGTTGGCGATTTTCTCTTCGGTGAGCTCTTCATCGTCAAACTGCACGATCTCTTTGATCGATCGCGCGCCCTTGCGCAAATCATCGCCAACCGCGATCAGTTCCTTGATGACAATCGGCGACCGCGTGATCGACTTCATCACCACCAATTGCCCGCGCTCGATGCGCTTGGCAATCGTCACTTCGCCTTCGCGCGTCAGCAGCGGCACCGTTCCCATTTCGCGCAAATACATGCGAACGGGATCGTTCGTCTTTTCCATCGAACCCGGAGTCAAATCCAGGTCGCTGCTGCCCTCGTCCGCGTGCCCGTCGTCCTTAGCTGCCCCGTCGCGATCGGTTTGTTCGACCGACAACTCCACTGCACGCGCCGCTTTCGCCGCCGCTTGATCCTCGTAGATCTCAATGCCGTTCCGCTCGAACGTTGTCAGCAGATCGTCAATTTCTTCCGAGGAATGTACCTCGGCAGGCAGCGAATCGTTTACTTCGTCATAAAGCAAATAGCCGCGCTCTTTGCCGACCGCAATCAGCGCGCGTACTGCTTCGTATTTTTCTTCAAGACCCTGCGCCACAAACTCCTCCCGCAATCAGCAAGCGTCGTCCCAAAGGCTTTCGCATCAGCTCTTCAGGCTCTCCGCCGGGCGTCCGGGGACATTGTAATTGCGACCGCAGAGCGGTCGACTCAACCTGTCGCCTCAAACCGGTCAATTCAACTGTGCCCGCAAAGCGGGCCAACAATTTCGCACTAAGACACGTTGGGCGGGACGCGCGAACGCACGTTTGGGGACTTAGCCCCTGTTCACCAATTTAACTATTGCAATATAAATTGTTGTGAATCTCGCTGCGCCGCGCCGCGCTTTTCGCTCGCCCGGATGCTGCCCGTTTCGCATCCCCGGGGCCGATCCCCGCCGCTAACTGCATTAGTATAGATGCATTTAGCCCGAAAATCGTTACCCGAAAAACCCTCCTACGCTACCTGGATAACTCCCACTCAGTCAATATTTTACTTGTGAGTTTCTGTGGAAGATGTCAATTGGCTGGAGCGACCATTCTCCCAAGGCATGGATCTCGGATGCCACACGGGTAGCAGCTCAGCATGTTGCGCCCCAGCTTGCCTTGGACGCAAGACGCTTTTTCCTCGCACCTCAGTCCACAGCCGCCAGCCGCCTCATCAGCTGCTGTTTTCGTGTCAGCAGCTCTGTCATTGCCGTCCCCTGAGGATTTGCCTCAATTCCGCGTTGCACATCTGTGAGCTCCCGCTCGATCTGCTTCCGCGCCAGCGTATCCAAACAGCTCTGCGCTTCTTCCCACGCCGGATCCTGCGCCTCTTCAAACAAAATTTCAAAAAACAGCCGCCGCTCGCGATCCGCCAGTTGCGCTCCCACCTCGGATGCGTGAAACGGTTCTCCGGAAAGACTTGCGCCAACCAGCACGGCAAAAATTTTTTCCGTTTCCAACCCGACATACTGCTGCGAAGCCTGCAAATGCTGCGCCAGTTCCCTCCGAAATCCCTCCGCCTCCGCCAGCATTCGAATCAATCGCCGCTCCGCCGGAAGCGCCGATTGCCGCACCAGTTCCGGCTGCACTTTCACTTCGCTGCGTCGTTCGGTCGCAGCCTTGCTCAACGCCGCTCGCAATACCGGCTCATCCAACCTTAGTTGCTGGGCGATGCGCGTAGCCCACTCTGATCGCAAGATACTGTTCGGAATTTTCTGTACGTACGGCAAAAGAAAATTCACCGCTCGTTTCTTTCCTTCCCCGGTCGTCAAATCCATCTGGCTCGCCCGGCGAATCAGATAATCCACGTAGGGCGGCGCTCCCTTCAGCTGCTTCAAATAAGCTTCCGCACCCTTCTCGCGAATGTACAAATCCGGATCAGCCTTCTTGTCTCCCACCTGCGGCAGCGCGAGCACCCGCACTTCGAAATCCTGCTCCAGCAGCGCCACCAGCGATCGCTCTGTAGCCGCTTGCCCGGCAGTGTCCGGATCGTAATTCACAATCACCCGCTTGGTAAATCGCCCCAATAATTTAATCTGCGATTCTGCCAGGGCCGTTCCGCAACTCGCCACCACGTTGCTGATTCCCGCACGCGCCACCGCAATTGCATCCATGTAGCCTTCCACCAGCACCGCAAAATCCGAGCGTCGCAGCGCATCCTTGGCGCGGTCCAGGTGATACAAAACATTGCTCTTCGAATAAATCGGCGTCTCCGGCGAATTTAAATATTTCGGCTGATCGTCGCCCAGCGCCCGAGCACCAAACGCCACGATCTTGGCGCTCTCATTCGCAATGGGAAAAGTTATCCGCCGCCGGAAGCGATCAAAATGCCGTCCGCTCTGATCCCGCGAAATCAGCCCGGACTCCAGCAAAGTTTTTTCCGGATACTTCCCGCGAAAATGCCGCAGCAGCAAATCCCCCCCGCTCGGCGCATAGCCAATCCCGAACCGCGCAACCGTTTCCTTATCTAATCCGCGATCCTCCAGATACGCCCGCGCCGCCTTTCCCTCCAACGTCTCTTCCAGTTGCTTCACAAAAAAAGTCTGAGCTTCGCGGTGAATCTCCACCAGCACCGCGCGCAATTGATTTTCCTTCCGCTCTTCCGGCGAACGCTCTTTGGCCCGCGGCAACGCGATCCCGCATTTCTCCGCGACGATGCGAATCGCCTCCGGAAACGCGCACTTCTCCATCTCCATCACGAATTTAAAAACGTCGCCACCCTGCCCGCACCCGAAGCAGTGATAGATCTGCTTGGTCGGATGCACATTGAACGACGGTGTCTTCTCCGCATGGAACGGGCACAATCCGCGGAAATTCTGTCCGGCCTTTTTGAGCGGCACGTATTCCCCGATGACCCGGACAATGTCCGCCTGCTGCTTCACCTTCTCCGCAAATGATCCCGCTTCCGCCATTTAATGCGACTGTGCTCCCTTTATGGAGTGTGGCGGCCCAGCAGCCGCTTTCGTATCCATTAGCTTCTCAATTGAACTATGGTGATAGCTTTTCCGCCACGGTCTTCCGGCTCGCTGCCATAACTCTGGACGAGTGCGTGAGTACGTAAATACTCCGCAAGACCCCGCCGCAGTGCTCCAGTACCGTGTCCATGAATAATTCGCACGCTAGGCAAATGCGCCATCGCCGCATCATCCAAAAATTTATCCACCTGCTCAGTAGCCTGCTCCACGGTCTGCCCGATCACATTAATTTCGTTCGCCACGCCAAATCGCGATGGAGAACTCACTGACGCGCCGGCAATCCCAGCGCTCGCGAGCTTCCTGGCAGGCGCAGACTCTACTCCAACAATCTCCTCCGCCGCAATCTTCATCCGCAACGGCCCCGCTTCAATCTCCGCATTCCGTCCATCCAGCCGCCGCAAAATCACCGGCTTAGAAAAGCCTCGCACGCGAACCTGCGCTCCCGGCTGCAGCAATTCCGCGCTCACTGGCCCCGCGTCGCGCGCAGCTATTCCCAAGTCCGCCTGCGACTCAGAAATCGTCTGCACCACCGCCGCATTTAATTCTTCCCGCGCACCACTCCGCACCTCACCCAATTTCCGTCGCGAAGTTTTCTCGATCTGCCCGCGTAGCTCGCGCTCTTTCACCGCCTCCACCACGCGCGCCACATTTTCCTCAAACCGCTTCTGCATCTCCGCAAACTGTGCTTCCAATTCCTGGATTCGCTTGCGCTGACGCCCCGCCCATTCCGTCCGCAATTTCGCGCGCTCTTCTTCCAAAGCATGCCGGTCTTCCACCATCTGCTTCTGCATGCGGTCCAGCTCTTCACGGCTGCGATGCAAATACGCAATCAAATCCGCCGCCTCGCGCGATTCCGGCGATAGCAGCGCCCGCGCGCGCTCAACAATTTCTTCCGATAATCCCAGTCGCCGCGCAATCGCAATTCCGCTCGATCCCCCCGGCACTCCCACCAGCAATCGATACGTTGGCCGTAAATTCACGTCGTCAAATTCCACCGCGCCATTTAACACGCCCTCCGCCGTCGAGGCATACGCTTTCAGCCGATCGTGGTGCGTCGTCGCTAGCACCAGACATCCCTTGGCGCGAAATTCTTCAAGCAACGCCACCGCCAGCGCCGCTCCTTCTTCCGGCGCCGTCCCCGTTCCCATTTCATCAACCAGCACCAGCGATTCCGGTGTCGCCGTTGCCAAAATCGATTTCAGATTCAGCAGGTGTGCCGAAAATGTGGATAAATCCGCAGCGATGGACTGCTCATCTCCAATATCCACCAGTACATGATCAAACAACGGCAGCATCGCCCGCCGTGCCGCCACCGGAATTCCTGATTGCGCTGCCAGCGCCGCCAATCCCGTAGTTTTCAGCGCCACCGTTTTCCCGCCCGTATTCGGCCCGCTGATCACCAGCAATCTCTCTTCCCTGTTCAGCGAAAGATTCATCGCCACAATCACGCGGTTCTCCCGCTTCAATTTATCTTCCAGCACCGGATGCCGCGCCACTTCCAGTCGCAACTCGCCGCTATCAGAAAACTCCGGCAACGCCGCATCGAAATCCCGCGCAAAGCGTCCCCGCGCAAACACTCCATCTAGCAGCGCTATCGTTTCCGCCGCCACAACCAGCGCCGGCCGCACAGCTCGCAACCGCTCCGTCAATTCCCGCAGCAGCCGCAGAATTTCTGCCGCCTCATCCTCCCTAAGCTGCACCAGCTGGTTATTGGATTCCACCGTTTCGAACGGCTCAAGAAATACCGTCTGCCCCGTCCCGCTTGCTCCATGCAGCACTCCCGGCGTACTCCGCCGCGTCTCCGCGCGCACCGGAATCACATACCGCTCATTGCGCAGGGTAACGTAGTCTTCCCCCGCCGCGGCATTCCGCGAACGCAAAATTTGTTTCAGCGTTTTCTGAATCGACTCCCGCGCCTGCACCATGCTCAAGCGAATCCGCCGTAAAGTCGGCGACGCATCATCGCTGATATCGCTATTCGGCAGCACGCTCCGCCGGATCGCTGCCAGCACATCACGAAAATCCCCCACTCCCGCCGCAGCCGCGCTCAACAAGGGAAATTTCGGCGCTGCTTCGCGAAATTTGCCGCGCAACCACGCCGAAGTTTCCAGCAACGAAGCCGCATTCAGAAATTCCGCTGGCTCCAGTGCCACTGCCATTCCGGAGATTTTCTCCAACCAGCTCTCGGGATCAGCCAGGGCGCCAAATCCCAATTCATTTCCGCTTCGCAGCCATTCCTGGGCCTCACGAATCAAGGCAAACTGTCCTCGTAAAAACTCTGCATTCGGCGAAAACTTCAACTCCTCCAGCGCGCGTCGCCCCGGCGCACACGTCGTCCGCAGCCGCAGCAACTCCCGCAGCTTGTCAAACTCCAAAACCTCTTGCGCGCTTCGACTCACTAGTTCCCGCTTGGTGTTTCGTTTTTCTCTTTTGTAGTGGCCACCTCCAGGTGGCCATCTTGTCGTTGTCGCATTTGCAGGCGCCGCCCGCTTTCCCCGCCCTCGCTCGCGCGGCAAACGGCTCACTTCATCAACGCACACCGCAAAAACTCCACCGCTGCTCTCGGTGTCGCCACGCTATGCGCCAATTTGCCCCGCGCTTCTCCCCACGGCGACGCGTGCCCCAATTCCACTTCCCGCACCCGCTCCAGAATGGGCACCCAGAAATCGCCCAGCACCACCAACGGCTTCCCCGCAATCACCGATTTGTTCAACATTTCCCAGACCACCGCAATCTCCGCGAGCGTTCCCGTTCCGCCTTTACAGGCCACAAAGCCGTCGCCAATGCGAATCAACTCAAATAAGCGCCGCTGCCAATCATCCATGCGAATTTCCCGGTCAATCCAGGCGTTCGCGCGAGCCGTGAAAAATTCCGCCGTCACTCCATACGTCGTTGCGCCCGCCGTTTTGGCTCCGCGCGAAACCGCTTCCATCACCCCGCCATAACCGCCGGTGCAAACATCAAATCCGGCCCTGCCCAGCGCTATACCCAATAAAAACGCTTCGTGGTAATCAGCGTCACCGTCGCGCGGACGCGAACTTCCGAACACGGTGATGACTCGTTCGTTCATTTTTTCCCGTCCATGTTCACTGCGCCTTCACGCAACAAGCCGCCCCCGCCGCATCAAACTCCTCCATCATCGCGATACTCAACGCATCCAGCGCATCGCTAGCCTCATGCCCTTTGGAGCCCATGTTGTTGCTTAAGAACGAGAACACCAGCCGCCTCCCATTAGGCAAATCCGCATAACCCGAACGCGTACGCACGTGCTCGACCGATCCTGACTTGGCGTGCAGCCTTCCGTCGGCAATGCTGTTCTTCATGCGGTCTTCGAGCGTCCCATCGATTCCCGCCACCGGCAACGACGCGAAATATACTTCAAACCACGGTTGTTTTTGCGCATACAGCAGCAGCGCCACCAAAGCGCGCGCCGTCACCAGATCGTGCCGCGAGAGGCCCGATCCGTCCGTCTGCACAACGTCGCCCGACGGAATTCCCGCCGTTGCGTAAAACGACGTCGGATAATTCGCCAGATCTTCCGGCGTCGTCCAGGCTCCATCCTGTCTCGCCGCCGTCCGCAACAACATTTCCGTGTGCAGGTTCTGGCTGATTTTGTTCACCAGCTTTACGGAATCTCCCAGCGGAATCGATCGGTGCTCCGCCAGCACCACCCGCTTCTCTCCTTCCGGCGCGCCCGGCGGCAGAGAAAGTTTCCGCACCGTTCCATCCACTTTCACGCCGCGATCCTCCAGCAAGCGCTTGAGCATCGCTGCCGCGTGCAGCGCAGGCTCCTGAATCGCCAAAATCAATTTTCGCGGATTGCTTTTCGCGGGCAGCGTCCCCAGCACCGTCACCAGGTTCGACCCGGGTTCGCGCTTGAGCGTCAGTTCAGACTTCACACCCGCAGCCGAGGTAATCACCTGATTGTCCACCGTAAATTCCGGCGCGCTCGGCGCCACCACCGCGTCCACGTGATCGCCGGCCTTCTCGCCTGCGGTCAACGTCAGTTGCACCGTGTTGTCGTCCACCACGATTGCCGAAATCGCCGCTCCGTACTCCCACACCATGTCATCAATTTCCCAGCCGTTCGGATAGCGGTCCCGCGGGAAATAAGTCTCGTCCCCGACCACATCGCCGGAAATTTCTTTAATTCCTTTGGCAACCAGTGCATTCGCCATCTCGGCAATCACTTTTTCCGATGGGCCGTCGAATTCCTCCTTCGACAGATACGGAAATTTGCGGTTCGAAAGGTTCGGATCCCCCCGCCCCACCAGATAAAGCGGCCCTTCCAGCTTTCCATTTGCGTTTGGCTCGGCTGTCGCCTCAAGCGTGGTTCGAAAGCGGAAGTCCGGGCTCAGCTTGGCCAGCGCCAGCGCCGTCGTAAACAATTTCATGTTCGAAGCCGGCACAAAATATTTATCCGCGTTTTCCTCGAACAGCACCTGCCCGCTGCCGCCGTCCGCAATCAGCAACCCCCAATCGCCTTTTGCCGGCTGCCCGCTTCCCAGAATAATTCGCGCCCGCGCCGCAAAAAGCTCCTCAGCTGACAGTTTGGGCGCCGCTAACGCACCACCAGGCTTCCCTTCGTGCACCGTGCTGGCACAGCATTTATCCTGGCCTTTCGCGCTGCTTGCATTGGGTCGCGCGGCTTCTCGCGGCTGCTCGGCATCCTGCGCTTGGCCGTTTATCCCGGAACAAATCGCGAGCACCCCGCAAATCAGCCAGGTTCGAACGCTTCGCGCGCTGCACATAACCCCGCTCTTCCCCCGCTGGAATATTCCCGTCAAGCCAAGTATATTCCATACGCCACGGAACACTTCCTCGAAGCGGGCAACGGCGACAGCCGCCCACCTTCGATACTGGATTCGGCGTTCCGCAGCTCGCACGATATCGCCCAAATCCCACGCCTGCGTGCTCTTAAGTTTCAAAGGAGAAAGCAAAATGAAAAAGACAATGGCAACCTTTCTGGTTTTAGCTCTCGGACTGCCGCTCGGCGCTCAGGACAAGTCAGACAGCAAGGAAGCGGAACGCCTGGAAAATTGCGGCACCGTCATCAAGGAAATCATGGACATTCCCGATGACATTCCGCAGGACCTCATAGACAAAGCAGAATGCATTATTGTTTATCCATCGGTCTTGAAAGCCGCGTTCATCGTCGGAGGCAGCTACGGCCGCGGCGCAATGATCTGCCGCACCGGCGAACATTTCACTGGTCCTTGGAGCGCTCCAACCATGATGGCTCTGGAAGGCGCCAGCGTCGGCTTCCAACTTGGTGGCCAGGCCACCGATTTCGTTCTGCTGGTCATGAACCCGCGCGGCGCTCGCTCCATTCTTTCCAGCAAGGTTAAACTTGGCGCGGATGCATCTGCTGCGGCCGGTCCCAAAGGGCGCAACGCCGAAGCTTCCACCGACGTGACCCTGCGCGCCGAAGTCCTTACCTACTCGCGCGCTCGCGGCCTTTTCGCTGGCATCTCTCTTGCGGGCTCCACGGTTCGTCCGGACAACAGCGCCAACGAAAGAGTTTATGGCAAGAAAGTGGAAGCGCAAGATATCGTCTTCAAGGGTGCGGTTCGCGTCCCACCCCCCGCTCGGCCCATGGCCGAGTATTTGAACAAGAAAAGTCCCAAGAATCTCTCCGACCCAGAATCGCTCAAGTAATTGTCACTTATTTGCGTTCTGGTCCTGCGAAAAAAGCGCGCTCTGCCTCTATGCAGAACGCGCTTTCGCGTTTTAGGTAAGCTCTCTCTCTCTGGGTCCAAGCGCAACAACAGAACTGCATCCACGCTCGCGCCAGAAGCGGTCATTCTGAGGCTATCCGGCAAGGATAGGCGAAAGAATCGCAACTCCGAAATTTTTCATCGCCTGCAAAGCGAGATTCTACGCAGCGTCAAGTGCGCCTTTTTATGGCAAATTTCCTCAGGATGACCTATAGTCATAAATGAGTCCCAGTCATGACCCGAGCTTCCCGTTCTGCGCGCACCGCCCACAAAACTGCCGTGGCATCCCGTCGCGTCCGTCGCAGCGCCGAACTCCGTGAACGCCTTTTCCGCGCTGCGCTGGTCCTGTTCGGCAAAAAAGGCTATGCCGAAACTACCGTCGAGGACATTACCGAAGCCGCCGATGTTGGCAAAGGAACATTCTTCAATTACTTCCCCACCAAGGAACACATACTCATGGCATTTGGCGAAATGCAGCTAGGGAAGTTGGAGGCCATCGTCCGCGACGCCAAGCAATCTGACCTGCCCATGCAGGACGTTCTGCGCATTCTCGTCCACCGCATGACGGAAGAGCCCATCCGCAACCCGGCCATCATTCGCGCGCTGTTGCTGGCCAATCTTTCTTCCGTGCCCGTCCGCGGGGCGATGCTGCGTATTCACGACCGCAATCGCGCCTTGCTGGGACAACTGATCCGCCATGGTCAGGAACGCGGCGAAATTCGCACTGATTTGCCGCCGGAAGAAATTGCGCAAGTCTGGCGGCAAACGATTTTTGGCACGCTGCTTTTCTGGTCGCTCTCCGGCGACGCCTCTCTCACCGGGCGCATAGAACAGTCTCTGAAAGTCTTGTGGACCGGAATCGCTTCCCGTCCATCCGCTCATAATAGGAAGCGCCGCAAAAAAGCCGGAGACATAGAATGAAATTCAAGCCGGTTATCATCGTGATCGTCCTGATCGCAATCGTTATCGCCGCGGGAGTTTTCTTCGGCGGATGGTTTCATCATGACAACGGTTTGCAGGGTTCCGGAACCGTCGAAGCGCGCAACATCCGCGTAGGTTCCGAGGTTGGCGGACGCATCGACAAAGTTCTGGTGCGTGAAGGCGACATCGTCACGGCCGGGCAAGTTTTGATGACTTTCGACGAAAAGGAACTTCTTGCTTCCCTCTCGCAATCACGCGCCAATGCGCAAAAAGCAAAACGCGGATACCGCCGCGAGGATATCGAAGAAGCCCGTGCCGCCGCGATGCAGGCAAAAGCGGATTTCGAGATGCGCAAGAACGGCTATCGCCAGGAAGATATCGCCGCGGCGCAAGCCGATGTCGATCGCGCCGCCGCGGACGAGACCCGCAGCCGTCTTGATTTTCAGCGCTACGACGCGCTCGCCAAAAAAGATCTTGTTTCCAAACAGCAGCGCGATACCGCCGAAGCAAACTGGAAAATGGCAGTCGCGCAGAAAGATAACGCCCAACACAAACTCGCGGAACTGCAACGGGGCTACCGTCCCGAAGAAATCGCCAGTGCGGAAGCGCGCTATCTGCAGACACAAGCCACACTCGATAAATATGTGCGCGGCAACCGCTCTGAAGACATTGACGCGGCGAAAGCTGCAATGGCATACGACGAAGCGCGTTTTCGCGAACGTCAGGTTCTTGCGCCCAGCGCCGCGTCCGTGGAGGTCCTCGATGTGCGCCCCGGCGATTTGATTGCGCCCAACACACCCGTGGCAACTTTGCTGGAGCGCGATGAAATCTACGTGCGCATCTACATCCCGGAAACTGAAATCTACCGTGTGCACGTCGGACAGCAGGCGCAGATCACCGTTGACTCCGTAGGCAAAAAGATTTTTGACGGCGCAGTCGAACAGATCAACCAGCAAGCGGAATTCCTGCCGCGCAACGTGCAGACGCGCGAGGAAAGAGTGCACCAGGTTTTCGGCGTGAAGATTCGTATCGACGATTCGTCGCACCACGTACTGCCCGGAATGGCCGCGGACGTAAAACTTGTGGGCGAGAAATAGCGATGCCAGCAAACGGCGCCAAACCGAATAGCGGAGCCGGCGCAACCAGCGCAGCGGATGCGCCGGATCCCGCGATTTCCGCCCGCGGCCTGGTAAGAAAATTCGGCGATTTCACTGCGGTGAATGACGTGAGTTTTACGGTCAGACGCGGAGAAATTTTCGGTTTTCTCGGACCGAACGGCAGCGGCAAAACTACCGTCATTAAAATGTTGACCGGCCTGCTTCCACTGAGCGGCGGCGAAGCCAGCGTGGAAGGTTTGAATGTTCGCAGCGATGCGGAGCGGGTGCGCGAACGCATCGGCTACATGTCGCAGAATTTCAGTTTGTATCCCGATCTTACGGTCACGGAAAATCTCACTTTTTACGGCCGCATTTACGGGCTCAGTCCGGAGCGGCTTAAAAAACGCATGGACGATATCATCCAGATGAACGGCCTCGATCCGTACTTGAATCGTCTTGCGGCGCAACTTTCCGGCGGATGGAAACAGCGATTGGCGCTGGGTTGCGCAATGCTGCACGAACCTAAATTGCTTTTTCTCGACGAGCCTACAGCAGGGATCGATCCTGTTGCGCGGCGGCAATTGTGGGATCTGTTGTTTGATCTTTCCGGACATGGCATCACTTTTTTTGTGACCACGCATTACATGGATGAAGCGGAACGCTGCAGTCACGTTGCCTATATCTACTTCGCGAAACTGATTGCCGATGGCACGCCGAATTCCCTGCGCGAGCTTCCCGACGTGACGCCGGCCGGAACCATTCGCGTGGAAATCACCACGCCGGAAGTAACGCGCGCGCTGAAAATTGCGCGGCAGATTGCCGGCATCCGCAGCGCCACGATTTTTGGCCAATCGATTCATGCGTTGATCGAAGAGCACTTTGACCTCGATGACTTACGCCAGCAATTGCAAAAGCAAGGAATAGTCGTTGCGGAGATTCGTCCGCTGGCTCCGAGCCTGGAAGATGTATTCGTCGAGCTGACCTACAAAAATCAGGCGAACGGCGCGAAAGCAACCGAGGCCAATCGTGCGTGAAATGTTCCGCGGCTTCCGCGCCGTTTTTTATAAGGAAACGCTGCATGTGCGACGCGATTTCGGAACGCTGTTTTTTTCGCTGATTATTCCGTTGCTGCAAATGTTGCTGCTGGGATACGGAATTGATACCAACATCCGGCAGATCAACACAGTGGTCTTTAATGCAGATGGCCGGCAGGAAAGCCGCGAACTCCTGGACCGACTGAAGAATTCCGACACCTTTCACCTAATCCGCTACGTAAACAGCGATCAGGCAATGAACAACATGATCATCGCGGGAAAGGCGCATGTCGGCATCAAGATTCCCGTCGATTACTCCGATAAATTGCTGCACCGGATGAGCGCGCAAGTTCTGGTGCTGATCGACGGTTCGGATTCGTCGGTGGCGGGGCAAGCGATCAATGTGACCACCTCGATTGGTTTGGACGAATCGCTGCGGCGCACGCTGGTGAACAACGAAACTTTTGCTGTGGACATGCGGCCAAAGCTGCTGTTCAATCCGGATTCGCGTTCGCCGAATTTTTTTCTGCCCGGACTTACGGCGATTCTGCTGTTGAATGTGACCACGTTCCTGACGGCATTTTCGATCGTGCGCGAAAAAGAGCGCGGCACGCTGGAACAATTGTTCGTTACTCCGGTGCGTCCGATGGGATTGCTGCTGGGAAAACTGTTGCCTTATCTGGGCATCGGATTTTTTGAGCTGTGCATGATTCTGACGTTCATGCGCTTCGCATTTCGCGTGCCGATTCACGGCAGCGTAATTTTGCTGGCATTCCTGTCGCTTCCCTACATTTTTGTTTCGTTGTCGCTGGGAATTCTGATCTCCAGCAAAGCCAATTCTCAATCCGAAGCCATGCAGCTGGCGTTTTTGACCATCCTGCCGAGCATCTTTTTTTCCGGTTACATTTTCCCGCTGGAAACGATGCCCAAGTTTTTCTACGCCCTGAGTTATTTTGTTCCGGCGCGATATTTTATCGATATTACGCGCGGCGTGATTCTGCGAGGCGCCACGATTGTGCATTTGTGGCCAGATGCCCTGGCGCTTTTCACCATGGGAACCATTCTGCTGCTGATTGCCGCGCGGCGATTCCAAAACAAAGTCATCATGGCGTAGTGCATTTCGCCCCCAAATCGGCAAGCGCACCGCAGTAGAAAATCCAAAAGAAAAACGCGGACCTGGAGTGCGCGCTTCATAAACCATTCGCAAGGGAGATTTTGAATACATTTCCGCGTGCTTTGTGTTTCGCGAATGCGCGGAGTATGCTGCCCCAGTCGCTGCAAGTATTCCGAGGAGAAAATCCAGAGGAGAAATTGTGACCTGCCCGATTTGCGGGAAGCGCAAGGCCACGCGCTATTGCCCGGCGAAAGGCGAGAAGATTTGTCCGGTGTGTTGCGGGACGGACCGTGAAGTGACCATCAGCTGTCCGGCGGACTGTACGTACTTGATTGCAGCGCATCGCTACGAGGATGAACACAAACGCGCAATGCCTGCCGATACACCGTTCATCGAAGAACGGTTGCCGCAGGATATTTTGCATTTGCAACAACCACTGTTGAGCCTGCTGGCGTTCCAGATTGCGAAGTTTGCCAACCTCGAGCCAACTGCGACGGACCCGGATGTGCTGGCGGCGATTGCGACGCTGGCTGGAACTTACAAGACGTTGCAGAGCGGTTTGCTGTACGAAAAAGTGCCGGAAATTCCGGTGCAGCGGGATTTGTACCTGGCGTTGACCAAGTTTCTGGATGAGGTCAAGCGAGCAGCGGTCGAAGAAGGGAATTCCAGTGCAGTGAAGTATTCGAGCGTGTTTCATGTGGCGGTATTTCTCTACCGGATGGGAACGTTGCGGTCGAATGGCCGGCCGCGCTCGCGAAGATTCATAGAGTTCTTGCGGGGACAATTCCCGCAGGCAGAAGTGCCACAGCGGGAGGAGCCGCGGATTATCGTTCCTTGACCTAACGGGCATGGACGAGGTGGGATGACTTAAGTCCCTTGCTACCCCCATCGCTCTTTCCTTGCAGTTTTGTTGGCGCCGATTCTTACGTATTCTGCTCGACAGAGGGGCCCGTGTCGGAAACCTTCGAAAGAAAGGCTGGAGGGCTGAAACCCTGCTTTGCATTCTGTCAAAGGGTTTACAAAGCGAGGGAGAGTTGGGGAGCGGGGGCGATGGGGTGGCGGAGTTGTTCCCAGGGGCGGAAGGAGAAGCCCAGTTGCGATTTGATCCGGGCGAGGCGGGCGGCGATTTTCTGGCGGTAGGGTTCGGGGGCGTAGGCGTTTTGCGAATACCAGGATTGGTATTGGCGGGTGAGGCGGGGGAATTTTTCGCGGAGGAATGGGAGGAACTGTTTTGCGGAGCTGGGCATGAGGAAGAGAACCCCGGAAGATATCCAGAGGGCGCCGGCTTCTTTTGCGGCTGCGGCCAGGGATTCGAGTTCGCCTTCGCGGTCGGTGATGCCGGGAATTAATGGAGAGGCTAGTGCGCCGACTGAGATTCCCGCGTCGCGAAGTTTTCGGATGGCTGCGAGGCGAAGATCAGGGCGAGGAGCGCGAGGTTCGAGCAGCCGCGCAAGACGCGGGCGGAGCGTGGTGACGGTAATGTCCACGTAGAGGCGGGAGCGTTTGGCAATTTCCTGAAGAACGTCTATATCGCGAGTGATTAGGTTTGATTTGGTTGTGATTGAGACGCTCAAACCGGTGTGGCGGGCCAGTTCTTCGAGGCAGGCGCGGGTGACGCCGTATTCTTTTTCGGCAGGCTGATAAGGATCGGTGGCAGTGCCGATGCAGATGTGCTCGGGAGCGCCTTCGCGGCCGGCGGCGAAGGAGTATTTGCTGGCGATCTCGCGTGTAAGCAAGACGGCGGCGTCTTTCTTCACGAAAATTTTCTTTTCAAAAGCCAGGCCGTCCAGTTCCATAAATTCGTGGGTATAACGGGCATAGCAGTACTTGCAGGCGAATTCGCAGCCGCGATAGGGGTTGATGGTCCAATCGAAGGGCACACGGCCGGATTCACATTTATTGAGAATGGATTTCACTGGGAGCAGGAAGTATTCGGGGCGCTCGTCCGCGGTGCGGCGCGTGGGTGCGGCGGGCGAAATGGAGGCGAGGCGGGCGATGCCGACCAGCGGCGCTGCGGTATTACGTGAAGCGCCAGGTACAGCGTCTGTTGCAAAAGCAGTATCCTTCCGGAAATCCTGCAAATTGCGGAGTGGGTCGCCGCAAGAGGCAGGAATGGCGGACGGAGGGCAATCCGGGCCGCCACTGTTTGAAATAATATCCGGAACGATGCTGCCCGGACCGTGGAGCGGGGCAAGCTCGCTGGTCCGGGTGTTCGGGCTATGATCAGGGCAAACAGGAAAGAGAGAAGCTGAGGAAAATGGAGCGAGGCGGCGGATAGGAAAGCCCGCCGGTTTGGATGAGGAAAGAACTGGAGACATAGCCCACCTCGATACGGGTAGAGTATTTCGCTTTTCTTTCGCCTTGTCAAGTGTTTTCGTATTTTATTCGCCTGTGGCATTCAAAGCGGAAGCGAGATTCTTCACTGCGCGGGCCGACGCTTTGCGAGGAAGCGAAAGCCGAAGAACAAAGTCGGCCCGCCGGGTTCAGAATGACGATAGGTTATGAGGCGGACAACGGTATGCGTGCGTAGAGCGTCGGCTGGAGAGGAAAAGAAGCTGCTACACGAGGATTGAGTTGACGATCGGCGAGGCTTATTCGATGCGGCAGACCAGCAGTTGGCTGGTGGCGTAGGGGCAGGGCAAGCCGGGGACACCGGGACCCTGTATGACGATCCAGTCCACGCCGAAGTTTTTCTTAAGGCGAAGAAAGTCATCGCGATGAAATCTTTCCCAGCCTTGTTGAGCGTTGAGTTGATCGGACCAAGGCGAGGCGAGCGCGGGGAACATGCTGGCAGCGCCACTGTCCTTCACGGCGTCGGCGAGGGCACTGCGTTGCGCTATGGCGCGGAAACCGTGCTGGTCCTCTCCAGGCAGAGCCATGTAGCGAGGATCAAGAGCGAAGTAAGCGTTCTCTGGAGTGTTGTGGCGCACCCATTTGAAGGCCTGTACCCAGGTATTTTTCGACTGCCGGCTGGGAAACTCGAAATGCGGCGAAGAGGGAGTAAGACGGTCCTGCGCATAAGCCATTCCCGCACAGAGAGGAAGGAAAAGAAGAGCCCAGCGCCAGGGAGATTTTTTGAGCAGAAACTTGCCGATAAGCCCGCCGGCAAGAAGAAACATCATCACATAGAGGAGATGGAGAAAGCGGAGTGGCTGGATTTCGGCAAGATTTTCCTGGCGCGCGATGAATGCCGCCACGGCCGTGAACAAGACTCCGTAGAGGACCAGGGACTGGCAAAGCAGTCCCATAGGACCGAGGCGGTGACGGCGCGCGAGCCGGACGAAAACGATCAGAATGGCGAAAGGAGCGAGAAGGCCCAGCCATTCATACCAGGCCCAATTGCTGAGGAAAAAATAGGGACGGGTCTGGAGAATAGCGTGATATTGCGAGGTGACCGGCGGAAATAAGCCTCGCGAGAGATTTGGCATCCATTCAGGGAGACGGATGGGGGATGGAAACAATTTTAGAGTGACGAGGACGGCCAAAAAAGTGACGGCGTAGACGGCCATGAGCGGGTGGATTGCAGCAGTAAACAAGATCCAGAAAATCGCAGAAAAATGACGGCGCTCAAGGATGGAAGCGATGGCGAGCAGGGCGCAAGGCGTGGAGAACGAGCGCGTGGTGAGATACGGATCCACAATAAGGAGAGCCGTCCCTGCCACCGGCAGAGCAAACAGGCTCGCGGTTAAGGCAACACCACACCACGCAGCGAAATTTTCGGCGAAACACAAACGCGCGATGCGCAGGCAAGCCCAAAGCAAAAGAAATGAAGTGACGATTTGCCAGGCCAAAAAAGCCTGCGAAGGCGGCAGATGAGTGAGGCGGATGGAACCCGCGATGAGGTTGGGGAAGACGGTCATGTTTGCGTGCGACTGAAAGAATTGAGAGTTGTACGGAAAAAGAGAGGGATGCAGAAGTTTCAGGATGCCGGGGACGTAGATCTCGGCGTCTTCCACGGCGGGATGATAGCCCTGCACAGCGATGGCTGCGAGAGTGAAACCGCCGAGCAATAAATAGTCTTTGGCCGAGGTCCGTGGAAATTGCAGGCAAGCACCTTTCGACACACGACGCCCTTCCGCTGGCCAGGGCCGCGGTCGGCGGCGTTATTACTTCAGCGAGGCACCTAGAGAAAAGCCAGTGGGTCTGGAATGACTGGCGCAAGAGGGCCGGAATTCAGAAGCACCGTTCGTCTACAAAGATGCGATTTGATGCTGGGAAGGTTGCAGAAAAACGCTGGAACCTGGAAAAAAGTTTGGGGGAAAGAGCGCGTCGCTCTGGAGACAAGTGAGAATCATTACAAATGGCTTATAAATATGAGCACAAGGGGGAATTTCAATTTACGGCGCGGTTCTTGCGTTCGATAGTGGCATCTGATGTAATTCGTCGTGAGTCAGGCCTGAGACGACAATGCCCCACAAGAAAACCCGGTTCCGCAAGAAAATTCGAGGGTTGCGCTGGATAGGGATGGTGCTGTTGACCTTCGCGGTCCCCGCGTTGGGACAGGCACCTGCGAACCCGGCTGCGCAAGCGCCGGCCAACGGCGGGGCGGCCAAGAAGCCGGGCGTTGGGCAAGCGGCTCCTGCGCCTGCTGCGCCGCAATCGAAGCACTTTCCGATTTTGCTGATCGCATCGGGAGTGGAACCGGGATGGAGGGTGCGGATCGGGATGAAGGGAGCGGAGCGGCTGGAACGGGCAGGATATCCGCCGATCACGCTGGAGCCGGGAGAAATCGCAGCGGACGATTCGGGAACGGTCTGGACATATCGCGCCAAGGACACAGGAACGGGCGCGGACGTGACCGTGCGGTTGTCGCGGGAAGCTTGTACGGAAGGACTGGCGGAAACCAAATATTCATTTCGCGCGATCGTGACGCACGCGCAGATCGGCGCGCTGAACGGCTGCGCGAAGGTTGCTGCGGAAGAGTTTCCGGAGTTCAAACAGAAGAATCTGGACGAAGATGATCCGGAGAAAAAGAAAGTGGTGCCGCCGCCGATTACGGGGTTCAAGGCGCCGGTGGCGATGGCGTTTATCGATGCGACGGGGAAAGTGGTGCTGATGCGAAGCGGCGTGGCGAAAATTGTGGCCCCCGCAGGAAGCCAGCTTTCGCTTTCGCGCGATGGCAAGCGGCTGCTATTCACAAGAGAGGAACAAGGGAAAGACCGGACGATTGTGATGTACGACGCCGGAAGCGGAAAGAGCACCGAGTTGATGCGGGGACTGGTGCAACGAGCGTTCTGGTCGCCGGATGAGTCGCGGATCGCGTTTATGAGATCGACCGGGCAGGACTGGACGGTGTGGACAATGCCAGCTGGCTCGCCGGAAAAAGCGCTGCAATTGAGCACCGGCGGGGTTTGGGCGCTGCACGGATGGGCGGACGCGCACACGGTGCTGGCGTCCGACGATACGAAACTTTATTTTTTGCGGACGGAGAGCCCGCCGACGGCGATGGCGATTCGCGAGGTATACGGTGACGGATATGAAGTGATGAGTTCGGACACCATTCGGGCGAATCCGGTGAATGCGGATTTGCTGATGGTGACAGCATATGTTGCGCATCCGAAAGCGGGGATGCCGACGGATGCAAAAACGGGGATGGGCGGAGCGGCGTTTTTGTATGAGCTGAAATCGAAACGACGAGTGGACGTGACGCCAGCGAACGTGTTTGCACAGGCGGCGGAGTGGTCGCGCGACGCGATCCAGATTTTTTTCACGAATCGGGAGAAGGCACCGGTGATTTGCAGGGTTTTCTGGGACGGGTCGGGCTACAAGCGCGTGCGCGCGGGAAGCGAATTGGTGGTGGGAGAGTAAGCCGTGTGGAAGCCGATTCTGTTGGCGACGGCGCTGCTGTTTTGCGGCGGAGTGTCGCGGACGACGCCGATGATGAAGGCGCAGGAGATGCCACCTGCGGCGACTTC
>WNFR01000691.1_pt1 | contig 34398 bp, 31 predicted proteins | sample 5400221 | NCBI WGS metagenome assembly WNFR01 (sample SAMN13153357, study PRJNA577476) | soil metagenome | isolation source: 40 cm soil under Madrone tree | place: USA:California | collected 2016-06-14
CGTGACGCCATGGCGCGCCGCAAGCCCCGAGCGCGGCCGCACCTGCGCTTCCGCCCCGGGCGGCAGCGCGATCGCGATGCCGGTCGGGATCAGGGCGCGCGCGCCGGGCGCGAGCCAGACCGGCGTGTCGGCCGGCACCGCCGCCATGAGGTCGAGACCGGCCGCGTGGTCGCTCTGATAGGCCGGCAGCGCGAGATCGGCGCCGTGCGGCAGCCGCAGGATCTGCACGTCGATGGCGGAATCGCTCCGGCTCATGGCGCGGCTTTCGCGATCGTCGTCGCGATGCGCTCGATCAGCATATGGGCCACCTCGTCCTTCGTTTGCGTCGGCCACGACTCGACGCCATCGGCGCTCACGAGATGAATGCTGTTGAGGTCGCCGCCCATCACCCCGGATTCGGCCGACACGTCGTTGGCGAGAATCCAGTCGCAGCCCTTGCGCGCGAGCTTCTGCCTGGCGTGCTCGACCACGCGCTCGGTCTCGGCCGCAAAGCCGATGACCAGGGCGGGGCGTTTCGTTTTCATGTGCGCCACCGTCGACAGAATGTCGGGATTCTCGGTCAGCGCCAGGGTCGGCGTGCCAGCCGCGCCCTTCTTGATCTTCTGGCCGCTCGCCTGCGCGACCCGCCAGTCGGCGACGGCGGCGGCGAAGATCGCGACGTCGGCCGGCAACGCGGCCTCCACCGCCGCCAGCATGTCGCGCGCGCTCTCGGCGCGCAGGACCCTGACGCCGGGCGGGTCGGGCACGCTCACCGGGCCCGACACCAGCGTCACCTCGGCGCCGGCCTCCGCGGCGGCGCGCGCGATGGCGTGACCCTGCTTGCCCGAGGATCGGTTGGCGATGTAGCGCACCGGGTCGATCGGCTCGTGGGTCGGGCCCGAGGTGATCAGCACGCGCTTGCCCGTCAGCGGGCCGCGCGCGGGCGCGAGCAGCGCCTCGGCGGCGGCGGCGATCTCCAGCGGCTCGGCCATGCGTCCCGTGCCGCTTTCGCCGCGCTCGGCCATCTCGCCCGCATTGGGGCCGACGACCGCGATGCCGTCGGCGGAGAGCCGCGCCAGGTTGCGGCGGGTCGCCGGGTGGGCCCACATGCGCGGGTTCATGGCCGGGGCGATCAGCACCGGCCGGTCGGTCGCGAGCAGCACCGTGGAGGCGAGGTCGTCGGCGTGGCCGCCCGCCATCTTGGCCATGAGGTCGGCGGTGGCGGGCGCGACCACGATCAGGTCGGTGTCGCGCGCGAGCCGGATATGGCCGATGTCGAACTCGGTGCGGGCGTCGAACAGGTCGGTATGGATGCGCTCGCCCGCGATCGCGCCGGCCGCCAGCGGCGTAACGAATTCCTGCGCGGCGCGCGTCATCACGACACGCACGGCCGTGCCGCGCTCCTTCAGGCGCCGGATCAGGTCGAGCGATTTGTAGGCCGCGATGCCGCCGCCGATGATGAGAAGGATGCGTTTGCCGGACAGCCCGACATGGCGCTCTTGCGGCGCCGCCGCGCCGGAATCCTTGATCTCAGCGCCGCTCGCCGCCTCGGCGATCGGGCGTTGCGGCGTGGCGGTCGCAGCCGGGCCGGCTGCGAGATGGAGCGCCAGGAGGTGCCTGGCTTCCTCTTCCATCGAGCGGCCGTGACGCGCGGCGCGCAGGCGCAGGCGCCGTTTGACGTCGTCGTCGAGTTGGCGGATCGTGAGGCTGGCCATCGGGCGGTCCTGCTGGAAGACACCAGCATAGCCTATGATTGCATTGCAATCAATGCAATCATAGGCCCTAAATGGCCCGCCACAATAGGGCGGTGAGCAGCGCCACGATCCCCCACAGCGCCACGGCGCTCCAGCGGTTGCGGCGCGCTTCCGCGCGCCCGATGGCGGCGACCGTCTCGGGCGCCAGCACGATGCCGTCGCGGGTGGCGGCATCGATCTGGTCGGCGATGCGGGCGGCGCGGCCGAGCAGGGCGGGCACCTGCCCGAGGAAGCGCCCGACCTCGCCGGCGCCCTGGGCGGCGTCTTCCAGCCGGCCGGCCGGCCCCAGGTTGCGCTCGATCCATTCGCGCACCACCGGCTCGGCGGTGCTCCACATGTCGAGCTTGGGATCGAGCGAGCGCCCCACGCCCTCGACCACCACCATGGTCTTCTGCAGCAGCAAAAGCTCCGGCCGGGTCCGCATGTCGAACAGCCCGGTCACCTCGAACAGCAGCATCAGGAGCTTCGCCATGGAGATGTCCTCAGCGGAGCGGTTGTGGATCGGCTCGCCGATCGCGCGGATCGCCTGCGCGAAATCTTCGACCGAATGGTGCGGCGGCACATAGCCGGCCTCGAAATGGATCTCGGCGGTGCGCAGATAATTGCGCGTGATGAAGCCATGCAGGATCTCGGCCAGGAAGCGGCGCTCTTTCGTGCCCAGCCGGCCCATGATGCCGAAATCGACCGCGACGAGCCGGCCGTCATGGTCGACGAACAGGTTTCCGGGATGCATGTCGGCGTGGAAGAAGCCGTCGCGCATGGCGTGGCGCAGGAAGGTCTGGATGATGTTGCGGCCGAGTTGCGGCAGGTCGAATCCCCTGGCGCGCAGCGCCGCCTGATCGTTGAGCGGCGTGCCGTCGATCCATTCGAGCGTGAGCACGTCGCGCGCGGTGCGGTCCCAGTCGACGGCGGGCACGCGGAAGCCCGGATCGTTCTTGGTGTTCTCGGCCATCTCCGACAGCGCGGCCGCCTCGAGCCGCAGGTCCATCTCGATCGTGACCGAGCGCGCCAGCGTCTGCACCACCTCGGTGAGGCGCAGCCGCCGCGCCTCGGACGACCATTCTTCGGCGGTGCGCGCCGCCCAGAAGAAGGCGGCCAGATCTGTCTTGAAGCGCTGCTCGACGCCCGGACGGAGCACCTTCACGGCGACCACGCGGCCGCTCGCCAGTTCCGCCCGATGCACCTGCGCGATCGACGCCGCCGCGACCGGCGGGCCGAAGGAGGCGAAGACGTCCGCAAGCCCGCAGCCGAGCGCCGCCGCGACCGTGGCCTCGGCCTGCTGTTGCGGAAACGGCGCCATGCGGTCCTGCAGGCTCTCGAGATCGCGCGCGAGCGCGACGCCGACCACGTCGCGCCGGGTCGCCAGGAATTGCCCGAGCTTGACGTAAGTCGGCCCGAGCGCGGTCAGCGCGACGGACAGGCGGTTGGCCTTGTCGCCGCTCGACGGCCGCTCGATCAGCCGCGCGCAGGCGAGCGCCGCGCGCGCCGGCAGCGGGAGCGGCGCCGGATCGACGAGGCCGAGCACGCCTTCGCGTGCGAACACGAAGCCGGCGCGGGCCAGCCTGATGAGGTGGATGGAGGCCGAGATCACAAACGCCAGCCCGAATGCAGCGCCACGACGCCGCCGGTCAGCGGCCGCGCGCTGACGCGGCGGAAGCCCGCGGCCGAGATCATCGCCGCGAAGGCCTGCGGCTTGGGAAAGCGCCGGATCGACTCGACCAGATAGCGGTAGGCGTCGGCGTCGCCCGCGACCGAGCGACCGAGCGCCGGGATGACATTGAACGAATAGAGATCGTAGAGCGTATCGAGCCCCGGCACGTCCACGGTCGAGAATTCGAGGCACAGGAAGCGGCCGCCCGGCTTGAGCACGCGATAGGCCTCGGCGAGCGCGGCGTCGATGCGCGGCACGTTGCGGATGCCGAATGCGATCGTGCAGGCGTCGAAGCTGCGGTCCGGGAAGGGCAGCGCCTCGGCGTTGCCGTCGACGAAGGACACCGCGTCGTCGAGCCCGCGCTCGATCGCGCGCTCGCGGCCGACCGCGAGCATCTCCGGATTGATGTCGCAGACCGTCACGCGCGTGCCGGCCCCGCCTGCCGCGACGACACGGAACGCAATGTCGCCGGTGCCGCCCGCCACGTCGACAAGGCCAAAGGGGCGATCGCCCCGCGGCGGGTTCACGGCGGTGACGAGCGCGTCCTTCCAGGCGCGGTGCAGGCCGCCCGACATCAGGTCGTTCATCAGGTCGTAGCGCCGCGCGACCGATCGAAAGACGTCGTCGACCAGCCCCTGCTTGGCGTCGAGGTCGACGGTCTTGAAGCCGAAATGCGTGTCGCGGCCGGGGTCCGGCCTGGAATGCGTCATGGGGTTTTCCTGTCAAGGCGACCATAGCGCGGCGGGGCCCGCGGCGCTACAAAGCGTGCCTCCGCTCGTGCTCCGACTCCGGCGTTTGGTAACCAGGCGCGGGTCCGGACCCACGAAAAAACCCATGCCTATGGTTAACGGCCGCCGCGCATGCCCGAATTGCCCGAAGTCGAGACCGTGCGGCGCGGGTTGCAGCCGGTGATGGAGGGCGCGCGGATCGTCAAGGCCGAGGCCCGCCGTGGCGATCTGCGCCGGCCGCTGCCGAAGGACTTCGTCAAGCGCCTCGAGGGCCGCAGCGTCACCGGCCTGGGACGGCGAGCGAAATATCTGCTCGCCGATCTTTCCTCCGGCGAGGTGCTGATGATGCATCTCGGCATGTCCGGCTCGTTCCGGGTCACCCAACAGAAGGGCGAGGAGACGCCGGGCGAGTTCCACCATCCGCGCGCCGAGGACCGCGCGCATGACCATATCGTGTTTCACATGTCGTCCGGCGCGCGCATCGCCTTCAACGATCCGCGCCGCTTCGGGCTGATGCTGCTGGTGCCGCGCACGGAGCTTGCCGACCATCCGCTGATGAAGGCGATCGGCCCCGAGCCGCTCGGCAACGAGTTCGACGCCGCGATGCTGGCGGCGGCCTGCCGCGGCAAGAAGACCAGCCTCAAGGCCGCGCTGTCCGACCAGAAGGTCGTGGCCGGGCTTGGCAACATCTATGTGTGCGAGGCGCTGCACCGCGCCCGCCTGTCACCCAAGCGGCAGGCCTCCACCATCGCCACCAGGGCGGGCGCGCCGACCGCGCGCGCCGAGGTTTTGGTCGGCGCCATCAAGGCCGTGCTGCAAGACGCGATCAAGGCGGGCGGCTCGTCGCTGCGCGACCATCGCCAGACCGACGGCGAGCTCGGCTATTTCCAGCATCATTTCCGCGTCTACGACCGCGAGGGCGCGCGCTGCGTCACGCCGGGATGCAAAGGCACGGTCAAGCGCATCGTGCAGAGCGGGCGCTCGACATTCTATTGTCCGACCTGCCAGAAATGATGCGGTCTAAGTATGGCGATGATGATTCAGAAAATTCGACTTGCCGGCGCGTTGGCCCTTGTTTTTCTGTCGCCCCGCATGGCTGTCGCCGATGGCGCACTGGCGATCGGCGCGGCCTCGCCGATCGTGCAGGGCCGCCTCGCCTATGGGTTTACCCGCCATTTATCCCCCCGCGACTCGGCGCAGACTCTTGCCCTTGATACCTGCCGAAAGTTGGCGAACGTGCCGCAGACCGCCGCGAACTGCCGTGTCGTCGGCATGTTCACGGATCAATGTTTCGCGATCGCCTTCACGCCGCAGGCCGCGCCGACAGGCTTCGGCTGGGCGATCGAGGCGGACCGGCAGACGGCCATACGCAAGGCGATGAACATCTGCGCCGGCATGGCCGGCGACGACGCCAAGAGCTGCAAGGTCATCGAGTCGCGCTGCGACGGCACGACCTTGTCCGATCAGTGCGGCGGCCGCGCCGGCGCGTCACCGGGCCAGCGCATCGCCAGTTGCACCGCGCTGATCGGGTCCGGCGACGAGAGCGACAGCGATATTGTCAGCGACCACGTCAATCGCGGCAACGCCCATTCGGATGCCCAGGAGTTCGACGACGCGATCTTGGACTACGACGCTGCGCTCAAGCGCGATCCCACCCACGCGGTCGCGTTCTACGATCGTGGCACCGCCTATCGGATGAAGCAGGACCACGACAAGGCGATCGCGGACTACGGTCGCGCCATCGCCCTCAATTCAAGATACGAGGATGCCTTCGTCAACCGCGGCGTCGCCTACGCGGCCAAGGGCGATTTCGACCGCGCCATCGCGGACTACACCACAGCGCTCCTGCTCGACAGCGCAGACGCGACGGCATATCGCAACCGCGGCAATGTCTACCTCGAAATGGGGGAGCCGGGCTTCGCCATGGACGACTATGACGAGGCGATCAGGCGTGCACCCGGCGACGTAAGCGGCTATCGCAGCCGTGGCTATCTGCATTTCTATCTCGGCGATTTCGCACGCGCTGCGGACGATCTGGCCCACGTCGTCACATCAGAGAGGGACGACCTCTACGCAATGCTGTGGGCTTATCTGGCGGCGGCGCGCACCGACGCCGAGAGCGCGAGGAGGAATTTGGCGCAGACCGCGACGCGCAAGGGTCCGGCCTGGCCTTATCCGGCGGTCGAATTATTTCTCGGCGGGCGGACCTTCGAGTCGACCTTGTCGGCGGCCGGCAATCCCTCCGAGCGTTGCGAGGCTCAGTTCTACGGCGGCGAGTGGCAGCTGCTGCAGGGCGACGGCGCCGCCGCCGCGACGGCGCTGACGGCTGCCGCGGACACTTGTCCGAAGGGCTTCATCGAGTACAAGGGCGCGCAGGCGGAATTGAAGCGCCTCAGGCAATGAATGGGCTCCCGATAGCCTGCCGAGCAACTCGCCATTCGTCTGCCGTCAATCCACCTTGATGCCGGCCTGCTTGATCACCTTCTCCCACTTCTCGGTCTCGGAGGTGGCGAAGCGCCAGAACTCGTCCGGCGTGGCGATAATGGGGTCCGTGCCGAGCTCGGCAAGCTTGGCTTTCATCGGCGGCGAGGCCAGCGCGGCGTTGATCTCGCGGTTCAGCACGGCGATGACCTCCGGCGGCGTGCCGCGCGGAACGCCGACGCCGAACCAGATGATCGCCTCGTATCCCGGCACGGTCTCGGCAATGGCGGGCAGGTCGGGGAGCAGCGGCGAGCGCGCCGCCGACGTGACCGCGAGCCCGCGCACCCGGCCGCCCTGCACGTGCGGCAGGACCGTCACCATCGAGTCGAACATCACCTGCACCTGCCCGCCGATCAGGTCGGTCATGGCGGGCGCGGCGCCGCGATAAGGAATGTGGACGAGGTCGACGCCCGCGGTCGCCTTGAACAGCTCGCCCGCGAGATGGCCGGTCGATCCGACGCCGGGCGTCCCCACGTTGAGCTTGCCGGGATTGGCCCTGGCATAGGCAACGAACTCGGCGACGTTCTTTGCCGGCACGGCCGGGTTGATCACCATCACGCTTGGTCCCTGCGACATGCCGGCGACCGGCGCGAGCTGCTTGAGGTAGTCGAAGCCGAGCGTGCGCTTGTTGACGGTGGCGTTGATCGCATTGGCGGATGTGACGGAGCCGAGCGTGTAGCCGTCGGGCGGCGCGTTCACCACCGCTTCGGTCGCGATGTTGCTGGCAGCGCCCGGCTTGTTCTCCACCAGCACCGGCTGGCCGAGGCGCGCCTGCAGTCGCTCGCCCATGAGGCGCACCAGGATGTCGGTCGGTCCGCCCGGCGGGAAACCGATGATCCAGCGGATCGGCCGCGTCGGAAAATCCTGCGCCGACACGCCGCCGATCGCCGCGATCGAAACAAGGATCGCGAGCCACAGGGCGCGCCGCGCATTTGGAGCGTTTTCAATCATCGGTGGTCTGTGCTGAGGATGAACCGGCGCGCCATCGTTTCATGGCGTGCCCGAGAGTCAAGGGCGGCCCGGCTTGACCGGCACGAAGCTCCGGCCGGATAATCGCTCGATCACCCGACGGAGGCCCCGCGATGACGCCGCAGACCGCGACCGATACCGAGCTTCGCGACAGCAAGAGAAAGATGGTCAGCGGAACCTATCTGCGCAACGCGTGGTATGTCGCCGCCTGGTCGGACGATCTCGCCGACGGTCAGTTGCTCAGCCGCACCATCATGCAGGAGCCGATCGTCCTCTATCGAAAATCGGACGGCGACGTGGCGGCGCTGCACGATCGCTGCCCGCACCGTTTCGCGCCCCTGCACATGGGCAAGATCGTCAACGGCGATTGCGTCCAATGTCCGTATCATGGGCTCGAATTCGACGCGTCTGGCGCCTGCGTGCTCAATCCGCACGGCGCCAAGAACATTCCTTCGCGCGCGCGCGTCCGCAGCTTCCCGGTGACCGAGAAGCACAAGGCGATCTGGATCTGGATGGGCGAGCGGTCGCCCGACCATTCCAAGGTTCCGGATTTCAGCGTGCTCGACAATGTCCCGAAGATGCACACCACCAAGCGCGACAAGATGACCATTCGCGCCAATTACGAGCTCATCATCGACAACCTGCTCGACCTCAGCCACACCTGTTATCTCCATGACGGAATTCTGGGCAATTCGGACACGGTGGAATCCGACATCACGGTCGAGCAGGAGGGCGAGGATGTCGTCGTCGGGCGTCACGCCAGCAGCGTCACCGCGCCCGGGCTGTTCGCGGCGCTCTGGCCGTCGCGACCGGATCGCGTCGACAAATTCACCAGCATGCGTTGGATGGCGCCGAGCACGATGCGGCTGCTGACCGGGATCTGCACGCCCGGCGCGGTCCCCGAGAGCGGCACCGGCTATCACGCCATCCATATGCTGACGCCGGAGACCGACCGGACCACGCATTACTTCTTCACGGCCGTGCGGTTCAATGTGCAAACCACCGACGACACGTTGAACCGGCAGATCCAGGACAAGATCTCGACCACCCGCCGTTTCGCGTTCGAGGAGCAGGATGCCCCGGTGATCGAGGCGCAGCAGGAGATCATCGATTCCGCGCTCACGCCGGTGGACCCGATCATCCTGGCGATCGACGTCGGGCCCGTGCGCTACAAGCGGATCCTGCAAAAGATGATCGAGCGCGAGCAGGCGCAATAGCGGATTCCGAACTCACCCGCCGCTTAACGAAAGCAGCCGGGGTGAGGCCCGTTGCTCGCCAACGAGCACTCGATCGCCGGCGCGCCCGGATTTTGCGGCACGTCGACCAGATAGGTCTTGCCGTTCGAGCACAGCACGACCCACCGGTGCTCGTCGCGCTGCATCGAGGCCTTGCCCTTGCACGCCTGACCGACGGCCGTCCCGAGCCGGGCTGCCTCCTGGGCCGCCGAATTGCGCGACGAGCGCTTTGCCCGCGACCCCTTTGCGCCCGCCTTGCGTGTCGCCGCGCCGATCGTGGCTCTGTGTTTTGCGGTTGCGGATTTTTTATGCGGCTGGCCGCTCGCAATCGACGCGCCCATGCATGCGACCGCTATTCCGACAATGACCGAGATACTCCGTCGCGCGCGCATCCGCATGCAATCCATCCATTCCTGTGATCGAATCGCCCGTTCATGAATATGCCCGCCTTTGGGCGTCTTATCATGCGGTTCCTGCTGTTTCGCGTAGTCTGTAGTCTAAGGCCGGCGGCGTCCGATACCCAGGGGCGGCCGTGTTGCGCCGCGCGAAGCTCTCGGCTAGGCCAAAGGGGCAGTTCGGCCAGCCCAACGAGATCGCCCATGAGCTACGAAAACATCATCGTCGAGACCCGAGGCAAGGTCGGCCTTGTGCGCCTCAACCGGCCGCAGGCGCTCAATGCGCTCAATGCCGCGCTGCTCGGGGAACTCGGCGCCGCTGTCGATGCCTTCGAGGCCGACCCCGATATCGGCTGTATCGTGATCGCCGGCTCGGACAAGGCCTTTGCGGCGGGCGCCGACATCAAGGAGATGGCGACGAAATCCTTCATGGATGCGTTCATGAACGACCTCGCCGCCGACTGGGACCGTGTGGCGCGGGCGCGCAAGCCGGTGGTCGCGGCGGTGGCGGGTTTCGCGCTCGGCGGCGGCTGCGAGCTCGCGATGCATTGCGATATCGTCATTGCGGCCGACAACGCCAAATTCGGTCAGCCCGAGATCAAGCTCGGCGTCATTCCGGGCATCGGCGGCACCCAGCGCCTCGCCCATGCGGTCGGCAAGGCGAAGGCGATGGATCTCTGCCTCAGCGGGCGCATGATGGACGCCGCCGAGGCCGAGCGTGCCGGCCTGGTGTCGCGGATCGTGCCGCTCGCCAGCCTGATGGATGAGGCGCTGAAGACGGCCGACACCATCGCGTCGATGTCGCTGCCGGCCCTCATGCTGGCCAAGGAAGCGGTCAACCGCGCTTTCGAGACGACGCTCGCCGAAGGTATCCGCTTCGAGCGGAGAGCCTTCCACTCGCTGTTCGCGACGGCGGACCAGAAGGAAGGCATGGCCGCCTTCATCGAGAAGCGGCCGGCGAAATTCACCAACAAGTGAGCGCGCGAAGCCGACAGCCGGCGGATCGCCCCCCATGCCGTCATCACCGCCCGCTGGCGCCCGCGCCCTGCGCCGCCGGGAAGCCGACGAAGCCGTTCGATATCGCGATGGCGACCGCCTCGACCTGTGGCTCGAGCGCGAGGTCATAGAGGACGGTCACGCCGCGTACATCCTCGCCCTTGATCTGGGCGCGCGTGTAGAATTTCTTCACGCCACTCTGGAATCCGGAAATCACCAGGAAGTCGGGTTTGACAAGCTGATAGTCGGCCTTGCGGTGGGGTGTGTCCTTCTTCATGCGCTCGATGATCGATGCGAGCGTCGTGCCCGCGCCGGTGATCCGAAAAGTCTCGATCTTCACCGTGCCATGGACCGACTGCCAGCGCCCGCCGCCGGCAACCTGCGGCGCCGGCTGCACGAGCTTGGCGGGCACGCCGAGGCGCGCGCCGGTCGCGGCGTCGTCGACCATGCGCCAGCCGGCACGCTCCTGCTTCAACCGGGCGGATTCGGCCAGCTTCTGGCGCTCGTCGGGACTGAGAATGCCGGTATCCTTGCCGCCATTGCGCTTCTGGAACGCCTTGATTGCCATGACCGGGGCGTCGCCGAATTCCACGCCGATTATGCCGTTGTAGTCGCCGGTCCAGACCAGGTCGTATTGGATCGCGTTGCGCTCGGTCTCGGGCATGGCCGCAAAGGCGGCGCCTGCCGCGGCGGTGGCCGCAGGCTTCGCATGCGCCGGTCTGGGCTTCGAGACGGCCGGCGCGAGAGAGACCGACAGGGCCGCGAGAGCCACCACCACCGCACCGACGATTCGCATCATGAGCCCCGGATCAACGAGTCGTCAGCCTACCTGACCGGCCCGCCGGCGCAAGCCGGGGCAAAAAATGCGGGATCAACACCGCTTGACCGCGCCGTGGCCTTGGGCGCGTGATGGCCGGAACATATATGGATCTTCCATGCTGACGGCCGACGAACTCGAACGCTATGCCCGCCACATCGTGTTGCGCGAGGTGGGTGGGCCCGGACAGGCCGCGCTCGGACGCGCGCGCGTCCTGGTGGTCGGCGCGGGCGGGCTCGGCGCGCCGGTGCTGCTTTATCTCGCGGCTGCCGGCGTCGGCACGCTCGGAATCGTCGACGACGACACGGTATCGCTGTCGAACCTGCAGCGCCAGGTCATCCATGCGACGCCGGACGTCGGCGCGCCCAAGGTCGACAGCGCCGCGGCCGCGATCGCGCGGCTCAATCCTCACGTCACGGTCGAGACCCACCCGGTCAGGCTCGGGCCTGCGAACGCGCTCGACATCATCGCGCGCTACGATCTGGTGGCCGACGGCTCCGACAATTTCGCCACGCGCTATCTGGTGTCGGATGCGTGCTATCTGGCGAAAAAGCCGCTCGTCACCGCGGCGGTCGGCGTGTTCGACGGAACCGTCACCACGATCCGCGCCCATGAGCGCGGCGGTGACTCGCGGCCCAATCCGAGCTACCGCTGCTTGTTTCCCGAGCCGCCGCCGCCCGGCACCGTGCCGGCCTGCGCCGAGGCCGGCATCCTGGGCGCGCTCACCGGCGTGATCGGCTCGCTGGTCGCGCTCGAGGTCATCCGCGAGATCGTCGGCTTCGGCGAGGGCCTGGTCGGCCGGCTCTTGATGATCGACGCCCGCGCGCTGCGGTTCGAGACGCTCGGCTATAGCTGGGACCCGGCCAATCCGCTGTCAGGCGAGCATCCGACCATCCGGGATTTGTCGGGCCACCAATGAACCATGTCCCGGATCTGGCCTGTAGCCCGGATGGAGCCATAAGGGCGTTTACGCCCGTCTTCGCGGGCCATGGCAAAATCCGGGGTCGACGGCGCGGCTTCTCCCGCGTTCCGCTATCGCTCCTTGCGGGCGACGGCACGGTGCGCCGTCACTTGCTCCACACCGCCAGCAGGCTCGAGGCCCGCATGATCGACCACTTGTTCTGCCCTTTGGCGACCACGCTGTAGCAGTTCGGCGTCTGGCCCTTCCAGGTCGTACAGAAACCATCTTTGTCGAGCTTCCAGGTGCCTTCGCCCTTGGCGCCGGCGCCGGCCAGAGGCTCGCGTGTCACTTTGCCGTCGGTCGTGAATGTCATCTTGAATTTGACGCCGGACGGCGTCGACGCCGTGAAAGGCTGGCCGTTGAAGAAGGTCGACTGGACTTCGGCCGAGGTCAGCCGCGCGGCGGCGTGACCGGCGGTGGTCGACAGAAGTGCGATTGCAGCGATGGCCCCCAGCCCTGCGCGCATCGGTTCGTCCTCCGGAACGGTTGACCTGACGGAAACCAGGACAATCTATTTGAATTCCGCCCGCAAGCAACGGCCGTCGAGATGGCCGGCGCGGTCACAACATCGACGGCAACACGCGGTCAGGCGGCCGATGGCCGTCCATGAAGGTCTGAATGTTGATGATGACCTTGGTCCCCATGTCGACGCGTCCTTCGACGGTCGCCGAGCCCATATGCGGCAGCAGCACGACTTTTCCGGCGCGTGCGAGCCGCAAGAGCTTGGGGTTCACCGCCGGCTCCTGCTCGAACACGTCGAGGCCGGCGCCCGCGAGCTCGCCCGCGGCCAGCATGCGGATGAGCGCGTTCTCGTCGATGACCTCGCCGCGCGCCGTGTTCACGATATAGGCGTCGGGCCGCATCAGCTTGAGCCGGCGCGCCGACAGCAGATGAAAGGTCGCGGGCGTGTGCGGACAGTTGACCGAGATGATGTCCATGCGGGCCAGCATCTGGTCGAGGCTCTCCCAATAGGTCGCCTCCAGCGCCTGCTCGATCTTGGGAGCCACGTGGCGGCGGTTGTGATAGTGGATCTGCAACCCGAAGGCGCGCGCGCGGCGGGCGACCGCCTGGCCGATCCGGCCCATGCCGATGATGCCGAGCCGCTTGCCGGAGATGCGGTGGCCGAGCATCCAGGTCGGGCTCCAGCCGGCCCAGTCCTTTTCGCCGGTCAGCACGGTGGACCCTTCGGCCAGCCGTCGCGGCACCGCCAGGATCAGCGCCATGGTCATGTCGGCGGTATCCTCGGTGAGCACGCCCGGCGTATTGGTGACCGTGATGCCGCGCTGGAGCGCGGTCGCCACGTCGATATTGTCGACGCCGTTGCCGAAATTGGCGATCAGCTTGAGCTTCTCGCCCGAGTGGCTGAGGACCGAGGCGTCGATCCGGTCGGTGACGGTCGGCACCAGCACGTCGGCGAGCTTGGCGGCCTCCGCGAGCTCGGCCTGGCTCATCGGCTTGTCGTCGAGATTGAGGCGCGTGTCGAAGAGCTCGCGCATGCGCGTCTCCACGCTATCGGGCAGCTTGCGGGTGACGACGACGAGCGGTTTCTTTCGGTTCGTCATCTGGTTCTCTCACGCCCGGCGGCGCTCCGGTGTCATCTTGCCGCGCCGCACCCGAAACGCTCGCGCGATCGCATGTTCAGGCAAACCCGACCCCGAGCAGTCCGGGCCGGCCGTGCGGGAAAATGCGCCAATTCATTCCTCATTAACCCGCTTCACCGACACTGGGAGGGTCGACGTCGGGGGCAGGTGCGGGCGGCGATTTCGGTCCTTCTCTACCAGATGGTCCGGATAAGACAAAGAGCCCGGTCCTCCGGCGGGAGCGTCTTAAAAATCCTTCGAAGACACAGGGATTCGATGCCGACGGGACTTTGGGCAGGCGCGGGTGCCAAGCTGGCGTTGTTGCTTGCGGTGATCGCGGCAGCCTCGGCTGTCGTGGCGCGGGCTGAGGGCGCCAGTGGCCCGAGCGGCCTGCCGTTGCCGCGCTTCGTCAGCCTCAAGGTCGAGCGCGTCAATGTGCGGGCCGGTCCGACCAAGGAAAACGACGTCAACTGGGTCTATACCCGCCTCGGACTTCCGGTCGAAATCATCGCCGAATACGAGAATTGGAGCCGCATCCGGGACTGGGAAGGCGCCGAAGGCTGGGTCCTGCATTCCCTCCTGTCCGGCCGCCGCACCGCCCTGATCGCGGCGCCCGCGAAATCGGTCGACGACTTCGTGGCGTTGCGCGCGTCCGCGGGCGGCCAGGGCGCCGTCACCGCCAGATTGCAGGCCGGCGTGCTGGCCACGGTGAAACGTTGCAGCGACAATTGGTGCAGGATCACCGGCGAGGGCTTCGACGGCTGGATCGAGCAGGAGCGCCTGTGGGGGGTCTATCCGGGCGAGAAGGTGGAGTAGCGCGCGTCGCGCTCAGCGCTTGCGCTTGAGGCGGACCACCACGTCGACGCGCGAAATCTCGAAGCCCGGGGGCGCGACCGGCATCTTGCCCACGATCGCCTCGGCGTCGGGGATATCGAGGAGCGCGTTCTCGCCTTCGACGAAGAAATGGTGATGCTCGGTCACGTTGGTGTCGAAATAGGTTTTCGACCCGTCGACCGCGACCTGGCGCAGCAGCCCGACCTCGGTGAACTGGTGAAGGGTGTTGTAGACGGTGGCGAGCGAGACCGGCACCTTGGCCTTGCTGGCTTCCTCGTAGAGCATCTCGGCCGTCAAATGGCGATCGCCCTTGGCCAGCAGGATCCAGCCCAGCGCCATGCGCTGCCGGGTCGGCCGCAGCCCGACGTCCCGCAGCTTGGCCTTCACGTCGTGCCAGGGGCAGCCGTTGAGATCGGGGCGCGCAACGGGTCGCGGCGCCGGCCCGGGCAGGGCGGTGGGTCCTCGGCTCGCGATCGGGGCACGCGGTTGCATGAGCGAATTCGCCTTCGTTTTGTCGGTCGGCCGGCACTTACATTAGATTGTTTCAAATGTAATTATATCCATCCGAAGGGCAAATTGCAACTCCGTCACGACAATTCCGCTCTGCGTGCGCCGCAAACGCCTGCCGGACGCGATGCCGCGTCCAGCCGCCGCAGATCGGGAGCCGGCTTTGCCCCCCGGGTTAGGTGTGTGTTAGGGAATCGTCCCATCGGACGGTTGGGAAGCCACGGCGCAGCGAGGACGGACTTGGAATGAGCAATCGGCCATCGAGCTTCGACTATAATCAACTGCTGGCCTGCGGCCGCGGCGAGATGTTCGCCGAGGGACCGCAGCTTCCGCTGCCGCCGATGCTGATGTTCGACCGGATCTCCGAGATTTCCGAGCAGGGCGGCGAGCACGGCAAGGGAATGGCGCGCGCCGAGCTCGACGTGAAGCCGGACCTGTGGTTCTTCGCCTGCCACTTCAAGGGCGATCCGGTGATGCCGGGCTGTCTCGGCCTCGACGCCTTGTGGCAGCTCGTCGGCTTCTTTCTGGGCTGGCTCGGATCGACCGGCAACGGGCGTGCGCTCGGCATGGGCGAGGTGAAGTTCTCCGGCCAGGTTCTTCCCACCGTCAAGAAGGTCGTGTACGGCATCGACGTCAAGCGCGTGATGCGCTCGAAGCTGGTGCTCGGCATCGCCGACGGCTGGCTCGCGGCGGACGGCGAGGTGATCTACCGGGCGCTCGATCTCAAGGTCGGATTGTTCCGCCAGGGCGCCGCGGTCGCGCCGGGCGGCGCGTAAGCGACCGGCGGGCGCCCGGGCGTTTTGGGCGAGCCGGAGTCCGCGGGAACGCCATGATGATGCGGAAGAGGCAGGCATGAGGCGGGTCGTCGTCACCGGGATGGGCATCGTCTCGTCCATCGGCAACACCACGCAGGAAGTGCTCGCAAGTCTGCGCGAAGCGAAATCCGGGATCACGCGGGCGGACAAGTACACGGAGCTCGGCTTCCGCAGCCGGGTCCATGGCGCGCCGTCGCTCGATCCGAGCGAGTCGGTCGATCGCCGCGCCATGCGGTTCCACGGCGGCGGCACCGCCTGGAACCATGTCGCCATGGATCAGGCCATCCGCGACGCCGGGATGGAGCCGTCCGACGTCGTCAATCCGCGCACCGGCATCATCATGGGGTCGGGTGGCCCCTCGACGCGCGCGCTCGTCGAAGCCGCCGACACCGCCCGCTCCAAGGGGCCGAAGCGCGTCGGGCCCTTCGCGGTGCCCAAGGCGATGTCGTCGACCGCCTCGGCGACGCTCGCCACCTGGTTCAAGATCAAGGGCGTCAACTATTCGATCTCCTCGGCCTGCGCGACCTCCAACCACTGCATCGGCAATGCCTCCGAGATCATCCAGCTGGGCAAGCAGGACATCATCTTCGCCGGCGGCTGCGAGGAGCTCGACTGGACCCTGTCGGTGCTGTTCGACGCCATGGGGGCGATGTCGTCGAAATATAACGACACGCCGGCGAGCGCCTCGCGCGCCTATGACGTGGACCGGGACGGCTTCGTGATCGCGGGCGGCGCGGGCGTGCTGGTGCTCGAGGAGCTCGAGCACGCCAAGGCGCGCGGCGCAAGGATTTACGCCGAGGTCGCCGGCTACGGGGCGACCTCCGACGGCGAGGACATGGTGGCGCCGTCGGGCGAGGGCGCGGTGCGCTGCATGAAGATGGCGCTCGCCGGCGTCAAGGCGCCGGTCGACTACATCAACCCGCACGCCACCTCGACGCCGATCGGCGACCTCAAGGAGATCGAGGCGATCCGCGAGGTGTTCGGCGGCAAGGCGCCGCCCATCTCGGCGACCAAATCGCTCACCGGCCATTCGCTCGGCGCGGCCGGCGCCCAGGAGGCGATCTATTCGCTGCTGATGATGAACAACGGCTTCATCTGCGAGAGCGCCAACATCCGCACCCTCGACCCGGCCTTCGCCGACATGCCGATCGTGCGCGAGCGGCGCGACAACGTCGTGCTCGGCTGCGTGCTGTCGAACTCCTTCGGCTTCGGCGGCACCAATGCGTCGGTGGTCTTCAAGCGGCTGGAAGCGTGATAGAGGACTGGCGCATGTTCCGGCGAAGTGGATGCCGGTTCGCCGATAAGAATATGCGCCATTCAGTGAATCTAGAGCATGTCCCGATTCCACAGGAACGGGACATGCTAGGATGACCATGTGAGACGGAACGTGTGGTGGGATTCATGCAGGGTTTGATGCAGGGCAAGCGTGGGCTGATCATGGGGGTCGCGAACGACCACTCGATCGCCTGGGGCATCGCCAAGACGCTCGCGGCGCATGGCGCGCAGCTCGCCTTCACGTATCAGGGCGAGGCGCTCGGCAAGCGGGTCAAGCCGCTCGCGAGCTCGGTCGGTGCGTCGCTGGTGCTCCCCTGCGACGTCGAGAATGTGGACTCGGTCGACGCGACATTCTCCGCTATCGGCAAGGAATGGGGCTCGCTCGATTTCCTCGTCCACGCCATCGCATTCTCGGACAAGAACGAATTGAAAGGCCGCTACGCCGACACCACGCGCGAGAATTTTCAGCGCACGATGCTGATCTCCTGCTTCGCCTTCACCGAGGCGGCCAGGCGCGCGGCCGTGCTGATGCCGGCGGGCGGCGCCATGGTGACGCTCACCTATAACGGCGGCGAGCGGGCGATGCCCAACTACAACGTGATGGGCGTCGCCAAGGCGGCGCTCGAGGCCTCGGTGCGCTATCTCGCGGTCGACTTCGGCGGCCGTGGCATCCGCGTCAATGCGATCTCGGCCGGCCCGATCCGCACGCTCGCGGGCGCCGGCATCAACGACGCGAGATTCATGTTCGCGTTCCAGCAGCAGCACTCGCCGCTCCGGCGCGGCGTGACGCTCGACGAGCTCGGCGGCGCCGGGCTCTATCTGCTTTCCGACCTCTCGACCGGTGTCACCGGCGAGATCCATTTCGTCGACTCGGGCTACAACGTCATCGCGATGCCGCAGCCGGATGATTTGCGCCAGGACGGCGACGGCGGCGGCGCTGCCACCAAGGACGCGGCGCAATAGTGCCGCGATAGGCGGGGCATAAAAAAAGAGCGGCCTCTCGGCCGCTCTTTCGATGACGTCACGCTGGCCGGGCTTATTCGGCGCCGCCGGCCGCCTCGCGCGGGGACTCGCCGTCCTCGCTCTTGCGCTTCTCCAGGTCCTCACCGGTGGTCTGGTCGACCACCTTCATCGACAGGCGGACCTTGCCGCGATCGTCGAACCCTAAGAGCTTCACCTTGACCTTGTCGCCTTCCTTGACGACGTCGGTGACCTTGTTCACCCGGCTGGCGGCGAGCTGGCTGATGTGGACCAGGCCGTCCTTGGAGCCGAAGAAATTGACGAAGGCGCCGAAGTCCATGACCTTGACGACGGTGCCCTCGTAGATGGTGCCGACCTCCGGATCGGAGGCGATCGACTTGATCCAGTTGAGCGCCGCCTTGATCGACTCGCCCGAGGCCGAAGCGACCTTGACGGTGCCGTCGTCCGAGATGTCGATCTTGGCGCCGGTCTTCTCCACGATCTCGCGGATCACCTTGCCGCCGGTGCCGATCACTTCGCGGATCTTGTCGGTCGGGATCGTGAGCACCTCGATGCGCGGAGCGTGCTCGCCGAGCTCGGCGCGCGCCGAGGAGATCGCCTTGCCCATCTCGCCGAGGATGTGCAGCCGGCCGTCCTTGGCCTGGGTCAGCGCGACCCGCATGATCTCCTCGGTGATGCCGGCGATCTTGATGTCCATCTGGAGCGAAGTGATGCCCTTCTCGGTGCCCGCGACCTTGAAGTCCATGTCGCCGAGATGATCCTCGTCGCCCAGGATGTCGGAGAGCACCGCGAAGCGCTTGTCCTCGAGGATGAGGCCCATCGCGATGCCGGCGGTCGGCGCCTTGAGCGGAACGCCCGCGTCCATGAGGGCGAGCGAGGTGCCGCACACGGTTGCCATCGAGGACGAGCCGTTCGACTCGGTAATCTCGGACACCACGCGCAGCGTGTAGGGGAAGTCATGGTGCAGCGGCAGCACGGGGCGGATGGAGCGCCAGGCGAGCTTGCCGTGGCCGATCTCGCGCCGTCCGGGCGCCCCGATCCGGCCGGTCTCGCCGACCGAGAAGGGCGGGAAGTTGTAGTGCAGGAGAAACGTCTCCTTGTAGGTCCCGGTCAGCGCGTCGACATATTGCTCGTCCTCGCCGGTGCCGAGCGTGGCGACGACCAGCGCCTGGGTCTCGCCGCGCGTGAACAGCGCCGAGCCGTGGGCACGCGGCAGCACGCCGACCTCGGAGAGGATCGGGCGAACCGTCTTGACGTCGCGGCCGTCGATGCGCTTGCCGGTATCGAGAATGTTCCAGCGCACGATCTTAGCCTCGATGTCCTTGAAGACGCCGGAAACCTGCAGCTTGTTGTAGGGCGAGATCTCCGCCCCCTCGGGACAGAAATGCACCAGCACCTTGGCCTTGGCGGCGTCCACCGCGACGTGGCGTTCCTGCTTGGAGGGAATCGCATAGGCGGCGCGCAATTCCTTCTCGATCAGGCCGAGCATGTCCTTCTCGAGCGCCGAATGGTCGGCCGGCTTGAAGTCGCGCGGCTCCTTGGCGGCCTTCTCGGCGAGCCGGATGATCGCGTCGATCACGGGCTGCATATGCTTGTGGCCGAACATGACGGCGCCGAGCATGACGGCTTCCGGCAGCTCCTTCGCCTCCGACTCGACCATCAGGACCGCGTCCTGGGTGCCGGCGACGACGAGGTCGAGCTTGCTCTCCGGCATCTCGTCGACCTGCGGGTTGAGCACGTATTCGTTGTTGATGAAGCCGACACGGGCGGCGGCGATCGGCCCCATGAAGGGGGCGCCCGACAGCGTGAGGGCGGCGGAGGCCGCGACCATCGCCAGAATGTCGGGATCGTTTTCGAGATCGTGCGACAGCGTGGTGACGATCACCTGGGTGTCGCAACGATAGCCGTCGGCGAACAGCGGCCGGATCGGGCGGTCGATCAGGCGGGAGACCAGCGTCTCCTTCTCGGTCGGGCGGCCTTCGCGCTTGAAATAGCCGCCCGGAATGCGGCCCGCCGCATAGGTCTTTTCCTGGTAGTTGCAGGTCAGTGGAAGGAAGTCGATTCCGGCCTTGGGCTCCTTGGCGGAGACCACCGTTGCGAGCACGGTCGACTCGCCATAGGTGGCGAATACGGCGCCGTCGGCCTGGCGGGCTATCTTGCCGGTTTCGAGGACGAGCTTGCGCCCGCCCCAATCGAGCTCCTCACGATGAATTTTGAACATAGTTGTTTTCTCTCATGGTTTTCGGCGAGTATTTCGTCGCGCAATTTCGCGCTCGCGCGCGAAGTCCGGGACGAAATACACCTGTTAAGTCTGTTGTCCGAAAGCCATGAGCAAGACGGCGAGAGGCTGCGGGTGGCGTGCCCCCAAACAGCATCCGGCGATCCTGCCATGGCCTTCGAGCCTTCTAGTACCGGAGCTCATCCTTGAGTCCGGCATGTGCCGGCAGCACATTGCGGCCGGGCCTTGGGCAGCGGAGGCCATCAAACGCCATCCGCCGAATATGCGCGGGAATTCCATCCCGCGCAGATTGACGTCAGCGGCGAATGCCGAGCTTCTCGATCAGGCTCTTGTAGCCGCCTTCGTCGGCGCGCTTGAGATAGTCGAGAAGCTGGCGACGCTGCGACACCATCTTCAGCAAGCCTCGCCGCGAATGATTGTCCTTCACGTGAGTCTTGAAATGTTCGGTGAGATTATTGATCCGTTCGGACAGGATCGCGACCTGCACCTCCGGCGACCCGGTGTCGCCGGACTTCTTCGCGTAAGTCTTGATGACTTCCGCCTTGCGTTGCGTCGTAACCGACATCGTCAAATACCTTCCTGGCGGCCGGCTCTGCCCTGCAGTCCGGCGAGGTTGAAGACGCGCTTGGGAACGATTTCACCGCCGTCGACCTCGGCAAGGGCGATAAGTTGGCCCGACGCCGTGATGTACAGCGTGCCGCTGAAGACGGGTGCGTCCCGTCCGCGCATCAGGACGGCTTGGCCCCGTTGGAGCCTCGCCGCATCGGCCCGACTGACGGCCACCGCCGGGATGTCGTCCAGCGCGGTCGCAATGGGCATGAGCGCGTCGGCGAGGCTGACCTCGCCGGCAGCGGCTCTATGACACAAAGATTCGAGCTTTTCCAGGGTAATCATGTCGTTATCGGTAAACGGACCCACCGCCGTGCGCCGCAGGGCCGAAACATGGCCCCGGCAGCCGAGCAGCCGCCCCATATCGCGCGCAATCGCCCGCACATAGGTCCCTTTGCCGCATTGGGCCGCAAAGACCGTGTGGTCCGGGTCCGGCGTCTCGACGATGGCGAGGCTATGGACCTCGACCGGGCGGGCCTCGAGCTCGACCTCCTCGCCGTCCCGGGCGATGTCATAGGCCCGTTCGCCCGCGATCTTGATGGCCGAATAGCGCGGCGGCACCTGGGCGATCGTCCCGATGAAGCCGGGAAGGACCGCCTGGATGGCGTCGACGCCCGGCCGCTCGTCGCTGGTCGCGACCACGCGGCCTTCGGCATCGTCGGTATCCCGCTCCTCCCCCCACCGGACGGTAAAAAGGTAGGTCTTCTGCCCGTCCATCACGAAGGGGACCGTCTTCGTGGCCTCGCCGAGCGCGACCGGCAGGCAACCGGAGGCGAGCGGATCGAGGGTGCCGGCATGGCCGGCGCGCTTGGCCTGGAACAGCCGCTTGATCACCGAAACCGCATGCGTGGACGTCATGCCGACCGGCTTGTCGAGCACGACCCAGCCGTGCACGTCGTGCTTTTCGCGCTTGCGCTGTCCCCTCGGCTTGTCGGATGCGTCGATCGGGACGGCACCTGCCGGGGCGGGCGCCGGGACTGCCGCGTCGTCATTCATGGTCAGTCCTCGGATTCGCGATCGGAGGGGGGAACGAGGTCGCGCTGCACTTGCGGCGTGCGCAGCAGCTTCTCGATGCGCTCGGCCTCGTCGAAACGCTCGTCGAGGCGGAAACGGATGTCGGGCGCGAATTTCAGGTTCACGCGCCGGGCGATCTCGCCGCGCAGATAGCGCTTGTTGCGCTCGAGCGCGGCGAGCACCTGCTTCTCGTCGCGGCCGGCGAGCGGCATCACATAGATGGTGGCGAGCTTGAGGTCGGCGGTCAGGCGCACCTCGGGCACCGTGATCAGATGGCCCTCGATCACCGGGTCATGCACCTCGCCGCGCGCGAGGATTTCCGCGATGGCGTGGCGGATGACCTCGCCGGCGCGCAGCGCGCGCTGGCTCGGTACTGAGCCGGAGTCCCGGCCGGATTCGCGATGATGGTCGCGCGACATGATTGCTCTGCCTTGCCGGCATGGCACGCAGGCGGCCGGAGCCGCCTGTTCGCCGGTCGATTTCGGTCCAATGGGCCGGGTGAGTGGTTCGCGCAGGCTTGAGTATTGGACTCACAGCGAGCGTTGAATCTGCTCCACCCGGTAGCACTCGATGACGTCGCCTTGACGCATGTCCTGGTAGTTCTCGAACGCCATGCCGCATTCCTGGCCGGCCGTGACTTCCCGCGCGTCGTCCTTGAAGCGCTTGAGCTGCGAGAGCTTGCCTTCGTGGATCACCACGTTGTCGCGAATGAGGCGCACATTGGCGCCGCGTTCCACCGTGCCGTCGGTGACGCGGCAGCCCGCGACCTTGCCGACTTTCGACACGTTGAAGACCTCGAGCACCAGCGCGTTGCCCAGCATGGTCTCGCGCAGCGTCGGCGCGAGCAGGCCGGACATCGCCTTTTTCACGTCGTCAACCAGGTTGTAGATGACGTTGTAGTAGCGGATCTCGATTCCCATGCGCTCGGCGGCCTCGCGCGCTTCCTTGTGGGCGCGCACGTTGAAGCCGATGATGGCGGCGCCAGAGGCTTCCGCCAGCGTTACGTCGGATTCGTTGATGCCGCCGACGCCCGCATAGAGGATGCGCGCGCCGACCTCGGGCGTGCCGAGCTTGTCGAGCGAGCCGACGATCGCCTCCACCGAGCCCTGCACGTCGCCCTTGATCACGAGCGGGAATTCCTTGCGGCCCGAGGTCTTGAGCTGGCTCATCATCTGCTCGAGCGAGCCGCGCATGCCGAGCGCGCGCGCGGCGGTCTTCTCGCGCTTTTCGCGCGCGCGATAATCGGTGACCTCGCGGGCGCGGGCCTCGCTCTCGACCACCGCCAGGCGGTCGCCCGCCTCCGGCGTGCCGTTGAAGCCGAGCACCTCGACCGGCGTCGACGGGCCGGCCTCGCTGATCGAGGCGCCGGTGTCGGACACGAGCGCGCGCACGCGGCCCCATTCGGCGCCCGCCACCACGATGTCGCCGACATGCAGCGTGCCGCGCTGGACCAGCACGGTCGCAACCGGTCCGCGGCCGCGGTCGAGTTTCGCTTCGACCACCGTGCCTTCGGCCGGCCGGAGCGGATTGGCCTTGAGATCGAGAATTTCGGACTGCAGGTTGATGGTCTCCAGCAGCCGGTCGAGATTGAGTTTCTTGGTGGCCGAGACCTCGACGTCGAGCACTTCGCCGCCGAGCGATTCGACCTGGATTTCATGCTGCAGCAATTCGGTGCGCACGCGCTCCGGCTTGGCGTCCGGCTTGTCCATCTTGTTGATGGCGACGATCATCGGAACCTTAGCGGCCTTGGCGTGATGGATGGCCTCGACCGTCTGCGGCATCACGCCGTCGTCGGCCGCCACCACCAGAACCACGATGTCGGTCACCTTGGCGCCGCGCGCCCGCATCGCGGTGAAAGCCGCATGGCCCGGCGTGTCGATGAAGGTGACCTTGGCGCCCGACGGCGCCGTCACCTGATAGGCGCCGATATGCTGGGTGATCCCGCCGGCTTCGCCGCCCGCCACGTTGGTGGCCCGGATGGCGTCGAGCAGCGAGGTCTTGCCGTGATCGACATGGCCCATGATGGTGACCACCGGCGGCCGCGACACCAGGTCGGCGGGATCGTCGGATTTGTCGAACAGGCCTTCCTCGACGTCGGCCGCGGCCACGCGCTTGACGCTGTGGCCCATTTCCTCGGCGACGAGCTGGGCGGTGTCGGCGTCGATCATGTCGGTGATCTTCGCCATCGTGCCCTGTTTCATCAGGAGACGGATCACGTCGACCGCGCGCTCCGCCATACGGTTGGCGAGCTCCTGGATCGTGATCGCCTCGGGGATCGTGACTTCGCGGACGAGCTTCTCCTTCGGTTCATTCGCGGCATGGCCCTTCAGGCGCTGGACGCGGCGGCGGAAGGACGCGACCGAACGCTCGCGCACCTCTCCGGCATCGAGCGCGGTGACGACCGTCAGGCGTCCGCGGCTCTTCTGCGGGCCGGCGCGCGTCGGCTTCGGCGCAGTCGCGGGCCGCGCCGGGCCGCCGCCGCGGCGGGTCGTGCGCGGCGCGTCGTCGTCCTCGATCTCGGGCTGGACGTTGCGCAGGTTGATCGGAATGGAGGTCGCGGCGGCGGCCGTCTTGGCCTTCGCCTCGTCGTCGCCGAAGCGCTTCTTGGCTTCCTGCTCGGCCTTGCGCTTGGCCTCGTCGTCGTGACGGCGGCGGTCTTCCTCGTCGCGCTTGCGCGCTTCGGCGCGCTCCCGCTCGGTCCGCTCGACCGAGTCGCGTTCGTTGCGGCGGCGCGCCTCGATTTCGGCGACGCGGCGCTCCTCCGCCTCGCGCACCTTGGCGGTTTCGAGCGCGCTGGCGCGGGCGTTGCGTTCTTCGTCGGTCAGCGTGCGCAACACCACGCCGCCGGCGGGCTTCGCGCCGGCGCCGGCCGGTGTCGCGGCGGGAGCGGCCGACGTCGGGCGGGCAGCGGTCAGCGTGCGGCGCACGGGCGCCGTCGGCGCGGGCGCGGCCGCCGGTGTCGCGGCTGCCGGCGCGGGCTCCGGCCTGGCGTCTCCACGGCGACTCTTGACCTTCTCGACCACGACCGCCTTGGTGCGGCCATGGCTGAAGCTCTGCTTCACGACGCCCTGCTCGACGCCGGGACGCTTGAGCGACAGGGTCGCCTTGGTCGGGGCGACCGTCAATTTCTCGCCGGGGTGTTTGGTCTCTGTCATTCCGATCCCAATCTTGGGGCCCCTAGGTTTGGTTGCCGCCCGCCCTGGCGGTCCGGATCGCCCATCCGAAACCGGGCAAGGATTAGCCACCGCGCCAGGACGGTATCGCTGGCTCGGCCGGCAAGCAGCGCAGCATGTATCACATTTGGACGGGCAAGTGCCAAATCCAATTGTGCGGACGTAAACGCATCGATAACCACGATATTCCCGGCTTCCGGGCCGTAGCCCCGCCGAATTGCCGCCATGATCTGGCGCACGCCCTCGGGGCTCGCATCGGACGCGTGCACATAGCCCACGGCCGCCCCTTGTTCGGTGGCGGCCTCGACCTTGGCATAGCCGGAGGCCACCTGCCGGGCCTTGCGGGCGATCGACAGCGCGTCGAGCAGGGAACGCTCGATCAAGCCGTCCACCGCGGCAGGCAGATCGGGCGCGGCCTTCACGTCGGCGCGAAACGCGCGGGCAAAGGCCCCGCGTTTGGCCGCCGCCGCCACGATATCGCGCCGGGCGCTCACCCAGACACCGCGGCCGGGCAGCTTGCGCTTGAGATCGGGCACGACCGCAAGGTCCGGCCCGACCACGAAACGGATCATCTCGTCGATCGGCTTGACCTCGCGGGTGACGACGCACAGACGCTCGGTGCAGGCCGCGGCGCGCCGCGGTCCGGCATCGGTATCGGCATCATCGGGGCGCGCCAGCATCGTTGATCCTCGCGCTTACTCGGCCGGCGCCGCGGCGTCCGCCGCCTCGGCGGGCGCTTCCGCCGGCGGCGGAGCAAGGTCGGCCTCGGTGACCCAGCCCGCCTTGAGGCGGGCCTGCATGACGATCGCCTCGCATTCCTCGCGGGTGAGGTCGAAGCCGTCGAGGAAGCCGGCATTGTGCGTCGTCTCGCCGTCCTTGCGCTCGGTCCATCCGGCGAGGTCGTCGGTGGCACAGCCCGCCAGGTCCTCGACCGTCTTGACATCATTTTCGCCCAACGCGACCAGCATCGGCGTGGTCACGCCGGGGATCTCCTTGAGCTCGTCGGCGACGCCGAGCGCCTTGCGCTTCTCGTCGAATTCCGCCTCGATCTGGGCCAGATAGTCGGTCGCGCGGGTCTGCAATTCGGCCGCCGTCTCCTCGTCGAAGCCTTCGATCGAGGAAATCTCCTTGGCCTCGACCGCCGCCAGCTCCTCGACCGACGCGAAGCCTTCGGAGGCGAGCAGCTGGCCGACCACCTCGTCGACGTTGAGCGCATCCATGAACATCTTGGTGCGCCGCTCGAAGTCGGCCTGACGGCGCTCGGATTCTTCCTGCTCGGTCAGGATGTCGATGTCCCAGCCGGTGAGCTGGGAGGCGAGCCGCACATTCTGCCCGCGCCGGCCGATCGCGAGCGAGAGCTGCTGGTCGGGGACCACGACCGCGATGCGCTCCTTGTCCTCGTCGAGCACGACCTTGGCGACCTCGGCGGGCGCCAGCGCGTTGACCACGAAGGTCGCGATGTCGGGCGACCACGGGATGATGTCGATCTTCTCGCCCTGGAGCTCGTTGACAACCGCCTGCACGCGCGAGCCGCGCATGCCGACGCAAGCGCCGACCGGATCGACCGAGGAATCGCGCGAGATCACCGCGATCTTGGCGCGCGAGCCCGGGTCGCGGGCGACCGCCTTCACCTCGACGATGCCGTCGTAGATTTCCGGCACCTCCTGGGCGAACAGCTTCGCCATGAATTGCGGATGCGTGCGCGACAGGAAGATCTGCGGGCCGCGCGGCTCGCGGCGCACGTCGTAGATATAGGCCCGGATGCGGTCGCCGTTGCGGAAGACCTCGCGCGGCAACATCTCGTCGCGTCGCACGATCGCCTCGCCGCGTCCGAGATCGACCACCACGTTGCCGTATTCGACCCGCTTGACGATGCCGTTGACGATGTCGCCGATGCGGTCCTTGTATTCCTGGTATTGGCGGTCGCGCTCGGCCTCGCGCACCTTCTGCACGATCACCTGCTTGGCCGATTGGGCGGCGATGCGGCCGTATTCGAGCGGCGGCAGCGTATCGGCGATCACGTCGCCGATCTGCGCCGCCGGATTGTGGCGGCGGGCGTCCTCGAGGCCGATCTGGTTGGCCGGGTTCTCGACGGTCTCGACCACCAGCATGTGGCGCGACAACCGGAGCTCGCCCTTCTTCGGATCGATCTCGGCATGCACCTCGGTTTCGCTGCCGTAGCGCGAGCGGGCCGCCTTCGCGATGGCGTCCTCCATGGCGGCGATGACGATGCCGCGATCGATCGATTTCTCGCGCGCGACCGCGTCGGCGATCTGCAGCAGCTCGAGTCTATTGGCGCTGACGGCCATCGAGTCATTCTCCCTTGTTCTGGGCCGCGGGCCGGACATCTCCGGACGGGCGGCGGGATTCCTTGTGGGAACGGGCGTGTCCATAACGGCGCGCGTTGCGCAGCTCGCGTTGCGCTTCGCGCTCGCGTTCGCGAGCTTCGCGCTCCTCGGCCTTGGCGCGGTGGAGCGCTTCGGTCACCAGCGCGTCGGTGAGGACGAGCTTGGCCTCCGCCATGTCGGCGATCGGAAGCAGGAATTCGGCCGGCGGGTCGGTCTTGGCGTCGTCGGCGCGGATGCGGGCGGCGTCGCCTTGCGCGCCGAGGAGCATTCCGCGAAACCGCTTGCGGCCGTCCACCGGCGCCGTCATCTCGGCCTTCACGACATGGCCGGCATAGCGCTCGAAGTCGGAGCGCCGCACCAGCGGCCGGTCGATTCCGGGCGAGGATACTTCCAGCCGATAGGCGCGGTCGACCGGATCGGCTTCGTCGAGCACCGGCGAGAGCGCGCGCGAGGCGGCTTCGCAGTCCTCCACTTTCATCGTGCCGTCGGGCCGCTCCGCCATGACCTGCACCGTGCATCCGTCCGCCGCCAAAACCCGCACCCGCACCACGCGATAGCCGAGCCCTTCCAGGACCGGCGCCACGATCGCGGCGACCCGCGCCGCCGTGCCGGTCTCGGCGATCAGGCGCGGCTCCATGCTGTCGCGCGCGTGGGTCGTTTCGCTCATGCGTGTCTTCGCATTCTCGCTTCCCGGCCTTGCGGCCGACGCAACCAAATCTGCCAAATCTTCCGCCCGGTCGGCGCCCGCCGCGACTTCGGTCGCGGGGCGCGCAGGTAACAAAAAAGAGCGGGTCCCGGGCGGGGCCCACTCTCAAAAGCCGTTCGGATCACATCCGACCGTTATGAGATGTCCAATACGGACATCCCGAATATAGCGCATTATTGCCCTGGTGCAAGGGTCATCGGGGTCCTTCTCGGCCGCCGGCGAGGCCCGCGATTGGGGCCAAAACGGGCGTTGCTAGCTTCGCCGGAACACCAGGTAACAGGGTGCGCGGCCGGCCTGCTTGGCCTTGGCCTCGTAGCGCGTGCTGGTGAAGCCCGGCCAGGGCTGCCGCCAGTCGTCGGCGCGCTCGGCGGTCCAGGTGAAATCGGGCGAGCGGAGCAGCCGCTCGAGCGTCCACTGGGCGTAGTCCGGCCAGTCCGTGACGAAACGGAATTCACCCTGCGGCCGCAGCAGGCGGGCGAGCGCCGCGATGCTCGATTCCTGCACGAAGCGGCGTTTCCAGTGGCGCCGCTTCGGCCACGGGTCGGGATAGAGCAGGTCGACGCGGGCGAGCGAGGCCGGCGGCAGCCAGGCCACCATGTCGCTGGCGTCGCCGAAATGCAGGCGGATATTCTCGATGCGGCGCGCCTCGATCAGGGCCAGCGCCTTCGCCATGCCGTTGACGAAGGGCTCGCAGCCGATGAAGCCCATGCGCGGGCGGGTCGCCGCTTCGGCCGCCAGGTGCTCGCCGCCGCCGAAGCCGATCTCGAGACCGATATCCTCGGCCGGGCCGGGAAACAGGGCGGCCAGCGAATCGGGCGGGGGCGCGCCGAGGTCGAGCGCGAGCCGCGGCAGCAGGCTTTCCATCAGCGCCGCCTGGTGTGGCCGCAACGGATGACCCTTGCGCCGGCCGAAGAAGGCGCCGCGTGGTCCTGCGTTGGAGTCGCTTCTGGGCATCAGCGCTTGTTCCGGCGAAAGCCTGCCCCGGGCTAGATCCGGGGTGGACACCGGTTCGCCGACAAGACCATGCGCCAGGCTCTCGCAGGACCGCCGCGCGGGCGTTGGGCGGCCCGCGCGGGGAGCGTCAGCTGACCGCGCCGCGGAGCGCGTCGACGAGGTCGGTCTTTTCCCAGGAAAAGCCGCCGTCGGCGTCGGGCGCCCGGCCGAAATGTCCATAGGACGACGTGCGCGCATAGATCGGGCGGTTGAGATTGAGATGCTCCCGGATGCCGCGCGGCGAGAGATCCATGACCTCGCCGAGCGCCTTCTCCAGGCCGGCCTCGGCGACCTTGCCGGTACCGTGCAGGTCGACATAGAGCGAGAGCGGCTTGGCGACGCCGATCGCGTAGGAAATCTGGATGGTGCAACGCTCGGCGAGCTCGGCCGCGACGACGTTCTTGGCGAGATAGCGCGCCGCATAGGCGGCCGAGCGGTCGACCTTGCTCGGGTCCTTGCCCGAGAAGGCGCCGCCGCCGTGCGGCGCGGCCCCACCATAGGTGTCGACGATGATCTTGCGCCCGGTGAGGCCGCAGTCGCCGTCCGGCCCGCCGATCACGAACTTGCCGGTCGGGTTGACGTGCCAGATCGTCTGCTTGGTGATCCAGCCGGAGGGCAGCGCCTTGTGGACGAAAGGCTCGATGATGGCCTGGATGTCGTAGGACGACAGGTTCTCGTCGAGATGCTGGGTCGAAACCACGATCTGAGTCGCCTCGACCGGCTTGCCGTTGTCGTAGCGGATGGTGACCTGGCTCTTGGCGTCCGGGCCGAGCGCCGCGGTCTCCCCGGCGCGCCGGGCTTCCGACATCACCTTGAGGATCTTGTGCGCATAATAGATCGGGGCCGGCATCAGCTGCGGGGTCTCGCGGCACGCATAGCCGAACATGATGCCCTGGTCGCCCGCGCCTTCGTCCTTGTTGCCGGCCGAATCGACGCCTTGGGCGATGTCGCTCGATTGGGCATGCAGATGGACCTCGACATCGGCCTTTTCCCAGTGGAAGCCGGCTTGCTCGTAACCGATGTCGCGGATCGCCAGCCGCGCGATATGCGCCACGTAATCCTTGGTGATGGTGGCGGGCCCGCGGGTCTCGCCCGCGATGACCACCCGGTTGGTGGTGCAAAGCGTCTCGCAGGCGACGCGCACGTTGCGCGCATCCCAGCCGAGGCGAGGGGCCTGGTCGAAGAAGGCGTCGACCACCTCGTCGGAAATCCGGTCGCAGACCTTGTCCGGATGGCCTTCGGAAACCGACTCGCTGGTGAACAGATAGCTTGCGCGCGACACTGAGGACTCCCCCGCACGACGCGGAAGAGGCCGCGCCAACCGTGATGTGCGGGTGTTTCTTGCAGTGTCCCGCATCCCGGTCAAGATGTGGGCGGGGATGGGCACCGGAGGGGGCCCCGGGAGCAGGGTTGGTGGCGGCTTGCGGGGAGGTGTGATGAGGCCACAAAGCGGGGTTCACGGGCGGCGCGAGCGCTGTCCCCGCGTCAATTGCCGTCGTCGCCGGCGATCTGCTGGACCAGGTCCACGATGCGCCGGCGCAGCTTGGGATCTTCGATCCGCATGAATGCCTTGGTCAGCGCCAGGCCGTCGGACGTGGCCAGAAATTCGGCTACGTAAGTCGGGGAGGGCGTGTCCTTGCCGCTGCGGGCGCTGCCCGGTGTGTCGGGGGCGCCGTCGAACAAGAACGCGACGGGAACCTGCAATATATTGGAAATCTGCTGCAACCGGCTGGCGCCGATTCGATTGGTGCCCTTTTCGTATTTTTGCACCTGCTGGAAGGTGAGACCGAGAGCGTCGCCGAGCTTTTCCTGGCTCATTGACAGCATCATGCGCCGCATCCGGACGCGGCTCCCCACATGCCTGTCAACGGGATTGGGAGCCTTTTTCACCATAATGATCCTCCGTGCGTCGCTCATAACGACCGTCTATGTGGTCGCTCCCTCCTGTAATGTGAGCCGGAAAAGTTCCATGTTCAATCATGAGGCGCGCGCCGGGATGTCGCGGCCGAAGGGCCGCGAGGATTTTTCCGCCACCGCATCACGCGAATGCGACAAGTCGCTGTGGGGGCCTTTTGCAACCCATCCGGCCGGCGGCGCGGGATCAGGCGCCGTGTCGGGGCTCGCGGATTTTCCGGGTTTTCATGGCCGTTTTGACGCCTGCACGGCGACTTCTATTTCCGCAGGCGGCGGAAGGCGGCCACGAGAATAATGGCGGCGAGCACCAGTCCGACCGGGCCGTCGCCCATGCGCGAATAAAGGGTCTGCCCCACCGGTTGCGGCAGGGCTGCATCCAGCACGCCTTCGACGCCGAGCGGCAACGAGCTGATGATCCGGCCGACCGGGTCGACGACCGCCGATATGCCCGTGTTGGCGGCACGCACGAGCGGCAGGCCTTCCTCGATGGCGCGCACCCGCGACTGCTGGAAGTGCTGGTAGGGGCCGGAGCTTATGCCGAACCAGCCGTCATTCGTGAGGTTCAGGAGCCAGCCGGCGCGCTCGCCGGCCGGCGCCACGTCATGGGGAAAGATGATCTCGTAGCAGATGAGCGGCAGAAACTTGGGTGCGCCCGGCACCGGCTGGGCGCGGCGCCGGTCCCCGGAAAGAAAGCCCCCTTGCTGCTTGGTCAGCTGCACGAAGCCGAGACGCTCCATGAAGCGCTGGAACGGCAGATATTCTCCGAACGGCACGAGGTGGACCTTGTCATTGACCGACAGGATCGAGCCGTCGTGATCGATGACGTAGACCGAGTTGTAGGCCCGTATGTTGCCCGACGTGGCGGGTTCGACGACGCGCGCCGCGCCGGTGATCAGCACGGTGCCTTGCGGCAGGAGCCGTGCGATGTCCGCGAGCGCATCGGGCTCGCGCGTGAGGAAAAATGGAAACGCCGATTCGGGCCAGATCAGATGCGTCACCCCGCGCACGCCCGATGACGCCGGGCCGGTGGCGCGATCGGAAAGCGCGACATAGCGCTGCATCACCTGCTGCTTGTTCGCGTAGTTGAATTTTTCGTCCTGCGCCAGATTGGGCTGCATGATCCGCAGCCGGACTCCCTCGACGAAAGCGGTCGGCGTCGTGGCGAGCCGCACCGCGCCGTAAAGCGCGAGCCCGGCCAGCACGGCGGCCGCGCCGGCCGGCGCAACCCAGGGGCGCCGCGTGTCGGTCGGCTCGTCGGCGAGCACCGCGGGGCTCGCGAACACCGCCACCGCCACAAAGGTGAGGCCCCACAGTCCGACGAGCGCGACGCTTTCGGCGAGCGCCAGCGGGTTGGTGAGCGCATAGCCGAATACGTTCCAGGGAAACCCGGTCAGGAGATGGCCGCGCAACCATTCGGCGGCGGTCAGCGCCGCCGCCAGGATGAGAATGCGCGCCGCGCCCCGCGTCCAGAGCAGACGCGCGAGCCCAAATCCGAAGGCGGTATAGAGGGCGAGACCGGCAGGCAGCGCGATCACGGCGAAGGGCATCAGCCAGCCGAAGGTCCGCACGTCGACCAGGAAAGCAAAGCCGACCCAGTAGAGGCCGGCGAGGAAATAGCCGAAACCGAACCACCATCCGGTCGCCGCCGCCGCCGTCACGCCACCCCAGCGTCCGGCCGCGGCGCCGTCCAGCAGCCAGACCACGACCGGAAAGGTCACGAACATCGCGGGCCAGAAGTTGAGCGGCGCGAGAGCGAGCGTCGATGCCGCGCCGGCCAGGAACGCGATCAGCGCGCGCCGAAAGCCCCAGGCCAGCACGATCGGTTGGGCGACCCCGGCCAGCGTCACGGTTGGCGTGCCGCCTTGGCGGAGTCGGTCGCCGCCGTCGCCGGCTCGGCGGCCGGCGTGGACGTGATGGCGGATGGGGGGAGCGCGGCTGCAGCGCCGCGTGCCGGGCGTGCCTCGTCGGGGCCGCCCGCAGCCTGCTTGCTGCGATGAATCCTGACCCGCTTGACGCGGCGGGGATCGGCGTCGAGCACCTCGATCTCGAACGGTCCGGGGCCGGGCACGAGCTCGCCGCGCACCGGCAGCCGCCCGATCCGGGTGGCGAGATATCCGCCGAGCGTATCCACCTCCTCGGTCGCCTCGCCGACGTCGAACTCGGCGCCGACCAGCGCCACGACCTCTTCGAGACTGGCGCGCCCGTCGGCGAGAAACGAGCCGTCCGGCTGGCGTATGACGTGATGCTCGACGTCCTCGTCGTGCTCGTCCTCGATGTCGCCGACGATCAGCTCGACGATGTCCTCCATCGAAACCAGACCGTCGGTGCCGCCATACTCGTCGATCACCAGCGCCAGATGGATGCGCGTCGCCTGCATCTTGGCGAGCAGATCGATGGCCGGCATGGAGGGCGGAACGAACAGGATGGTACGCCCGATCCTGGCCGCGGACAGCGGCATCGACAGATCGAGCGCCAGCAGGTCGAGCCCTGCCGGCAGCGCCCGCTTGCGCCGCCTATTGGCTTGCGGATCGACCGTCGCATGCGCCGTCATGAAGGCGAGCAGGTCGCGGATATGCACCATGCCGGTGGGGTCGTCGAGCGTGTCCTTGTAGACGACCAGGCGGGAATGGGCGGCGGTCTCGAACACCTTCACGAGCTCGCCCAGCGCAATGTCCTCCTGCACCGCCACGATATCGGCGCGCGGCACCATGACGTCCTTGGTCCTGCGCTCGCGCAAGCCCAGGATGTTCTTGAGCATCGCGCTTTCTTCGGGCGAGAAGCCGGTGTCGCCGGGCGTGCCCGCCTCGAGCACGATCTCCAGGTCGGAACGGATCGAGCCGGTCTTCCAGCCGAAGACCGATCGCAACACGCGCGTGAACCAGCGCTCGGACGGCTCCGCCGGCTCTCCGGCGGGCGGCACCGGGACGGGCAGGTTCCTGGTCTCGCCACTCGTCTCGGTCGTGTCGCTGCTTTTCGGCGCGTCGCTGTCGGCCATCATGGTCAATCGTCGGCGTCGCGTGCGGCGTAAGGGTCGGGAACGCCGAGCCGCGACAAAATCATGCGTTCGCGCCGCTCCATGGCTTCGGCTTCCGAATCCGATTCGTGATCGTATCCCAAAAGATGCAGAAAACCATGCACCGCCAAATGGGCCAGATGATGATCGAAGGGCTTGCGCTCCGCCCGCGCCTCGGCCGCGGCAGTCTCGTAGGCGATCACGATATCGCCGAGATGGCGCGGCGCGGCGCGCGTGGCCGCTCGCTTGGCCGTGCGCTTTGTCGCTTGCTTCGGCGCCGGAAACGACAGCACGTTGGTCGGCTTGTCCTGGCCGCGCCATTGGCGGTTGAGCGCCCCGATGGCGCGGTTGCTGGTGAGGATCACCGACAGCTCGGCCGCCCTCGCGCGCGCCGGCGCGGCGGCCGCGATGGTCCGGCGGACGAGCTTCGC
>WNFR01000805.1_pt1 | contig 34394 bp, 40 predicted proteins | sample 5400221 | NCBI WGS metagenome assembly WNFR01 (sample SAMN13153357, study PRJNA577476) | soil metagenome | isolation source: 40 cm soil under Madrone tree | place: USA:California | collected 2016-06-14
GTCGCAGATATAAAAAATGTTTAAAAACAACCGTTTAAAGCGCGAGCATTGACCGCCATCGTCCGTTGACACCATTCAAGCGGTTGGGGTACAAGCTGGGGTACCTGCCATTCTTCAAGAGACGTACCCCAAATGCTTAACGATATCGCCATCAAAGCGGCCCTGCGCGAAGCCAAAGCCGATGGGAAGCCACAGAAGCGGTATGACGAGAAAGGGCTGTACCTCTTGGTAAAACCAAACGGCGTCGCGCTTTGGCGATTCAAGTATATTTTTGGAGTTAAGGTAGCCACGACTGGTAAACGAAAAGGACAGTTGGTCGGCATCGAAAAAGGGATCGGTCTCGGCGCTTATGCAGACGTGCCGCTCAAACGTGCCAGGGAAAAACGCGACGACGCTCGGAAGCAGGTCGCCGACGGCATCGACCCAAGCGCCGTGCGTAAGGCGCAACGGATCGCGAAGGCGGATTCGGTCGAGGCGCTCGCGCGCGAATGGCTCGATAATCGCAAAAGCAAGGTGTCCGAGGGAACCACTCGGCGCACCCGTCTGCGCTTCGAGAAATATATCTTTCCCACCCTCGGCAAACGGCCAATTGGTTCGGTCGAGCCGCCGGAACTATTGGCGGCTCTGCGGCGTATCGAAGCGCTTGAGTTTCGGGAAACGGCTCATCGAACGCTCGCCGCATGTGGGCGAGTATGGCGATTCGCCATTGTGACAGGCAGAGCTACACGGGACATCAGTTCCGATCTCCGAGATGTACTCGAGCCGACCGTGGTGACGAGTTTCGCGGCCATTACTGATCCGAAGAAAGTTGGCGAACTGCTACGCGCGATTGACGGATACTCCGGTCAACCCGCTGTTCGCTGCGCATTGAAACTTGGTCCGATGCTATTCGTTCGGCCCGGCGAATTGCGCCAGGCCGAGTGGACGGAATTTGATCTTGATGGCGCCGAGCCCACTTGGCGAATACCGGCGCCTAGAATGAAGATGAAGGATGCGCACGTCGTCCCTCTTTCGAAACAGGCGGTCGCGGTCCTGCGTGATCTCAAGTCGCACACAGGCGGCGGCCGATATGTTTTCCCGTCGCTTCGCTCCGGCGGCAGACCAATGAGCGATAACACCGTCAATGCGGCGCTGCGGCGGCTTGGTTATCCCGGTACTGAACAGGTTGCTCATGGTTTTCGCGCAATCGCTTCTACTTTGCTGAATGAACTCGGGTGGGATCCGGATGCAATCGAGTTGCAACTTGCGCACAAGGAAGGAGGCGTGCGACCCATATACAACCGCGCAGTCCTGCTTAAGAAGCGCCGAAAAATGATGCAAGCGTGGGCCGATCATTTGGACTTATTGCGGGCGGGCGGCCTCAAGGTTGCAGCTTAGACCGCAGCGGGTTAGCAGCGGAAAAGCGTAAAGCATCTGGCGGGCTACACGCCACACAACGAAAACCGTGATGGGCGTCGCTACTTGCTTTGTCGGGTGCGCTGCACGCAAGGAAGTATAAACACACTAGCTATTCATCGAGTGACATCTGTCACTAACTGAGATGGTAAGCATGAGTGAACAAGCAATTAAGAGATTTCTTCGCCTACCGCTGGTCGAAGATCGAACCGGTCTAAAACATAGCCAGATCCACACGCTCGAGGTATCGGGCAGATTCCCTAAGCGTATAAAAATTTCGGAAAGGGCCAGCGGATGGCTTGAACACGAGATCGATGCTTGGATTGAGCAAAGGGTGACGGCAAGCCGCACTTAAACCGAGTACTGAATGCTATTTGAGCTCCTTCTTGAGGAGCACAATCAGGTCCACATCGGCGCCCAATAGCCGCAGTAGGGGATTGGCACGTCCACGGCGCGACAGCGAAAGGCACGCGACAATCGACAGCGAGCTGATTTGGTGGACACGCAAGCCGGCGGGGACGACGAAATTGCCTAGGCCGGTTGCGACGTTGCCTAAAAAGTGGTCAAAGGGTGCGGCCACCGAATCGAAGCGCGCTCGTAAGCGGACGTCTCAGATCGGCGTTACGATTTACCAGCCGGATATCGAACCGAGCACTAAAGGTCGCAGACTGCTTGACGCTCTGGACAGCATTTATTCCGGTCAGCAGCCTAGTGTCGAGATCTAGACGAATTGTTGTCAGTCGATCCATCTTGTTCGACGGTTGTCGGTCTCGTCGTTAATCAAGTCATTGTTTCCTCGCGCAGCTTTGAACTTAGGCCACACACAATTTTTCGTCGAGATTTCTGATTGAGTTGCTGAGTTGCGTTATGGCGTGACTACTGTCGGCGTACTCGATCACACACGAAACGGCGGGCGATCCCAATGCCATCAGCGATATGAATCCTTCGCCAATTTGCAGGTTATATCTTCGGCCATCGGGATTCTGGTCCTCCGATATATAAGGATGACAGGTATTTTCTTCGCCTCGGCCAGCTGAATCTCGATTCCGAGGCCAATCGAAGGGTAACTTACCTCCGCTACTACTAGATTCGATTCCTCTACCATGCGCCTGTCCCAGAGATAACAAAGGCGTGCCTTGTCCTCTCGAGGATGCCTCGCAAGATCGGGATCGCTGTCGACTAGAGCGTATTTGACCTGATTTGCAGTGCCCAAATGAGATAGCCCAGAGGCAATCAAATGAATCATTTTCACGTGATCCGCAAATTCGTCACGCGGGACCTGCGTCAACGCGCACGCTAGATAAATCTTCATTCTTGACTACCTACTTTGCTTAAGAGGCTGGCCTGACGTTGGGATACAAAAACTGATGCCCCGTAATTTCCGCCGCGACCTCGTCTATGAATTGAACCGGCGACATTTCCATAAATTCAGTAATAAGCCAATTTTGATGTCCCGCGAGCAGAGCAGCGAGTTTCGGCGGATGATATCGGCTCAGCTCACTGAGACGATGCATCGCTGCCAGAATTAACGTAGGGGTTTGTCTGCCAAGACGCTTTGGCCCGGTAGTCTGCAGTTTGATGTACCAGAGCGACTCTGTCGCGTTTATATAAAAGAGATCGCAACGTATAGCTTTATGCAAGCCAGCGAGTTTCTTCAAATCAGTAGGCGACGGTTTTCTAGGTTTCGAGAACGACACTGAGTCCGTTGAGCGAATTATTCCAGCACCGATTTCTGGCGCCGCGCGGAATGTGGTCGGCAACCGATTCATTACGTGCTTGGACTTCCAATCCGCCGACAACTCCGAGGCCAGAAAAGCTGTTTTCGTTTTGCGATCGAACACATACTTGCAATCGCGAACTGGCACAAACATGTCGCGTTGGACTTTGTAAGTAAGGCAAAACGTCCTATGGATGAACGGCATATTGAAAAATAAATCTTGAAGCCTGTGCGTCAAAGTGGATTCTGGCTCGGCAAAATATTTGGCCAAAGACGGTAAGACGCCCTTGGGCTTTATTTCTACGCCAACATTTGCGATGTTGATTTTCTTCGACTTTCCGGGTTGATCGTGTGATTTGAGGCCGTGGTACGGATCAAACGATAGGCCTTTTGCCGATAGAAGGGCCTTTGCCGCATTCATGAAACAGTAGTACAGCAGCAAGGGTTTCGAGCGCGGACTTAGACCTTCCGACGCCCTGTAGAACTCATGCGCCTGTTCCCAATACAACGCTGCCTCGTCTTGTCGCCGCCGTCTGAGCCAAAGGGATACGAAAGTCCACGGCTGATTAGTAAGGACATTACGAGAGCCAAGGATTGGGGAGACCGAAGCCTTGTGTGGCCGGAGCAGCCTTCCCTTGAGCTGGATATCTACAATATTCGCCATATTATAAGGGTGATTTCCAGGAGATCTGGCGAGCTTTTGACGAGACTGCCGAAGTTGTCGTCAACGGCCCCCGTTTTGATACGCCTGATATAAGCTGCATTTGGTAGGGGACTCCCTGTCCGTGGATTCGAAACTCTACGACTGCAGTGGATGGCGAGTTGTGCTTTGGTTCACGGAGACCGGGGGCGTAGTGGTGACGGCCGTCTCAGAGGCGTTTGATCTCGCTGACGTCCCCTCTCAAAAAGCCTGATGACAGGCCGCCAGGGCTGGACGCCAAGCAAAGTACACTCTGCGCCGCAATGCAGGAGCCACTCACGGCACAGATGGGACGATTGGAAGAGCCGTCTGCCATTGATAATGAAATCACAATGATGCCGAGGTTTTGAGATATCCTATAATGCCATGGACGGGCAACCTCACTACCTTCCCGACAAAGGTCCGACACAATCGACTCGAGGGCAACCCGAAAAACCCGAGGGCCCTATTGCTTGTGGCACGCCCATACTCAGGTGGGCGGGAAGCAAACGCCTATTGTTGCCCAAGCTCCTCGAGATGGCCCCTCGGTCCTTCGGTCGCTATATCGAGCCATTCTGCGGATCGGCGTGTTTCTTTTTGGCGTTGAATCCACGCACGTCACTTCTGGCTGACCTAAATCACCACCTGATAGCGACATATCGACAGATTCGGCGTGATCCGTCGGCAGTCTCGCGTGAAATGTCTGGATGGAGGAGTTCCAAGAAGCGATACCTCGCGCTCCGCGCTTCCAGCCCCAAACGAAACACTCCACAGGCGGCCGCGCGATTTCTCTATTTGAATCGGTTTTCCTTCAATGGCGTCTATCGTGAAAATCAGAATGGTCGGTTCAACGTTCCGTATGGTTACGGGTATAGAAGCGGTAAGCTTCCGAAGGCATCCTCGTTGCAGCACTTTGCCAAGCGGTTGAAAACAACGGCGCTCATCTGTAGCGACTTCGAGCACATCGTCGATCGCGCCAAAAAGTCTGACTTCATTTATCTCGATCCACCGTATCATTACGGTTCTTCTCGCAACCGCGGAGAATACGGCAAGGGGGCCTTCACCCAAGACGACTTTGACCGATTTGTACGCGCCGTCAAACGTGCCAGCAATCGTGGCGCAAAAATACTAATTTCGTACAACAAAGCGCATGCCCTGCAGAAGAAACTGAAGGGCTGGCACTTGTCCTACGCTCCAGTTAGACGAAGCGTCAGCGGGTTCGCAAAAACGCGAAATCAAGTGCGCGAATATTTACTTCGCAACTACTAGCCCAGTATGGATTCGTCGTATCGAATTGCGGTTCTGAGTGATTTGCACGCGGCCCCAAAATCCGTCGCCGCGCCAATCGGGGAAGTTAAACAATTCACCGACCTAGTAAATACATCACCGAAAGAAGATCCCATCAAAGCTCTTCAGGTGCTGGTGGATACACACTCATTGAAGGCGGACGTCATTGTCTGCCCAGGCGACATGACCAATAGAGCCAACGCGCAGGCACTGGAATTTGTATGGTCGCATTTGCATTCGTTAACGAAGGCGTTCGCTGCCAAAGGTGTCGTTGCCACTGTAGGCAATCATGACGTCGATTCTCGGGCGCATTCTGAAAATAGTTTCCCGCGGGAACACCTCATGCGGCTTGAACCGCCGTTTCCGGCAAGCAATGGCTCATTGTCCAATCAATACTGGGCGCACGGTTTTTGTATCCAAACCGTTGGCGCGGCGCGATTTCTAGTTATAAACACTTGCTGGTTACATGAATCCCGCGATGAACTCGAACGCGGAGTAGTAACTGACTACACTCTTGAGCGCATCGCCGCGGAACTTGCGGTGCCCAGTCCAGCGCAGTTCAATTTCGTCGTATGCCATCATCACCCGCATCCGCACACAGACCTTCAATTGGGATTCGACGATGTGATTCGGAATGGTCAGAAATTGATCGAGCTGCTATCAGACAACGGCCAATGGATGATAATCCATGGTCACAAACATCATCCAAAAGTGGAATACGCCCAAGGCCAGTTTCAGCAACCAGTCGTGCTCGCGTGCGGTAGCTTTTCTGGCCGAATTGAGGGTAACAACGCGCTAGTCTCGACGAATTACTTTCACCTGATTGAAGTCACGCACTTTCAAGGGGGGTTAGCCGGACAGATCCTCTCGTGGAATTGGACCCCGGGAATTGGGTGGCAACGTTACAATTCGTCCTTGCCAAAATTCCCTTCTATCGTGGGATTCGGAAGTAAAGCTACTCCGATGGCGCTTGCTCAATCCGTTGCCGCTGCAATTGGTTCAAAACCGTTTATTAAGTGGTCGGACTTGTGTTCGACGCATATGGAACTCGCGTACTTAATGCCCAAGCAGCTCGCTTCGTTATTGTCTGAACTCAAGGCGTCGCACGCAATATCCGTTGTTTATGACGAATACGGCGCGCCGGCGCAGCTAGGTCGTGCCGCTAATGAGTGAACTACACGACGTCGGAGCGTTCTTCGAGACGTTTAATGCGAAATATCTCGAGCCGGAGCAAGTCGCGGCCAGCTATATATATTCCGGCCATTTTGAGGAGTTGTGCGGCCCGTATCATGCGGTACTAGCGGGGCCGCGCGGAAGTGGCAAGACGACGCTGCTGAAGATGCTACAACCAGCCGCCCTTGACGCATGGAAAAGCTCACGCGCCAGGGAGTTTCGCCGAAAAATAGATTACACAGGGGTATTCATTGCGTCTGACATAAGTTGGTCGAGACAACTGTCATCCCTAGGGTACGGTCGGCTAAGCCAATTCAACCAGCAAACACTGATACTCGCGTGTTTTACGACACACGTACTTCACGCAATCGTTGAGTCAATGGTGTCGCGACTCGGCGGCAATATCCAGTATCGGCGGTCCACGCTGACAATCGAGGGTGAGCGCGAACTCGCAACGCAACTTCTCAAGGTGATGAGGGCTGACGCTCCGTTTGCGTCGCTGCTTTCGGTCAAACAAGCGCTACGCTCGCGACTATCAGACATTCGCCGAATAGCGAACCAAGGCAGTTTACAAGATCAAACGGCGTTCCAAGCAACGCTGGCGACGATTGACTATCTACACTTGGATTTTCTGGATATTGCGGCAAACATCACGTCGCTCTTCAATGACGCTGCGAGCGAAGAAGGAGCACGATGGGCACTTCTATTCGACGAACTGGAAACTGCACCGGATTGGATCGTCGAGCAGCTTTTTTCGAATATTCGTGTCTCCGATAAGAAGCTTTTTCTCAAGCTCGCGATTAGTCCGGTATCCGCAGTAGCGCATAAGGTTCTTGCTTCAAATGATGGTCCCGCGCACGGCCAAGATCATCGGCAAATTCCGCTATGGTACACAGACAAGATCCGTGCCAAGAACTTCTGTGAAGCCGTGTGGCGGTCGCTTACACATAAGGCCGGCATTAAGGTAACTGCGCGTGAAGCGCTCGGTCCGTCCGCGTTCGAACCTATTCCGACCGGTCATGTACGAGACCGCAATCCTTACCAGCAAGGTGAACATTGGGGTCGGGTATTTAACTCACTTAGCCAAAAGGACCGTAGCTTCACCGCGTTCTTGCGGGCCCGCCATATCGATCTCGCGGCAATCGGCTCGTCGGATCAACGAACAAAGGACACAGTACTTCGTAAAGCGGCGCCTGTTGCGGCGGTACGCAATTTCTATTTGCACGAAGATGATTCTGGCGCTGTCACTTCTAGGTACCGAAAGACCTCCGCCTTGTACGCCGGGGTGGAGTCCATATTCGCGATAAGCGAAGGCAATCCGCGATGGCTAATCAGTCTGCTCATGCCAATGATCTCCTATATGGTCCAAAATCGGGTTCGGCGGGTCCCAGAACACGTGCAAGCACAGGAGATCGACAACGCAGCCGAGCGAATGCTGGCACTTCTCAGAACCATTCCCATTCCAGCTACCCGAGACAAATTCGATGCATTGGGCTTGCACCAGATTCTCCAGACAATTGGGGTAAAGCTCCACAACGATCTGATGACTAAGCAGTTCACCATTGATCCAAAATTGTCCTTCACCGTTGATCGCCAGGTGCCGACTCAGATTCATGAATTGCTGTCCGCAGGCCTCAACCGAGGAGCGCTGATGTTAGTGAACACGTCTCCCGCACAGTCGGTGGTCGGGAATATGAACGGCGCAGTCTTGCGACTCAGTTATCTGCTGGCGGCCAAGTTTGGGCTGCCCCTGCGAAAAGGGAAGTCTACCAATCTTTCATTGCTTACTAATCGTAGTACGCCAACAGATCAATCATCACAATTGGATTTTATGAGTTCGTCCGATGATGGTTCTTAGCACCATCACGACGCAGGCACTCGCGGACCAGTGCGGCAAGCCTGATCTATTTATATCGGCCTGCGGATACGAGTCCCGATCCACTCACTTGGCGCGCGTCTGCTCCGAGGGAGCCCATAAGAAAGTGGCGGTGGGATTCAGCGCGCAACAGGAATTGCGATATGAAGAGAATAGAGAGTGGTTTGTGAAGAATGGATTCGAGGTTATCGATTTGAGCGACTTGGAGTTTTTTCCTTTTGCGTGCACCCTCTTTGATGAACTTAACCGTGAAGGCGAGATTTCGTCGGTCGTGATTGACGTATCATGCATGAATAGGGCGCGCCTCGCGGCGCTATTGCTTGCCTTGCAGCGTACAAACGCGCACGCCATAAATGCAGCTTTTGGATATAACATTGCACAGTTCACTCCGCCTTCCACGGAGTTAGCACCGACTACCGTTGCGGAACCAGTGACCCCAGAGTTTGCCGGATGGACTGAGTCACCGGCAAAACCGCCGGCCGCAATAATAGGTTTGGGTTATGAGGAAAGTAGAGCGATTGGGATCGTCGATCATCTTGAGATTAATAACGCTGCATGGGCGTTCGTGCCGGTAGGTCCAATTGACGAGTATTCGCACAGCGTGGATCAAGCTAATCGTTCGCTCTTCGAAATGATAAATATCGAGGGGAGGAAACTACCATATGACGTGATGGATCCGGCTTCTCTTTTTCGCGAGTTAAACTCGATGGTCGACCTGCTCAAGCAAACCTATAACCCAATTCTCGTCCCCTTTGGGCCGAAGATATTCGCTCTCGTTGCGTTGATGGTTGCATGCGCACATCGCGATGTCGGAGTTTGGAGAGTTAGCAGCGGGTTACTAGAGACTCCAGTGGATAGATTGCCGTCATCACATACGACGATCCTACATGCACGCTATCAGAACGCCGTAGATTCGTCGCGACACGAGGGATAGGGCTCTAAATTGGTAATGCAGGGTCGAATTCCTGTCGCGCTAAGTTTGGCAGCGCCCCGAATATGAATAATGTTCAATGTGGTAGTAGGCTTCCAAAATGACGAATGAAGCGTTTTCTCGCGTCAAAATTGACGCGCAGCTTAAGGATGAGAGCTGGGAAGTAACGAACCCGAACGCAGTCCGGTTCGAGTACCCGCTTCCAGACGGGTCCCGCGCGGACTATGTGCTGTGCGATCGGAATGGACGCTCATTGGCGGTGGTGGAAGCGAAGCGGGCGTCGATGAATCCGGCGGATGCTGCCAATCAGGCGAAGGCATACGCCGAACAACTTCATGTGCCATTCATTTTCTTAAGCAACGGCGAGGAAGTGCGATTTTGGGACTGGCAGATTGAGGCACATCCGCGGATCGTCAAGACATTCTTTGGGCCCGAGGACTTAGAGCGTCGATTTGCGACGCGCGTTGTACGTCGGGATCCTCGATCGGTGGCAATTGATCACAGAATCGTTGAACGGGACTATCAAACTGACTGCATCGAGGTTTTGACCGGAGAGTTTCATCGCGGCCGGCGCAAAATGCTAGTTGAAATGGCGACCGGGACGGGTAAGACGCGCACCGCAGCGGCCTTCATCAAGCGACTATTCGAAGCCAATGCGGTTACTCGGGTGTTGTTTTTGGTCGATCGAAACCCTCTGGCGAAGCAGAGCGAAGATGCCTTCGCTGAGCATCTTCCGGACTATCCGTCTTATCGCTTACAGAGCGGTCGGCGCTTTCAGGACGAGAAGCGCATCACGATCACTACTTTGCAGAGCATGATCAATATCTATCGCGATTACTCGGCCGGATATTTTGACCTTGTAATATCGGATGAATGTCACCGCAGCATCTATGGCAAATGGCGAGGTGTGCTCGAGCACTTTGATGGCGTCCAAGTGGGATTGACCGCGACGCCATGCGTGGCCGATGTGGATGATGACGCCCCGGACGAAGAGGACAAGCTCTTTGTGCGAGACACGATAAAGTTTTTCGAGGTCGATAAACCGACTTTCTCCTACAAGATGAAGGACGCCATTCGAGAGGGCTATCTGGTTCCGTATCAGATCTACAAGGCGAGAACGGTAAAGACTGCGGCGGAGGGTGGCTTTCCCATTAGACGAGCAGATCTTGATTGGCCGTCCCTGGATGATCAGAGCAAGGCCGAATTCAACAAGTTATTTGAGGCCGGGGATCCGATCACCGTGGATCCTTCCGCCCTGGAGCGCCGATTCACGATTCCAGAACGCAATCGCGCGATGGTGCGTGAATTTCGGGAAGTGTTGACCCGCGGATATGTTGATTCCAAAGGCATTCAGCGCAAGCCATTGCTGGGAAAAACGATTGTATTTGCGGTGACGAAGCGCCATGCAGAGACACTGGCGGTGTCATTCGATACCGCATTTGCCGCACTAAAACCCTCGCCCGATGTCAGATATGCCGACTACGTGGTGTCTGGCCTGGGGAACGAGGATAGCGCTGACGCCGAGACGCTCATCAAGCGCTTCAAGAAAGAGAAGTTCCCCGAGATTCTCGTATCGGTGAACATGCTAGACACGGGATTTGATTGTCCCGAGGTCGTGAATTTAGTATTCGCGCGTTTTACGAAGTCTGCGATTCTCTATCAGCAGATGCGCGGTCGCGGTACACGCAAGGCCAAGGGGAAGCCGCTTTTCACCATGTTCGACTTTGTTGGGGTTTCCGATTATCACGGCGATGACGATGCAGTAGGCGAGGGCGGTGCGGTCGTTGAGAGGACCAAGAAAAAGCCGGGCCCGAGCCGCAAGCTGTTGGTCGTGGACGTCGAGGATCATATCGACCCCTTGACGCGAGCGTGGATTACGGTGGATGAGGACGGTCGGCTGGTGTTTCCGCAGGCTTCAGAGGCCAAGAGCGCCGCGCTGGGCGCGCGATTCGAAGCGTGGCTCCTCACGCAACAAGGGCTTTCCGCAGATCAGTTGCGGTGGCTAGGTCTTGTCGGTAGCCAAATTCGCGCGAACGCCGATAGCTGGACGGAAATCTCGGCTGGCAATTTCGCCTTTGCTCCGTTCTCCCTTATGGGAGGAGTGGGTCAGGCTGTACGGCTATTTGGGAGCGAGAAAGACCTGGACACAATGCTTAAATCGCTGAGTGCGTTTGTCTTTGCAGATCCGATGTTCTCAGAGGCGCGTGGCCGCCAGAAAGACTACTCGGAAGGCGATCGTACGCTACCTTAGCGGGTTGTCCCAAGATGGGGCCTTTTTAAAAGAGTAAGACTGATGCCGTTGACCACTGACACGCGCCGACAGATCGACCAGATCAGGGACTACCTGTTCGGTGGCGGGTATCCGAATCCAATGGCGAATGCAGAGCAACTGTCGTTCTTTTTCTTCTTCTATTTGATTGAAGGCATCGATGTCGAGAATGCGCAGCGCGCAAAGCTTCTCAAGCAACCCTACGATAGCGTGTTCGGTGGCGAGTGGGAGCTAAAAAATCCTTTAAATGCGCCCGTGAAGGGTCAAATGAGAATTCCGAAGGATCGCTTCCGCTGGTCTGTGTGGGCGCGAGGTCTATCGGGTGAGCCTTTAGTGCGATTCGTCCAGGACGAAGTCTTCGCATTCTTCGAGGAAATCGCTTCACGTTCTGCTACCAATTTCATGCGCGGCGCGCGGCTCAATATCACGGAGCCCACGGTGCTGACGCAGGTTGACCCTTGTCGATGGTCTAAAGCTAGATCGCGAGGATTCCGACACGAAAGGCGATCTATTCGAGTACGTGCTCAAGCAGATCAAGCAGGCCGGAGAGTTGGGGCAGTTCCGTACGCCGCGGCATATTATTCGTGCGATCGTTGACATGATTGACCCAAAGATCGGCGAGACAGTTTACGATCCTGCCGCCGGCACGGCGGGGTTCTTAGTTGCCGCTTACAACCAGATTCGTCTCGCTAATTCGTCGCCGGCGGGGATTCACGAAGCGGAAATTGACGGCAAGGTCCAAGTCCGTGGAATCGGTGACAAGCTGTCATCGGCGCAATCCTCAACGCTGCAATCCAAGACGTTTTATGGAAACGATGTCGATCCGCAGATGGTGCGACTCGCGACAATGAACTTGACGCTGCGGGGTCTGCCAAACGTTCGCATCCTGTTGCGCAACGTGTTGACAACGAGCCTCGATGCGGAGAAAAAGGCAGAGCTGCAGCTGCCGGACGATGGATATCACGTTATTCTCGCCAATCCACCCTTTGCCGGGAAAATCGACAACGACCGGGTGGTCGATGACGTCAAGGTGGGCAATTCGAAGGCCACCGAGGTCCTGTTTCTCAAGTACATGATGGAAAACCTAAGGCCCGGTGGGCGTTGCGGCCTGATCGTGCCCGAAGGACTGCTATTCGGGTCGACAGGCGCGCATAAGGAGATCCGTAGGCAATTAATTGAGAATAATCGTGTCGAGGCGGTGATGTCGCTGCCGGGGGGCGTATTCCAACCGTATTCAGGCGTCAAAACGTCGGTATTACTATTCAAGAAGGGCGGGAGTACCAAGCACGTACTGTTTCTTCACATAGACAATGACGGCTACAAGCTCGATGCGAATCATGACACGCCGATTGAGGCTGATGATCTACCGGAACTTGTCGCTACATTCAAAGATCGCGAAACGAAAGTCTCCGAATGGAGCAAGCGCGACACCCGAGGTCCTTGGCACAGCAAGTGGTGGATTGCTGATGCAGCAGAGCTGCGCGCCAGTGAATTCAGTTTGTCGGCGGGCCGTTATCGACCAGTGAATGCATCTACAACGGTGCATCGGGATCCGCGGGAGCTGCTTGATGAACTTGCGGAATTGGAGCGCGAGGTCGCTAGTGAAGTTGCCGCATTGCGAGAAGCGCTGACAGTGCAGACATGACAACCGGTCTGCCTTTGCGCGATGTCTGTACGTTTCGTAGTGGTGGAACTCCGAGCAAAGACAACTCTGAGTTCTGGGACGGCGATATCCCGTGGGTCTCCCCGAAGGACATGAAGACCACATTGCTGGAGAGTACTCAAGACTTCATCACCTTGAAGGGCGTAGAGGGATCCGCGACGTCGCTGGTTCCAAAGGGTTCGATTCTTACGGTTGTTCGTTCAGGGATCCTCGCTCATTCCGTACCCTTTGCGGTCGCAGGTAGGTCTTTAGCCTTCAATCAAGACATTAAGGCTATCCAGGTTACGGGCGATCAAGTTACAAGCGAATATGTGTATTGGTTTCTGAGATCAAAAGAGTCAGAGATATTGGCGCGTGGAGTCAAGAAGGGGGCGACCGTACATAGCCTTCAGGCCGGATTCCTCGAAAAACTCGTAATACCTATACTGCCTAAGCCGGAACAACAGCAAATTGTAGATTTGCTCGCGCGGGCCGAATACATCGTGCAGATGCGGCGGAAAGGCGAGCAAAAGGCCAAGGAAATAATTCCCGCGCTGTTCTTGGATATGTTTGGAGATCCGGGGAGAAATCCGAAGGGTTGGGACTTCAAAACCATTGGCGATGTGGCAGACATTCAAAGTGGACTACAAGTAACGACAAAGCGGGCAAACCTTCCTTTGAAGATTCCATATTTGAGGGTCGCAAACGTTCATCGGACTCACCTGGACCTATCGGAAATTAAGCTAATTCACGCGACTCAGGCGGAACTCAACCGTACCCGACTGGTACCCGGTGATCTACTTGTCATTGAGGGTCACGGGAATCCCGCGGAAATTGGTCGCGTAGGCATTTGGCCAGGCGGCATCGACCCATGTGTTCACCAGAATCATCTCATTAGAGTGCGGTGTAAACCGACGAGCTTTCACCCGATATACGTTTGGGCGTACCTGAATTCGGAAGGCGGGAGGCGATTTCTATTGAGGGAAGGGAAGACTACATCAGGTCTAAATACGATCAATGTCTCAAATGTTAAAGGCGTGAATCTGCCGGCGCCTCCGATTGCACTCCAGCAGGATTTTGCAAGACGTATTGAGGGAATCACCGAGTTACAGGCGTCGCAGCACACTGCCAGAAGCTTAGCCAATCAGACATTTCAGTCGCTGTTATCGAGGGTGTTTGGGCAATGATAATTAAGGTCATGCTTAGGGTGACGGCGGGGCATAATCTCGCCTCATGGGCTTTTCTCTGTTCGTTTCTGAACAACAATTTGATTGGTAATGCGCCTATTAATTTTTTGCTTCCAAGCTAATTGCTTTTCGGAAAGTTTTCTTTTGTGCCTAGTATCCATCAAGAATGTGTATTCTCTCTCGTAGATATAGCCAAACTTGTACGCGTGTTCGATTAGATCTTCATTTGCATTGGCCGACGCATCCTGCGTAATTCTTTTGATGCCAGCGAAAAGGTTGCCAGTATCAATTCCGATGAACCGGTTTATGCAAACATTGCCAACGTAAGTCGTATTTCCGTTGATCGAGTTTTCGATGTAGCAGTGTTCCCTGATTTCCTGGCCGCAGGGGCAGTTGTCGAGTTCCTCGCTTAACTCAACGCCGATTAAATTCCATTCCTTTCTCGCTGCCTCAAAATATTGAGCTTCGGACAGGGGGAGAATATGTGCTTTTAGGCGTTCAAAGTTTTCCGACACCGGGCAACATCCATTTAGACCTCGGGAAGATTGTCTAGATTATCGATAGGCTTGCCGTTGTCCACGGTTTTCAGATATTCCTGACCGTGGACCCGGATGACGTATACGGGCTGCCCTTTATTCCACTGGTTGCTTGCGTTGCGAAATATAGTGACAAACGTCGTGCCTTTTTTGATCGCGTCAATAACGTCACCGCGGCGATGTATTGCCGGTGGACCTATCGAGGCTCCGCTGTCGGGGTTGATTTGAACCTGATCAATATGCGTGTGCGCCATGTTGAACCTTACGCCCGAAATACCGTAGTCGGCCCACTTGTCCATGTTCGACCCCCAATGTAGTGCTATTAAAAGTATCGCTACTCCGAACTTTACTTTAGCAATCGGCCTTTCGGTCGTCAAGTACTTGTTGTATCGTTACTCCGAACAAGTGAGGGATCATGGTTAATACACCTCTTGGTAGGAAAATCAGAGAGTTACGGAAGGAGAAAGGCTATACCTTAGAAAAGCTCGCGGAACTGGCTGACTCAAGCAAGAGCTACATTTGGGAACTGGAGAACAAAAATCCACCGCGACCATCCGCCGAGAAAGTGGCGAAAATCGCCAGTGTGTTGGGCGTCACGGCAGACTACCTAATGAGCAAGTCTCAAAAGGCACCAGACGATGATGTGTTGGATGCTGCGTTCTTCCGTGAGTTTCAGAGTCTCGACGATAAGACCAAAGATCGACTCAGAGACCTTGTGAAACTGTGGGGTACCAAGGAGTGACGACGGTTCGGCCGCCAAAGCGATGGGCAACGGACATATCCAGTGTGCTCAATAAGGTTTTGGGGACAGATCACTTTCCCATCCGCATTGCTGATGTTGCGCGAGATTATTCTCATCAGGTTTTTCCCGATGACCCGATCACGTTGATCAAGGGTGACCGTCTGCCTGGTTTTGACGGTGCGTTACTACGCGCGCCGGCAAGTGCCAAAGGCTGGGGCATCTTCTATAACGACTCGGTGACGTCGAAGGGCCGTATCAATTTCACACTTGCACACGAGTTCGGGCATTACCTAGTGCATCGTCTCAAACACCCTGAAGGGATCCGGTGCGGTCAACAGGACGTTGTCAGATGGCAATCCGATTACAAAAAAATTGAATACGAAGCCAATACCTTTGCCGCGTATTTGCTGATGCCTTTTGATGACTACCGGCGACAAATTGATTCAGCCTCCGCCGTAAACCTCGATGCTATCGCGCACTGCGCCGACAGATACGAGGTGTCGCTGATCGCTGCGACATTGAGATGGTTGGAATACACGGAACGACGCGCGGTTCTGGTTGTGTCACGCGACGGCTTCATTTTGTGGGCACGCTCGAGTCCGGCAGCACTCAAGACGCGCGCATATTTCCGCACCTCGCAAAGGACTATTCCGATACCGGGAGGATCTGTCGCGGCACGAACGGTGCCGATCGAATCCCCGCGAGAGGGTACGGACCTTCCGGCTGGCATATGGTTTTCTGAGCCGTGCACCGAGATGACCATCTTTTCTGAAAATTACGATTTCACAGTGTCACTTCTTCAATTGAGCAGCGACACCAAGCACGTCTACTTGAATGGCGATGACGAGAATGAATCGGAAGACTTGGGGAGCGTGATTCGGCGCAATCACGGACTCTGACGATCGTATTCCAATGGTTAGTGGTCGCGCCCGGATGGCTCGTCCACGGCCCCTGATGATCAAAAGCTTTTTTGTGGGCCAGAAACAGAGCAGAATCACACCACGAACCGCCGAAAAAACCATGGAATGGAAATGTTTATGGACGAGAAGCATAAATCTCAGGGTCCGATCGGCCCGACAGGCCCAATCGGACCGACGGGGCCAGTGCCTTCCGTGGTCGTAGGCTCAACCCTTCACTTGAATACACCGGATGCCTGGCGTGCAGTAGCAGACACGGTGATTGTGCCCGGTAAGCGCTCCATAACCGGTACCGGTAGTCTGGTAGTTGGTGCGACCGGCGCGGTCGTTGGCCGTGACGTACAAATCACAACGGAAAACGAAAAGCGGATACTTTCGCAAGATCAGGCTTTCGAACGCATCGGTGCCCGTACAAAGCAAGATCTGGAGGATTTAAAGAGCAACCTTGCGCAAGCCAAAAGTGATTCCCGACACTTCTTCAAATTGGCAACGATATGCGCAGGTGCTGGTTTCGTTGTTGTTCTCGGAGGCGCTGTGTTACTGCTTGCGCATGTTGTTGAGGCCGGTGCCGTCTCGGTAATCGCGGGCGTCATTCCGGAAATTGCAGCGGCGCTGTTCTACAAGAAAGATAAGGAGCTTAGAGACACGATTGAGCGGTATAACCAAAATGCACTAAATTCTCAGCGCCTGCTGACAATGATCGATGTCGCAGAGACGGTAAAAGATGAAGGTGCACGCGATTCACTTAAAGGCGAGATCATTCGCAATGCCCTTGGAGCAAAATAGACATTCCCAAAATCCAGGCTCGAACTACGCGTAGATGCCTGAATTTCGATGCGGGTAACAATTTGGTAACAAAACGGGTCGGAAAATGGTCAAAGCCGCCTGTCTTACTGGGTTCCGAATTATCGAAGAAGGTAGCGGCTCAGTAGCGCCCAACGTAATTACAAAACCGCACCGAGTCCCTCCAGCGCTTCACCGCGCACGCGCATGATAAGCCGGGCGTTATCGGGACACGAATACTAACCGTCGCCCTTGGTTTCAGATTAAACCAGCAGTCGATTTGATACCGATCAACCGCCGAACATGCTGGCCGGCGCCATGATGATCTTGGCGCCCGCGCCTTCGCTCTATGACCAAGGGTCAATGTCCTCGGACCTTTCGCTTAGCTGGAAGCCCAGCCAATCTCGCAACGCCGTCTGCCGGTACCTTGGCGAATTCGCCAGGTTCCATTTTCCGCAACCCGCCGCCGTAGCAGCGGCCTTCGGCGAGTAGAGTCTCGGGGGCCATCGCGTTCAAAGCTTGCCAAATAGGACGAAGGGCTTCGGTACTGCCCATAAAGCGACGTCCGAGTATTGGCTTCGGGTATAGCATATAGAGATTGTTGGTCGCGATTGCGCGCGAGTGATTGAGGAAAAATCGAAACGGCCCACGTGTCTTGCCAGCGCGCCCAGCATAACTACATACGATCGGTGAGGGAGTGCGGAACTCCTGTTTATACCAGAGCTTACGTTTACGGCATGTATAGCCCTGCGCGACGTCCGCCATGCCCGTCTGTAGATATGTCCACAGTTCGGGTTCCGCCCGCGCGATTTCTTCTTGAGACAGGTGGCAGTCAATCACATAGAGCCTCGTCCTGCCCAATAGAGGAGACCCAGCGAGGCTCGCATGGATTTCGTTCCCTTCAATATCGTTGCCGCGCGGCAGTATCGGACGCAGATAACGCATCGGCAACTTGCGCGAGCGAACCTCCGTTTCATCGACAATGAAAAAGTCGTTTGCACCGGTGTTTATCCCGCGCTTGACGGTGAATAGATCACCGAGTCGCCACCCCCGATGCTCCCGTTGAGCGAGGTGTTCCGGATATCGCGTCCATTTATCAGTGCGTGCGAGCACTTGCGCCGAAATATCCTTGACGATTGTCGGCCTTCGTAGAGTACCGCCAAAAGAGAACCGGACCTGGTGATTTGCCGGCGGATTTGCCTTCCTAAACCAGACGACCGCTGACGATACCAGGGCATCTTGGAACTGCACATCGTTTGGATCGAAGCGATGAATCTCTAACAGCGTCACGTGGCGAAGCAAGTATTCCTTCAGCGCACGACCATAGTTGGACTCCATGAATTCGCTGGGTATGATCCATCCCCCGATTCCGCCGTCGCATAACCAATCGTGCGCCAACGCCATGAAATAGCAATATAGACCCGATAACCCCGAGAGCTTGATGCCGAGAGCGTCCTGGATGGCCCGCTGCAGCCGCTGCTTTTCGGTCGGCTCGATATGCTGATTTCGGACATAGGGCGGATTGCAGATCAGCAACGTGGCTCGCTCATTGTCGTCCGTGGGAGGGCGTAGGCGCGTGAAATCGCCCAAAATGATCTTAATCGGCGTTCCTCGCCACAACTTCTTCGCGGGATTCGCGTAGTGGGGGTCAATTTCAATCCCGGTCGCTGACTGAATTGGACGGCCGGCCGATTTCTCAACGACCGCCGAAGATATCGCGAGAGTGTTACCGCCAGGTTCGAGAAACCGCAGAGGCATTGACGTTGGTAGCAACGCGAGGCCGTGGGCTGCAACGTCACGGGCAAGTTCGGCCGGCGTTGCAAACTGACCTAGTTTATTTCGTTCCTCCTGTGTCTTTTGTCCATCGAGATCTACCTGAAGCTTTATACGACTGGATTCAATTCGACTATTTTTTCGTTTCGACATGCCATTTACTCCTGGTGTGGTGTCCAGGAGGTCTAGGCATCGCCTTTATTGGCTCGGACGCGGACTAGTCCCGAGCGCTCGTCAACTCGGTATAGGTGGCGGTCGCGGTGGGCGCGCGCTCGGAGCAACGTGTGTCGGATGGCGGGAGCGGCTGACAGCTACAGAAAGCGAGCGATTCCCGTTATGAGACCCTGATCACAAAACGTGCCGCGCGGACATTGCGATCGCAGCAGTGAACGGCGTCTACGACGCTCTTCGGGTCTTAATCAGCGGTCATCGTCCGTTGGTGTGTGCGTCATCGCCTTTGGCCATAGGAGGCAGAGTGAACGTACAAATAGCGTTCGGGCGAAACCGGCGGGGTCGCAACGAGGCAAAGTGGTTCCTGTGCAGTACCGCGGGCCCGCGGGTCCGGACACCGGCGGCGCGTTTACCGTCTAACGCGACTCTTCGGAGAAGGAGTCCTCGGATGGCGGCGGTGGGCGAACGAGACGTTCGTTTTTTTGGCCTCCGTCCGGGCGGCCGCACCGTCCATTACCGAGCCATAAAACTCGCTCGCTACACCACGTGCGAAGTCTAAATAGCGCTCTGCGAGCTTAATGATGGTTGTGGTGGTGTTGCGAAGACAACGCCGCCTTTAATTCGGACGATTAAACCCTATAGCAAACATGGGGTTAGATCGTGAAACGACCGAATCGTCATTATCGGGATAAACCTTCAAATAATGACCTCGTTTTGAAGTCCGATCAGCTACGCCGGGCGCGTCGGAGGCGCGTCATGTCGATTAAGCGGGTAACCTTCTCTCTTCTCAGAGATCTCTTTGTTGAGTCGGTTGGGCAGGGGAATTTGACTGCCCAGTCTTCGGTGGCGAACCACATCTCGGCTCTTGGCGATTTCATAAGCGACATGGGATGGGATTGGTCGCACGAGGTGGGCCAACTACTGCGTACGCAGTATGAGCCCTTGAGAGACGCACATGGCGAACGACTTGCTGCTCGGGGAAAGTCCGAGAGCTATGTGAAGAACCGGCTCTCGCTCCTCAATAAATGGTTTCGATTTTTGCAATCACTCGACTATGAGGGAGCCTCGATCACCGGCGATCTCAATCCGTTCCAACAAGTACTGCGCCCGCTCCTTGTTGGTTGGGGAAACCTCAGCAGAACCGCCCGCGAGATCGGCGTGGCTGCCCGTACTCTACTCAGTTGGAGTAGGGACGGCCGCATCCCGCGTGCGGCACACCTGCCTTCCGTGGAGCGCCTAGAACAGCTGCGCGGGCTCGCTCCCGGGAGCTTGCTAAACCAGATTCCGCGCCGTCGAAAGCCTCCGCTACCGACATCGGAGAATCCGCATGCGATTGCACACCGTAAAAAACTGGCCGCACGACTCAAATTTCTGTACCGGTTAAGGCCTCATCAGATCCCCGAGAACCATCGGTTACGCGTTGAGATGCATGCGCTCGTACGATACAAAGTCGAGGGAAAATCCTCAAATAACATCCGGCGTAGCCGCGGAAAGGTCTTATCGCGTGCTCTGCGCAGCACCGGGGAGAAATCTTGGCGCACGAGGGAATTGCGCGCTCATTGGAAGACGGACGAAAGTATGGCCAAGAGATGGCCTGAGATCCTCGACGGCCTTTGGGTGACCACTGCCAATCGGACTTGGAATGCGCTGCTTTCTTTTCTTGGGTGGGCGATGATTGCAAAGGGCGAGGGCGAGGGCGGGGCGGGGCTCAAACTCGAAGACCTTACGCTTGGACTACTCGCCGATCAGGATCATCTGTTTGAGTATCTCGACTGGTACATGGAGGCCTCCGGGCAGACACATGGCGGTCACCTATATTTCTTTGACACGGTACTGATGCTTCTCAATTCGGAAGATGGCTTCCTGCCTAAGCAGGTAGGAATTGGCGCCACTCTCGGATACGACGCCGCCGCTTGGCTCGCGCGATGCGATGCCACGTGGAAATGGATTCACCTTGAAATTCTACCCATGCTGAAGGAGAACTTTGAAAAAGACGGGAAGTCTCGAAAGCCTTTCGAGCCCATTCAGCACATTCTGGATCTCGATCGACCACTCGATGCCTTGATGCGCGCTATCAATAAGGCCGAAGGGGATCGGCCAACGACAGGCGGCGCGCACGAGGTGACATGGGCACGCGACATTGCTCTGGCGGCAATGTTGACCTCAAACCCTATACGAATACTGAATTTTACCGAGCTCACTTACCGACCCGACAATACGGGGCAGCTGCGCCAGATGGCCGATGGCAATTGGCGTATCGTCATATGCAAGAAGCTCTTCAAGAACATGCGCGGAGCAGCAAAGGACTATGACTACGATCAAGCCGTGGATCCCTGTATGACGCCATATATTACTCGATACATTCGCACATACCGTCCGCTGATAGGCGGCACAAGGCCAGAGCTTGTGTTTGTTTCCACAGATCATCCAGATCGAGAATTTGACAAGCTTGACGTCGTGGTGCGTAAGTGGACGGAGAAGTACGTCGAGAACTGTCAGGGCGCCGGCCCCCACCACTTCCGGCACATCGTAGCAACACACATCATCAAGGTTACGCTCGGCAACTTTTTTCTCGCGGCACGGGCGCTCCATGACAGTCCAATCACGGTTGAACGCGACTATGCCCAATTTCTGCCGCGCTATGCCGATCGCGGACGATTTGAATCCTACAGCGCATCCACGCAGCTTTTAAAAGGAGTCGCTCCGAGATCGCGCGTGATCACGGCGAGCCCTTAAGAAACGCCACCAAAAAAATCCGACACAAAAATTTCTTGAAGCGGGCTCGGAAGGCTCCGCGGGGGAAGAGTTGGTGCGCTGCCGCTGGCGACTGTGACGTGCAGCCCGCTCAGTTTTGAGCAAAATTTGGTCTAAGTTCCCGTCTTAGTGCCCTTCGGTAGAAGCGCTTGGTTGCGCCTCTTCGCGGCGCCGCGTTTCGGAAGCCTAGTCTGCCAGCGATGTGGTCCTGGATACCATCGTGGACGGGGAAACATTCAGTGCGCGGGAAAGCGAGAAAAGCGTTTCCAGAGTTGGCTGCCGAAGTCCTCGTTCTAGTAACGAAACATAGGTTCGGTCAACATCAGCTGCGTCCGCCAAGGCCTCTTGGCTCAATCCTGCCCTCTGCCGGAGGTCACGCAGTACTAATCCAAAGGCGGCCGGAATCGACGTTGATGCCATGCATCAGTGATAAAGCTTGCGAGACTCCTGGTCCACGGACTATAGTCGTCAGCGCGCGTTCACGGGAACATAGCTGAACGTGTACGCCGAAGGCAGCGCGCTTTGCCCTGTATCGGTGCCTCGGTCCGACTGAGAGCACTTGTTGCAGCGAGATGCCAGTGCGTGGGCGGACGAAGACCGGAGCTGATTTAAAATGAAGACTGCGACGTTCATCGACGCGAAAAACCAAGCCGTGCGCGCGTTCTCAAGAGGCAGACATTGAGATTCAGCGCAACGGTAAGACTGTGGGGATAATTCGAGCGCGACCCGGCGAAGTTGAAGTCGAGCTGGCCCCTGAGATTCGAAACATCCCTGGTGTGCCCGCGAGATTTAGATATTTTTTGATGGAAGCAGCGGAGCGGTTTATTGACGCGGAGCTCGATGACTAATCAAATGGTGATCCATAAGGCTGGCTGCGGTTTACAGCCCGCGATATAGGAGTGCGGTTATCCATGCTACGAATGACGGACCTGGAATCCGGGAAATCGATCGACATTACCCTGGCCGACGTAGTCACAAATTGCTTCCGGGAGCAGCTGGACCGAGGGCGAAAACCGGGCAATCGCAAAGCCTTTCTTCGACGCCTCCAGTACCGCATAGAGCTCGCGATTGGCGATTCAGTTGACGTATCGCTTCAGCCACCGCTGCATTGCGAGATCACGGATGCAAGCGTAATAGCCATGGCCCATAACGTATCCATTCCCGAAGAAGGATTCCGCCGAAGATCCGTCCTCTGAAGTTCCTCCGCCCATATGCTGACTCGCGGGGAGTTTCCACGGGACGGCCCACCCCATCGGAGTGACGACCATAATGTGTTGCGCAACTCACGGCGAGGCGGAAGGGCATTTAAATGGAGGCCTACTATGGACGTGCTCGTAGCTGGACTGATTGCGACCTTCATTGCCGTATTCCTCGCACTGGCAGCGGCATTCGTTTCCTCACTCCCTGTGATGTGGCTCTGGAACGCGGTGGGTCCAGACGTTTTTGGGCTTAAGCCGCTGACGTGGCTGCAGGCGCTGTGGCTCAGTCTGCTCTGTTCGCTTCTCTTTAGGACCAGCTCCTCTACGAAATTCAAGTAGAGCGCCAAAGCGCTCGCTTCTCCTATTCGGCGCCGTTACCGAGCTATGCATAACCACCACATCCCGGCGAAGCCATTGTAGATACCACCTTGCTCGAGATGAGCCTTACAGCACTTGCGCAGAAGCTCCGCATGAGTCCCGGCCATCTTCCCCATCATCACGGACTGGCCGAAAGCGCGGGATCGCGGTGATTTCACAAGGGACTGTTCGGAGAAGGGCATGACCACATTTGAAAAGGTCGCGGAGAGCAACCGGATAGAGGGGATTGAACGTAAGCCAACCGCTGAAGAGCTGGCAGAGCACGATCGCGTCATGGAGCTCGAAAGTCTCACCATCAGAGACCTTGAAAAATTCGTGACCGTCTACCAGCGAAACGCGAAGCTACGAGTTAACCCGGGCATGGACGTGCGCGTCGGCTGTTATGCACCTCCCAAAGGCGGCGAGCATATCCGTGAAATGCTCGGGGCGCTTTTGGACGACATCAACTGTGAGCGCATCGACGCGTGGAATGCACACGTACAATACGAAAGTATTCACCCTTTCACTGATGGCAATGGCCGCAGTGGACGGGTCATCTACCACTGGCAGGTGAGGAAAACTCGCATGGCTGGCCTAGGCTTCCTCCATGCGTTCTATTACCAAACGCTGCGGAATTGCCAGACGCCGCCGAAGAACCTCCCAGATTTCTCGTCGTCCGGGAGCGCGGAGACCAATGTCGAAAAGTTTCTAATCCATCCCGATTTAGCCAGGAACGCAAAAGTCGAGTGGCCTGATGTCGATCTCGATAAGTGAAGTACAGTCGCTCGCGGGTTGCGCAATCGACGATGATCTTGACGGATGGCCCGAGATTGCGTTGACCAATGTTGTAAGGATGCCTCTTGTTTTGGGCCTAGGGGATTCAGCCGCGGCGCTCGAGCTGGAGCGGCGGCCAGAGACGGTGTTTGGCGAACTGGAGATCTAGGCCGTGGGCTTGTATGACGAAATTTATTGCGAAGTTGAATTGCCAAATCGAGATGTCCTCGCTGACACCTGGTTCCAGACCAAATCTCTTCCGTGGCCAGGAAACTTCAGCCGTTATCGGATTACCGCGGCGGGGCGTCTCGTTAATGAGGCCGGTCGAGATCTTGAGCCGACGGGATACATCGATTTTCTCGGAGACGACGACGAAGCGCCCGATGGTCTTGTCGAGTATCGAGCGCGCTTTGTAGACGGCGAGTTGAAAAGCATCGTGAAAATCAGCGACCCGGACGATCGAATCTACGGACTGGAATCAATTCGTTGGTTCAACCCCCAGAGTATGGGGTAGCCATGATTAGGAGGTGGGTGACGCCAAGGTATTTTGTACACGAGAACTTCTGCTATCCATGGCCCGGCGCACGCACACCGTTTGAAGTCCGTGCACGTGGGCTTATGGATGTCACAATCGAGTTTTGCGCTCCGAAGTTGGAAGCCGATGCTCTGTGCAATTGGCTGAATTCAGACGGGTCGAACCCAGACCCTGAACTACGTCACAATCGTCGTTAGTTTCGACTTAATCAGACGGCTTCCGCCAAAAAAGGAGAAGTGTCAAAACGAAATGCCGCCGGCGTGGCCGATGCGTACGAAAGGCAACCGAGCCAGATGTCCTCGCCGTAATTTCTGTGACCAGGTGTTCGCTTTTCCGATCTAGGCGCAACTGGAACTCGCGATCGCATAGCAGTTAACGGATTGTCGAATTAGCATGAGTTATCTATTGCCCAATGGCGCGATATCGAACGGCTAGGGACGCGCCGGTCAGCTCCTAGTCGATGATGGGTGAAATCTTGGCGGTCATATCTCTTCATGAATTGCTCCCAACACTCGCCAAAAGATGTCTTCGGCCTTGGCACTTGGCATCTCGCGGAAGATTCTTGGTTGAAGTCCGGTTTGTGTTGGCTAGTTCACCGCACCGATACGTCCAGGTCTATGGTCAGTGCACCTCGGGTAAACGATTTGCATCCTTCTTGGCGACTCTTTATCAAAACGCACTTCGTCACATGTACCGCGACCTTCTCGAAAATGGTCGATTCGAATCGACCATAACGCCGCGTGGGAGCTGTAACCCATACTACCCATTTTGGAATCCAGACTTAGCTCGGCGAGCGATGACGAGCAAAGGAAAGATGCACTTTCGTAGTGTTACTACTCGAGAGATAGTCTCGGAGGACAGCGACGAGGATGCGCGGGCTCGTGAAACAAGACGCCTGAAGTATCAGGCCCGTGCCCGGGCCACTCGATGACGTGTGTGACCACAAACTTGAGTGAGTAGAGGGTTCGCGACACGGAACTTCGGGATTTTGGCGACTTGCCGCAACCCGACCGGTTTGAGTTAATGGCGGTCCTCGGATGTTTGGAAGCGATCGACAATGAATTGATAGGTCTCTCCAGCCGACCGGTCGCCCGACCACGGAGGTACTAAACGGATGTTAGCGGACGGTGTAACAGCGGACATCACGCCGAATATCACGCAGATTGTAGGCAGGAGGAGAAGCCTGACCGGCGGTGGGGTACGAGCCGGGGTACGCGGCATTAGCGCCGTGAGAAAACCCTATGAAAAGCGTGTGAAGTCCCTCCAATTCGAGTCCGAGCGGGCCCACTAATTCGCGATGGTCGGGGACGGTCGGTAACGATCGGGGAGGGACGGCAATCGGGTCAAAACACTGGAAAAACAGGTGTAGCGGACTCGAATTGGTCCGAAATGACGTTCGCTAGCGATCGGCAAAGTTCGCTGCCAGCCGCGCAAAACCTGGGTAACTTCCTGGGTAACTCACGACGCCTCGATTGAGTTACCCAGGAAAATTGAGCTTGAGTGTCGGGAAATTGGCCAAAAAAAGCTCGCATTTGGTCACACGCGATTGCTTTGCTGGACCTGAATTCGATTTCTCGTCCCGAATTCGAACGTCCCGAAACGTCCGCTCGAGTACGAGCAAAATGTGCTGCGCGCGTGACGCACGGCGTTAGTATCGCCGCTGCCGTATGCGGACACATGCTGTCGTCTGCCGTCGGTATGCCGGATTTGTGGAAAACTACTCAGATCCCAATGATCTCCAAACGTGGCGCGACGACTGCGAGCAGTTCCATTTGCGCGAGCAGGACCTCTCGGCGGAATGCGAACGGTTCAACGACCGAAAAATCGTGTGTGACTGCTGCTATCAACAGATACGCTCGAAGTACTCACGGGCAGTGTGAATTGGTCGTGTTGGCTGCAGGTTGGAGTGATCACGTGTTTAGATTGCAGCAAAGCGGATCGTGATCACGGACGCCTTGGGGTCGGTGACGGACATTTCCGATAGTCTCGATTTCTGTTGGCCGAAACGGGTCGATGCACCATTCATTTCGAAACCAGCACAATCACTAGACGCTGACTATTTAGGCTATTGCTGGTTATTTGGTAACTCGATATTTGACGAAAGACGAGCTAATCGCAGACTGGCGTAAAGCGCCTGAGGCTTGCTTAATTGGTTTAGGAAAATGCGAATCAAACGAGCGTCTATAAGGCCGCCGTAGATTTACTAAGTCGAAGGAGCATTCAATTTGCGTGCAGATGGTTTCGAGAATGAGCTTGTGTCTACCCGGAAATAATTGACGATGATCTCGGGGTTGCGAACTGCGATCTGAATATGTGTTTTGGATTTGAAACCAGCCCCTTCATACGCCTGATCTCCCTCGTCGAACACTCCATAGACCGAATCATACGGGTCTTCATTAAGCTCTTTTCTTAGTCGATGGAGGGTTTCAATCACCGCGCAATCGAGTCGACGCAACATGGCAATCCCACCTAGCGTCATTGAGTTTTTCGGCATCTCGCGAGGTTCGCTCGCCACCAATACCTTATATGCGGCTCGCAGCTGAGCGATCACGCCGTAATCCGTAAGGTTAAGACAGAGGCCGGGGTAAATGAGAGCGCCGATGACAAAGGGCTTTCTTATGCTTTTGGAACTGGGGTGTGTATTAGCCCAATCCCAAGCACGCTCTGGGCTGTCGGCCCAAAAATAAATCCCATTACCGAGCCAATCGTAATCTTTCGCAGAAGGCTTTAGGTGAGCCTTGCCAGCCAATATCGCGTTACCGACACGCGCGTCACACCCGTGATATCCCAGAACATGGGGTAGTGTGTGGCGAGCGCGAGGCACTTACTTCTTGTAGGCACTCGTTAGCCGACCAGTTCCCGTAAAAATACCGGCTCGCTGGGTTACGCCAAGTGACTTGGATTCGTCGCGTGCTATGCGCTCCGCATATTCGATAAACTTTGCAGCGGCAACACGGCGTTCGAGGACGCCCTTCGTCACCCAATGACTCGCGCTCACACGCTTCGAATTTGCGGCCGACTTTCTTTTAGTCATCTCGAAGTCACTTTTTTGATTCGCGTGCCACGGAGCGCACGCGACCGAGCAGCTGACTCGCCCGCTCAATGCGAGCTTGCAGTCCAACTTGGAACTCGGGATCACGACGGCGACCTTCAATGTGTTCGGTGATTGCTGCTCGAATCACATCAGCGACTGCGCGTTGCTCAACATTGGCTACCGTCTCTAACGCATCTGCCTGCTCGGCAGACAAACGGATTGTCATGGCTTTTGCAGGTTTCATGCAAGGGATCATGCAACCTTGGTGGCACACTTGTCAAGAAGTATGGTGGCATGGTATCGTGGTATCAATTAACGGAGATACCATTATGACAAATCCGATAGAAGGCTCGAACAACGAAGAGAAGGAATTGGTAGGTTTTGAAAAGAAGCAGCTCGACGAGCTGGAGGCGTTCAAGAAGCGCCAAGAGGAAGAACTGAAGGAATTCGAAACAAAAGAGCATAAGGAGCTCGAGGCATTCGAGCATCGGGAACACGTCGATTTTGAAATAAGAATTGATCGCACCGCATACAAAGTTTCAGAACGTGAACTCACAGGTTTGCAGCTACGCAATCTGGTTCGCCCGCCGATAGGGCAAGACCGGGATCTGTTCGAGGTAGTGCTGGGCGGCTCCGATCGTAAGATTCTCGACACTGAAGAGGTCAAAATGCGAGACGGTCTGCGATTTTTTACCGCGCCAGCGCAGATAAACCCCGGCGCGGACCCGCAAGGCTAAGCCGTGTTGCCTGCCAGCGATCTTGAATATCTCAACTCCCGCGCGCCAGGGCACATACTCGCGAGTGAGGCAGGTATGTCGTGCGTAATCATTCCTCGCTTTATTCTGGGGAAAGGATTCACGCTCACCGAATCGGATCTTCTCTTTAGGCTATCGCCGGGCTACCCCGACGTGAATCCTGATATGTGGTGGTTTTCACCTGTCATCCTGCGCTTGGACGGCAAACCCATTGCTGCAACCCAGTTGCGTGAGTACCACCTGTCGCGGGAGTGGCAACGCTGGTCCCGTCACCTGACCGCCGGTCAATGGCGTTCAGGGGTGGATGGGATCGAGAGCTATGTGGCGATAGTTAGACGTGAACTAGGTTTAGCTGCAGCGATGGCGGCCGCATGATTACGCTGGTACTCGCAGAGCGCGAGGCAGCCGTGATAGAAGAGGTGGCCCGCGAACCGCTTGAGACCGCGGGCGTGCTCCTGGCCACTCCGATCGATACCGCAAGCGGCGATCTCAGGTTGCTTAGTAGACAACTTATTCTGGTCGATAACGCCCACTACAACCATCGGACACATGATGGTTTGATAATCGCCTCCGAGGGTTATGTCGGCGCGCTTGGCATCGCCGAACGCCTAAAGGCAATACCAATCTGGTTTCACACCCACCCTGGTCAGGAGGGCGAACCGCTGCCAAGCGACCACGATCGAATCGTAGACGAGCAGATTGCTGACCTCTTTCGCTTACGTGCTAACACGCCATTCTATGGCACGCTTATCGTATCCCCTCGATCCAGTGGGATTATCTTCTCAGGCGCGCTTCACCCGGAGGGTGGGAGTGTAAGGCGCCTCACGCATATGTGGCGGATCGGCAATGATTGGCGGCTGACACGGGCCTTTGACTCGCCAGGGATCAACCTTTCCACTGCGTACGATCGAAATATTCGAGCATTCGGTAGTGCTGTTCAAAGCGCCTTGTCCGAATTGCGCATCGCCATCGTCGGATGTGGCGGCACAGGCTCAGCCGTGGCCGAGCAGCTGGTACGACTCGGTGTGCGGGATTTGATTCTGATCGACGGCGATTGCTTGTCTGCGAGCAACCTCACGCGCGTATACGGCTCGACGGCTCGCGACGTCGGCCGAGCAAAGGTCGAGGTATTGCGCGAGCACCTAATAGAGATCGCGCCTGACCTTCAATGCCAAGCGATCGTGTCGATAATTACGCAGGAGTCGACCGCAAGACAGCTGATTGGCAGGGATCTCATTTTCGGCTGCACCGACGACAATGCCGGACGCTTGGTGCTATCCCGCTATGCAACTTATTTGTCGACCCCCGTAATCGATGTCGGGGTACTTCTGAGTAGCGATAAAGACGGAATCCTTACCGGAATCGACGGTCGCATCACCATTTTGACTCCCTGTGCCGCCTGTTTGGTGTGTCGTGGTCGTATCGATTTCGCTCGAGCGGCAGCCGAGCAGATGACTCCGGCTGAACATTCGCGATTGCAAGGAGAGGGCTACGCTCCCGCACTCGCGGGCGTAGAGCCGGCCGTGGTTACATTTACCACTGCAGTAGCAGCCGCCGCGGTCAGCGAGCTGTTAGAACGAATGACTGGATTTGGGCCTCAGCCGCGACCTACCGAAATTCTCCTCCGCCTGCACGAAAGGGAAATTTCCACCAATGTTGCTGCACCCCGCGCGGATCACTATTGTGACGTGCGCACTGGAAAGCTCGGTGCCGCCGCGATACAACCGTTTCTTGAGCAAACATGGATCGTTCAATGACTATCGGTTGGTGGCAATGGTTGCCTATACATCGCTGGCGTATCGTTGCGACGGTGCCTTCAGCCGATGAGATACCCGATAGGCTGCCAAAGCGAGCAGCGGTGGTTGTCGCCACCGATAACTTTTCGAAGTGGATAGTATTTGACTGCCCGTGTCGCTCCGGTCATCGGGTAATGCTGAATACCGATCCCATGCGACGTCCGGCTTGGTCACTAGCGACTTCGCAAGCGGGCCTGTCAATTAGCCCCAGCATTGATTTCACGGAAGGCACCCGTCGTTGCCATTTCTTTATGCGCGCCGGACGAATCGCCTGGGCTCCGGACACCCGGCCATGAGCAAAAAAAGAAAATCGGCCGGCAAACGGCGCCAAAGCAGTGGCGAGAGACCCGATGCAGCACAATCGCCACAGGCGGCGCTCGCGCGCGTACCCCAAAAGGCAATGAAAACGCCACTGTTCCTATCGACCAATGCGCCTCGTTATCAGCGCCAAGACTTGATTCGGGATATCGATAGCCTCAGTGGGACAAGCCTGATCTGCTTCGTTATGGGCGAGCATCGAGAGATAGAGCGCGACGACACCTTGGGATTTGTGGATCTTCTATGCAACATCCGGCCCAATCAAGCGGTGGATCTTATGATCCACACCTTCGGTGGGGACGTAGATGCCGCTCAAAAGCTAATAACGCTGATTCATGCTCGAATCGAGGATAAAGATCGATTTCGCGTCATCGTTCCCGAATGCGCGAAAAGCGCCGGCACGCTGATGGCCCTTGGCGGCTCGACTATCGTAATGAGCGACATGTCGGAACTGGGGATGATCGATCCACAATTCCCGCTGAAAGACGCAAACGGAAATGAAATCTGGACTTCCGTGGTTGCGTACTTACAAGCGTATGAGGAGCATTCCACTGCCGTCAATCTCAATCCAGACGACCGCAGGTCGGCCGCGATGCTCAACCAGTTCGACCCAGTGATTGTTCGCAAGTTTCAAGGTCAGCGAGATCGCGCAACCGATATCGCCATGAATATGCTCAACAGATTAGGGGCTAACTCGTCAGCAATTACGGAGTCACTTCTCGATCTTCAGCGATGGAAATCCCACGGGCAGGTGATTGGGCATGCCGATGCACGTGAAATTGGTTTGAATATCACCTATATGTCGTCAGACGATGAACGTTGGCAAATGTATTGGCAACTTCATTGCTTACAGCGACTCGAGGTGGGGAAGAACAAGAAGCTTTATGAGTCTGCTTTGGTATCGCAAATATTTGAAATCTGAGCGAAACACCTAGCTCATATCGCCCGCTTCGCGAGAGTTCCGTCAGATCCCACCAATCGCCGATGTGCTCTGCATCCTTTTGCACCCCTCAGAGCCAAGCTCCCTCAAGTCCTACTCGTCGACAAATACGTCGATGACGCGAACTGGGTTGTCCTCGTTGATGTAGTCGTCGAGATGTTCGGGGAACGGCGGCTATGTGACTAGGTAACTTTCTGGGTAACTGCGAATATCGAATTGAGAAAATGCCTATAAAACAAGGCAATTGGTGAGTCAATTCGATGGTGAGCGGGCCCACCACTTTCCCAGATAGCCGGCTTCACATTCCCAATCAGCCGGCACCAGATTCCCAGTTAGCCGTTAAGCTGTCGGCATGGACGGAAGAGCGGGTCATGTTGTTTCACTATCGTGATCGCGATCAGCTGGAGGTCGATTTTGTTCTTGAGAACTCGGTCGGCGAAATCGTCGGTATCGAGGTAAAATCTGCCGCTTCGGTTACGCGGCGTGATTTCCTGGGATTGGAACGAGTGGCCAGCGCTGCTGGATCTGCATTTATGCGGGGGATTGTTTTGTATAATGGCGTTCAAACCCTCTCGTTCGCCGACAATCTTCGGGCCGTCCCCTTATCGGCGTTATGGGCCTGATGGGCCACTATTCCGCAGACGTCCGGTAGTTTTCGGGGACGTTCGCCAGGAAGGCAAAACATAAGAAAAAAATCCGAAACTGCTGCTCGCTATTGATCGACGAAGTTTGATGCTAACCGGCAAAGTCCTAGGTAACTCGTGGCGTGCGAGCAAGGCGCGCCCCGAGCGGGGCAGAGCTTGAGCGACGGTCCTACGAGCCATTTGCGGCAATTCGTGATGCCGAAATGCCAACTGGGTTGCAGTCATTCGACCTCACGTTTGACGAGTCGCGTGGCAAGTGATCTATTGCACGTAAGCGGATGCGAGGAGAGTACGGATGCTATTGGACAAATACGTCGGTTTGGTCGTCACCTTTCGATTTCATTCGGCGTAAGGTCGCAAAAAAAGGAATTCCCATGCGCGCGACAGAAGTTTTTACTCCGGGGAAGCTGCCCGAAGTCACCTACATTGATGACCACCTCAAAGGCAGCGCACAGACACTACTTGATGCGCTGGAAACGGGGGGAGCCGTCATATCCTTATCTGGCCCATCAAAATCTGGAAAGACTGTCTTTATAGAAAAGAACTTGGGCAAGGATCGACTGATTCAAGTTACAGGTGCGGGCGTAACACATGCCAATAAGCTGTGGGATCGAGTCTTTGACTTGGTGGGCACCCCAATACCCAGTACGTCGGCGGCGAGCAAGGGATTCGAGGGGTCGTTTGGAGGTACGATTGGGGGCGAAGCAGGCGTTTTTGTAAGCGCCAAGGGTGAAGTGTCAGCATCTGGTAAATGGTCCAACTCGAATTCTGCGCAAACAGATGTGGCAATTGACTATCTGCAGCTCCTAATCCGCGAGCTTGCGAACACCGGTCTTGTCGTATTTATTGATGACTTTCATTACATTCCAAAAGAAGTGCAAGTCGAAGTATCAAACCAGATCAAGGAAGCGATCAGAAATAACGTTAACTTTATTGTTGCATCCGTGCCGTATCACTCTGATGACGCCATACGAGCAAACCCAGATTTGCGTGGACGAACTGTTAAGCTCGATTTTGACTACTGGAAACCTGACGAGTTGTCCAAAATCGCAAATAGGGGGTTTGCTGCACTCCGCGCCAGTGCTACCTCGCTATATGTTCAAGCCCTTTCTAAGGAGGCGGCGGGATCGCCCCAGTTAATGCAGTCACTGTGTTTAACGACCTGTTTTGAAAATGGCGTCCGTGAAACGTGCAGCCTACCGCAAGAGTTGGCAACGGATCAGGAATCTGTCGTACGCGTTTGCACAAGAACAGCAGCGACAGGAGATTACTCCTCCACTGTCGCGAAAATGAAGGACGGGCCAAAAACCCGTGGCCAAGATCGCAAGTCCTATCTGCTGCAAGACCAATCGGTACTCGACGTCTATCCGCTAATATTAAAGGCCATCGCTTTAAATCCACCAGAACTAACCCATCGCTATCCGAATTTGCAGCGACGCATTCAGTCGCTATGTTCACGAGATCAGCCAAGTGGGTCAAGCGTCACAGGTGCATGTTCGCATATTGCGTCAATCGCTAACGAGTCGGAGAATCGAAACATAATAGAATGGGACGCTGAGAGTGACGTTTTTGATATCCGTGATCCTTATCTTCTATTCTATTTACGATGGAGCGAATAGAAAGTCGTGCTTTAGAAATTCGCTTTTGCCCATGCGACGACGTGCAAATAAGCCACGCGCCGACGTTAACCCGAGATCAAATCCCCGCAGGTAGGACTGCGCGAGTTCGGGACGAGGAAAGTGCCAAGGGTCAGATAGTTCGCTCATCGACATATTCGGACATGTTTTTGTCAATTGACAACAATATGTCGTAATCCGTCGATACCACAACGAAACAAGAGGGTGTGGTGGCTGGTGGAAGAACGGTGTAGCTTGCACCCCCCACCCGAGCTGCGGCTGGAAATGCTCTGGGGCAGTGGCGGGACAAATAAGGCGAAACCAACTTGGGAGATAACCTATGCGTTTAATTCAAGTTATCTGCGGCACCGCAGCGCTCGTTGCTGCGGCAGCGTTGACGACCCCCGTATACGCTGATGGTCGGGACTGGAACGACGGGCCGGTGATCAACGTCTCTTCCATCCGCACGGTCGATGGTCATTTCGACGACTACATGCATTGGCTTGCGACCACCTACAAGAAACAGCAGGAAGCGGCCAAGAAGGCCGGAATCATTACAAGCTATCGTGTCATCGTGATCGAGGCGCGTGGACC